>Ga0134099_1000408_pt1 | contig 51804 bp, 65 predicted proteins | sample 10_taG_2_FD_105482 | JGI IMG/M metagenome (GOLD analysis project Ga0134099, IMG submission 105482) | Switchgrass degrading microbial communities from high solid loading bioreactors in New Hampshire, USA - 10_41_5_180_A2 metaG | ecosystem: Engineered > Bioreactor > Semi-continuous > Anaerobic >...
AACTGCATTCCCTTATTCCTGTCATAATAGTCATAGTTCATAATACATCCTCCCCATTACTTATTTATCTTCACTACATAGTATGTCTAATGAAATTTTTTGTTACATTGAAAAAGGCTGAAACCATAGGTTTCAGCCTTCAAAGGTTATCTATATTATTTTAAGCTTCCTCTCAGTATTTCGTCAGCCCTGTGACAAGCAACAAAGTGATTTTCCTTGATTTCCCTGAATTCAGGTGTTTCCCTCCTGCACCTTTCAGTTGCATGTCTACATCTATCTACAAATCTGCAGTTTGGCTTTGGATCTATTGGGCTTGGAACATCTCCCTCAAGCATTATTCTATGCCTGTTTCTCTGTATCTCTGGGTCTGGTATTGGTATAGCTGACAACAGCGCCTGAGTATATGGATGGATTGGATTGTTGTACAGCTCTTCAGAAGTGGCCAACTCCATCATGTGTCCAAGATACATAACGCCTACTCTGTCAGATATATACCTTACCATGGATAAATCGTGGGCAATGAATAAATAGGTCAGCCCAAATTCCTTTTGCAATTTCTTTAAAAGGTTTACAACCTGAGCCTGTATGGATACATCTAATGCTGATATAGGCTCGTCGCAGACTATGAACTTTGGATTTAATGCAAGGGCCCTGGCAATTCCAATTCTCTGACGCTGCCCTCCGGAAAACTCGTGTGGGAAGCGTTGAGCATGCTCTTCATTTAATCCAACAAGCTTAAGCAGTTCAATTACCCTGTTATAGCGTTCTCTATGATTCTTATATGCCTTGTGTATATCCAAAGGCTCTGCAATAATATCCAATACGGACATCCTTGGGTTTAATGAGGCATAAGGGTCCTGAAATATCATTTGAAAATCCCGTCTTACCTCTTGCATTTCATGCCTGGACAGTTCATATATATTCCTTCCATTAAATATTGTTTCACCGTCTGTTGGTTCATACAGTCTTATTATTGTCCTTCCTGCTGTTGATTTTCCACATCCAGACTCTCCTACCAACCCAAAGGTTTCTCCAGGATATATATCAAAGCTGATGCCATCTACTGCTTTTAAAGTCTTACCTTTTCCTACATCAAAATACTTTTTAACATTTCTTACTGAAATTAATGGTTCCACCATTAGATTTCACTCCCTTCATCTGCAGCCTTTGCCATTGGGTGGTTCAACCAGCAATAGCTATAATGAGAGTCTGAATGATATTCCTTATTTGGCATATGGTCCTTACATATAACCATTGCTTTGTCACATCTATCAAAGAATGGACATCCCTTAGGAGGTCTATATAAATCAGGTGGAGTCCCTTCAATGGAGTGCAAGGATTCATTTCTGTCCATGTCCAATCTGGGAACACTACCTAATAGTTTTCTTGTATATGGATGCTTTGGATTTTTGAATATCTCATCAGTTGTTCCTTCTTCCATAATCTTTCCGGCATACATAACTATTACTCTATCACTTATATCAGCAACAACTCCCAAATCATGAGTAATCAATATAATAGCTGTTCCAAGTTTATCCTGAATCTGTTTCATAAGGTCCAGTATTTGTGCCTGAACCGTAACGTCCAATGCTGTAGTGGGTTCATCTGCAATTAACAGCTCTGGGTTTGATACCATTGCAAGTGCAATCATAACTCTTTGACGCATACCACCTGAAAATTCATGAGGATACTGGTTTATTCTCTTTTCAGGTTGTGGTACTGATACTAATTCCAGCATCTCTATGGCTTTCTTCTTTGCTTCATGCCTGCTTAGCTTCTGATGCTTTAATATCCCCTCAATTATCTGCTTTCCAATTTTCATAGTTGGATTCAATGAAGTCATAGGGTCCTGAAATATCATCGATATTTTATTTCCCCTTATTTTTTGCATTTCCTTATCGCTTTTTTTTACTATATCTTCACCTTCAAATATTATTTGTCCATTTTTATAGAATGCAGGTGGCATAGGAAGTAGTTGCATTATAGAATTGGCTGTAACGCTCTTCCCGCAGCCTGACTCTCCTACTAAGGCTACTGTTTCTCCTTTGTCTACATGAAAGCTAACTCCACGTACCGCTTCAACTTCTCCGAAATAAGTTTGGAAGGATACTGCTAAGTCTTTTACTTCTAATAGTTTTCCCATATTTCCACCTCTTTCTATTTACGTAATCTTGGATCTAGGGCATCTCTCAAGCCATCGCCTAGAACATTAAAGGAAAACATTATTAACGAAATCAGTATGGAGGGAATCAATATCTGATAGAAAAGACCTATTGGCATTACGGCTAATCCATCGTTTGCTAAAGTTCCAAGACTTGGCTTTGGAAGCTGTAATCCCAATCCCATGAAGCTTAAAGTTGCCTCTGAAAATATAGCTCTAGGAATAGTAAGGGTTACATTTACCAGAATTGGTCCAAAGCTGTTGGGTATAATATGCTTCCTCAATATCCATCCTTTAGAAGCACCTAAGGATTCTGAAGCCATGGAGTATTCGAATTCCCTAAGTTGAAGCACCTGACCCCTTACCAGGTTAGCCATTGGCACCCAACCAGTTATTGTCATGGCAAAAATTAATACAAACATGGATGTTCCTGAGCCTGCAGTTGAAAACACCACTGAAATCAATACAACTACAAGCATATAAGGTATACTGTATATAACCTCTGCTATACGCATCATAATAGCATCTACCTTACGGGACGATATACCTGCAATTCCTCCATATATAACGCCAATGCCGAAGTCAATTAATGCAGCTGCAATTCCAATTAACAATGAATACCTTGTTCCTAACCAGGCCCTGCTGAACAAGTCCCTTCCTAATTCATCAGTACCAAACCAGTATGTGCTGTTTGGCCTAATGTTAACCTGAGAATAATCCTGCTCCTTATAATCAAATCCGCTTAGATGTGGCCCAATAATCGACATAATGCCCATTATGATAAGAATAATAAGGCCAGCCATAGCCAACTTATTCATCTTTAATCTACGCCATACATCAGCCCAATATTTAATTGTGGGACGCTTTATCTCATCTGCATGATAACTTTCCCTTTTAACTTTTTGAAACATGTCTTTAGTGTAGGTCATGTCGCTCATCTTAATGTCCCTCCTTAGTTAGCCTTATTCTTGGGTCAATCAGCATATAGGCTATATCAACTAACAACATGGCTGATATCAGTACCAATGCATAGAATACAGTTACTCCCATTATTAAAGTATAATCCCTGTTAAATACAGATGTTGTAAAGAACTGTCCAAGGCCAGGTATTCCAAATATCTTTTCAATAACGAAGCTACCTACTACAAGGTCTGAAACAGTAGTACCCAGTATGGATACAATTGGTAATATTGCATTTCTAACAGCATGTTTCATGATAACTGCAAATTTTGAAATTCCCTTGGATTTTGCTGTCTTAATATAGTCTTGTCCCAAAATTTCAAGCATGCTTGAACGCATTAATCTTGAAAATCTTGCAAGAGGCATTACAGCCAGTGCAAAGGATGGCAATAGAGTATGTCTGAATTCTCCCCATCCACCAATAGGTATCCATTCTACCTTAGTGGCTACAAATTGGATCAGGAAAGAGCCTAATACAAAGCTAGGCACAGAAACACCAATAATAGATATTATCATGGCAACATAATCCGGAATTTTATTCTGATAAAGAGCAGCAATTGCTCCTAAGGCAGGACCAAATATCAGCGCAATTAAAATTGACTGAAGTCCCAAACGAGCTGAAACGGGAAAACCTCTGGCAATTATCTGGTTTACAGTTTCTGAATCTGATTTCATTGATTCTCCAAAATCAAATTTTGCAATATTTTTCAGATACATAATGTATTGCTCACTTTTTGGCTTATCCAAACCATATTTCTTCATTAGGTTCTCCATTATATTGGGTGGTATTTTTCTGCTTTCAGTAGCAAAAGGATTGCCTGGAACAGAGTGCATTAGTATAAATGTAATGGTTATTACGGCCCAAATTGTTACGATGCCCAATGCAAATCGCTTTAAAATATATTTAGCCATACTTCATCCCCTTCTTTATGAGTGTTATAGGAAATCAAGTGGCATAATGCCACTTGATTTCCTTAACAGCTAATATTTTATATTTCCAATATTTGTTAGCCAGTTATATCAGCATAAGTTATAATTGGATATCTTACTGGAACCTTGATTATACCAGTTACATTTGGTTTTACAGTATATGGTTGTGTATAGAAGTAAACTGGTATTACTGGCATATCTTTCATCAGCATCTTTTCAGCTTCTTTCATGGCTTTCATACGAACATTCTGGTCATTAGTTGATTTTGCTTGTCTTATCAATGCATCATATTCTGGATTATTGTATTTTACATCATTAAATGCACTGTCTGACCACCATAGATCCAGGAAAGTCATAGGATCCATAAAGTCTCCTATCCAACCGGCTCTTGAAATCTGGTAATCTCCTGATTGTTCTCTGTTAAGTTTTACCTGGAATTCAACATTTTCAAGTCCTATTTCAATTCCCAGTGTAGTTCTCCACATTTCCTGAGCAGCCTGAGCTATCTTCTTATGGGATTCTGAAGTATTGTAAAGAAGTACAAATCCCTGCTTGTTGAAATCTTCAACAGTCATGCCTTCTTCTGCCAAGCCCTCTTCAAACAGTTTCTTAGCTTCTGCTGGGTCGTACTTAATTAAATCTCCAACTGATTCTCTGAAGTCATTGCCATTTTCATCCTTCATTCCTGGAGGTACTACACCAGTTGCAGGAATTTGTCCACCCATAGTTATCTTTTCAACTATAGTTTCACGGTCTAAAGCCAATGCCAGCCCTTTTCTAACCTTTGCATTGTTAAATGGCTTAACTTTTGGATTTACGTTATAGTAATAAGTTCCAACCTGCAATCCTATTTGAAGCTGAGGATCATTTTTTGTCTTAAGCTCATTTACTACAGATGTAGGAACATCTACCAGCAGGTCATATTCTCCACCTTGGTATTTTTGCCATGCAGTATTTTGATCTTCCAGAATATCCAAATCAATACCATCTAGCTTAATCTTGTCTGCATTATAGTAATCTGGATTCTTTTCCAGTATTACCTGGTCATTGTGTTTCCATTCAACTAATTTGAATGGTCCATTGCTTACATAAGTTGATGGGTCTTTAGCCCAATCTGGATTGGATTCTGCAACATTCTTGTTTACTGGGAAGTAAGTATAGAATGCAGTTAATTCCAAGAAGTATGCAGTAGGTGCCTCCAGTGTTACTTCAAGAGTCTTGTCATCCAAAGCTTTAACTGCTACATCATCAGCTGAAGCTTTTCCAGTGTTGTAGTCCTCTGCACCTTTAATGTAGTAAAGTATAGATGCATAGTTAGCAGCTGTTTCTGGAGCCAGTGCTCTCTTCCATGAATACTCAAAATCATGGGCTGTAACTGGGTCACCATTTGTCCATTTTATACCATCACGAAGCTTAAATGTATAGGTTAAACCATCATCTGACACTTCGTAGCTTTCAGCCATACCTTCTACCAGGTTACCATTTTCATCAAAAGTCATAAGACCTTCAAATACATTTTCCAATATCCATGATTCATGTGTACCTTGAGCTAATGCTGGGTCCAATGAACCTGGTTCACTGCTGTTATTTGTTCTTAAAATCTTCTTCCCTGTAGTTTGTCCTCCAGGAGTTCCATTTGAGTTTTTATCTCCTTCATCAGTTGATGGTGAGGAGCATCCTGTGAACAAAATAGCCAATGCAAGAAGAACACTTATGAGCACCAATAATCTTTTGCTCAAAAAAATCGACCTCCTTTTAATTTAATATATTACCTGAATAAAGTCTACTACAATAAGATGGATTTTGCAAGTGCATTCATTGCTTTTGATTTTCCTAATAATGTATTTATTTGTTGAAAATGGTACTTATAATGTCGTTTACCGTCTATTTTTCGTATATATGCTTGTATGAATTATATATATTATATTTTATGAGAATAAGGAAAGTTTAATAATTTTATTTTCAATTAGCTTTAGATGCTATTGTTTTAATATTTCAGCATTTAGCTAATGAATCCACTGCTTCAAAAATTTACATGGATTATATTATTTCTTTTTACACATAATACTACTACAATTTCATATTAAGCTTCAAATACTATATGAATTGAAGGGAGGTAACATAATGGCAAACAACAAAAACAACAACAGAATATTAGTTCCAGAAGCACGCCAAGCACTGGACCAGATGAAATTGGAAATAGCTTCCGAACTTGGATTATCAAACTACAATACAATAGATAAAGGAAATCTTCCATCAAGACAGAATGGATATGTTGGTGGATATATGACTAAGAGGCTTGTTCAAATGGCTCAGCAAAGCATGGGAGGGACTACAACTAGATAGTTTTAAATAAGGCAGGTTAAATACCTGCCTTATTCTATGTAAACTGGGTTAATCCATTAGAATTATGTTTAACTTCTCATATATACTGCTATCTATGATATCTGTCAGTGGAATATTGTTGTTATTTAAAAATTGAATCAGCGCCTGTTTCATGCCTTCACCATATATGCCATCTACATTTCCACTGTAATATCCCAGAATCTTTAACCTTTTCTGCACTTCAGCCACATCTGCTCCCCTATCTCCTGGTTTTAAATTTCTGAAGCCATACCCGAAGGGGCCATAAATGCCATTTATGATTGTAACTGTGGTATTATAATCTACCATATCAAAAAGCTCCTCTACATCCTTATTTCTCATTCTCACACATCCAGCAGAGGCATTGAAGCCAATGCTCCCTGGCCTGTTTGTTCCATGTATTCCGTATCTTCCCCAGGGAACATTTAATCCCAGCCACCTTGAACCAAAACTTCCGCCCCATTTTGCTTTCTCTACTATTTTAAAAGTACCAAGGGGAGTGGGGGTATCTGATTTGCCTGTTGCTACAGCATAGGTCTTAATCACCACATTATTATTCATGTCTATGACTGATAGCCTTTTCCTATCCACTTCTATCAGTATAGACAGATTGCTGCCATCTTCAACATATGTATCCCTATTATCCTCTAGAGCATTATTCTTAATAAAAATATTATGAATATAATTTCCAATAATTATGACAATCAGCACAAGTATGAACAGCAGTAAAATCAACTTTATCCTTGCATTCATAAGATTCCCCCCTTATCTATTATTTATATGCACATGAAATTATAAATAATAGCAAAACTAACAAATAAGGGGGAGAATTTCTATTCTTCAGGATTATATGGATGGTATACTTCATATATGGAAAAGCCATTCATGCAAAGCAATTTGATAATAGTAGGTATATGTTTAATCTGTAAATACAGCTCTACTCCATTGTATTTTAAGACCAGGTCATTTGGTTCAATGAGATTGCTGCTGTGCAGTACATCTATTAGCTTATTTTCAGTTTCCGGGTCATCCATATTGCCAATCATAAAAAATATCCTATGTTTTTCTTCTGAAACATCATTGGGATTTAACCTGTTAATTAATAATATTTTGTTCATATTTTAATCGCCTCGCAATACATACTTAAATTAATAAATATGGTGGTTTATAATCTCTAGCAGCTTCGCATAGGATATACTTACCCAACTAATACTATATCATTAAATATTCACTCCTTCCATCCAATTCAAACACTAATAAAAAGCTTTATAGTACTTTTTACCCATTTAAAATTAATTATTCACATTTATTAATAATTTAAATACATTATTTTTGTCTGTTTCTCGAAATCATTGTAAAAAATAAGCTTTTATATTAAAATTATATAAATCAAAATAAAAATAAATAACCTGTCTTTTGGAGGTAAAAAATGAAAAAATACCTTGAACTGTTGGCTAAATGTGTATTATTCAGAGGACTAGAACAGAATGAAATTTTAGATATACTGAACAAGGTAAATTACAAAATAAAGTCATACAACAAAGGGGATGTTATTGCCATAGAAGGTGACCAGTGCAATAGCGTTGGAATCATATTAAAGGGAACCGTCGAAATTCAGAAGCTGTTTCCTTCAGGACAGGTAACTACCATAAACAACTTCCATGAGGGAAACATATTTGGAGAATCCCTGGTTTTCACCGACAGGCACACATATCCTGCAACTATCAGCGCAATGGAGTATGCTGAAATAATGTTCATAGAAAGGGAAGATATTATAAAACTGGCAATGCTTAATGTTACAGTGCTTACTAATTTTGTAACAATCTTATCAAGGAGAATACTTATGCTCAACGATAGAATATCAACCCTTTCTCAAGACAGCATACGAAAAAAGATAACAAGTTATTTATTGTCTGAACACAGAAAGCAGAAAAGCCTTACCATATCAGTCCCATATTCCAGAAAAAAGATGGCAGAACTGTTAAATGTTCCAAGGCCATCCCTTTCCAGGGAATTAATAAAGATGAAGGATGAAAATTTAATTGATTTTGATAAAAATGAAATAAAGATCATCGATATAGATCAATTAGAAGAAACCCTGTTTGAATAAGCTCCAACAATTTATCTTTTTCTATTCCATTTTTCCCCTTAAATAGTGTATTATATTAATGGTGTTAAATGCACTAAAGGAGGTTTTAATATGAAATATGACGTTATAATTGTTGGAGCAGGGCCATGCGGCATATTTACCGCCTTGGAATTAAAAAAACAATCCCCTGATAAGAGGGTATTGATTCTGGAAAAGGGTAATTCCATAAAAAAGAGAGTCTGCCCAAAGAGAAAGACTCATATTTGTGTAAACTGTAACCCCTGTAATATTACTACAGGTTTTGCAGGAGCAGGCGCTTATTCAGACGGAAAGCTTTCCTTGTCTCCAGATGTAGGAGGAAATCTTCCTAAATATATAGGATACGAGGAAACTAGATATCTAATTAATTACGTTGATGAAATATACTTAAGCTTCGGCGCTGACAAAAAGATATACGGCATAGATAATAAGGAGAAAATTAATAACATCAGAAAAAAGGCAATCAAAAGCAATCTAAAACTGGTAGAATGCCCTATAAGGCATATGGGGACTGAGGAAGGATATTCCATTTACAGCAGAATTGAAGATTATTTAAAGGAAATTAATATAGATTTATGCTTTAGAAACCCTGTTAAGGATATTATTCTTAATGAAAACAGGGAGATTAAAGGAGTTATTGCTGATAGGGAGTATTATGCTGATAAGGTAGTTATAGCTGTAGGAAGAGAAGGCTCCGACTGGCTTAGGCAGCTATGCATTAAGCACGGAATAGATACGGAAACGGGAGATGTGGACATAGGCGTAAGGGTAGAAACCAGAAACGAAATTATGGAAGAAATCAACGAAGCCATGTACGAAGGAAAACTCATATACTATGCTCCAACCTTTGATGATAAGGTAAGAACCTTCTGCTCAAACCCCGGCGGAGAAGTAACCACTGAATACTATGAAGGCGGAATAGCAGTTGTAAACGGGCATAGCTATAAATCTGAGGATTTAAAGACTGATAATACCAACTTTGCAATACTTGTAACCAAACACTTTACTAAGCCCTTCAATTCTCCTATTGAATATGGAATGCACATTGCGAAGCTGGGAAACATGCTTTCTGGCAATAAGGTTCTGGTACAAAGGTATGGGGATTTCAAGAGAGGCAGGAGAACCACTGAAGACAGGCTTTATAGAAATAATATCATCCCCACCCTCAAAGATGCAGTCCCCGGGGATTTAAGCCTGGTACTTCCCTACAGGATCATGAAAAGCATAGACGACATGCTTATAGCACTGGATAATGTATCTCCGGGTATTGCCAGCGATGAAACCCTTTTATATGGAGTAGAGGTAAAGTTCTATTCAAATAGAGTCATAACAGACAAAAACTTTAAAACAAATATTGAAGGATTGTACGTAGGGGGAGATGGAGCAGGGATAACACGAGGGCTTATGCAGGCCAGCGTAAATGGTGTGGTATTAGGCAGAATATTGAGCAAATAGAAATTATTTATGAAAATGCTAAAAACTATTGATTTTTTCCTAATTCATAATATAATAGAATTAGCTGAATTTTTTGGAAGGAGGTCGTGGCTATGAACAAGAAGCTTTACACAGTTGATATTAGAAAAACTTTTGAAAATATAATAGTTTTCAAGACACGACCTATGACTGATTTATAAGTTAATATGCCAATAGCCATAGGTCGATTGCCTATGGTTTTTTTGTGCCATAAATCATTTTCAGCAACATTGTACAGACTTTTAAACCATAGGAAATGGATTATTGCATCCAAAGCCTATGGTTTTTTTATGGGAGGGATTGTATGAAGGAATTAAAAACAGTACTTAAATTTATGAAAGGCAACAGGTTTATCTATTTATTAAGCATGATATTTGTTGTTCTCTCTCAAATTGTTACGATTATATCTCCTCTGATTTACAGAACTACATTGGATTCCATAATTGGAAACCAATCCATTCAGTCAGATATAATCAGAAGAGCAGTGGACTTAATGGGAGGTAGAGTGTATTTAAGAGAACATCTTTGGATTATAGGAATCATAGTAATACTGGTAGCACTGTTAAGAGGGGCATTTTTGTTCCTCAAAAACCTTCTATCCAGCAAATCCGCTGAAAATACCATCAAATCCATCAGAGATGCTCTCTATGACCATATTCAAAAACTTCCCTATGAATACCATGTTAAAGCAGAAACAGGAGATTTAATTCAAAGGTGCACCTCTGACATTGAAACCATAAGAAGGTTTCTTGCAATACAGTTTGTAGAAGTAGCAGGTTCGCTTTTTATAATACTGTTTGTTGCTGCAGTAATGCTTAATCTCAATGTGAAATATGCTTTGGCTTCAATGGCTACATTGCCTATAATATTTGCCTTTGCCTTTATATTCTTCACTCGGGTAAAGAAGGTGTATAAAGAAGTTGACGAATCTGAAGGCATCCTTTCTACAGTTTTACAGGAGAACTTAACAGGTGTAAGGGTAGTTAAGGCTTTTGCAAGGCAGAAATACGAAGTGGAAAAGTTTGATGAAAAGAACAGGGATTATAGGGATAAAACCTATAACCTGATAAAGCTCCTTGCAGCGTATTGGGGATTTTCTGATTTCATCTGTTATTTGCAGATAGGTACAGTACTGGTTTTTGGAAGTATATGGGCTGTAAGGGGTGAAGTTTCCCTTGGCACATTTGTTGCCTTTACTTCCTATGTAAACATGCTGGTTTGGCCAACAAGGCAACTGGGAAGAACATTGACTGACATGGGAAAGGCTGTAATCAGCATTAGGCGTATTAATGAAATATTCGACGAGCCAATAGAAATATTGGAGGAAAATCATCTAAAACCTGAAATAAAAGGAAATATTTCCTTTGAAAATGTGTATTTTGGCTACAGCAAAGACAGGCCGGTGCTTAAGAATATCACTTTTTCAGTTAAATCTGGAGAAACAGTTGCCATAATCGGTCCTACAGGCTCCGGAAAAAGCTCTCTCATACACCTTTTGGCCAGACTTTATGATTATGATAAAGGCTCCATAAAGATAGATGGAATTGAGCTTAAGACCATTGATAAGCTCTGGATCAGAAAGAATGTAGGAATAATTCTGCAAGAGCCTTACCTGTTTGCCAAAACCATAAGGGATAATATAAAGCTGTACGACCCATCCATTGAAGATAAGAGGGTATATGAATCAGCAACCATTGCAAATATCCATAAGGATATACAGTCCTTTGAAAAGGGATATGACACCATGGTTGGAGAAAGAGGAGTTTCCCTTTCAGGAGGGCAAAAACAGAGAATGGCTATAGCCAGGACCATAATAATGGAAAGCCCTATTGTTGTATTTGATGATTCGCTGTCTGCTGTAGATACAGAAACTGATATTTCCATAAGAAAGGCCCTTAAGGAAAGAAAAAACAAGGCTACTACAATAATCATATCCCATAGAATTTCTACAGTATCAGAGGCTGATAAGATTATTGTACTGGAAAAAGGCGAAATAGTGCAAATGGGCACCCACGAAGAGCTTATAAAAGAAGAGGGATTATACAAGAGAATATACGATATTCAAAATTCCATAGATGATTTTGATGAAGACCTGGCTTTAGAAGCCTAATGGAGGTGACTTTATGGATAACATTGAAAATATAGATAATACCAAATTGGATTTCAGCATATGGAAGGATTTTTACAAGCTGATTAAGTCTCACAAAAAAAAGTTTATACTTCTGTTTATAGTAATGATAGCTGTAGGGATTATAGATTCCATATATCCTCTTGTTTCAAAATACGCAATAGACAATTTTATATCCAAAAATACAACTAAAGGATTGGATAAGTTCATATTGGCATTCCTTCTTATCTTCCTTTTCAATGCTTTTAATGCCTTTATGTTCATTTTGCTGGCAGGAAAGATAGAAACCTATTTGTCCTATGACATCAGAAAGAAAGGATTTGAAAAGCTTCAGATCCTGCCTCTCTCATACTATGATGAAAAAGCCGTGGGATGGCTGATGGCAAGGCTTACTTCCGATATAAACAGAATAAGCGAAATCATATCCTGGGGTATTGTAGACTTCGCCTGGGGCATAACTATGATGATTGCCATTATATTCTCCATGTTCAGGCTAAACATTAGGCTGGCACTTATTACTCTTTCTGTAGTGCCTCCTTTAGCCATTATAAGCTTTTATTTTCAACGAAAAATACTTAAGGCACAAAGAGAGGTAAGAAAAATAAATTCTCAAATTACCGCTTCCTTTAATGAGGACATTCAGGGAGCAAAGACTACTAAAACTCTGACAAGGGAAAAGCTGAACCTTGAAGAGTTCAGCAGCCTTACTGGAAGCATGAGAAAAGCATCAATAAGAACTACAGTAATTTCATCCTTATATGTGCCAATAGTAATTTTCCTGGGGAGCATAGGAACTGCATTAACTTTACATTTTGGTGGAATTGAACTGTCAACACTATCCATTTCCTATGGAACATTGGTGGCATTTATATCATATTCTGCCCAATTCTTTGAACCTATAAGGCAAATGGCTGCAATTCTTACTGAAGTACAAGCAGCACAAGCTTCTGCAGAAAGGGTTTTCTCCCTTGTTAATGAAAAGCCAGATATAATTGATAGGGATGATGTTGTTGAAAAATATGGGGATTTGCTGAATCCTAAAAGGGAGAACTGGCCTGATATTAAGGGCAAAGTGGAATTCAGAAATGTTTCCTTTGCCTACAAGAATGGCGAAAAAGTCCTTGAAAACTTCAACCTGAAAGTGAACCCCGGAGAAACCATAGCACTGGTAGGGGAAACGGGCTCTGGCAAAAGTACCATTGTAAACCTGCTGTGCAGATTTTATGAACCAACAGAAGGAGAAATATTGATTGATGATATAAACTATAAAGAGCTGCCTCAGAACTGGATACATGAAAATCTGGGCTATGTTTTGCAAACTCCTCACCTGTTCAGCGGAACTATAAAGGATAATATAAGATATGGCAATCTTGATGCTACAAATGAGGATATAATAGAAGCAAGCAAACTGGTAAATGCACATGGCTTTATAATGAAGATGGAAAAAGGCTATGATACTCCGGTTGCACAGGGAGGAAATCTATTGTCTACAGGGGAAAAGCAGCTTATATCCTTTGCAAGAGCTATAGTTAGAAAACCCAGAATTTTTGTGTTGGATGAAGCTACTTCTTCCATTGACACGGAAACAGAAAAGATGATTCAAAATGCAATTGAAAAGATTCTTGAAGGGAGAACCAGCTTCATTATTGCTCACAGGCTGTCTACAATAAAGAATGCCAATAGGATTTTAGTAATTAAGGATGGAAAAATAATAGAAGAGGGTAACCACAGAAGCCTGTTAAGGAAGAAAGGATACTACTACAGGCTGTATACAAATCAGTTTATAGAAGAAAAATCTAAGGAAATACTAAGCAATTAATAAGACACTTAATAGTTGACAATTGCTAATGTGTCTAATAGTCTTTATAAAAGTAATTTCATAAAGCAAATAATGAAACTCAATAAAAGGCATATATATAAAGAAAAGGCTCGACTTCGGTATAGGAGAGCCTTTCTTTATTATATGCCTATTTTATTTATTATGATTTTTTCTAATATTTACAGCTTGTAAGTAATATATAAGACAAAAGAACCGTCCCCTTGTCTTACTTGTCTTATTTTCTTATCAGTCCCTCATCAGTGCCGATTCTACCTGCAGTTTTAAACCCCTTTTATCCTCTTCATTCCCCGTTTCCATATAGGTATTCTCTATAACCTTTTTTACCCTTGATGGCTTTTCCGACAGTATTATGATTCTATCCCCTAAATCCAAGGCTTCATCAATGTCATGGGTTACTATAATACATGTCCTGTTTTCCAGTGTTTTCAGCTCCCTGAAAAACTCCATTACTATTTTTTTATTGTTTATATCCAGTGACTTAAAGGGTTCATCCATTATGAGCATCTTTGAAGGATATGCAAAGGCTCTTAATATGCTTATTCTCTGCCTCATACCTCCGCTTAGATTCCGTGGATAATAGTACTTGTATTCCTTAAGATTTACCAGATTTAAAAATCTATCTATAGTACTTTCCATTTCGCTTTTGTTCATCTTGTTCTTTAGAACAAAAGCCATATTGTCCTTTATATTCTTCCACTCTATAAGCCTGTCCTCCTGGAATACAAAGCTTATGTCCTCATTTTGAATGCCCAATACTTCACCGGAGTCTTTTTCTATTATTCCAGCAATTATATTTAAAAGTGTGGTTTTACCACATCCTGATGGTCCCAGTATACATGTAGTTTTATTCTCAATAAAATCAATATTTATATTATCCAGTACTTTTAAAGGCCCATAGCTTTTTACAATATTTTTAACTGAATATTTCAATATCACTTCCACCTATCCTCTTTAGCTATTTTCCTTATAAATTCAACAATATATCCCAATATCTTTGAAATTACCAGTATTATAATAATCCAGGCAAACACTCCAGGCGTATTTAAATACATCTTCTCCATCTGAAGATTACTACCTATTGCAAGCTTTGGCTGACTTAAAACCTCCCCAGCTATGACCATCTTCAGGTTGATATTAACTGCAGAAGTCAAAACTGAACTTAAGTTTATAAATATGCTGGGAATATATATGTCCCTTATTATTGTAAACCTGTCAACCTTGTATAGTTTAGCCATTTCCATTATGTTCTTATCCACATTCAATATGCCCTTTAGAACTGTTTCATATAATATGGGAAATACCATTATAAATCCTACAAACATAGGCACAATTTCATTGTCCAGCCATATCAGTGCCAGAATAATTATAGCCATTGTCGGAATTGAGCTTAGGAAGTTAAGTACAGGCTGCATAAGTTGATATACAAATCTGGAATAGGAAGATATAATCCCAAGCACCATAGCCAGCAAAAGGGAAATGATAAATCCAATTGCACTCCTTAATAAGGAGTGCAGGATAATCCCAAGGAAACCTGGAGCCCTTATTATGTCTATTAAACTTACAATTGTACTTCCTATGGACGGAAGAATAACCTCTTTGTCAATTAATCCGGACAACAAAGCCCATAGTCCTATCAGTATTAGCTTTGAAAGTAAGGAAAATTCCTTATCTTTCAAAATAGAATTCTTCATCTGGAAGCTTTCCTCCTATTACATCAGGTGCAAAGTTGAACAATACTTCATAGTATTTTTCATAGGAATCCTTACTATCCTCTATTCTGAATGGATATATGTTCATGCGGTCAATGCCATTTGCCACTACATCTTTGGTCATTCCAAAATCCAATTCCTCCATATACTGTCCTGCTAATTCTGGATTATCCAATATCCATTTCAGGTTCTCCTCATAAGCTTCTAGAAACTTCTCTACAAATTCCCTGTTGTTCTCAATTAAATCACTGCTTATAATTAAGCTGGCCTGAGGATAGCCGCTTTCATTGCCTGTTATTTTACTCCATTCTTCATTGAAATCCAACAGTATTTTAGCATCTTCCTTCTTCATTAAAATATTTGTAGTCTGAGGCTCAGACGATACTGCCAAGTCTACTTTTCCACTTATAAACTGGGGCCCTACCTCTGTAGCAGCGCTCAGGTAGTTTACAGTTATATCGTTATCCAAATCTATGCCGTTTTCAGAAAGGACATATCTAAATACCAAATCTGGAGTTAAATTCTTACCAAAGGAAGTTATCTCCTTGCCCTTTAGGTCATCAATGCCATCAATTTCCTCAGTGCCCATTAAATATAGAGTACCCCATACTGAAGTACCTGCCAGCCTATATGGAATATCCTTGTTGTAAAGCTGGGCTGCCAGATTTGAAGGAACTATGGCTATATCAGCTTCTCCTTTCAATACCTTGGAAGCCAGCAAATCCGGAGTAGACTGTAATTCATACTCTATAGCTATATTTTCATCTATAACCGGATTTTCCTTTACAAATTTGGCAACAGTCAAAGCAGGAACTCCACTTGGAAAGTAGAATTTCACCGTCATGTGTTCCACAGCACTGTTTTCATCCAATTGCTCTTCATTATTGTTTTCATTTGAAATCTCGTTGTTATCCTTGCTTGTACACCCTACAGATAATATAAGCAGTAAGGCTAATAATAGTATAAACACTCTCTTCATAATTATGTCTCCTCCTCCGTAAATAGCCTCTAAACATATAAACCATGTTTAGAGGCCTTTTTAACAATTATATTTTACCACAATTTCATGCTTTAAAACCAAATTATTCTACCACAATTCCCAGGATTTTTGATCTGTATGAAGAAGCTTATGGGATTTATGTGACAATGGCTTCTCTAAAAACTCCTCATAGCATTTTATGACAGATGGATTTTCGTGAGAGAACCTTAAATTATTTATCTTATCCAATCCATACAGGACTTCTGCCCTTTCATATGCCAATTCCTTTCCGTCAGCTATTGGCTGTCCTCCGCCGCCGGCACATCCCCCAGGGCAAGCCATTATCTCTACAAAGTCATATTCCGCAGTTCCGTTTCTTATTGCTTCTATCAGTTTTCTGGCATTTCCTAATCCGCTTGCTACAGCCACTCTGACCTTTGCTCCATTTAAGTTGAAGCTTGCTTCTCTCCATCCTTCCCTTCCTCTTACATCCTTAAATGCATCTGGGTCTGGATTTTGGCCTGCTACCAGATAGTAGGCACTTCTTAGGGCTGCTTCCATTACTCCTCCTGTAGCTCCAAATATAACTCCTGCACCGGAGCTTACGCCTAAAGGCATATCGAATTCCTCTTCTTCCAGCGTATGTGGATTTATGTGTTCTGCTCTTATTAACCTGTCAACTTCCCTGGTAGTCAATACAACATCCACATCCTGGCCTGCACCTGCATCCTTCATGACAGAAACTCCTGCTTCATACTTTTTGGCTGTACATGGCATTATGGAAACACAGAAAATCCTTGATGGATCAACGCCTAATAGCTGTGCATAATAGGTTTTTGCTATTGCACCAAACATCTGCTGCGGTGACTTTGCAGTTGACAGATTATCTACCATATCAGGATATTGAGTTTTTACAAAGCGTACCCAACCGGGACAGCAGGAGGTAAACATTGGGAGCTTTGCATTTTTCCTGTTTTTAAATCTCTCCAGGAATTCGCTTCCCTCTTCCATAATAGTCAAGTCTGCTGAGAAGTTAGTATCAAATATATAATCAAATCCTACTTTTCTCAACGCTGCAACAAGCCTCTTTACCGTTGCAAATTCTCTTGAAATCCCAAGGCTTTCTCCCCACGCAGCCCTTACAGCAGGTGCTATCTGCACTACAGTAATCTTGCTTTCATCTGCCAGGGCATCAAATACCTTATCCAGATCATCCCTTTCCCTTAGGGCTCCTACAGGGCAGTGGGTTATACATTGACCGCAAAGGGCACAGTCTGATTCTTCTATTCTTCTGTTTTTGGAAACATCAACTCTTGTTCTGGAACCTGTATTTGCCACATCCCATATATGCATATCCTGTATTTTATCACATACCTGTATACATCTCATACACTTTATGCACTTTTCGTAGTTTCTTACCAGTGGGAATCCCTCTGTCCATTGGGCATGGGGAAGATCCAGCTTATATGGCACTTCTATGATTCCCAGGTCATTTGCTATTGATTGAAGGCTGCAGTTGCCGCTTCTAACGCAGGTTGCACATCTTGCATCATGTTGAGATAATATTAGCTCCACATTAATACGCCTTGCTTCGCGTACCTTTGGGCTATTTGTATAAACTACCATTCCTTCCTCAACTACGTTATTGCAAGCAGTTACCAGCCTGTTTATGCCTTTTATCTCTACTACGCAAACTCTGCAGGCTCCAATTTCATTTATTTCTCTCAGGTAGCACAGATGAGGAATATTTATATCATACATTCTAGCTGCATCCAGTATTGTCGTATTTTCAGGCACATTCACTTCCTTGTTATCAATAACAAGCCTTACCATCTTTCAATCCTCCCTCCCTTGAATACTCCAAATCCAAAGTGGTCGCATCTTAAACATCTGCGGGATTCCTGATTGGCTTCTTCAAGGGTCATTCCAATTTCTATTGGTTCAAAGTTCTTAACTCTTTCAGAAGCATCAATTTCTGTCAAGTTAACCCGACCACAAGGTACTCTGTCTGCTAGCCTTGGAGCTGGAACTTTAACAGGAGCCTCAATTATGTGATTGTATCCCAGGTAATTGTCAATATTTGCTGCTGCTACCTTGCCTGCTGCTATAGCACGAATAATTGTTGCAGGACCTGATACACAGTCTCCGCCTGCATATATTCCAGGAATATTTTCAAATTCTCCTGTATTCAATGCATCTATTACACCTTTAGTAACTGGTATTCCTTCTTTTTCAAATTCCTTGGACTCAATACCTTGACCAATAGCACTTATTATTATGTCGCATTCCATTCTCTCCAGTTCCCTTTTGGCATCTACTGGTTTTGGCCTGTTGCCCTGTATTTGCCCTACAATCTGTGGCTGTATCCATAATGCTTTTACTCTATTATTTTCATCGCTTTCTATCCTGACTGGTGAACATAGGTCATATATTTCAACGCCTTCTGCAATTGCTCCTTCCACTTCCTCTGCCAAAGCAGGCATATCCACTTTACGCCTTCTATATACTATGCTTACTTTCTTTGCTCCCAGACGTACTGCTGAACGTGCCGCATCTATGGCAACATTTCCCCCTCCGATGACAACTACTGATTTTCCGTTAAAGTCTGGATATTCATCATCACCTATTTCCCTTAATATATCTACTGCAGAAACTACTCCATTTACTTCCTGACCTTCAATTGGTATAATCTTTCCTTCATGTGCACCAATGGCTATATATATGGCATCAAACTTATCCCTTAATTCCTTGATTGATATGTCCTTACCTATGGATACTTCTGTGTGAACCTTAATTCCCAGTGAAATTATATTATCTATTTCTCTGTCTAGTATTTCTCTAGGCAGCCTGTAATTAGGAATTCCATATCTCAGCATTCCGCCCAGTTTCTTTCTCTGCTCGAATATTTCCACATCATGGCCCATCAGAGTAAGATAGTATGCTGCACTTAATCCGCTAGGTCCTCCTCCTACAATTGCCACCTTCTTACCGGTGGAAGGTGCCTTCTTCTCCTGTGGAACATCCTTTGCATGTTCTACTGCAAATCTCTTTAATCCTCTTATATTTATTGCGTCATCAATCATATTTCTCCTGCACCTGTTTTCACATGGATGCTCACAAACCATGGCACATACTGCTGGAAGCGGATTGTCCTTTCTGATTAATCTGATTGCATCTTCATATTTGCCTTCAGCAATTAGTGCAATATATCCTGGAATATCCACTCCTGCAGGACAAAGGGATACGCATGGAACTGGCTGATACAGTTCACAAGTACAGCGATTTCTTAAAATATGCTCTTCAAAATCGTCCCTGAATCCTTCTACTCCCTTTAATACCATATTTGCTGCCTCATATCCTATAGCACAATCAGCCGAATAATAAATAGCTTTAGCAGTCTTCTCAATCAGGTCAATAGTTTCCAATGTAGCATTTCCTTCTAATACATCTTCAAGCAGTGACTCAAGCTGTCCCAATCCTATTCTACAGGGAACGCATTTACCACATGTTTGAGCATGACACATTTTCAAGAAAGATGAGGCTAAATCTATAGGACATAACCCTGGTGGACTTGCAACAATTCTTCTCTCTAAATCCTTGTAAAGAGACTCTACAGTTGCTTGAGCTCTATCCTTTGTGATAATGCTGAGCCTACTCATCATTTAACCCCCTTTTTATTCTTTTATATTAATTGCTAATAAAGCCAAACCTGTGTAATTTTGTTAATTAAATATTTAACAATCTTTTAATAAAAAAATATATCCTATGCTTATATTTATGCTATATAAATAAAAAAAAATAATTTAGTTATTTATAAATATTCTATTCCCATATTATGAAGAGTACCTTTACCATATTGTACAATAGTTAACCTATATACAATTTTATTCCGATTATGGCATGTTTTGTTACAAATATTATATCATAAGTAACATTTTTATCAATATTAAAAACTGCATGTAAAAAAGCAAAATACCCTGGAAAACCAGGGTATTCTATATTAAAAACATTCCTACTATAGTAGTAACTACAAGCCCTATGACTACAGGCCAGAAGTTTCTTCTTGTCAGCTCAAAGGGATCCACCTGGCATATGGCTGCTGCAGGTATAACAGCCCATGGAATTAAAGTTCCTCCGCCAACCCAGATTGCTGCTATTTGGCCTAATGCAGTCAATGTTGCTATTCCCCTGCCTATGGCAATTGAGAATAGCTTTGCAACGGTACCAGCCAAAGATATACCTGAAAATCCTGAACCATCAAGCCCCGTTATTGCCCCAACAGTTGTCAGCGTCACAGCACCTATTCCTGCATTTAGAGGCACCACATTGGCAAGGGCCAGACCTAAATCGTTTACAATCCCCTGGGATGTTTCAGGCAGATAATTCCCAATGATATTTACAAAGCCATCTCCTCCTATATAGAAAAAGGCTGCAATTGGAATTATGGGGCCAAATATCTGAAAGCCAAATTTCAATCCTTCTACCAAATGGGATGTTATCTGCTCCAAGGCTTTGTTTTTATATGAGGTCATGGTAACCAGTATTAGTATCAGCACTGCAGTGCCTCCAATTAATGCAGTAGCATCTCCTCCCTGAAGATCAGCCAACACCATTACTATAACATCAATAAGAAAGAGAATTGGAATCAGTATGGAGAAAAACTTCTTCATTCCAGGTGAAATGGCTAATGCCTCATCCTGAATATCGCTTTTTTGATAGTCACTGTAACTGGAAGGCTTTATATTATTGTTCCTTAAATCCTTTCTTAAAAAGATGTAAGCTGCCACTGTTGTAACAACTCCCATTACAAAAACCAGCGGAATACTTGCAGATATTACATCCCCTACCGGAATTCCTGCTGCATCTGCAGTAAGCTTAGGAGCGCCCTGAATGACAAAATCCCCGGATAATGCAATTCCATGGCCAAACAGGTTCATTGCCATTGCTGCTCCTATAGCCGGCAATCCTACATCAGTGGCTACAGGAAGCAAAACTGCTCCTATTAACGCAACCGCTGGCGATGGCCAGAAGAACCATGATATTACCATCATTACAACGCCTATGACCCAATATGCCAGTGTTGGAGTTTTAATGAGCTTTGTAAAGGGAGATATCATCATCTGGCTTATACCCGTTTTGCTTAAAATGGAGCTCATTCCTACTATTATGGATATTATCAGGATGGTTCCCAAAAGCTCTACTATGGCATATATAAAGCTGTTAAATATGTTTATTATTGATGAATAGATGGAGTTTGTTGCAATCAGGGATAATAGAAGTATTCCTGCAACACATATTAATGTGGTATCCCTTTTGGCAATCATAAAACCTAAAATCAGCAAAGTAAATACTAAATACACCCAATGCAACGCATTCAGTTCAACTACCATTGAATCACTCCCCGTTCAAAAATTCTATATACTACCTAAATATGCAGGGAATGATTTTTGGTTCATATTATTTCAAAGAAAAAAGAAGACAGCAAATAAATGCTATCTTCTTCTTTTAGGTGCAATGTGAATCGCTTTATTTTCCAATCCATGTATGGCTTCCATAAAGGCTTCGGAAAGGGTTGGGTGTGCATGTATTGTTCTTGCAATGCTTTCCACGCCCAGACCATTGGCCATTGCCAGAGCTCCTTCATGTATCAGGTCATTGGCATGTGGCCCAACTATGGTAATTCCAAGTATATTATTATTATCCTTGGTGGAAAATACCTTTACAAAGCCTTCCTCCTCTCCCATGGATAATGCTTTTCCATTGGCTGCAAACAGGAACTTGCTGACATTATATTCTATCCCCTTTTCCTTTATCATCTCCTCAGTCAGTCCTACATATGCTACCTCAGGAAATGAGAATACACAGTTTGGTATTATATTAAAGTTTATATCCGGATCAAGGCCCATTATCCTCTCCATAACGTATATGCCCTGATTTGAAGCCACATGGGCCAACTGTATGCCTACGCTGTTCACATCTCCTATGGCATATATGCCCTTTACCGTCGTTTCAAAGTTGTCATCTACCTTTATTCCTTTTTCGCTGTATTCTATTCCTACACCATCCAGGTTTAATCCTTCTGTTACAGGCCCTCTTCCTGATGCTATCAGCACCTTATCTCCTGTTACTTCTATTTCGCCGTCCTTTTTCTTATACCTTGCAATTACTTTAAGCTTGTCTCCCTCTTTAACTATTTCCTTAGCCCTAATGTCAACGTAAACTTCCATTCCATGCTTTCTAAAGTACAGTGGCAGCCTTTTGGTTAATTCCTTGTCTATATCCTTTAATATCCTGGAAGCAAGCAGTGTTACCCTTGAGCCTAACTCCTGATATATGCTTGCAAACTCAAGGCCTATGACTCCACCGCCAATGACTATGAGGCTTTCAGGTATTTCTTCCATTTCTAACAGGTCATCGCTGGTTATAACTCCTTCTAGGTCTACGCCCTTTGTTTCTGTCATGGTTGCTTTAGAGCCTGTAGCAATTACTATATTGTCTACAGAGATTTCCCTTATACCTCCGTCCTTCATTTCAACAATTACGGTTTTGTTGTCCTTTAAGCTTCCCTTTCCATATATTAATTCAATATTTCCATAAGATGATATAAGCTGCTCTATGCCCTTTACCAGCTGGTTGACAACATTGTCCTTTCTTTCCTTCAGTGCCTTTCCATCCAGGTAATAGTCACCTACTGTTATACCAAATTCCCTGGACCTTCTCAGGCTGTTCATTATTTCAGCATTTCTAAAGTAGGTCTTTGTGGGGATACAGCCTCTGTTGAGGCATGTTCCCCCTATTCTGTCATTCTCTATTAAATAGACTTTAGCTCCTAATTGGGCACCTCTAATAGCAGCCTCATATCCCCCTGGTCCTGCTCCTATAACTGCTATGCTCTTTGTCAATTAGTACACCTACCCTTCGTATTTTAGTATAGGATTTCTAGCTGCCCTTGTTTCATCCAATCTTCTCACAGGTGTATTGTGAGGTGCTTCCTTCAATATCTCCGGATTTGATTTTGCTTCCTCAGCAATTTTTATCATGACTTCAGCAAACTCATCCAGAGTTTCCTTGCTTTCAGATTCTGTTGGCTCCGTCATCAATGCTTCGTGGACTATCAGTGGGAAGTAGACAGTTGGTGGATGATATCCGAAATCAAGTAGCCTTTTTGCTACATCTAATGTTGTTACTTCAGATAGCTCAGACTTAAGTCCTGCCATTACAAATTCGTGCTTGTATATTGTATTTTCTGGTAAATTGTAATAATCCTTCAGCTTATGTGCCAGATAGTTGGCGTTTAAAACTGCTATTTCGCTTACCTTCTTAAGCCCGTCTCTGCCCATTGCCAGTATATATGCATAGGCTCTTACCATTATGCCAAAGTGTCCATAGAAGTCCTTCATTCTGCCTACAGAATGTGGTATGTTGTAATTCAGGTAATATCTGTCTCCATCCTTTTCTACAGTTGGAGCTGGCAGAAAATCCATCAATATCTTCTTGACTCCTACAGGCCCGCTGCCTGGCCCTCCACCGCCATGAGGTGTTGAGAAGGTCTTGTGGAGGTTGAAGTGCACCACGTCAAATCCCATATCTCCAGGCCTTACCTTGCCAAGAATTGCATTTGCATTGGCGCCGTCATAATACAGCAGTCCTCCGGCTTCATGCACCAATTCAGCTATTTCCAGTATGTTTCTTTCAAATAATCCCAAGGTGTTTGGATTTGTAAGCATTAATCCAGCTACTTCATCGCTTAATGCAGCTTTTAAGGATTCTATATCTACAAGGCCTTCCTCAGTTGATTTTATTTCTATGGTTTCAAATCCAGCCATTACTGCTGATGCAGGGTTGGTTCCATGGGCAGAATCCGGAACAATTATCTTTGTTCTCTTTGTATCTCCTCTGTTTTCATGGTAAGCCTTAATAAGTGCAAGGCCTGTAAGCTCTCCATGGGCACCGGCTGCTGGCTGTAAGGTCATCTTATCCATGCCGGAAATTTCGCACAATGCCCTATCTAGCTCATACAATAGCTTAAGTGCTCCCTGTACAGTTTCCTCAGGCTGTAATGGATGTATATTCTTAAATCCATCCAGATTTGCCATGTCTTCGTTTATTTTAGGATTGTATTTCATGGTACAGGAGCCTAGCGGATAAAATCCTGTATCAACACCATAGTTCTTGTTTGAAAGGTTTATATAGTGCCTTATTATATCAACTTCGCTTAATTCTGGAAGATTTAAATCCTCTTTATTCAAAAACTTCTCAGGAATAAGCTCCTCAATATTTTTCTCCTCTATGTCTGACTGTGGGAGTTTAAATGCTCTTCTGCCAGGTTTGGACAGTTCAAATATCAACTTGTTGTACTTTCTCATATTATCCCCTCCAATACAGAAATCAGTTTGTCAATTTCCGCTTTTGTCCTCTTTTCAGTAACAGCATAGAGGATACCATTTTTATATTGAGGATAATCTTTCTCTAACGCATAACCTCCAAGTATATTCTCATCAAGTAATCTCCTGTTTACAACATCTGGTGCCACATTGGAAGTTACTGCAAATTCCTTGAAGAAAGGCTTGTTGAACAATGGCTTATATTTTCCTGATTTAATCATTTCACTGTATGCATAATGGGCATTTTGTGTAGTTTGAATAGCCACTTCCCTTAGCCCTCTTTTACCAAGGGTAACAAGGTATACAGCTGCTGCCAGAGTGTTTACCCCCTGATTTGAGCATATGTTTGAAGTGGCCTTTTCTCTTCTTATATGCTGCTCTCTGGCTTGCAAAGTCAGCACAAAGGCTCTCTCTCCATTAACGTCTACCGTTTGACCCACAATTCTTCCCGGAAGCTTTCTCATATGAGCCTTATTAACTGCTATAAAGCCTAGATAAGGTCCTCCATACTGCAGCGGTATTCCAAGGGGCTGCCCTTCTCCTACTACAATATCTGCTCCAAGGGAACCTGGGGTCTTCAATATTCCTAATGAAATAGGATCCACACTTGTTATTAGGAGAGTCTTCTTCCTAGTATGGACTATTTCTTCAATTGCCTTCAAATCCTCTATTATTCCAAAGAAATTAGGGCTTTGAACTATAAATGAAGCAGTGTTATCATTTAGCAGATTCTTTAACTCATCCAGGTTTGTAACCCCGCCTTCCTCTCCTACTTCAATTACTTCCAAATTTTGAAGGTGGCAGTAAGTCTTTAATACTTCTCTGTACTGTGGGTTTACAGTTTTTGAAACCAGTATCTGATTTCTTTTTGTTATATTTGCTGACATAAATGCAGCCTCTGCAATTGCCGTACCTCCATCATATAGAGAAGCATTTGCTACATCCATGCCTGTCAGATTGCATATCAAAGTCTGGTATTCAAATATATATTGCAGTGTACCCTGGCTTATTTCTGCCTGATATGGCGTATATGATGTATAAAACTCGCTTCTTGAAGTTATATGCCTAACTACAGAAGGTATATAATGGTCATAGGCACCTGCTCCCAAAAAGCAGGTAAGGTTATTTATTGTCAGATTCCTTTTGGATAAATCCATCATATACCTTTCTACTTCCATTTCAGACATTGATGGATTGAGGTTAAGTTCTCTATTTAGCCTTACATTCTCTGGAATATCGTTAAAAAGCTGATCTACAGAATCTATTCCTATGGTTTCCAGCATCTTCCTTTCATCATCTGGAGTATTCTGGATGTAAGGGTACATTGATTATACCTCCTCTTCCAAATACTTCTCGTAATCATCACTTGTCATTAACTCATCCAATTGTGACTTATCAGCTATTTCTATCTTAACTATCCAATTCTTATATGGATCATCATTTAACAGATTAGGTTCATCCAAAAGGGCTTCATTAACTTCTACAATCCTTCCATCCACTGGCATGTAAACGTCTGATGCAGCCTTTACAGATTCTACAGCTGCAAATGCCTCTTCCTTGTTGAACTCATCATCAACTTCAGGCAATTCAACATATACAATATCCCCTAGGGAATCCTGAGCAAAATCTGTTATTCCTATATATGCCTCATCTCCGTCTACCCTTAGCCACTCATGGTCTTTTGTGTAGTATAAATCCTTTAATACTTTCATATTTTATACCTCCTTAAACCTTTCTTATTTGTTTTTTAAAAACCTTTTATCTATTATCTTAGCCTTTACAGGCTTATTTCTAATCATTATATCTATTTCATTTCCTAATTCTGCCTCTTCTACATCAATAAGCGCATTTCCTATATTCTTCTTCAAAGTGGGAGACATGTATCCGGTTGTCACATAGCCAATTTTTTTACCTTCCTTGAATACTTCATACCCTTCCCTTGGTATGCCTCTGCCTATCATCTCAAAACCTGCAATCTTTCTTTTAAGCCCCTCATTCCACTGCTTGTTAAGGGCTTCTTTTCCAATGAAATCCTGAACTTTATCCAGTTTAACAAAGAACTTGAATCCACCTTCCAATGGTGTAACATCCTCAGATATCTCATGCCCGTATAAAGGCAGTGATGCTTCAAATCTTAAAGTATCCCTGGCGCCTAACCCAGCAGGCTTCAACCCGTATTCATCTCCTGCTTCCAGGATGCTCTTCCAAACCTTAACAATATCTTCGCCCTTTGCATATATTTCAAATCCATCTTCACCAGTATATCCAGTTCTTGAAATCATGGTGTTGACTCCAGCTATATTTACATCTCTCTTCAAATGGAAGTATTTTAGTTCAGACAAATCAAAATCTGTCAACTTCTGAAGGATTATTTGTGACTTTGGCCCCTGCAGTGCTACTTCTCCAATCTGGTCTGATATGTTTTCAATTATTATATTGTAGTTCATTTTGTTATCTATCATCCATTTGAAATCCTTGCTTGTATTAGCTGCATTTACCACCAGAAGATATTCTTCCTGATTATACTTGTAGACCAATAGGTCGTCTACTACACCTCCATGAGGATAGCACATAAATGTATACATTACCTGATTATCTGCTAATTTGGAAAGGTCATTTGTAATCAGATACTGCAAATAATCATAGGCGTCCTTGCCTTTAACCATGATTTCTCCCATGTGGGATACGTCAAATATTCCAGCGTTATTTCTCACTGCTAAATGCTCTTCAATTAAGCCTTCATATTGTACTGGAAGGAACCAGCCTGCATACTCAACCATTTTCCCCCCGAGCCTCAGATGCTCATCATATAATGGCGTTTTTTTCGCCACCATTCATCACTCCTTCCTTTGTTTTACTAATATTATTATCCCAAACCGGTTTTCTGAAATTTCAGAAAAGGTTTGTAACTTTATATTTATTTCATTATATAAAAGAAGTATATTAAATGCAATATGTGGATATGTGATATTATATTAACATTAATTCCAGCCATTTCTAAATTTTTTATCCACTTTATCCACATTATTCACAATTTGTAGTGGATAACTTATGTAAACAGATGGATTTATAAACATAAGTCTACAAGTAATAAATTAAATATACATTATTTTTATCCACATTATAAAATTTATCCACATTATTTATCCACATTATATGTTAATGTTTTGCCCTGATTCTATCAGGTATTTTATAATTCCATTGTATATTGCCAAAGCAATCCTCCACTGATATTTCTCATCCGCCAGCAGCCTTTCCTCATTGGGATTTGATAGGAAGCCGCATTCAACTAATACTGAGGGTATATTCATATCGTTGATTAGAAACACATCTTCCAGCTCCTGGGGCACTCTTTTATTGTTTTCATCCAGCTCCTCCCTTAACTGCTCCTGTATGCTAAATGCAAGCTTTTGGCTTTCAATGTTATCCTTTCCATAAAAAGTCTGAGCTCCATAGTATTTCGACTGCTGAAAGCTGTTTAAATGTATGGATATGAGAATATCGCAATTGTTCTCCAGTATTATCTCTTTTCTCCTGTGAAGGTCTTCTGTCTTCATCTCCTTTAATGTTTTTGACTCATCTGTATATAGCCCCTCATCCGTTTCCCTTGTCAATACTACCTTTCCGCCGTTTTTTATTATTATATCCCTTAACTTTAGGGCAATCTGTAGATTAATATCGTCCTCTTCAATACCGCTTAAGCCCACTGCTCCTGAATCTATTCCTCCATGCCCCGGGTCGATTCCAATTATTTTGTCCGATATCAGTATATTCACCGTAGCCACAGCCTTTGGGCTTAACAGATATATAAGCAATAGTACAGCTAAAACCAGTACAACAGCTATAATTAAATATAATCCTCTTTTATTAATACATATTACCCTCATAATGCCCTCCTTAAATAAATTTCTATAAGAAACATATGAATTATTTGCTGGTGGTATTACAAGTTATTACTAAATTCATCCTTCCATGAGTGCCTTATATTTCCTGATTCCCTCAATCATACTTGGCATATCTGCCTCTGCTGACTGCTCCTTAAGATATTCCCTTGACCTAAAACCTAAGGCTCTGGCAATTATAGAAACCGTTGGCGGCATAAAACATTAATTTTTCCACATGAAGCATAGTGTCTGAAATACATTATTATGTTAAAATTATTCTTGAAAGCTATTCGGTAAAAGCCATTAACTATGTATTCAAGCCTATAACAAATGGAGGAGGAATAAATGATAAAAACCGTCATTGAATTTTCCCGTTACTTAACTGCTTTATTTTTTGGTATGAAAGTTGCAGCCAATTTTGCAGGAATGCATTCTACTCGGAAAAACCATATTGTACTGGTATGCTATACTATTGTAGTATATATTGTTCAAGTTCTATTCCTTTTCCGTTTTGGAATGGACATAACCTGGAAATTATACCCATTGCTGGCTCATCTTCCGATAGCTATTTTTATAGCTTTATACCTGAAACGCTCCTGGCTTGTTTCCTTAATAAGCATGTTCACTGCTTTCTTGTGTTGCCAACCACCCCGTTGGATTGGAAGTGTAACAGGGGCTATATTTAGTAGTTTATCAGAGAATGTTATTGACCGTACCACCATAAACCATTTAGGCTATATTGTATCAGCAGTTTTGATTTATTATGTTCTAGAAAAATATGTAACAAAATCTGTACAACATTTGATACAACGCTCAACTAGATCCTGCATGATATTTGGTGCAGTTCCGACTTTTTACTATTTTGTGGACTGTATCACCACTGTTTATACTGATATTCTGTACAGAGGAACACGGGCTGCTGTACAGTTCATGCCTTTTGTAATATCTGCTTTTTATTTTGTATTTGTAATTTTTTACTATACAGAAATGCAAAAGCAGGCAAATATAGAAAGGGAACGAGATATGCTGAATACGCAGTTTAAACAGGCACAAACAGAACTGTCCTCACTACGTCAAATGCAGCAAAATGCCCAGAACTACAGACATGATATGCGTCACCATTTTGCCCTTTTACAAGGACTTGCATATAAGGAGGATATAGAAGGAATTAAAAAGTATCTGCAAACTGCACAGTCTGATATAGACTCTATTACGCCAATGCGATTTTGTGAAAACGAGACTGTAAATCTGATTTTGTCATCTTTTGCATCCAAAGCAAAACAATTTAGAATACGGTTGACTATAGACGCAAAACTTCCCAACTCTATTCCCTTTAGCGACACCGAGCTTTGCTCACTATTGTCAAATGCTTTGGGAAACGCCATACATGCATGTTTATACATAAAAGACAGCAATAAACGCAATATCACACTGCGGTTATATTCTAAGAATAATAAGCTTTGCATTGACATTCGCAATAACTACGAGATAGAACCAATATTTAATCATGGCCTGCCTGTATCAAAAGAAAAAGGCCATGGATTTGGCACAAAAAGCATGGCTCACATAATAGAAAAAATTGTGGTGTATACCAGTTTTCTGTCAAAGATGGCTGGTTTATATTTCAGGCTACTACATAGGAGAATAAACTCGATTTAAACTTTACGCCGCTAGTCTATTAAGACTAACGGCGTAATCTATTAATCATATTATTCAGCTTTGATAATTTGATAAGCTGAACTCTACCATGTTCATATGCCAATCCGGTATAAGTCAAACAGTTACTTTTGTTCCTTTATCGCTTTTGGCATCAGTGGCAATAACAAGCAGTTATTGGTTGCCATAATCCCAGGTGGTGCAGTATGATTCATGCATAATTTGATTAAATATTATTTCTGCGGCTTCTTTGGCAGAAATATTGCTTACATCAATTTTATATGTATCCATCTGAAAATAATTTTTTAATCTTGATACACTTCTATTAATAACATCTTCAGTCCTTATTCCCATTTTAATATCCTTTGTAATTCGTGAAATTAATGCTTGTTCTGTACATACTAGGGAAAACTTATATAATTTATAATCATGCTTTTTTAGCCTGGACAGTACATCATCAATAATACTTTGCTCATGCATTACCTAACAAAAAATAATATTTTCATACACTGAGCATGAAATAAAATTATTTATGAGATAACTAATATTATCAATTACCATTTTTTTGGTTTCATCATTCACAATAAAAGGAGACATGTCCCAACACCAATCACCATCCAAAAAAACACAATTTGGTAAAAGTTTTTGCAATTCTCTGCTTGTTGCTGTTTTCCCTACGCCCATAGTTCCATTTATAAAAATCAGATTTTTCATTTTCTACTCCCCAATTTTCAAACTTAAATATTCCCTAATCCATAAAACTCAACAATCGGACATGGGATATAAATTATGCCATATTATGCATGACTTACTAAAACATTTACGATTTCGTTTGCTGTTAAATATATTATACCATTATTAATAATCCACCAAAAATAAGAAACCAACAAAGGTATAGAAACCAATGACGGTTGTATGCTTGCTATAAGCAAGCTTTATAATGGTCACAAAAAAATCTCCTCAATTGGCACTTTTACAACTACAACTCGTGAAATATCAATGGTCAATTTAAGTGATGGATACAAGCAAGCTTTTTGATAAAAATCCCCTCTTCTAATGTTTATCATAATACCAAAAAAGAAAAGCATACAGTATTAACGTAACCGTCCATCCAAAAGCACAGATTATAATAATCAGTTCTTTTGTAACAAAGGGAAACCCCGCGAAAAAACCAATAATAAATAAAATGAATAAAGGGATGTTAGCAGTTTTTAATTTTGCTTTTTGACTGTTCTTAAAATAACGCTCATCCTGCATTTTGTCTGCCATTTTCTCTATAAAATAATAGGCAAAAAAACTAAAAAAACTGAACCAGAATAGCCATAATGGGTTGCCCGTTTTAAAATATGTGAAACCTTGAAATCCTAAGAAACCAAGAAACCAAAGATATCTGGTGGTTTTTGTAAATCCTCTTTTTGCCTTCATAACAACCTCCTACGTGATATATTTATAACCTTGTTATAAATATATCATTATTTCCATAAATCGTCAAACCATACAATAAATAGAATAAGAGGAGGTTTTCCTGCATAAAATGAGTATTCATACGAAAAGTAAAACTACAGTTTGCACGCAAAAAAACCGCCAAAGGTATTTAAACCAATGACGGTTTTGTAAACTCGCAAACAAACTTTGTAAGTTTGAACAAACTCGAGTGTAAAGAAACAAAGCCAATTATCTCTTTGAGAATTGGGGAGCCCTTCTTGCTTTCTTCAAGCCGTATTTCTTTCTTTCCTTCATTCTTGGGTCTCTTGTCAGTAATCCTGCTTTCTTCAATACAGGCTTTAGTTCTTCATCAGCATTTATTAAAGCTCTAGCGATTCCATGCCTAATAGCTCCAGCTTGACCTGTAAATCCTCCACCTTCTACATTGGCTATGACATCGTATTTCCCAAGTGTATCTGTTAAAATTAGTGGCTCTTTTACAAGAACTTTCAAAGTATCATAATCAAAATAATCATCTATATCTCTCTTGTTTACTATTATCCTACCGGAACCTGGAATTAGCCTTACTCTTGCTACGGAAGTCTTTCTTCTTCCTGTTCCTATATACTGTACAGTTGCCAATGACAGTCCTCCTTTCCTAAGCCATGTTAAAATTCATATACTTCTGGTTTTTGAGCTTCGTGTTTATGTTCAGTTCCTCTGTATACCTTTAGCTTTCTAAACATCTGTCTTCCCAGTCTGTTCTTTGGAAGCATTCCCTTAACTGCTAATTCAATTGCCTTTTCTGGCTTCTTTGCTAACATTTCTCTATATGATATAGATTTCAATCCACCTGGATAACCTGTATGATATCTATAATACTTTTTATCTAATTTATTTCCAGTCAATTGAACCTTATCTGCATTAATTATTATTACATAATCCCCAGTATCCACGTGTGGTGTATATATAGGTTTATTCTTTCCTCTCAGTATTTTAGCAACTTCTGAAGCTAGCCTACCTAGCACTTTTCCTTCTGCATCAATTAGGTACCATTTTCTTTCAATCTCATTTGGTTTAGCTAGATAACTCTTCACTTTTTTCCCTCCTTATTTCAGCGTTGGTTATAAAAAGATTTCCGGGGCCTTTTTAAAACACTCTAGTATATTCTAATACAAGGAAATATCGATGTCAATACGTTTTTTCTGCTAATAATAGACTTTTTCCAGGCATAGCCCCTGAGGTGGAGCAGTATGTCCAGCACTAGTTCTATCCCCTGACTCTATAATATGGGGAATACTTTGCCATTTAATTCTCCCAAATCCTACTTCAATTAATGTGCCAGCAATTATCCTTACCATATTATACAGGAAACCATTTCCCTCTATGGTCAGGAATATTAAGTCTTCACTTTTATCCAGAGAAATGCTCGTAATAGTCCTTACAGTTGACTTGGCATTGCTTCCGGATGCCATAAAGGCCTTAAAATCATGGCTCCCCAAGAAGCATTCTGCGCCTTTTTCCATTGCGATTAAATCCAGTTTTCTGGGCACATGATATGCATATCTGTTGTAAATAGGGTTTCTAATGTCCCTGTTATATATAGTATACCTGTACATCTTTCCTTTGGCATCAAATCGTGAATGAAAGCTGTCAGGCACCAGCTCTGATGAAATTATGCTTATGTCCTGCGGAAGGAATGAATTCAAGGCGTATTTAAACCTGTCTGGAGGTATTGTGGATTCTGTTTTAAAGTTAGCTACCTGACCTAATGCATGTACCCCTCCATCAGTTCTGCTTGAGCCTATCAGATCCACCCTTTCTCCTGTAACTCTGTAAATTGCCTTCTCTATTTCTTCCTGAATGCTCCTGCCATTTTTTTGCTTTTGCCATCCGCAGTAATCTGTACCATCATATTGAATGGTAAGCTTTACATTTATCATAGTATTCCCCTTATGCCTATATATCTTGTAAGAATTATCAATAAAAAGAATATGGTTGAAAAACTTATGGCTAATATGTCATTCCTGTTAAGCTTTAATTCGTTCATTCTGGTTCTGTTTTCGCCACCTCGGTAACACCTTGCCTCCATGGCAATAGCCAGCTCATCTGCTCTTCTGAAGGCATTAATAAACAGCGGAACCAGTAATGGTACCAGATTCCTGGCACGGTTGATTATATTGCCGCTTTCAAAGTCAGCTCCCCTTGCCATCTGGGCTTTCATAATCTTATCTGTTTCCTCCAGCAGTGTAGGAATGAATCTTAAGGCTATTGTCATCATCATAGCCAGCTCATGAGCTGGCACTCCAACCTTTCTAAGAGGTGACAGAAGCTTTTCTATTCCATCAGTTAATGATATAGGTGATGTTGTCAGTGTCAAAAGGGATGTACCTATTACCAGGAATATAAGCCTTAGTGCCATGAAAACTGCTTGCCTTATGCCTTCCTTTGTGATGTTTAAAGGACCAAGCTCCAGTATTACCTCTCCTTTGGTCATGAAAACATTTATTATAAAAGTTATGATAATTATAAACCAAAGAGGTTTTAATCCCTTCAATACATATCTGAAAGGTATTTTTGAAAGTTTAACAGTTAACACTATAAATGCCAGAATAAGCGCATAAGGATAAAAGGAGGCGATGAAAAACAGAGAAACAATAAACATAAATACTATTAATATTTTAATTCTGGGATCTAGCCTATGAATCACTGTATCTGCAGGAAAATACTGCCCTATAGTAATATTCCTAATCATTTCCTTTACTCCTTAAATACTTTATTAACTCATTTTTTGCTTCCTCTACTGTTATTACAGTATCATCTACCGGATTTCCTTTCATCCTGTATTCTCTCATAAATTGGGTAATCTGAGGAATACCAAGCCCTAATTCTTCAAGTTTTTTCTTCTCCTTAAAAACCTCTCTGGTTTTCCCGTCCATGGCTACCTTGCCTTTATGCATTACAATTATCCTGTTTACAAGCATGGCTATCTCCTCCATGCTGTGGGATACCAGTATAATAGTAATGTTTTCTTCCTCGTACAGCTTCTTAAGCTCTCCTAATATTTCATCTCTCCCTCTGGGGTCCAATCCAGCTGTTGGCTCATCTAATATAAGCACTTTTGGATTCATTGCCAGTACCCCTGCTATGGCAACCCTTCTTTTCTGGCCGCCGCTTAATTCAAAGGGAGATCTGTCCTTCAGTTTTTCATAACTCAATCCAACGGATTCCATGGCCTTTTTAACTCTCTGCTGTACTTCCTCTTCATTAAGCCCCAGATTTATAGGGCCAAAGGCTATGTCCTTATAAATAGTTTCCTCAAAAAGCTGATGTTCAGGATATTGAAACACGAGTCCTACCTTCTGCCTTATTTTTAGAAGGTTTTTTTTATCTCCGCTGGTATCCATTCCGTCTACTATTACTCTTCCTGATGTAGGCCTTATGAGACCATTTAAATGCTGTACCAAAGTAGACTTACCAGAACCTGTATGTCCTATAAGACCAATGAACTCCCCTTCGTTGATAACCAGATTTACATTGTCCAATGCTTTCATCTCAAAGGGAGTGTTTTGATTATATATATAGCTTAAGTCCTCAATTTTTATTATCATAGAACATTCACCAATTCCTCTACAGTTAATACATCACATGGCACGTCAAATCCCTCTTTGCGCAGTTCGTAGGCTAACTCTGTTACCTGCGGTACATCCAGCCCCAGTTTTTTTATTTTATCCACCTGACAGAATATCTCCTTAGGGGTTCCTTCCATTACAATTCTGCCCTTTTCCATAACTATTATCCTGTCTGCTTCTACTGCTTCATCCATGTGATGGGTTATGTGTATTATTGTTTTCTTTTCCTGGGAATTCAATTTGCGAAGAGTTGAAATTATCTCCCTTCTTCCAACAGGATCAAGCATAGCAGTGGGTTCATCAAGTATTATGCATTCCGGATTCATGGCCAGTATTCCTGCTATGGCAACCCTCTGTTTCTGACCGCCAGATAGAAGGTGTGGGGCATGCTTTTTATACTCAGACATTTCAACAATTTCTAATGCCTTATCAACCCTTCTTCTAATCTCATCCGGAGGTATACCAAGGTTTTCAGGCCCAAAGGCTACATCTTCTTCCACAATAGTTGCTACTATCTGATTGTCAGGATTTTGAAATACCATGCCGGCAGTTTTCCTGATATCCCATATTCTTTCCTTATCCTTCGTATTGATTCCGTTTACAAATACATCTCCCTTAGTTGGCACTAAAAGGCCATTCATCAGTTTGGCCAAAGTGGATTTTCCTGAGCCATTATGTCCGAGAATGACTAAGTATTCGCCCTTATTAACCTGCATGGTTACATTGCTGACTGCTACCAGGTAATTTGCCTCACCATAAGAACCATATTCATATGTTACATCTTCTATTCGAATCATCTCTTCTGACATTTTAACCGCCTACTTTTATATTTTCCAATTAACAGCAATCTATAAAAAAGGGACTAAGTAATTAGTCTAAGAGACTTAAGCCTCCCCTACTTAATCCCCCACCCTTTATACTAATTCCAGAATTGCTATTTCGGCACCGTCACCTCTACGTGGACCTACTCTTAACACTCTAGTATATCCACCATTGCGATCGGCATATTTGGGTGCTATTTCATCAAACAGTTTTTTTACAACGTCTTCATCGTATATATAAGCTAATGCTTGCCTTCTGGCATGCAAATCTCCTCTTTTTCCGAGGGTAATCATTTTATCAGCCATTCTCTTTGTTTCCTTGGCTCTAGTAACAGTAGTCTCTATTCTGCCGTTGCGTAGTAGACTTGTTACTTGATTTCTGAGCATTGCTTTTCTATGATCTGTAGGGCGACCAAGTTTTCTTAATGTAGCCATATTATCCCTCCTTCATGTCTGCTACTCATCTATTTTTTTTAGTGATAATCCTAATTCAGCAAGCTTCTTTTGCACTTCATCGAGAGATTTCTTACCAAGATTCCTAACCTTCATCAAATCCTCTTCTGTTTTCTGGATTAGCTCATCTACTGTATTGATTCCTGCTCTCTTCAGACAATTGTAGCTTCTGACTGAAAGGTCCAGTTCCTCTACTGTCATTTCCAGTACCTTTTCTTTCTTGTCTTCCTCTTTTTCAACCATTATCTCCACATCTTCAACATGGTCTGTTAATCCGATGAACAGATTCAAATGTTCGGTTAGTATCTTTGCTCCCAAGGAAGTTGCTTCTTGTGGAGTCATAGTTCCATTTGTCCATACTCCAAGGGTTAGCTTATCATAGTCTGTTATCTGCCCAACTCTTGTATTCTCAACTGTGAAATTAACTTTTGTTACAGGAGTAAAAGAAGAATCTATTGGTATAACACCTATGGATTGACCTTCCCGCCTGTTCTTTTCGGCAACACTATAACCTCTGCCTTTTATCATTTCCATTTCCATATATAGCTTGCCATTTTCATTAAGTGTAGCTATATGATGGTCCTTGTTTACTATTTCTACTTCCGGTCCAGTTATAATGTCGCCTGCTTTTACTTCTTTTGGACCTTCAGCTTCAATCCTCAGTATTACAGGTTCATCAGTGTACATTTTAGCTGCTATACCTTTAATATTCAATATTATTTCAGGAACATCTTCCAATACACCTGGAACATAAGTAAATTCATGCAACACGCCTTGAATCTTTACAGAGGATATGCTAGCTCCAGGCAATGAGGATAACAATACCCTCCTTAGGCTGTTCCCCAAAGTGATACCATATCCTCTTTCAAGAGGTTCTACGACAAACTTCCCATAAGTGTTGTCTTCATTTACCTCCACAATCTCAATTCTTGGTTTTTCTATTTCTATCATTAATTATAAACCCTCCTTATTTTTATATTATCAAAGAACGAGGGTAACTGACTCTGTTATAGGCCTCATTATTTAGAATATAGCTCTACTATCAAGTGTTCTTCTACTGGAATGTCAATATCTTCTCTTGTTGGCTCAGCTACAATTCTACCCCTGTATTCCTCAGGGCTAACCTCTAGCCATTTTACAGTATTACCTTTATGGTTTTCAATTAATTCCTTAAATTTAACACTGCTTCTGCTCTTTTCCTTAACTTCTACTACATCTCCAACCTTCATCAATATGGATGGAATATTTGCTTTCTGCCCATTTACAGTAAAATGGCCATGTCTTACAAGCTGTCTTGCTTCCTTTCTTGATGAAGCAAATCCCATTCTGTATACTACATTATCCAATCTCAACTCTAATATCTTCAACAAGTTTTCACCTGTAATTCCTTGCATCTTATCTGCCAATGCAAAATAAGTTTTCATTTGATTTTCCTGAATGCCGTAGAATCTACGAACTTTTTGCTTCTCTCTTAGCTGTCTTCCGTATTCTGTATCCTTGCTTCTTGCCTGGCCATGTTGTCCAGGAGCATAGTTTCTCCTTGAAACTGGGCATTTATCTGTATAGCACTTGTCACCTTTTAAATATAATTTTTGTCCTTCTCTACGGCATAATCTGCATACCGGTCCTGTATATCTAGCCATCTTTTCTATCTACACCTCCTATATTACACTCTTCTGCGTTTTGGTGGTCTACAACCATTATGTGGAATTGGAGTAACATCCTTAATCAGGCTTACCTCTAAACCTGTTGCCTGAAGTGACCTTATTGCTGCTTCTCTTCCAGCCCCAGGTCCTTTTACATATACCTCAACGCTCTTCAATCCATGTTCCATAGCTTTCTTTGCAGCATCTTCTGCAGCCTGTTGTGCTGCAAAAGGAGTTGATTTACGAGAGCCTTTAAATCCTAATTGGCCAGCACTTGACCAGGAGATTACATTACCTTGCATGTCAGTTAATGTAACCATTGTGTTATTGAAAGTTGACGAAATATGTGCCTGACCTCTCTCTATATTTTTACGTTCTCTTCTTCTAACACGTGTACTTTTGCCTTTTTTTGCTGCCACTTAATCTTCCCTCCTTTAATTTCTATTTTTTCTTACCGCTAGTCTTCCTAGGGCCTTTTCTTGTTCTTGCATTAGTCTTGGTTCTTTGTCCTCTAACTGGAAGGCCTCTTCTGTGTCTTATTCCTCTATAACAGTTGATTTCTCTTAATCTCTTTATATTTAAGGATACTTCTCTTCTTAAATCTCCTTCTACAGTATAGCCGTCTATAACGCTTCTTAGAGCATTAACTTCTGCTTCTGTCAGATCTTTTACTCTTGTATCAGGATTAACATTAGCTTTTTTCAATATTTCATTTGCTCTGGACCTGCCAATTCCATAGATATAAGTTAACCCGATTTCAATTCTCTTATCTCTTGGTAGGTCAACACCTGCAATTCTAGCCATTATTATCTACACCTCCTAGGTACTTATTATCCTTGTTTTTGCTTGTGCTTTGGGTTTTCACAGATTACCATTACTTTTCCTTTTCTTTTAATAATCTTGCATTTTTCACACATTTTTTTTACCGATGGTCTTACTTTCACCTATATCCCTCCTATGCTACTTTTTGCGCCAGGTTATTCGACCCCTAGTCAAATCATAAGGTGATAATTCAACTGTTACTTTATCTCCAGGAAGTATTCTGATATAATTCATCCTTAACTTTCCAGAAATATGGGCCAATACTTCGTGTCCATTTTCCAGTCTAACCTTAAAAATAGTATTTGGCAAGGCATCCACTACCGTACCTTCAACTTCAATTACATCCTTTTTAGACATGCAGTTATCGAACCTCCTAACATAAAATTAAAAGCTCTCTTTGAAAGGTTCTAACAGTTTTCTTACATAAGCATTGTTTATCTTTACATCTCCGTCTATTTTTTCTTTGAACTCAGATAGCACAGTATTGTAGACTATAAGATGTTTTATCTTTTTCTTTTTGGGCTTATCTAATCGCCTTGTGTCACCATCTACGATTAACACATGCTTGTCATCTATAATCTCCAATACTAGAAATATATTTCCTTTATCCCGACCAGCTCTTGACTTAACCACTTGGCCTACGGTTATGTCCTTAGTTGAATCCATGGACTTCACCTCTTCACATTATTTATGAGCTGCTCATCAACCAATAGAATATGAATCCAATCTGCTAAAAATCTCCTTCCAATGAAGCCACAATATCATTGAAAATCTCTTCTATTGATTTAGTCCCGTCTATATTTAACAATAAATCCTTCTCCTTATAATAATCAATTAAAGGTTTGGTCTGTTCCTGATAGACTTCAATTCTCTTCTCAACTGTTTCCGCTTTGTCATCATCTCTTTGGTATAGTTCCCCGCCGCATTTATCACATGTATTTTCCACTTTTGGAGGACTAAATTTTACATGATAAGTAGCTCCACAGTTTTTGCAGATTCTTCTTCCTATTGCTCTTTCTATTAGGATTTCCTTGCCAACTTCAATGTTTATTACCCTATCCAGTTTAAGGTTCATATCCTTCAACTCTTTATCAAGGGCTTCCGCTTGGTTAACAGTTCTTGGAAAACCATCCAGAAGGAAACCTTCCTTGCAGTCTTCCTTTGTTAACCTGTCCTTTACTATTGATACTACTAATTCATCAGGTACAAGCAGGCCTTTTTTCATATAGGCCTCCACTTGTTTCCCCAATTCCGTTCCATTTTTTATATTTGCTCTAAATATATCTCCTGTAGATATATGTGGTATGCTATATTTGCTAACTATAGCTGATGCTTGTGTACCCTTGCCTGCGCCAGGAGGTCCAAGTAACACTAGTCTCAATAAAATCATCTCCTATAGTTTATTTCAAAAATCCTTTGTAATTTCTCATTAACAGCTGTGACTCAATTTGTTTTACTGTTTCAAGTGCAACTCCTACTACAATTATAATAGCTGTTCCGCCAAAGTTTATATTTAATTTGAATATATAAGACAAAATAATTGGTAAAGATGCTAATAAAGCTAATGAAATACCACCAACAAAAGTTATTCTTGTTAACACTTTATTTAGATAATCTGATGTTGGCTTTCCAGGCCTTATTCCTGGTATAAATCCGCCATACTGCTGCAGATTCTTTGCATATTCTACAGTATTGAACTGAATAGCTGTATAGAAGTAAGTGAAGAACACTATTAGTATTACGTTCAGTATTGAATAAACCCAAACTCCAACACTACCCTGTACAGTTAAGTACTTTAATATCCATTCTGGAGTTTTTCCAGTAAAGAATAGGGCTATTGTTTGTGGGAAAGATAATAGTGATGAGGCAAATATTACAGGAATAACTCCTGCCATTGATACCTTCAAAGGTATATGAGTGCTTTGTCCTCCATACATCTTTCTACCCACAACACGCTTTGCATATTGAACTGGTATCTTTCTTTCTCCTTCCTGCAATGCCACAACTACCAGGACTATCAGTACAGCTACTATAGCCAGCAATACCAATTTAATCCAGCTTACTAATCCAAGCCTTGCCCATGCAATATAGTTGATTATTGTAGAAGGCAGTCCTGATACTATACCAATGAATATTATCAGGGAGATACCATTGCCTACTCCTCTTTCAGTAATTTTATCGCCAATCCACATCAGGAAGCTGGTACCAGCAATCAAGGATATTATTACTATGGCCTTTTGAATGAAACTATCTGCTACCAGCGCATTGCTGAATATTCCAAATGTAGTACCCCAGGCCTGAATTAAAGCCAATACAACTGTACCATATCTTGTATACCTGTTGATCTTCTTCCTTCCTTCCTCTCCTTCCTTTGCCAATTCCTCCAGCCTTGGAATTGCAATTGTAAGAAGCTGAATTATAATTGAAGAAGTTATATATGGATATATATTTAATGCAAATATGCTGAAGTCGCTTAAAGTACCGCCTGCCATCAAGTCAAGAAATTGTAGTAACCCGCCTTCACCAGCTTCAAATATCTGTTTTATTATGTTCTTATCCATATATGGTACTGGTATATTTGCACCAAGTCTAATTACTAATAGCATTAATAGTGTAAAGATGATTTTTTTTCTTATATCTGGTATCCTCCAGGCGTTTCTTAAGGTTGAAATCATCTATATCACCTCTACCTTTCCCCCTGCAGCCTCAATTTTTTCAGCAGCTTGTTTGCTAAACTTATGGGCTTTAACAGTAAGTTTTTTATTTAATTCACCATTACCCAATACTTTTATCCCATCAATATCATTTCTGCTGTTTATAACTCCAGTTTCTATTAACAGTTCTGGAGTAACCACTGTATTGTCATCAAATCTATTTAAATCCTCAACATTCAGGATTGCATATTCCTTAGCAAAAATATTAGTGAAACCACGTTTTGGTGTTCTTCTGAATAGAGGCATTTGACCACCTTCAAATCCTGGTCTGACTCCACCTCCGGACCTTGCTTTCTGGCCTTTTTGTCCTCTACCGGAAGTCTTGCCTAAACCTGATCCAGTTCCTCTACCAACTCTTTTGCGGCTCTTAACTTTACTACCTTCTGATGGTCTTATTTCGTTAAGTTTCATAACTACACCTCCTCTAAAGAATTATTCTATTACTTCAACCATGTAGTCTACTTGAGCTATCATACCTCTGATTTGAGGAGTATCTTCTTTTTCTACTACCTGGCCAACTTTGTGTAATCCTAATGCTCTAACTGTCTTTCTGTGTTTTTCTGGTGTTCCTATGACGGATTTAACCAGCTTAATACTTATTTTAGCCATCATACTCCCCTCCTAACCTATTATTTCTTCTATAGTTTTTCCTCTTAATTTGGCAACATCTTCTGCCCTCTTAAGATTTGTCAGAGCTTCAATAGTTGCATTTACAACATTTCTAGGGTTATTTGAACCTAAAGATTTAGTCCTTATATCTCTTATTCCTGCAAGCTCACATACTGCACGTACTGCTCCGCCGGCAATAACTCCTGTACCTTCCTTGGATGGCTTCAATAATACTTTTCCTGCACCAAATTCTCCAACTACTTCATGTGGTATAGTTGTTCCTACTAATGGAACTTCAATTATGTGCTTCTTAGCGTCCTGTATAGCTTTTCTAATAGCTTCTGGTACTTCCAGGGCTTTAGCCATTCCAACTCCTACGTGGCCTTTTTCATCCCCTACTACTACAAGAGCACTGAATCTAAAATTTCTACCACCTTTAACAACTTTAGTTACACGGTTTATACTAACGACTCTCTCTTTCAAATCCAATTCATTAGCATTTATATATGAACGCTCCATTCATTTCCCTCCTTTTCCTAAAATTTAAGTCCAGCTTCACGGGCTCCTTCAGCAAGTTCCTTTACTTTTCCATGATAAATGTATCCTGCTCTATCAAATACTACCTGGTCTATTCCCTTTTCAATAGCTCTCTTACCAATTAGCTGTCCTACAAGCCTTGCTGCTTCCTTATTTCCTGTGGAGCTTAATTTTTCCTTAAGTTCCTTATCCAAAGTTGAAGCTGAAACTAAAGTATGACCATTTACATCATTAATTATTTGAGCGTATATATGGCTATTGCTTTTATAAACATTCAATCTTGGTCTTTCAGGAGTTCCTTTTACTTTTTGCCTTACTCTTCTATGTCTTACTTTTCTCATTTCGTTTCTACTTGCCTTTTTTAGCATTTCCATTCACTCCCTTCTACTTACCAGTCTTACCAACCTTGCGTCTGATGACTTCGTCAGCATATTTAATACCTTTTCCTTTATAAGGTTCTGGTTTCCTCAGGTCTCTAATTTTAGCGGCATAATTTCCTACAAGCTGCTTATCAATTCCCTTTACTATAATCTGTGTTTGCTGAGGCACTTCTACTTCTATTCCTTCTGGGTCTTCCATTTCAATTGGATGTGAATACCCTAAATTCAGCACCAGCTTCTTGCCTTGTTTTTGCGCTCTATATCCAGTTCCCACTATTTCCAGCTTCTTTGAGTAACCATTGGTTACTCCTTCAATCATATTGGCAATTAAAGTTCTTGTTAATCCGTGTAATGACTTGTATTTCTTCAAATCATTTGGACGGTTAACAGTTATTACATTTCCATCTATCTTAATATCCATATTTGGGTCAAATTGCTCTTTTAATGTACCCTTTGGTCCCTTAACTTCTACTAAGTTTTTATCACTTATCTTAACTTCAACTCCATTTGGGATTACAATTGGTTTTAATCCTATTCTTGACATGAGTGCACCTCCTATTCCTTAAGATTAAGCATCTATTATTACCATACATAGCAGAGAACTTCTCCACCTATTCCTTCTTTTCTTGCTTTCTTGTCGGTCATGATACCCTTTGATGTTGAAAGGATTGCTATTCCAAGTCCTCCTAATACTCTTGGAATTTCATCGCTTTTAACATAAACCCTTAATCCTGGTTTGGATATTCTTTTAATTCCGCTTATTACCTTTTCTCCATGGCTTCCATATTTTAATTCTATTCTAATAATCCCTTGTTTTCCATCCTCAATAACATCATATCCCTTTATAAAACCTTCATCCAAAAGAATTTGTGCTATTTCCTTCTTGATATTTGAGGCAGGAACATCAACAGATTCATGCTTTACGCTATTTCCATTTCTTATCCTTGTTAACATATCTGCAATTGGGTCAGTCATCATAATTGGCTACCTCCTTTCAAAACGTTAATTCTACCAGCTCGCTTTTTTTACTCCAGGGATTTGACCTTTATATGCTAATTCTCTAAAGCAAATACGGCATACTCCAAACTTTCTTAAATATCCGTGAGGTCTTCCACAGATTTTGCATCTATTGTACTGTCTAGTACTGAATTTGGCCTTTCTCTTTTGCTTTGCAATCATTGATTTCTTAGCCAAAATGTTCTCCCTCCTTCATTATTTTTTAAAGGGCATACCCATTAACTCTAAAAATGCCTTTGCTTCTTCATCTGTTTTGGCTGTTGTAACTATTACTATATCCATACCTCTTACGCTTTCTACCTTATCATAGTCTATTTCTGGGAATATCAGCTGTTCCTTTATTCCTAAGGCATAATTTCCTCTACCATCAAAGCTTGATGAACTTACTCCTCTAAAGTCTCTTACCCTTGGTAATGAAATATTCATCAATTTATCAAGAAAATCATACATTTTTTCGCCTCTTAATGTTACCTTTGCGCCAACATTCATTCCCTGACGGATTTTGAAGTTAGCAACTGATTTCTTAGCCTTTGTAACTATTGGTTTTTGTCCTGTAATTAAACTTAATTCATTAACTGCGTTTTCCAATGCCTTTGGATTATCTCTGGCTTCTCCTATACCCATATTTATTACTATTTTTTCAAGCTTTGGCACTTCCATTACATTCTTATATTGAAATCTCTCCATTAAAGCTGGTATAACTTCATTTCTGTATTTTTCTTTCAGTCTGGAAGTCATTCCTGTTACCTCCTTTCAATTACATGTATTAATCCAATACTTCCCCACATTTTTTGCATACTCTAACCTTTGAGCCATTATCCAATATCTTGTGTCCTACTCTTACTCCTTTTTTATCCTTATCGCAGTAATACATTACCTTTGACGCATGTAATGGTGCTTCTCTAGTAATCCTTCCACCTTGTTGGTTTGCTCCTTGAGGTTTCATATGCTTTGTAACCATATTAACACCTTCAACAACTACTTTGTTTTCCTTAGGTAACACTCTCAATACTTTACCTTTTTTGCCTTTATCTTTACCTGAAATAACTATTACAGTATCTCCGCTCTTAACATGCATATTCTACACCTCCTCTTACAGTACTTCTGGTGCTAAGGATATTATTTTCATGAAGTTTCCTCTTCTTAACTCCCTAGTTACAGGTCCAAATATACGAGTTCCAACAGGATTCTTGTCATCCTTTATTATAACTGCTGCATTATCGTCAAATCTAATATAAGAACCGTCTGATCTTCTTACTCCATTTGTTGTTCTTACTATAACAGCCTTAACAACGTCTCCTTTTTTTACAACTCCTCCAGGTGTTGCACTTTTAACAGAACATACTACAATGTCTCCAACTGTGGCATACTTTCTGTTAGTACCTCCCAATAGTCTAATAACCAATAATTCTTTCGCACCTGAATTGTCAGCAACTTTTAATCTGCTCTCTGTTTGAATCATATGGTACCCTCCTTTCCAGGTATAAGGATTATTTTGCTCTTTCTATAATCTCAACTAATCTCCAGCGCTTTTCTTTGCTTAATGGTCTGGTTTCCATTATACGAACTTTATCGCCAACTTTACATTCATTATTTTCATCATGAACCTTAAACTTTGTTGTTCTTCTTATTTGCTTTTTATATAAAGGATGTGACACAAATGTTTCAACAGCAACCACTATTGTTTTATCCATTTTGTCACTTACAACTGTTCCAACTCTTACTTTTCGGTTCCCTCTTTCCATTTGGGATTAGCCCTCCTTTCTTATGCCTAATTCTCGTTCTCTAACGATTGTCTTTATACGAGCAATATCTTTTCTAACGGCCTTAATTCTCATAGGGTTATCTAATTGACCAGTAGCCAATTGAAAACGCAAGTTGAATAATTCATTTTTTAAATCCATTAACTTTGTGTTTAATTCTTGGTCAGACATCTGGCGAATTTCTTTAGCCTTCATTTGCTTCACCACCCTTTTCCTGCACATCTTCACGAGTCACAAACTTAGTCTTAATAGGTAACTTATGTGCTGCCAATCTCATTGCTTCCTTAGCAACTTCTTCTGGTACTCCTCCCATTTCAAACAGTATTCTTCCTGGCTTAACTACTGCTACCCAGTATTCAGGTGAACCTTTACCGGAACCCATTCTTGTTTCTGCAGGCTTTTCAGTAATTGGCTTGTCTGGGAATATCTTTATCCATACATTTCCGCCTCTTTTAACTGATCTTGTCATAGCACGCCTTGCTGCTTCTATTTGATTGGAAGTTATCCATGCTGGTTCAAGAGCTTGTAAACCATATTCACCATAGGCCAGTTTGTTCCCTCTGCTTGCTTTACCTTTCAATCTTCCTCTATGAACTCTACGATATTTTACTCTTTTAGGCATTAACATTTTACCTTCCTCCTTCCTGCAAGCTTTTATTAGCTACTTATTTGAATCCCCTATTTCTGCACTATTTTCTTCTTCTACATTTTTAGTAGGAAGAACTTCTCCCTTATATATCCAAACCTTTACTCCCAGTTTTCCATAGGTTGTCATTGCTTCAGCAAATCCGTAATCAATGTCTGCTCTTAAAGTCTGAAGAGGTATTGTACCTTCGCTGTATCTTTCTGTTCTAGCCATATCTGCTCCGCCAAGTCTTCCGGATACGGCAGTCTTAATACCTTTGGCTCCTGCTCTCATAGTTCTTTGGATTGCCTGTTTCATAGCTCTTCTGAAAGAAATTCTTCTTTCAAGCTGTGCTGCAATGTTTTCTGCCACCAGCTGCGCATCCAGCTCTGGTACCTTTACTTCTTCTACATTTACCACTACGTTTTTCTTGGTAATCTTTTCCAGTTCTTTTCTTAATTCTTCAACGCCCGCTCCAGATTTTCCTATAACCATACCTGGTTTGGCTGTATATATTGATACCTTAACTCTGTTGGCTGCTCTTTCAATATCTATCTTTGAAATACCAGCAATATACAGTTTCTCTTTAATATATTTACGGATATTATAGTCTTCAATCAATAGCTCATTGAAATCTTTCTTCTTCGCATACCATCTTGAATCCCAATCCTTAATTATTCCGACTCTCAATCCATGTGGGTTAACCTTTTGACCCATTATATCCCTCCTTTTCTACTTTTTTTCTTCTACTACTACTCCTATGTGGCTAGTTCTTTTCAGTATTGGATAAGCCATTCCTCTTGCCTTTGGTCTCCATCTCTTAAATCTTGGACCATCATTAGCATAAGCTTCCTTAACATAAAGGTTATCTCTATCTAAATTAAAGTTGTTCTCTGCATTGGCAATAGCTGAATTTAAAACCTTCTCCAGAATCCTTGCACCTTTTTTTGGAGTAAATCTCAATATAGCTAATGCTTCGTCTACCTGCTTGCCTCTTATCTCTTTGCATATATAATTTACCTTTAGAGGTGAGATTCGTACATATTTGGCTATAGCTCTCGCTTCCATGCTAATTCCCTCCTTTATCAACCATTTTTATTTCGTTACTTCAACGCTGTTGACCTTTCTGTTTTATCGCCGTGTCCTCTAAATGTTCTAGTGGGAACAAATTCACCAAGCTTATGTCCTACCATGTCTTCTGTTATATATATAGGTACATGTTTTCTTCCATCATGAACTGCTATGGTATGACCAATCATTTGGGGAAATATGGTGGATCGGCGAGACCATGTCTTAATAACTTTTTTTTCGTTATTTTTATTTAATTCTTCTATTTTCTTCAGAAGATGCTCATCACAAAATGGACCTTTCTTTAAGGATCTACCCATTAATATTCCTCCTTTCGTCTAATGGAATAAGCTATTTCTTTCTCCTTCTAATTATATACTTATCGGTCTTCTTGTTCTTCTTCCTTGTCTTATATCCTAGTGCAGGTTTACCCCAAGGAGTTACTGGAGTTGGTCTACCTATTGGTGCTCTTCCTTCTCCACCACCGTGTGGATGGTCTACAGGGTTCATGGCGCTACCTCTTACTGAAGGTCTTCTTCCTAAGTGTCTTGATTTACCGGCTTTACCAAGTGTTACATTTTCATGGTCCAAGTTTCCTACCTGGCCTATAGTTGCACGGCAGTCCAAAAGTACAAGCCTAAATTCTCCTGATGGCAATCTTAATTGCGCATATTTGCCTTCCTTACCCATAAGCTGAGCTTCGGAACCTGCAGATCTAACCAATTGGCCTCCCTTTCCAGGAACAAGCTCAATATTGTGAACTGTAGTACCTACAGGAATATTTCTTAAAGGTAATGCATTTCCTACCTTAATATCAGCATTTTCTCCTGACTCTATTACATCTCCAACCTTTAATTTATTTGGAGCAATAATATATCTTTTTTCTCCATCTGCATAATGGATAAGAGCAATGTTTGCAGTTCTGTTTGGATCATATTCTATAGCTGCAACCTTTCCTGGTATTCCGTCCTTGTCTCTCTTGAAGTCTATAATTCTGTATTTCCTCTTGGCTCCACCGCCTCTAAAACGTGATGTTATTCTACCTTGTGAGTTTCTGCCGCCTGTTTTCTTTAAGCTTACAACCAATGATTTTTCAGGCTCTTTTTTTGTGATTTCTTCAAATGTTAACACAGACATTTGACGAATTCCTGGGGAAGTTGCCTTATATTTTTTAATACCCATTATTATTCCCTCCTTCTTCGTAAACTTTACTACATGCCTTCAAAGAATTCTATCTCTTTAGAGTCTTCAGTCAGAGTAACTATTGCTTTTTTCCAGTCTGGTCTCTTTCCAACGTTAACTCCCATTCTCTTTGTCTTGCCAGTCATATTCATAGTGTTAACTTTTTCTACCTTAACTCCAAAAATCTTCTCTACTGCCTTTTTTATTTCTGATTTATTGGCTCTTCTATCAACCTTAAATGTATATTTACGCTTTTCCATAGCGTTCATGCTTTCTTCAGTAATCAGTGGCTTAATTATGATATCATATGGAGTATTCATTATGCAAACACCTCCTCCACTTTCTTAACCGCATCTTTAGTTATGATAAAGGAGTCGTATTTCAAAATGTCATAAACATTTAATGTATTCACCAGTGTTGTTTCAACATCAGGTATATTTCTTGCTGACTTGATGATATTTACATCCTTTTCATCCATAACAATAAGAGCTTTTTTGCTTGCCTTAATATTTGTCAGTATATTTACCATTTCCTTAGTCTTTGGCTCTGCCAGTTTCAATTCATCCAATACTATTATCTCATTGCTCAATACTTTTGAAGTTAAAGCAGATTTCATAGCAAGCCTTTTTACTTTTTTAGGCACCTTTAAACTGTAATCCCTTGGCTTTGGTGCAAATACAATTCCACCGCCAGTCCATTGGGGTGCCCTGATGCTTCCTTGACGAGCTCTACCTGTTCCTTTTTGTCTCCAGGGTTTTCTTCCTCCACCACTTACTTCAGCTCTTGTTTTGGCTGACTGGGTTCCCTGTCTTCTATTGGCAAGATGACTTTTTACTACTAAATGAATAGCATCATGATTTACGTCAACGCCAAATACATTATCACTTAATTCCATTTCTCCAACCTGTTCACCTAACATATTGTAAACATTAACCTTAGGCATGCTACATCCTCCTTTCCTAGTACTTTACTATTTGTTGTAAATTGATTCCTTTATTATCAATAATCCACCCTTTGGTCCTGGTACTGCTCCCTTTATCAACAACAGGTTTCTATCTACATCTACTCTAACTACTTCAAGGTTTTGAACGGTAACTCTTTCATTACCCATTCTTCCCATTCCTTTTCTTCCTTTAAATACTCTTCCTGGATAAGTAGCAGCTGCTCTAGCACCACCAGCTCTGTGGTATTTTGAACCGTGGGATTCTGGTCCTCTTCCAAAATTATGTCTCTTAATTGGTCCTTGAGTTCCTTTACCCTTAGATGTACCAGTTACATCCACTTTGTCTCCATTTTCAAATACATCAACCTTTATTTCCTGACCTATTTCAAATTCATCTACATTATCAACCTTAAACTCTTTCAGATATTTTTTATACTCTACCTGAGCCTTGTCAAAATGACCCTTTAATGGCTTGTTGACCTTTTTCTCCTTAATGTCGCCAAATCCAACCTGAATTGCATTATAGCCGTCTTTTTCAGCAGTCTTCTTTTGAACTACTTTTACTGGTCCTGCTTCTACAACTGTAACAGGAATCACCGTTCCATCTTCAGCAAATATTTGAGTCATTCCCAGTTTTCTACCTAATATATTCTTCATCTCACTACACCTCCTATTTTTCTACAGCGGATTGCCCATAAGCAATCATACTAGAACTATAACTTAATCTCAATGTCAACGCCAGCTGGCAAGTTCAACTTCATAAGCGCATCTACTGTCTTTTGATTTGGATTAATGATGTCTATCAGCCTCTTATGTGTTCTTTGTTCAAACTGCTCTCTGGAATCCTTATACTTATGAACAGCTCTTAAAATTGTAATGATTTCCTTTTCTGTTGGCAATGGTACTGGGCCAGATACTTCTGCCCCTGTTCTCTTGGCAGTTTCCACTATTTTTTGAGCTGAAGAATCCAATAACTCATGGTCATAAGCTCTTAATCTTATTCTGATTTTTTGTTTACCCTTGTTTGCCATTTAATTCCCTCCTTCTATCGCATGTTATTATAGTACATGCAACATGGAATTGCCGATACACACTCCCTGGCGTGTTGTAATCTTTTTTTATATAAATGGCCTAAGCCATATATGTCATAATGACAATTCCAGTCGCCCGATTTAAAACCGGACATTCTCAACAAAAATTACCCCAGCACTCAATCCAGTAAACAAATATTGATATTTGAGTGCTTCTCAATCCTTTGTTAATATCATTTATTTATTGGATTGAGTGCTGGGCAACCTTTTGTATCATCGCAATGCCTAAAAAATCACACTTATATAGTTTATATGAAATCAAGCAAAAACTCAAGTATTTTTTGTTTATTTCACCATTTTTATAACGACATTCATCACCTACTTATAAAAGCAGGTGATTTCTGTCGTAATTTCTTAATTATGCAAGAATCTTAGTAACAACTCCAGCACCAACAGTTCTTCCGCCTTCACGAATAGCAAATCTTAATCCTTCTTCCATTGCTATTGGTGTTATTAGCTCTATTGTAAATCTTGCATTGT
>Ga0134099_1000415_pt1 | contig 51417 bp, 38 predicted proteins | sample 10_taG_2_FD_105482 | JGI IMG/M metagenome (GOLD analysis project Ga0134099, IMG submission 105482) | Switchgrass degrading microbial communities from high solid loading bioreactors in New Hampshire, USA - 10_41_5_180_A2 metaG | ecosystem: Engineered > Bioreactor > Semi-continuous > Anaerobic >...
GAGCGATACGCAAATATTTTATGACTGTACAAAGATCTCCTGCAAAAATAAAGCGGCTTTGTGCATATATATTGTAATTTTTTACGATACTATTAGATCTTTGAAAACCTAAATTATATAAATACAATTAAACATGATATATTAAAACGGTATTTTTGTATTTTAATTATGTCTGTATTTCTATGCCACTAATAGGTTATAGTTTTAGTATTTAAGTAATGAAAAGTAATTTTTATAAAGGCTGTAAATGGACGATTGTTCATTTGCAGCCTTTTGTAATTATGTGCTGAAAGGTGGGGAAGCCGGTGTTTAATTGAAAGTATATCATTGCATAAGAAAATTATATAAAAATCTAATTTATTCAGAAGAGGTGAAATTATGCAAATTCATTTTAACAATAGAAATGACAAAGAATATCAGTTTATGCTTAATAATCTGTTGAAGGATATCTTCTTAGACTTTCAATTTTGGTATGATTTAAATCTCTGGGATGAAAATTATGAGAGCTATTCCATTATCGAAAATGGTGAAATAGTCTCAAATATCTGTGTTTATAAAACACAAATACTGTTTAATCAAAAGAAGTATTCCGCTCTATCTGTGGGAGCTGTTGCGACAAAAAAGGAATACAGAGGCAGAGGATTATCCCGGACATTAATGGAGCATATAATTAAAAAATACGATAATGTTCCGATGTATTTATCGTCAAATGACAGCGTAGTAGATTTCTATCCAAAGTTTGGATTTAAGCGAATATACGAAAAGCTCCCAATTTGTGAATGTTTAATAAATAACGAAGTTATACCCAATAAACTTAGCTATGACGACCCCAAGGTGTGGGATTATGTTTACAAACGGGTAAATTTTTCGCAGAAACTTGATTGCTTAAATTCTGCCAGCATCAACATTTTTCATATATACTGGGGATACATGAAGGATTGTATTTACGAGCTTCCGGAGATAGACACTATGGTTATTGCAGAACAAAGGGGGGAGACTCTCAAACTCATTGGTGTTTTCTCAATGAAAGATATTAGCTTTTCCGATTTAGTCAGATATCTGCCGTTTACCAACGTTAAAAACGTTGAATTCGGTTTTATGCCATGCTGGTCCGATGTAAATTACATAATGAAAGAATATGAAACAGATCCGTTGTTTGTCAGAGGATTACGCTGCAATTTAGGTGATTTCAAGTTTCCGGAGTTGTCTATTACATAGTGATAAATTTATAAAGCAAAGGTATTCTATTGTAGGATTAATGTTTTATATCATTTTTCAGGCTCTGTATTTTGACATATGGAGCCTTCTTTATTTGGATACCGTGACCGTTGTGATACTAAAAAAGGAAAATCAATGCCAATATTGTAGGAAGCATAAAAGATATATTTCTATATTTACTTAATAAATAGCTTTGAATTCCTACATTATATTGATAAACGAACAGATGTTCTGTATAATTATATATGAATTAAATTAGAAGGGAGATGTGATAATGATTAAAAGAATGCCTTTGTATTAAGAGGAAAACACTTTTTCTTTATATGTTATTGAGGGGGGCTACATATTTCTTGGACACTATGCCGGTGAATTTAGTAAGATGGAATGGACAGCTCGCGGTACAGATACCTATTAGATTGCTTATGCTTCAGAGCCTTAATTTTCAGAATTTTGGAGAAATGTTAGTATTGCTAAAATTAATGTACTTGATGATTGTAAATTATTTAGGATATAATAATTTTGGAGGTTGATAAATAGTGGAAGAAAAAATTCTAAAAGCAATTGAAACTTTAAGCGGAAAATTTGATAATTTGGCTAAAGATGTCAGCATCATGAAAGATGACATGAGTACGATGAAAACTGAGATCAGTACGATGAAAGATGGAATGAGTACGATGAAAACTGAGATCAGTACGATGAAAGATGAAATGAACACGATGAAAACTGAGATCAGTACGATGAAAGATGGAATGAGTACGATGAAAACTGAGATCAGTACGATGAAAGATGAAATGAACACGATGAAAACTGAGATCAGTGGGATAAAAGGTGAAATGAACACGATGAAAACTGAGATCAGTGGGATAAAAGGTGAAATGAACACGATAAAAACTGAGATCAGTGGGATAAAAGGTGAAATGAACACGATAAAAACTGAGATCAGTGGGATAAAAGGTGAAATGAACACGATAAAAACTGAGATCAGTGGGATGAAAGATGAAATGAGTACGATGAAAACTGAGATCAGTACGATGAAAAATGATATCGGTACAATTAAAACGGATATATCAGAATTAAAACACAAAGTAGATGCTATAAGTGAACAAACTGCGATCTTAACAGAATTTCGTACTGAAACAATGCAAAGATTCCAATTAATAGAAAGCTCTATTGAAGTATTAGGTAAGGAAAACTTTAGCAATAAGGTAGAGCTGGTAGAGATAAAAAAGAAAATTGCCAAGTAAATATTTCCATAAGTTTTTAATTTTTTCTTAACCTTTATTCTTAAGTACTAACAGATTAATAGAAGGCTTATACTTTGGGAATTTAATATAATAGGTAATATTTTCACCCTGCTTGTAATACATTTTTACGGGGGGTGAACATGATGTTAACCAAAATAATCAAAAGAGTGACAGAAGCCGGCATATTAATTGTTCTAGCAATTTCCCTTACCCTTAACATATATAATCATTATCAAAAAACGGAACTGTATAAAAAATATGAATCACTGTTGTGTTTATCAAATCAATTCTATCAAACCAGTCTGATAACTTTTTTAGCATCGGAACATGAAGCGGATACATCTGGAAGAGCTGTTGAGATTTTTGACATTAAAAAAGGGGAAGTAATAAAGAAAATTTCATCCAATCCAACAATAGAAAAGACGGCAGTAAGCTATCTTAAAGATATTTCAGGTTTGTATGCTGCGGTAAAAGCCTTTCCCGATAATGGTTATATAATAAGGATACCGGTTGTTCCACCTATTCAAGTTCAGAATCCTTGGCTTAATGACTACAATATTTATTCGGTAGATCAAGTTTTTATCTTGCTGCCGGAACAAGGCGATCCGTATTTGCTGGTACTGGATAATAAACTCAGACCTTACTTTTATTATTTTAATGGTAACGTGGAAGCATTGCTTAAGGATTTGGACTTTTATCCGGTACCGTCACAGCAATAGAGGAATAGCTCCAACCCCTTCTTTGGAGTGATTTCATTGAAGGGGTTGGAAGGTTCATTTAAGGTTCATTTATTTAAGAGTTTGCAACTTCAGAGTATGCCCACTCAAGCCATTCACATAATATTTGCAAATCCGATTTCTCAACTGTTGCTCCGCACCATATTCTAATACCCACAGGAGCTTCTTTGTATGATGAGATATCGTAGGCTACTTTTTCTTCCGCAAGAAGGCTTACCATCTTCTTTATTTTTTCCTCCGGAAGATCAATGCTTAAGCATACGCTTGTGTTGGAGCGAATGGCTTTATCTTTGGCAAGAAAGCTTATCCAGTCATGTTTTTCAACAAAATCTTCAATTACCTTGAGGTTTTGTTCACTTCTTTCAATCAGCTTTTCAAGGCCACCAATGGATTCAGCCCAGTTTAAAGCATCCAGATAATCTTCATTGCATAGCATTGAAGGGGTGTTTATTGTGGAGCCCTGGAAAACCGATTCGTCAAGCTTGCCTTTTTTCTTAATCCTGAATATTTTAGGAAGGGGCCAGGATGGTGTATATGATTCTATTCTTTCCACTGCTCTGGGTGACAGTATAAGCATACCGTGAGCAGCTTCACCGCCCAACACCTTTTGCCAGGAGAAGGTTAAGCCGTCGATTTTATTCCAGGGTATATCCATGGCAAATACTGCCGATGTAGCATCACAAAGGGTTAGACCTTTCCTGTCATCGGGAATCCAATCGCCATTGGGCACTTTTACACCGCTTGTTGTACCGTTCCAGGTAAATACCACGTCATTATCAAAATTAACGTCTGTAATATCAGGGAAATCACCGTAATCTGCGGAGAATTTACGGACATTAGTGAGCTTAAGCTCTTTTTCAATGTCGTATGCCCAGCCGTTTCCAAAGGATTCGAAGCAAATTACATCAACGCCTCTTTCGCCCAAAACGTTCCACATAAGCATTTCAAAGGCTCCCGTATCGGATGCGGGAACAATACCAACCCTGTAATCATCGGGTATTTTAAGGATTTTTTTGGTTCTGGCAATAGACTCACTGAGCTTGGATTTACCCAAAGAACTTCTGTGAGATCTGCCAAGAGGTGCGTTTTTCAAAAGATCGATTGAATATCCGGGATGCTTGGCACATGGTCCGGATGAAAAACATGGATTTACTGGTTTGTTTGCTGGTTTCATTTTATTCTCTCCTTATTTTTATTTTATTCTGATTTGATTTTCATAAATGTAATAATAAAAAAACCCTCAACCCATAACAATCAGGGACGAGAGATTATATCCGCGGTGCCACCCAAATTAGTTAGATAAATATCTAACTCACTTTAATGCAAAATAACCGTTGCAACGGTTTGGCTCATCACCAACGCTTCAGGGGTGGAATTGTGCAATAGGCTCCGGTTGATTTGCACCAACCATCAACTCTCTTCTTCGGAACACATATTGTTTTCCCCGTCATAAGCTTATTATATTAATGTTCGTATATTAAAGCTACTTTCTATTTTAGTATATTTTAAATGGGATTGCAAGAGTTATGAAAAAAGTTTACATTCCTTTCATTAAAATAAGTAAGAGTTTTCTAATCAATTGCATAAATTGTATTAAATCATCAAATGATTACGGTAAGAATACTCTTGACTATTGCTGGTATAATATAGTAACCTACAAATAAGATGAAGGAATTGAGTTTTAGTTTGAGGTGGGAGTGTATTGAAAAATATTATAAAAGATTATTTTGGCAAATTGATTTTAGGTATAACTTTAATATATTTTCTGGTGATTTTTAAGTTTATATTAACCTCCGATTTACTTCAATTATCGCAAAACCCCAAAATTAACAGGATTTTAAATCTATTGATTATAATATTTCTTGGCGGAATAGGGTTTGGAGGAATGTATTTATTTAAACGTTTTTTGAATTTGCGGATAATGGACAAGCAATTTATCAGAATATTGATCATTGTTTTGATAACGCTTATACCAAGACTCATATGGATTAGTTTAGTAGATATTACTCCCAAAAGCGATTTCGGTCTTTATAATACTTTGGCGGAAGCCTATTCAAGAGGTGAGAGTGCCGGGGGGAAATATGTCGCTCTTTTTCCCCATACCTTCGGCTATCCTTATATTCTGGGAATTGTATACAGACTTTTATCGCCGAACAAGTTATGGGCTTTGATATTGAATATTTTATTTGAAATCGGAACCGGACTTTTGATATATAAAATAGGAAGTATGATTTCAAATTGGAAAGCCGGGTTTACAGCTGCAGTTATTTGGGGTCTTTGGATTTCCCATATATTCTATTCTTCGGTTGTGAGTACGGAGCAGCTATATACTTTTTTAATGGTTTTATTGATATATATTTATTTTAAAATTTCTTCAAAGAATTTGAATCTATTGCATTCTTGCGGACTGTATTTTTTAGTCGGAATCCTGTGTGCTTTTACAAACGCAATTCGCCCCTTAGCTCTCATATTGATAATTGCTATGGGATTAATTGAAGTAATGAAGGTAATTAACAAAGAAAAGGGATTGAAACAAGCTGCAATACCGATTGTTTCCCTTATTATAGCTTATTTTGTCTGCTTCAATATAATTGGAATGTTTATATCTCATAAGGTAGGTTACACTACTGCTAAAAATCCTATAGGCTTCAATATGTATGTGGGGAGTAATATAAATTTCTCCGGTATGTGGAACCAGTATGATTCCGATGAGGTTTCCGAGATGATTAAGCAGGATAACTTTGATGCTCAGGAAGTTCATAATAAATTGATAAAGATGGCTATTCAAAGAATAAAAAATCATGGTTTCGGCTATCTGAGGTTTGCCTTACGAAAGAATGAGGTTTTATGGGGGAGAGACGATGAGATTGTAACATACATGCTTGCAGGAACTAATACAGAGGATGCGTCTTTAGTTCTTGATATAAACAGGTATCAGGTTTCATTGAGGCGCGTATGCAACTACTTTTTTTATATTATTGCGATATTGGCTTTTTTAGGACTGATTTCTCAATTTAAAGCCAAGGAAAGCCAAATACTTACATTTTTGATGCTGTTGTTTTTGGGAATTGGTGCCGTTCATACTATTGTTGAGGTTCACGGAAGATACCATTACTCAGCAATAGTGGTGCTCTGTGTACTTGCCGGTCTTGTATTTGAAAGAGGAAAGGTTTTCAAGAAGGTTTAGAAAAAGATGTTTGTATTGTGCATATAAAGCGTTGAGCTGCCATTATTGCATGACCGATAACTGTTACTACCGGATTGTACAGATTTTAATAAAGTTCGGGGAAAGTATAGGCTGGATATAATATGGGGGCATATTGCCCCCTTCTTTTCCAATAAGATTTGAAGTTGTTTCATTGTTAATACGATTTAATAAACATCTGAGTCCAATAAAGTCTACCTCTTGCATCTTTTGCGAGTCCCACACCTATTTCATTATAGGTACTGTTCAGAATGTTGCTTCTGTGACCGGGTGAATTCATCCATGCCTTCATAACTTCCGAAGGAGATTTAAGCCCCATGGCTATGTTTTCTCCCGCAGCAGAAAACCTTATTCCGAAAGACTCCATCATCTTAAAGGGAGATCCATAAGTAGGAGAGGTATGTGAGAAATATCCCTTGTCCACCATGTCCTGGGATTTGTATCGGGCAACCCTCGAAAGCTGCCAATTGGCTTTTAAGGCAGGAAGTCCATACTTTGCTCTTTCAGCATTGACGAGCCTTATTACTTCATTCTCCTGCGATTTGATATCGTCTAATTTAGGTATGTTGATTTTTTGCCCGGGATATATGAGGTCAGGGTTTTTGATCTGAGGATTGGCTGATATTATTTCACTAATGCCAACCTCATATTTTACAGCTATTTTCCACATCGTATCTCCCGACTTTACCGTATAAACCTCTGATTGGGCAAAAACATTGGTAGAGAATATTAAAACAAATAAAAATACCAATAAACCTTTTCTTTTCATAAAAATATCACCTCATGTAGTATTTTTATAAAATTCCTAAGCTTTTATGTTTTAAATATTATGTAATTTGTGCCATAACTAAATAAAAAAAGAACTCTTACCGGGCAAATACCTTTTGTAAGAGTTCGTGATATTTTTTGAATATTTATTTTACTTTTTAATCGTAAAACAATATAAGAAATACAAGTATAAAGAACAATATTACTTCTTTATTTTGAGGGACTATATATCGTACATATTCTCTTTCAGGAGCTATTTTGGCTTCAGTCTCATTAAGTACTGATCCCCGAACATCTGCGGTTTCATTTGTCTTAAGAATATTTTCTTCAGCCACTTTTTTTCCCCCTTTAAGAACAAGATAAAAACCGTCAATAGGCATGATTATGGTTCATGCCTTTATTTAGAGGTTATAATTTATGCTAATAATATAGTATTCAAATAAACGCATATTGTTACACAAAAAGCATGTTCTTATAATGGAGGAGGAAATTAAATAATGGAATCTGAAAAAATATAAAATGGATTAATATTTTCAGATAATTATTTTATCCTGGGACGAATTGGCTATATTGCAGATTTCTTTGTGGACCTCCTGTGTTAACCTCATTATATTGCGCAATGCAACGCTGTAATGAGACAAAGGGCCTTTTAATTTCGACTTTACGATAATAGAGAAAAAGTAGATACGGTTTATATTCTCTATCAGTAAAAACAGTGACTCATACTTGGAATAGTTCGCAGAATCATTATCTGAATTTGTTGATAGCTTTACGAATTCCTGGTCATCAATAAGATCTGCCAGATATTTTTGTATATTATAAATATTTTTTCTGGTCTTATTGGGTAGATAATCCTTGGCATAGTTATAGTTCCTTTGCAAACCGGGAAGAAGAAATTCGGTTATATAATTGCCTAAATCTTCCTGATTAAGGTTTTCCATGCTGCAAATGGAGTCTACTCTTGATGAATTCGAATCAAGATTTACATTTATAAATTCTTCCAACGATATCACTCCTTTAATGAATTATAGAAAATATTAAATACCGGGATTGAAAATTACTATGGAATGTTTACTTCAACCCATTTTATAATTTTATATCGGAAGTCATCAAATGTGACTTAGAATTAAATAGAATATATTAGTTTGAAAATCCTTCTATAAATTATATAACAGTGGAATTAATTTTGCAATAAAAAAGCTAAATTTTCCTTTGCCTTTGTTTAAGTTACCTATCAGGTGAGTTCATTACATGAGTTTTAAGAAAAATGTTCCGGAAACTTAATTTGCGCAAGTCCAGAGCCTGTAAATACTCCTCGGGGTCGAACAAAACTTGCTTTGCGGAATGGATGCTCTCCCTTTCCTCGCGGAATTAACCGACTCTACAACTTGCTTCACAATGTTTCTTCCACATTTTTCTTCACACTGTAATATGATCCTTTTCATTTTTCTTCACACATATAATATGACCTTCTTTAAGGGTGACGTCTATCTTGACACGAACATAAGTTTGATGTAAGCTGATTTTTAGGATGACGAGGAAATATTGATTGAAAATATAATAGGAGTGGCATAGGGGTTATGGCAAAACAAGGTAAGGTTAGTAAATATGGAAATGATAGTATAACATCTCTTAAGGGTGCTGACAGAGTAAGACTCCGTCCGGCTGTAATATTCGGTTCCGACGGTATAGAAGGATGCCAGCACTCTGTATTTGAGATATTGTCCAACTCAATAGATGAAGCCAGAGAGGGTTTCGGAAAGGTAATTGAAGTCACAAGATACCGGGATTATTCCATTATGATTAAGGATTACGGACGGGGAATACCCCTCGATTATAATGAGAAGGAAAAGCGTTATAATTGGGAATTGGTGTTTTGTGAGCTTTACGCCGGAGGAAAATACAAAAACAATTCCGGTGAAAATTACGAGTTCAGCCTTGGATTGAACGGCCTTGGAAGCTGTGCAACCCAGTACAGCTCCGAATACATGGATGTTATCGTTTACAGGGATGGAATGAAATATGAACTGCACTTTGAGAAGGGAGAAAACAAGGGAGGACTAAAAAAAGAAAAATACGACTATGAGAGTACCGGCACCATTATAAAATGGAGACCCGATCTTGAAGTATTTACGGATATAAAAATACCCTTGGAATACTATACAAATACGCTTAAGAAACAGGCTGTTGTAAACGCAGGATTGAAATTTATTCTCAATGACGAAGAATCGGGACAGACCTTTGAATATTGCTATGAAAACGGTATAGTCGACTATATAAAAGAGGTTTCCGGTGATAAAGGGTTTACCAATGTTCAGTTTTATGAAACGGCCACCCGGGGTAGGGACAGGGAAGATAAGCCGGAATACAAGGTGAAAATGCAAATAGCTTTTTGCTTTAATAACGAGGTTAATTTGCTTGAATATTATCACAACTCAAGCTTTTTGGAACATGGAGGAGCTCCCGACAAGGCTGTAAAAAATGCCTTTGTCTACGAAATAGACCGGTGTCTCAAGGCTGAGGGAAAATACAATAAGGATGAGTCAAGGATAACATTCCAGGATATTCAAGACAGCCTTATTCTTGTGACAAATTCTTTTTCTACTATTACCAGTTATGAGAACCAGACCAAAAAGTCCATAACCAATAAATTTATACAGGAAGCAATGACTGATTTCCTGAAACAACAGCTGGAAGTTTATTTTATTGAAAACAAAATGGAAGCCAATAAGATATTGGAACAGATATTGGTAAATAAAAGAAGCAGGGAAACGGCGGAAAAAACCAGGATTAATATAAAGAAAAAGCTTGGCGGCAATATTGACATTTCCAATAAAGTGAAAAAGTTTGTAGACTGTAGGAGCAAGGATGTTAACAAAAGAGAAATATATATAGTGGAAGGGGATTCGGCTCTTGGAGCTTGTAAACTTGGCAGGGATGCGGAGTTTCAAGCGATAATACCTGTTCGCGGAAAGATTTTAAACTGTTTGAAAGCAGGTTATGACGGTATTTTTAAGAGTGAAATAATTACCGATTTATTAAAGGTTTTAGGATGCGGAGTAGAAATTAAGAGCAAGCATATTAAAGATCTCAATACCTTTGATATTAACAACCTTCGCTGGAACAAGATTATTATTTGTACCGATGCGGATGTGGACGGATTCCAGATAAGGACCCTGATACTTGCAATGATATACAGACTGGTTCCGACACTGATACATGCAGGAAAGGTGTATATTGCTGAATCGCCTCTTTTTGAAATCAGGACAAAGGATAAAACATATTTTGCTTATTCGGACAAGGAAAAGAACGAAATTGTTTCCAAATTGAAGGGTAAGTATACAATACTGCGGTCCAAAGGTCTTGGAGAAAATGAGCCGGACATGATGTGGCAAACGACGATGAACCCTGAGACCAGAAGGCTTATAAAGGTACTTCCGGATGATGCTGAGAAGACCAAAGAGTTTTTCGATCTTTTACTTGGAGATAACCTTACGGGAAGGAAATCCTTTATTGAGGAAAACGGTTATAAATATCTTGATATGATAGATGTAAGCTGATAAAAGTTTGAAATTTGGAGAAACAGAAAGGTGAAGTATTGATATGGCATCGAATAATATGGTCGAGCAGAAGATAGTTGAAACCCTTGAAAAAAATTATATGCCCTATGCCATGAGTGTAATTGTGTCAAGGGCAATACCCGAAATAGACGGCCTTAAGCCTTCACACAGAAAGCTCCTTTATACCATGTATAAAATGGGGCTGCTGACAGGAGAAAAGACCAAATCTGCAAATGTAGTGGGTCAGACCATGAAGTTGAATCCCCATGGAGACATGGCCATTTATGAAACTTTGGTGAGATTGACCCGTGGAAATAACGCGCTTTTACATCCTTATGTGGATTCCAAGGGAAATTTCGGAAAGCAGTATTCAAGGGACATGAAATATGCTGCTCCCCGTTATACGGAAGTTAAGCTGGATAAAATATGTGAGGAGCTTTTCAGGGACATAGACAAAAATACCGTGGAGTTTGTGGACAACTATGACGGTACATTGAAGGAACCGGTTCTTTTACCGTGCACTTTTCCCAGCATTCTGGTCAATGCGAACCAGGGTATTGCCGTTGGTATGGCCAGCAATATTTGCAGTTTTAATCTTGTCGAGGTTTGCAAAACAACAATTGAGTATATTAAAAATGAGGATGCGGATATTCTTGAGCACTTGAAGGCACCGGATTTCCCCACGGGAGGACAGTTGATATTCAATGAAAAGGACATGCGGGAGATATATGAAACCGGAAGAGGAAGCTTTAAGGTCAGGGCAAAGTACAGATATGACAGGAAAAACAGTTGCATTGAGATATTTGAGATTCCTTACACAACATCTTCCGAGGCTATTATTGATGCAATTGTAGAGCTGGTAAAGAGCAACAAGATCAAGGATATTGTAGATGTCAGGGATGAGACGGATTTAAACGGACTTAAGATAGCGCTGGATATAAAAAAGAGTACCGACCCTGATGCATTGATGAACAAGCTTTATAAGCTCACACCGCTGCAGGATACCTTTAGCTGTAACTTTAACATATTGGTTAACGGTCGACCCAGAGTAATGGGAATAAAGAATATTTTAAGCGAATGGATTGCTTTCAGGGTAGACTGCATAAAAAGACAGACCCTGTTTGACATTGATAAAAAATCGGATAAGCTTCATCTTTTACTGGGATTAAAGAAGATACTTCTTGATATTGACAAGGCTGTCAGCATTATCAGAAATACCGAGGAGGAAGCCCTTGTGGTTCCCAACCTTATGAAGGGTTTTGACATTGATCAGGTTCAGGCTGAGTTTATTGCAGAGATAAAGCTCAGGAATCTTAACAAGGAATATATTATAAACCGGATCAGTGAGATTGAAAATCTTCAGAAGGAAATTGCAGAGTTAAAAGATTTACACGGCAGTGAGAAAAAAATCAAGAAAGTTATTATAAAACAGTTGGAGGACGTTGCTAAAAAATTCGGGCAGCCCAGGCGTACCGAGATTATTCATGAGGAGCACGTTGAGGAGATTACCAGTGATCATCTGATTGAGGATTATAACCTGAAGCTGTTCCTTACCAAGCATAACTATCTGAAAAAGATTCCTTTAACATCCTTAAGGAACAGTCCGGAGCACAAGCTAAAGGATGACGACTTTATCATGCAGGAGATTGAAACCCATAACAAAGCTGATTTGCTTCTGTTTTCAAACAAGCAGACGGTGTACAAGCTTAAGATATTTGAGATTGAAGACTGCAAGGCAAGCAGTCTTGGAGAGTATCTGGCCAATCTTCTGGAACTGGAAAACGGCGAAGAAATAATATATATGGCTGCAACCGACGATTACAAAGGCTATATGATTTTTGCCTATGAAAACGGTAAGGTGGCAAAGATAGATATGGGCAGCTATGCTACGAAGACAAACAGAAGGAAGCTTTCCAATGCTTATTGTGGATTATCACCGGTTGTATATATGGACTACATTATAGAAGATGTTGAGTTGGTTGCATTCAGCAGCTTGAACAAGGTTTTGATTTTCAATACCGATAAAATAAATTCGAAGTCCACCAGGGATTCTCAAGGGATTCAGGTTTTGAAGGCGAAAAAAGGCAGTACTATGACCAGAATAAAAAGGATTGATGAAGTATCCTTTAAGGATCCGGATTATTACAGAACGAAAAATATCCCGGCAATAGGATGCTATTTGAAAGACGAAGACATTGAGGACGGGCAGATAAAGATTGAGTTATAAATTGCGAGCTTTCTTGCTGCCTTTATAAGTTAAAGAAAATATAGAATCAGCAATGCTTTTGAATATTTTACCTAACCTTTGTTTAGCTATATAACGTTATCTTTTTCTATAAAAGACATTAGGATTGAGGTGTATTTTATGCACAAGTTTCAGCTTGTGTCCGATTACAAGCCTTGCGGAGACCAGCCTGAAGCAATAGACAGGCTGGTTGAGGGAATAAATATGGGATATAGGGCTCAAACCCTTTTGGGTGTTACCGGATCGGGAAAAACCTTTACCATGGCAAATGTCATTGAAAGGGTTCAGAAGCCTACCCTTGTGATAGCCCACAATAAAACATTGGCAGCTCAGCTTTGCAGCGAATTTAAGGAGTTCTTTCCCAATAACTGTGTTGAATACTTTGTCAGCTACTACGATTACTACCAGCCCGAGGCTTATATTCCGTCTACGGATACTTATATTGAGAAGGATTCCTCCATTAACGATGAAATTGATAAGCTGAGGCATTCTGCTACTGCTGCTTTGTTTGAGAGAAGGGATGTTATAATAGTTGCCAGTGTGTCTTGTATATACGGATTGGGTGACCCTGAGGATTATACTGACCTTATGCTTTCTCTAAGACCGGGTATGATAAGGGAGAGGGATGAGGTCATCAGGAAGCTGGTGGATATTCAGTATGAAAGGAACGATATTGATTTTAAGAGGGGAAAGTTTAGGGCAAGGGGAGATATTCTTGAGATATTTCCTGCGTCTTCTTCCCATAAGGTTATACGTGTCGAATTCTTCGGAGATGAAATTGAACGGATAACAGAGATTGATTCCCTTACCGGAGAAATTACCGGGGTTATGTCCCATGCGGCTATATTTCCTGCGTCTCACTATGCCACAACCCGGGCCAAAATGGACAGGGCCATTGAATCAATAGAGCAGGAATTGGAGCAACGCCTGAAGGAGTTAAGATCTGAAGGAAAGCTTTTAGAGGCACAGAGGCTTGAACAGAGGACAAGGTATGATATGGAGATGATGCAGGAGGTAGGCTTTTGTCAGGGAATAGAAAACTACTCAAGGCATATTAGCGGAAGAAAGCCCGGAAGTGCTCCCTATACTCTTATCGATTATTTTCCCGATGACTATTTGATGATTATAGATGAATCCCATGTAACGGTTCCCCAGATAGGGGCTATGTACAACGGGGACAGATCAAGGAAGGAATCGTTGGTAGAGTACGGTTTTAGATTACCGTCGGCTTTTGACAACAGACCTCTTAAGTTCGAGGAGTTTGAGAAGAGGATAAACCAGGTTATATTTGTAAGTGCAACACCGGCCAATTATGAAAAACAGCATTCCAAGCAAATAGTGGAGCAAATTATAAGGCCCACAGGTCTTTTGGATCCTGAGGTAGTGGTAAAACCCGTAAAAGGACAGATTGATGACCTAATAGGAGAAATAAATCAGAGAGTTGAGAAAAAACAGCGTGTACTGGTTACCACCCTGACAAAGAAAATGGCGGAGGATCTTACGGATTATTTGAATGAGATGGATATTAAGGTTAAATATCTCCATTCGGATATTGATACCATTGAAAGGATGGAAATAATCCGCGATTTGAGACTTGGGGTTTTTGATGTCCTTGTAGGTATAAACCTTTTGAGGGAAGGATTGGATTTGCCTGAGGTTTCCCTTGTGGCGATTTTGGATGCCGACAAGGAAGGTTTTCTGCGTTCTGAAACTTCATTGATTCAGACCATTGGAAGAGCCGCCAGAAATGTTGAGGGAAAGGTTATAATGTATGCGGATAATGTGACCGAATCGATGAAAAAGGCCATTGACGAGACAAACAGGAGAAGAGGAATACAATCGGAGTATAACCGAAAGCATGGAATTACTCCCAAGAGTATTCAAAAGGGCATCAGGGATGTAATTGAGATTTCGAAGGTTGCGGAAGAGGATGCCAAGTACTTTGTCCGTGGCGATAAGGAGTCCATGAACAAGGAAGAGATAGAGAGCATTATCAATAAGCTCGAGAAGGAAATGAAGAATGCAGCAGCACAACTTCAGTTTGAAAGAGCAGCAGAACTGAGAGACAAAATTATAGAGCTAAAAAAGAAAATAGAGTAGCTTGAAGAAAACAGAATAGCTTGCATTACTCTAAGAGATAGACTTCGACCAGCTGTATTCCGAATTGATAAGCTTTTCTGTTAATGACTGTTTCTCCGGGTTTGTCTTCTCCGAAAAAGATATCTATTTTATTTCCCTTAATTAAACTGCCGGTGTCCTCCGCAATATATACTCCGTTTAGATGTCTGTAAGCTTCCGGGAAAGTAATGTATACTTTGCTTCCCAGAGGGATAACCTTAGGATCGACAGCAACGGTTCTTCCCACTGTGGCACGGGTTCCGGAGGCTGTAATTCCGTATGCGGGATGTTCTCTTGTTTTGCGGCAGCTACTATAGGATAAATCATATGCCGTGGCAGTCATATGAAATTTTCTTTTGCTGAGTTTTATCAACTCAGAAGCATCCATTTTCTTTAATTCCGAATAGGATGCATCGATTTTGGATTCAACCTTTGAACTGCCTCGTGATGCCAGTTTGGGTGCATCCAATGCAGGCTTCTTAATATTTGAATCGAAAGGAATTTCAACAGAACAAATAAGGTTATTCGGTAGAGGGGCACTTTTTATTGTTTCATATGTCATTTTCTTATCGTCATGAAAACTGCCTTCCTGCAATTCCATATCGGATGAAGTTAACTGAGCGCATTCCATGGGATTAATTAAGCTGTTATTTATATCGAGTTGAGCTTTTTCGGTTACACCTTTGCTGGCGTAAATAAGCAAAAGTGCCATTGCTGACCCTGTTGCAACGTTTTTAAGGCTTATGCTGTTATTATCCAATAAAGCTTGACTGTAGGATTTTAATACTGACAAAACGGAGCCTGACTTAGATGAAAAAACAGAAGCGTCTACCTTTCTCAGTATTTCGTTGAGCACTTCGGGATAATTCAATGTCAAACGGTCTGCTTTCATAAGAATTTCTTCAAGAAGTTCAGGGTAGTTCAGACTTTTTATATCTTCTTCTGTTAAGAAAACCGGCAGATATTTCATAGCACCCTCTGAATAGTTGTTAATAAGCGGTGAATTGGACATGATGTAGTTTTCTTTTTTCATAACATTACCCCCCACGACAGGCACATTTTGACGACATAAAAGTAGAAACAATAAATATATATGATGTATAATCTATATTATAATAAAAATTTCCTTCCATTTAAAGTACAAATTATACGATATATGAAAATTATGCAAATAATTATTATTTTTTTAATGCAATTTGCATGAAAATTATCATGGGAAATTTTTTTACATAAAAAATACTCATCCAATAAAATATTCATTCAATTATTAAAAAAAGAGTTTATGGCTGTTTTAATAATTAAAAAATATTCGAACAAATGTTTGAATTTTAAAATATTTTTGATATAATAAAAAAATAAATTTTGATTTGAGCAGGTGTGTGTTATGAAAAGAGACAATATTGTTGTTAAAGGTGCGAGAGAGCACAATTTAAAAAATATAGATGTTGAGATTCCAAGGGACAAGTTTGTGGTTATTACCGGTATCAGCGGTTCGGGTAAATCGTCTCTGGCCTTTGATACAATATACGCCGAGGGGCAAAGACGTTATATCGAATCGTTATCTGCTTACGCAAGGCAGTTTTTAGGGTTGATGGAAAAGCCCGATGTTGATTATATTGATGGCTTGTCGCCGGCTATATCCATAGACCAGAAAACTACCAGCCGAAATCCCCGTTCCACTGTCGGCACGGTTACGGAAATATACGATTACCTGAGATTATTATATGCCCGAATAGGTATTCCCCATTGCTACTCCTGCGGAAAAGAAATTTCCCAACAGACAGTGGATCAAATGGTGGATAAAATTATGGGGCTTGAGGAAGGTACCAGGATTCAGCTTCTCGCTCCAGTGGTTCGAGGACGAAAAGGTGAGTACCATAAGCTTATTGAGGATATAAAAAAGAGCGGTTATATAAGAGTCAGGGTTGATGGAGAAATAATGGACGTAAATGATTCCATTAACCTTGAGAAAAATAAAAAGCACAGCATAGAAATTGTAGTGGACAGGCTTGTGGTCAGACCGGATATTCAAAAGAGGCTTGCGGATTCTATTGAGACGGTGCTTCATTTGAGCAGTGGTGTGCTGATTGTTGATGTTATTGGCAAGGAAGAGCTTTTATTCAGTCAGAATTTTGCGTGCAGTGAATGCGGTATCAGCATAGAAGAACTAACTCCCAGGATGTTTTCATTTAACAATCCCTATGGAGCTTGTCCTACCTGCAGTGGTTTGGGATCGTTGTTAAAAATTTCGCCCGACCTTGTGATACCCGATAGGAGGCTGTCTTTGGCCGAAGGTGCCATCAGTGTGGGAGGCTGGAATATATCGAACGAGGACGGGTATGCCCGGATGTATATTAATGCTTTAGCAAGGCATTACAATTTCAGCGTGAATACACCGATTCAAGATCTTCCTTCGGAAATTGTGGATATAATATTGTACGGAAATAACGGTGAGAAAATAAAGATAGATTATGAACGGGAGTATGGAAAAGGCTCGTTCATGGCCAGCTTTGAAGGTGTTATTAACAGTATGGAGAGACGATATAAAGAAACACAGTCTGAGAGTATGAAGCAATACTATGAAGGATTCATGAGCACTAACCCGTGTCCCGAGTGTAAGGGGGCAAGGCTTAAAAAAGAAAGTCTAGCGGTTACTGTTGGAGGTAAAAACATATATGAGATATCCACGATTCCGGTCGGGGAATTGAAACATTTTTTTGACGGCTTGAAGCTTACGGAAAAACAGAAGCTCATTGCCCATCAGATATTGAAAGAAATCAATGCAAGATTGGGATTTTTAGTGGACGTGGGTCTGGACTATCTTACTTTGTCAAGAGCGGCAGGAACTCTGTCCGGGGGAGAAGCCCAGAGGATAAGGCTTGCCACTCAAATTGGATCCGGTCTTATGGGAGTGGTGTATATACTGGACGAGCCTAGCATAGGTCTTCACCAGAGGGATAATGACAAGCTGCTTGCTACTCTCAAAAAAATGAGGGATTTGGGAAATACTCTTTTGGTTGTTGAGCATGATGAAGACACCATGTATGCGGCCGATTATATTATTGATATGGGACCCGGTGCAGGGATCCACGGTGGGGAAATAGTTGCAAAAGGCACTGTTGAAGAGATAAAGCAAAATCCCGATTCCATAACAGGACAGTATCTCAGTGGAGTTAAAAAAATAGAAATTCCCCAAAAAAGACGCCAACCCAACGGAAAGTGGCTGGAGGTTATAGGAGCCAGAGAGAATAATCTTAAAAATATTAACGTAAAAATACCTTTAGGAGTGTTTACCTGTGTAACCGGTGTTTCAGGTTCCGGAAAGAGTTCTTTGGTGAATGAAATATTATATAAAAAGCTTGCCAACGAACTCAACAGAGCAAAACAGATACCGGGTGAGCATGATAATATTATAGGACTTTCGAACCTTGACAAGGTAATAAATATCGATCAGTCGCCTATAGGTCGTACCCCAAGGTCCAATCCGGCTACGTACACAGGTGTTTTTGACATTATAAGAGAGTTGTTTGCTTCCACTACTGAGGCAAAAATGAGAGGGTATAAGTCCGGAAGATTTAGCTTTAATGTTAAAGGAGGACGTTGTGAGGCTTGCCAGGGGGACGGAATAATAAAAATTGAGATGCATTTTTTACCGGATGTTTTTGTACCCTGTGATGTTTGCAAGGGAAAAAGATATAACCGGGAAACCCTTGAAGTAAAGTATAAGGGTATGAATATAGCAGAGGTTCTTAATATGACGGTTGAGGATGCCCTGGAGTTTTTTAAGAACGTACCGAGAATAAAGAATAAAATGCAGACATTGTATGATGTGGGGCTGGGTTATATAAAACTGGGACAGTCTTCTACAACCCTTTCCGGAGGAGAGGCACAGAGGGTTAAGCTTGCCACCGAGCTTTCAAAAAGAAGTACGGGAAGGACAATGTATATTCTGGATGAACCGACAACAGGACTTCATATTGCTGATGTTCACAGGCTTATAGGTATTCTCCACAGGTTGGTTGAGGCGGGAAATTCTGTGCTGGTTATAGAACACAATCTTGATGTCATAAAAACCGCCGATTATATTATCGATTTGGGTCCCGAAGGAGGTAACAAAGGCGGAACGTTAGTTGCCCAAGGTACTCCGGAGGAAATTGTGAAGGTTGAAGAATCATATACGGGACAGTTCTTAAAAAAGATTTTGAAGTGAATGGTAAGTAAAAATAAGGGACATGAATAAAAACAAAGATGTTACCCTTTACGATGATTTATATAAGAGTTATTTATGAATACAAAACGAAAAAGGAATCGAAGATTATTAGACCGGTATTATAGATATATGTTATACTTATATTGAAGGAAGGCGGTTTATATTTACATTATATGTTGTGAAGTTTATATAGGATTTTCAAAAATGAGTTTATTTTGAAATTAATAGATTATTAATTTGTGGTATTAAAAGTGACGATAGTAATATTAATGTAGGGAAATGAAAGTAAATATTGTTGATAAATCATGGGAATTATTATATTTTTATATGTGATATGGTTATATATTTAGACATGGAAGTTAATTGTTGCTGCATTTTTAGACTGGCTAAGAAAAGGAGATGATAACTATGATGATGTGTTCAATGTGCAAGGAGAACCTGGCCGTTGTTTTTATAACCAAAATAGTTAATGGCAAGCAAACACAGGAAGGATTATGTTTTTCTTGTGCCAAGAAAAAGGGAATTCAGCCGATAAATCAGATATTGGAACAGACCGGTATTTCTGAGGATGAAATAGATGATTTAAACAAACAGATGGGCAGTTTTTTAGAGGAAATGAGCATGAACAATGGCGATGAAGATGGGAATGACATGGATATGCCCGGTAATGCCGGCTCATTGTTAAACTTTATTAACAAATCCTTTTTTAAGTCTGCCGAAAATTCGGGATCAAAGGATTCAAAAGACATAAAGGATGAAGATAAGGAAGAAAAGGATAACAAAAACAATAGCACAAGGACAAAAACCCAGGAGAAAAAGATACCGAAAAAGAAAAAGTTCCTTGATGCATACGGCATAAATTTGACGGCGAAAGCCAAAGAAGGGAAAATAGACCATGTCATCGGAAGAGAACGGGAAATTGAACGAGTGATCCAGATTTTGAATAGAAGAACTAAAAATAATCCTGTATTGATAGGTGAACCTGGGGTAGGAAAAACAGCTATAGCGGAGGGATTTGCACTTAAAATTGCACAGAGGGATGTTCCGGCTAAGCTGTTCAATATGGAGGTCTACGTTTTGGATCTTACCGGCATAGTGGCAGGAACACAGTTTAGGGGACAGTTTGAAAGCCGAATGAAAGGTATCATTGAAGAATGCAAAGCCTTGGGAAATATTATTCTGGTTATAGATGAGCTTCACAACATAATGGGAGCAGGAGAGGCCGAAGGAGCTATGAATGCTGCCAATATTTTAAAGCCTGTTCTTGCCAAGGGTGAGATTCAGGTAATAGGTGCTACAACCTTAAATGAGTACAGGAAGTATATTGAGAAGGATTCTGCACTGGAAAGAAGGTTTCAGCCTGTTTTGGTAGATGAGCCGACAGTTGAAGAAACGATAGAAATACTAAGAGGTATTAAAGGGTATTATGAGAGCTACCACAGGGTTAAAATTTCCGACGAAGTATTAAGGGCTGCAGCTATACTTTCCGAGAGGTATATTACAGACCGGTTTTTGCCGGATAAGGCAATTGACGTTTTGGATGAGGCAGGTTCAAGGGCTAATATAAAAAATGTAGGGCTTGTAGAGTTTGAAGCCTTAAAGGAAGAATTGAGAAAAGTACAGGAGGAAAAGGAAAACGCTATTTCGGCGGACTCCATAGAGGATTATCAAAAAGCTGCTGATCTTAAGGTAAGGGAATGCAAGCTACTTCAGCAGATAAAGGAAATTGAGTATAAAAATAAGGATATGGAAATGACGCTGGAGGATGTGGCATATGTAATAGAATCCTGGACCAAAATACCCGTTCAACGCCTTACAGAGATTGAGGCACAAAAGCTGCTTAATCTTGAGCAAAGGCTTCATAACAGGGTTATAGGACAGGATAAAGCCGTATCCAGTGTGGCAAAAGCTATAAGAAGAAGCAGGGCGGATTTTAAGAAAAAGAAAAAACCGGCATCCTTTATATTTGTAGGACCTACCGGCGTAGGTAAGACGGAGCTGGTCAGGGCACTGGCTGTAGAGCTCTTTGAAAGTGAAGAGGCTCTAATAAGGTTCGATATGTCCGAATATATGGAGAAACATACGGTATCCAAATTGATTGGAGCACCTCCGGGATATGTGGGATACGATGAGGGCGGTCAACTGACGGAAAAGGTAAGAAGAAAGCCTTATTCGGTTATACTGTTGGATGAGATAGAAAAAGCCCATCCGGATGTATTTAATATGCTTCTGCAAATTTTAGAGGACGGAAGGGCAACGGACAGTCACGGAAGAACCGTAAGCTTTGAAAACACGGTATTGATAATGACATCCAATGCCGGTACCAGTCTTAAGGCAAATGGCATAGGTTTTGCCAATGACAACTATATAGCTCTTGAAAATAAAATAAAGGATGTTCTGAAGGAGACCTTCAGACCTGAGTTTCTAAACAGAATAGATGAGATAATAATATTTAATGAACTCAGTCAGGAAGAACTCAAGCAAATAATAGACTTGATGCTTAAGGATGTTGTTGAAGAGGTAGAAAATAAAAATATGACCATTAGTTTCAGCGATGACGTGAAAAAGTTCATTCTCGAAAAGGGCTATGATCCCAAGTATGGTGCAAGGCCGTTGAGAAGGACAATACAAAAATATATAGAGGATGAGCTCACCGACCTGTATCTTAAGGGTGTTTATAAGGAAGGAAGCAATATTGATGTTGATGTGGAAAACGGAAATATTGTTTTTCGGTAGGCATTTGTTTTAGAAGGTCCAAATGGCTCAGAGACGGTGAAGTTGTAAAAAATGGTTTGGAGGTAGATAAAATAATTATCTACCCCCTTTATATAAAAGGCTGTGTATGAAAAAATGTTATAGATTTCCTCTATTGAATTGCTTTTCTCAAGCTCTATTATTATTATATCATAAAAAAGCCTGACTGATTATTACGATTTTATTAATTTTAGTAAACATCCATAATACAATGGTTGGAATTCCTCAATTTATAATAAAAGTAAAAAATAAAAGACCGGGAATTAAATAACCCGGGCTTGCCTGTTTACCATGACCTAAAATCCATTTTGCTTCCAAAACTTCTGCTCTTTGAAAAACCGTTGCCATAGCTTTTCCTTTGCTGCTTTTTAGCTGTTCTGCAGCTTGAACACCTTTGAGGTTCATTCATGAATCCTTTTTCCTTGTAAAAATCCTGTTCTCCTTGGGTAAAAATAAACTCCGAATTACAATCTTTACATATCAAAGTTTTGTCTGCCATATTGCATTACCTCCTTAAATCTTGGGAATTAACTGATTTTGACTTTTTCTCCATATCATTAAGGAGGTACAAGTCCAAAATTAATTAATTCTTTATTGATATTATTAACCGTCAAAAATTTCTTTATACATTTTTTGATGAAATTATCAAACATGACCACAATACGACCTGCTAACTTTTGGAAGTGATTTGTGTTATAATAAAATTGTAGAAATACCCCTTAAAATTCTATAGTGTGCGTATTTCTATTAAAGGAGTGAAAATGCTTGTTTGTAAACCATGTTGATAAAAAAGACATTAAAGAGGAAGTTAGCTCTGTTGCAGACATAATAAAAAAAATACAAAAGGGAGATTTACAGCTCAAGGAAGAGTTTATTAAAGATAATTTGACCTATATTTTAAGATCCGTATCCAATGCTTTGGGAACTGTAGTGGATGATAAAAACAGTGAAGAGTTCAGTGTGGGCTTGTCGGCTTTTAATGAAGCTATTGACAGATATGACCCTTTAAAAAACGATAATTTTTTTCAGTACTCCTTTATGGTTATAAAAAGCAGATTGATTGATTATATCAGAAGCAACAGCAAGCATAACAAAGTCTTGCCTTTTTCTTATATTGAGGAGTCCGTCCATTTTGAAGGTAAGTTTTTAACCTCCGATACATCCAGACAATTTGAAAATATTGAAGTAAGGCAGGAGCTGGAGACTTTTGAACGAAACTTGCAGCAGTTTGGAATTTCTTTGAAGGACTTGGTGATATCTTCTCCCAAGCATAAGGATTCAAGGCTTCTGTTAATTAAAATAGCTAAAATAATTGCCGGTAATAATGACATGTATAAAAAACTGATTGTAAAAGGGTACGTACCCTTGAAAGATTTATTGAATTATATAAAGGTTAATCGCAAAACCATTCAAAGAAACAGAAAATTTATAATAGCTGTTACCTTAATTTTGCGAAGTAACCTGTACGACTTGAAGGAATATATATTGGGCTTCGAAAAGGAGGGAAAATATGAATAATATCGGGACAATTATTAAAATAGATGGAAATGAAGCCATTGTAATGACCGATGAATGCGTCTTTAAAAAAGTGAAAAGAGAAGACAATATGCATTTGGGGCAGAAGATACTTGTTCAAGATGAAGACCTGACCTCCGGCAGTAGAAAACTAAATTATTATATTGGAATTTTGGCAAGTATGGCGGCTGTATTTATAATGGTTTTTTCGTATTTTACTTTCAGTCAGCAAAAGGGTATTTATGCATATGTTGATGTAGACATTAATCCCAGTCTTCGGTTTTTAATTAACGGTAACGGAAAAGTAGAGGCAGTAAAACCTATAAATGATGATGCGAGGAATATAATAAAGGATTTGGATTTTGAAGGCAAGACTTTGAAAGAAGCGATTTTATCATTAATTGATATATCAATGGAAAGAGGTATTATTGTTGACGGTCAAGCAAATCATATTTTAATTTGTGGCTCCATAAATGGGAATTATAACGGTAAAAGCAAGGATAAACCGTTGAGCGAGAAAGGAATTGATGATCTGCTATATGAAATTGAAAAGGATATAGACAAGGCTTATAATGGGAAGATTCAATCCGAAGCAGTGCGGGTTACGTCCAAATTCATGGAAGCATCGAAGAACAACAATATTTCCATGGGTAGATGCCTGATTTACGAGAAGGCAAAGGAAATGGGCCTGAATTTGTCACTGGAAGAACTGAAATCGGATAGGCTTGCTGATATTTTGGAAAAGTATAAGATTGATTTTAGCGAATTAGGGAATTCTTCAATCAAGGTGTCCGCAACACCCGATTTGCAACATATATCAACATCGGAACCAACATTGATACCGACACCGGAGTCAACGGAAAAGTCTGCGGAAATGCAAGAACCCTTATCAACACCTAGCGTAACAGATTCCACCGGGCCGTCAATAACATCAGATGTTGTGCTACAGCCCACTAAGGCAGTTTCACAAAATCCGGTGGTAACGTCAAAAACGGAAGCAACAGGCAAAGCGGCAATAGCGCCTTCCCAAACACCGGCACCGAGACCTACTTCCGCGAAAAAAGGAAATGGCACCGGACTTAGGGGAGAATACTATGACAATATGGATTTAACCTTGTTTAAATTTACCAGGGTTGATCCTGTTATTGATTTTGATTGGGGTGAGGGTTCCCCGGCAGATTCAATTAATGAGGATTCTTATTCTATAAGGTGGACAGGCAAGGTCGAGCCGTTATATTCGGAAACGTACACTTTCTACACTTGTACCGATGACGGAGTGAGACTATGGGTAAACGGTACTCTTTTGATTGATAAATGGCAAAGCCAGTCAGCTACTGAATACAGCGCAAAGATTGACCTTGAAGCGGGTAAAAAGTATGACATTAAAATGGAGTATTATGACCATAGAAGGGGCGCATCGGCAAAGCTTATGTGGTCGAGTCTTAGCCAGGAGAAGGAAGTAATACCTACAAGTCAATTATACCCTTCTGACGAGCCTTTGCCTCCACAACCGGATAACGGTTTGAAAGCGGAGTATTTTGGGGATAGAGAATTGAAGGATTTGAGGCTCGAAAGGACGGACAAAGTAATTGATTTTGATTGGCAGAGAAACTACCCCGTCTCAGACATAAAAGAGGGAAGATTTTCTGTAAGGTGGACCGGTAAAATACAATCAAAATATACAGAGGAATATACCTTCCATACGGTTTCCGATGACGGAGTCAGGGTATGGGTAGACAATGTCCTTATAATTGACAACTGGAATAAGCAGGAGGACAAGGTTGAAACGACAGGAAAGTTTGAATTCAAGGAAGGAAAGCAGTATGATATTAAGATTGAGTATTTTAACTATGGCGGACCGGCATCTCTGAAGCTTTTGTGGTCAAGCAAAAGACAGGAAAAACAGGTTGTACCTTCGAAATATCTGTTTACATATTAATTAATGTTAATTAATTAAGGGACAGAATTTGCAGATTTGCAGTATCTGTCCCTTTACTTTAGCAATATGATGAAGAATAAAATGATTATAATTTATCAGGCCGGTTGTGACGGAATTTTTTATAATATTTGAGCAATAATGTTAATAATCCAGGCAGCTACAGAAAGGACAAGCATAAGAATTCCGATTACCATGCCTGCAATTGCCATTCCCTTCTTTGAAGAATTGAGTCCTTTGCTGCCGTATATTATTGCCAGAGATCCAAAAAGAACACCTAATATGGCCATAAACCATCCGGCCAATGATAATAACCCGAATATTAAACCGAATTTTGCATTGCTGCTGGTATCATGGGTTTTTACCGGTATTGGCTGATTTTGAACGGGATTAGGCTGATACCCGGATATCGGTGAGACATTTGATTGTTGGCTGTACTCACTCTCATTAGGTAATGGCTGTTTAAGCAGTTCGATTAAGTGATTTATTTTTTCTCTTAATGAAGCTTTAACAAGTGCTCCGAAAAAGCCGTCAAGCCCCATCTCACCGGAATAAACGCCGGGAAGCCAAGCAAATTTCAACCATGCTTCTATTGTTAGGGTTCCGTTAACATAACTGGTTTTAATAAATTGAGGACTGGTTAAAACGCCACTTCCAAGTTTCCATACGTTTTCACCTTTATAAGCCGTAAATTTGAATCCTTCTTTCGCCATAAAATCATTGATGATATAATTTACAAAGTCAGCAGGTTTGTTAAGTACAATACTGTTTATGTAACGTGCCAATATAAACCCCTCCTTATGGATTTTTATAAAAACATCTATTCTTATATATCATACCGATTGACCGAAAGTCAAGATTTTTTTATCTTGCTCTTCTTCAAGCTTTTCTTTGTACTTTTGCATAATAATATCAAAAAGCTGTTTGTTTACCGTTCCGGTCACTTTGTAATTATTTGCTTTCTGAAATTTTATAACACTTCTTTTAAGGTTATCTTCAAATTTTCCGCTGGGCCAGTCATGAAAATACCCTAGTTTTTTCAAAGCCTTCTGGACCTTAAGAACATCTGAACCCACGTCTCCGCTTTTTAAAACCTTAAAGGGACGGTTCTTTTGAACGATAGTGACGGTAGTGCCATAAGGAACGGTGTTGTAAAGTTCCCTGGCACTTTTATTGTACATTCTGATACAGCCGTGGGAAGCGTTTTGCTTTCCTATAAACCAAGGATATTTTGTTCCGTGTATGCCATACTTACCCCAAGGTACGTTAAGTCCCATCCATGAACCTCCAAAGCTTCCACCCCAGTCAGACTTGCTTATTATTTTCCATGTTCCTTCCGGAGAGGGGGTTTCGGGTTTTCCGCCGGATACCATGTAGGTTTTCACCAGGATTCCGTCTTTGTATAGATATAGCCTTAGCTCATCTAAATTAATGTATATATGATATCCTTCTTTCCGAATATTGCCCTCGGTAAACTCATCTTGTATGCCTTCACTGGTTACATATAACCCATCATTGGAAGGATGAAAGTCATCTAAAATCAATATATTGCTCCATATTGTATATAAGATGAACAAAGATATCGATATTATTAAGACCGGCAAGACTTTTTTTTTCAATAACATCACCATAATTATAGACTGATAACTGTTTAATTATATGATTAAATGAGCTTGGACTATAATACTAAGCATTATAAACCGATAATTAAAATAGGTAGAATGGATTTAAAGAGAAAGTATATATCCTGTATTTTGGATATTAAATTAAATATAATAATTGAATATTATACGGAAATAGATTGTATATAGTTTGGTATAATGTTAAAATTCGATTAGGATTATTTTATTAGGGAGGGATATATGTGTCCAAGGCCATAAGGGAACAGATTGTGAGGGTGTCAAAGCTCATGTATGAACGATCTATGGCAAATGCTTTTGAAGGTAATGTGTCCATGCGGGACGGTAACAGTATTTATATAACACCTAGCAGAATCTGCAAAGGTTTTTTAAATGAAGATATGATAGTTAAGACCGACATGAACGGTAATGTTTTGGAAGGGATGTACAAGCCTTCTTCAGAAATAAAGCTTCATATAGCTGCATATAGAAAAAGGGAAGACATATGGTCTGTGGTACATGCGCACCCACCTTATGCTACGGCCTTTGCTGTGGCAAATAAACCTATTGAGACTAAGGGATATGCTGAGATGATCATGCTTTTCGGAAAGGTTCCGGTTTCCGAATACGGTACTCCAACCACTGATGAGATATATCGCGGTATGGAAGAGTGTTTGGTGGATTATGATGTCATACTTCTGGCCAACCATGGAATTGTTGCTGTGGGAAGGGATTGCTTTGATGCATTTTATAAAATGGAAGCTGCGGAAACCATGGCAAAAACTTTGATATTGGCAAAAATCTTGGGAGGAGAAAAGGAGATTCCGGACGATAAACTAAAAGTATTGGATGAGCTGAGGGAAAAATTTGAAAATCAAAAACTATAGTTGATTAGCAGTTATAAGCATAAGTTATTGCCAATATAAAGCAGTTTAAAATAATCTATTTAAATGCTTTATAATATGATATATTATTATTAGTATACATAATTAATATATTATAATTTTGTCTTATAAATGCATGTCGTAAAGGTAGTTTTAGGTAGTTTAGAAATTAATACAGGAGTGATGTTATGAGCTTTTTTACTGATTTGCTGATGGAGATGGATCCGATCGGAATAGCAATCATATGTATTATTATTGCTATTTTTGTGTTTTCCTTTGTTGTCAATCTTACAGTACGGAAAAGATACATTGCAATATTGGATGATCTTGAAAAAAGCTGTAGCAATAAGGCTGAGAAGTTTAAAACTTCTTTACTTAATAATATCGTTGAAAGCTACAAAAGTGCAGCAAAGGGCAACTATAATGAGGTTAATACCCAGGCTATAATTGAAAACTGCTTCAATACGCGGTTAAGAATTTTACTGGTTTGTGAAAAGTTTGTGAAACATACGGTTTCATTATTAATCAGTTTGGGACTGTTGGGTACATTTTTGGGACTAAGCCTTGCAGTTAGTGAATTGGTGGAAGTGTTTAACACAATTATGCAGTCCGATGCCGTTTCCGACCCGACTTTTTCAAGCAGTTTTATTAATGATTTGATACCTTCGGTTTACGGGATGGGGGTTGCTTTCACTACCAGTCTTTTCGGTTTGGGATGTTCCATAGTTTTTTCTCTTGTGACGATTATATTTAGTGCTGAGGAAGCCCGCGAAAATTTAATGGTGCGCATTGAAGAATATCTTGATAATACTGTGGCTCTCGTTATTGCAAAGGATAAGGAAACTGAGTACACCATCATGAATAAAATTTTAAGAGATACCTTTGTTGAGTTCGGAGAGAAAATTGAAAGTGCCCTTAAGCAGACGGTGGATACCTTTGGAGAAAAATTAACCGGTGTGGCTATGGAGGTAAATATTACATCAAAAGCTTTGGATAACACTGTTGAAAAGTTTGACCAGTCCTTAAAGAATTTCAGTGAAAACATTAAGGACTTTACCGAGTTCAACAATAATCTCAAAAATAACATTGAGAAAATGGACGTTAGTTTCATAAAAGTAACTGAAGCGCTTTCCGATACTTCTAAGATAATAGTTGAAAATTACAATGCTATTGAAAACTTCTCAAAGGATATTAAGGGAGCAGCTGAGGAGATTACCTCATATAACCGGCAGGTAGTTCAGGATGTCGGAAACATAGTTGAAGAGGTTAAGACCACTGTTTCATCAATTAAAGAATTGGGTGAAGCAATAAAGAGTGACCTGAGCACAAGGACCGGTGAAATTAAGGATTATCAGGAGAAATTCAGTGCTCTGGCGGCAAAATTGAGTGAAGAGGTAAACAAATTAGGTGAAAAAACTGCCGAGGCATTCTCGAAAACTCTTGATGAAAGTTCTCAGACGGTTTCAAACAAGTTGGCTCAAAGCGTGGAAGAGGTGCTGAAGGAAGTCTTTGATATTATGGATGATTTTAAAGAAAATGAGAAAATCTTGGCAAAGACAATAATGGCACTTCCCGATCAGGTAATAGCATACAATGAAACGGCTGCAGCGCAGGTGGAAAAGCAGCTTGATGAAGTAAAGAGGTTGTTTAAAAAATAGAAATAATTCGGTATAAAAGAAAGCTCTATAAATAATGCTTCAGTGGATGTCAGCTGTGCATTGATGGGAGTGAGATAGAATGAAAATCAGAAGGAGAAACTTTAAAAACATTGAGGAAGCACCGAATTTTTGGCCTTCTTTTACGGATGTAATGTCTACTATAGCTTTAGTACTGTTTTTCCTTATGCTTTTAGCATATATTCAAAATCTTATTACCGGAAGTAATCTGGAATATAAGAAAAAGCAGTTGGCCGATACTCAGCAAATGCTTGAGGAAGCACACTTGGAATTGAGTAATGCAGAAAATGAGTTAAGGCTCAAGAAAAATGAGCTGGAGAAAACCCGGGCGGAGGTTGAACGGGGAAGAATTGAACTGACCTTGTCCCGAGAGGAGATTGACAAACAGAAGGAAATAATTGCAATGAGCAATCAGGAGCTTGCTGAATTGAGGGAAAAGCTTGAGAAAATCGCAGTTTTGCGTCTTGATGTTTTGGAAAAGGTTAAGCAATCAATAGAAAAGGAAATAGGAAAGAAAAATGACCGGGGAGAAGAACTGGTAACTATCGGAGAGAATGCAAACATAATTATAAACGAGAATTTGGTATTTGCACATAATTCCTATAATATAAAAGCTGAAGGAAAGAAGCTTTTAGACCAGTTTGCTGTTGCTTTTGAGAGAATTCTTGATGATAAAAGCATAAGGGATTATATTGACTCAATTAATATTGAAGGTTATACCGATGATACCGGAGATCCTTATTACAACCGGGAATTGTCCACCAAAAGATCGGCAGCGGTTGTAAACTATTTGATGCAATCCAATTCCGGGCTTGAACGAAAGTATGCACAGTATTTTGCAACCGTAGGTTTTTCGGAATACAGGCCCATTGCCTACGGAAACACGGAAGAAGCACGGCAGAAAAACAGGAGAATTGAAATTACCGTTGCCATAAAGGATGCCAACATTCAAAACATCATTAGAGATTATCTTTCCCAGACAGATGAAAGGCTAAATGAGTAGGGGGAATTCTGATGAAAAATAAAACAAAGAAAATTGATATCAGAATATTAAAATATGAGGAGTATGTTAAGAAGCATCCTGAAAAGGCATACGGCTATTATTGCCTTGGAAGGCTTTATTTAATGACCGGAAAGTACAAGCAGGCTGAGGAATATTTTAATAAATCCTTGGCAAAAGACAGTGATTATGTGCTTGCTAAAGTAGGTCTGATAGAGGTAAATGTATTTAAGAAAAAGTTTTTGAAGGCTGTCTATTTGTTTACCAAGTACCGTCGGGATATTATAGATAAATATGTATATAGAGTCAAGTTGGTGCGAGGAGTCAGTTCCTTTTACAGAGAAAGCGATATATTTAGAGCTCAAGGCGGCGGGCTGTTTTCCATGCTTTTACTGAATTATTCGATTTATTATATAAAAAAGCTGGTGGACAAGGAATCCAGCAACATCGTATTGAAGCTTATTTTATGTATGTATTATTTGAAAACGGGAGAAAAGAGCTTTTTCACAATCCAGCTATTTAAAACCTGCGTTTATTGGGATGGCTTGGATGACACCTTGAGATGGGCTCTTATTGAAAGACTGGCGGAATTGGGAGATAAGCTTTATTATGATGTAAATATAGCAAGGAAGTTTTCAACAATACCCGATTCAAAATGCAGCAATGAATATGTCAGCATGATATTCAACACCGCTCTTAAAAAAGGTGATAAAGGCAAAATGGTTCGGGTTTATGAAACTGCCAACAAATACAATATAAATATTTCTACAGAATTGTTATGGCAGTATATTTACTGGAGCAATAAAAATTCGTTTTTCGATCCTTCGGTTTATGACTGCTGCAAAAGACTTATGAAGCTGGGATGGATGGACAAGGTGATAGCCCATATGCTGCTTAAATTTAAGGAGAAGAAGGCAGTAAGGCTTGGAGAGGAAACCGAAAGAGCTTTGAAGGTTTTTGGATACATGGGTTAATCATTGTATCCTGCCTTTTGGTTGATTTTGTCAATTATGTCTTTATGCTCTTGATTTCCCAGCACGGTTTGCGGGTCTAAAGGGGCTTTATGCCCGTTTAATATATTTCTTTGAAGCTTAACTGTAAGGATTCTTTGCAAGGATTCGTTCAATCTTTCTTCCGCTATTTCACCGTTTTTTACGGCTTCCAATATAGCGTTATATGCTTCGTCCAGTGAGGCCGGCATCAATATTATGTCTGCTCCTGCCTTGAAGGCCATGACGGCAGCTTCGGAAGAAGACCAGTACTTACTGATGGCTTTCATATCCATGGCATCGGTTATGATAAGCTTTTCATGGCCCAGTTCTTTTCTCAACAGGTCTGTAAGGATTTCCTCGGATAAAGTGGCGGGAAGGTCTTCGCTGATAACATTGGGAAGCTTAATATGTGCTGTCATGACTCCATCAGCTCCGGATTGGATTCCTTTTTCAAAAGGGATCAGTTCTATTTGCCGGAGTCTTTCTATATCATGGTGTATTACAACCTGATCGTGGTGCGAGTCAAAGGATGTGTCACCGTGCCCGGGAAAATGCTTTATAACTGAACATACCCCTTGATCTTGCATACCTTTGGATATTTCCTGTATCAATGCACCGACCTTATTCGGATCGGAACCGTAAGACCTGTCGCCTATAACAGGGTTTTCGGGGTTGGTGTTGACATCGGCTACCGGTGCAAAGTTCATGTTGAAGCCCAAAGAAGATAATTCTTTTCCCAAGACGGTACCTACCTGATAGGCAAGTTCCGGATCATCTGCAAGACCAATAATATTTGCCGGCGGAATTTTGGTGGAATGCATTTTGGGATTGTTTCCGATTCGGCTAATGCGGCCACCCTCCTCGTCTACAGCAATAAACATCGGAATTTTGCTGTTCTCCTGCATGTCTTTTATAAGTTTTTGAGTCTGAGGAATTGTGTCTATATTTTCACTGAACAGTATTACACCTCCGGGATTGAAGTCCTGAATTTTTTGTACTGTAGTTGCATCCAGTGATTTAATGGAGTGTGATGCACTGCCTTTTCGAAAGGCGACAATGAATATCTGTCCCACCTTTTCTTCTAAAGTCATGGAATTTATCAGATCAATTACTGCTTTTGACTCTTGATCTTCATGATTTTCCTCCGTTGGAAGGGGAGAAGGAGAAAAGGTTATAGTCGGTGTAGGCTCATTACTGTCAGCAGGCGGTGGATTACCGGCATTTCTACTGCAGCCGGTGTAAGCGATGCTTAGAAGTAGGGTTAATATTAGAATGTAGATTCTTTTTTTCATTACGGCACATCCTATTGATTTATTATATTTTTATTATACCAATAATTATGCTGTTTTATCAAAGCCTATACACAATAGTGTATTTATAAATGTAAAACGGCATTTATTGTATTCGGACAAACTATAAAACTGAAAAGAAAGTGGGTATGAAATAACAGTAGATGACAATATTTTACTAGAATATATTGACGCATATAGTTTGATGTGATAATATTGACAATAATTTGAGTAATATACCATAAATAACTAATAATAATTATGCTCGGATTAATAACCTAACTATGAAAAATGAGGGTATATTTATCGGCAAGACACTCTTTATAAAAGCCGGGATATAAGCCGGAAGATATATAAGCAGGAAAAATAAAAACAATGAATGAGGGGGTTGTATGTTTAGTCTTGATAGGTTATTGTCAATTGATGCAGCTGAAATTCCGGAAGTGTCAAAAAAAATAGACAATGAGGAAATAAAACAACTTGTGGATGGTTATCTGAAAAAGACGACAAAATAAGGTATCAGTCATTTCTTCTTTTAAAAAGCCGTTCCGAAAGCTTTGACGATGTTTATCCTTTTTGGGATGTTTTTAGTGAAAAACTCAAAAGTGAAAATTCCTATCAGAGAAGTATAGGATTTATGCTTATTTCTGAAAATGTCAGATGGAATAAGGAAGGTAAATTTGAAAAAATCATGGATGACTACCTTATTAATTTGAATTATGATAAACCCATTATTGTACGCCAGTGTATTCAATCATTACAGAATATCATCCCCTATAAAGAGAATTTGCAATTTACAATAGCCGATAAAATTATGGCCATTGATATTATGAGTGTTAGAGAAACGATGCGTAAGCCTATTTTGACTGATATATTGGAGGTACTTGTAATGATAAGAAAGTATAGGACTAAGGACGAAATTGAAAGCTATATTTTCACAGCATTGAGCGGAGAAATATTGGATAAAAAGTCTGTAAAAAAGATAGAGACAATGATGAAATAGTACATAATGCCGATAAAATATTTGATGGATTAATGCTATCCTTGTTAAAAGGAAGGGGGCGTTTTTTTGAGGAGAATAAGAAACGGATACGAAAGTTTGGTTATCACATTTGCATGTATAATACTCTTTATAGCATTATCCAATGGTTTGGGGGGATTTTACTATACCCTGATATCGCTCGGTGTGATAGAAGATTCCCCGACTGCGTTGGCTTTAATTAATTTTGGATTACTAATTTTTGTTTTTGCTTTGAGGTATTACTTAATTTATATATATAAAGGAAGAAGGAACAGAAATACTATGTACGATGATTACGGTCGGTCAGAGGACGAAGAACATCATAAAGAATTGCTGATTAATCGGTATAGAAGAAGAAACAGAGAAGAGGCGGAAGACGGTCAAAAGGCGTATTTGAATTATTGTCCCTTCTGTAACTCAGAAATTGAATACAGCTTTACATATTGTCCTAAGTGTGGGAGATTAATAAGGTGAACAGATTTAAAAAGTTTCCGTCAAAATGCCTTGACATGTGAAGAGGATTAAATTATTATGTTTTTAAGACTAATTAAAGAAGAAACGATGATCAGGAGGAGTAAGCGGTAACGGCTTATTAGAGAGGGGAAATCGGCGGCTGAAAGTTTCCCTTAAGTGACAGACTGCTGAAGGTAGCTTGGGAGTTCTAAAGTTGAAAGGACACAGGTTTAAGTGAAAAAGGTCTAAGTAGACTTTAGCGGTACAGAGCCGTTATTTCGAAGCTTTATAAGGATGTTTCAGTCCTTATGAAGGTTGAGATGCCTATTTTATAATAGGAATTTTGGTGGTAACGCGGAAAAGTGTCTTTCGTCCAATTGTTGGATGAAAGGCTTTTTTATATAAGGGATTTCAACGGTTATTTAAAACAGAGACATTATTTTTAATCGATAAGAAGTTTTAGAGAGGGAAAAGATCGTAGGGAGAGAAGGATAAATGATTTTTTTGAAAATACTGATGTTTCTATTTATAGCAACCGGTTTTGGAACCGTTTTGGCTGCTAAAGCCATTGTGAAAAGGTTTAAATTTAATGAGAAAACCGAATGCAATTTTGAACATGAAATGACAGATGAAGAACTTGAAAAGTATAAGTTTGAGAGAGCAGTACTCAATGTAAAAATGCTGGGAATGCTTATTGCTCTTCCCGGATTGATATTGGTGCTATTTATTTATAGATAGTCCGAATAATTAATTCTTAATATAAAGTGGAGGTTTTAGTATGAGTTTGGAAAAAAATATTGCCAAGACCTATGACCCAAAGCAGGTTGAAGACAGATTGTACAGCGAGTGGATGGAGAAAGGCTATTTTCATGCCGAAATAGACAAAGATAAAACACCTTTTACCATTGTTATTCCACCGCCGAATATTACAGGACAGCTCCATATGGGGCATGCCCTGGATGAAACCCTTCAGGATATTCTTATCAGATGGAAGAGGATGCAGGGATATTGTGCCCTGTGGCTACCCGGTACCGACCACGCCAGTATTGCTACGGAGGCTAAGATAGTTGAAGCCATGGCCAAGGAAGGTATTAAGAAGGAGGACATCGGAAGAGAAAAGTTTTTGGAGAGAGCATGGGATTGGAAAAAGCATTATGGAGGAAGGATTGTTGAGCAGCTTAAAAAGCTTGGAAGCTCCTGTGACTGGGAACGTGAAAGGTTTACCATGGATGAAGGACTTTCAAATGCGGTTATAGAGGTGTTTATAAGGCTATATAAAAAAGGACTTATATACAGGGGTGAAAGAATTATAAACTGGTGCCCAAAATGTCATACGTCCATATCCGATGCGGAGGTGGATTACGAAGAAAAGGCAGGGCATTTTTGGCACATAAAATATCCTATAAAAGACAGCAATGAGTTTGTTGTGGTTGCAACGACCAGACCTGAAACCATGCTGGGAGATACTGCAGTAGCCGTACATCCTGAAGATGAAAGATATAAGCATCTTATTGGAAAAACTGTTATTCTTCCTCTGATGAACAAGGAGATACCGGTTATTGCCGATGAATATGTTGAAAAGGATTTCGGTACAGGTGTTGTTAAGATAACTCCTGCCCATGACCCGAATGACTTTGAAGTAGGATTAAGGCATAATCTTCCTCAGGTAAGGGTTATGAACGATGATGCAACAATGAATGAATTAGCAGGAAAGTATCAGGGAATGGACAGGTATGAAGCAAGAAAACAGATTATTAAGGACCTGGAAGACCTTGGATTGCTATTGAAGATTGAAGACCACAACCATAATGTCGGCACATGCTACAGGTGTTCCACAGTAATTGAGCCTATAATCTCAAAACAATGGTTTGTAAAGATGAAGCCTCTTGCAGAGCCGGCTATTGAAGTGGTTAAAAACGGTACAATAAAATTTGTGCCTGAAAGATTTTCAAAAATATACTTCAACTGGATGGAAAACATTCAGGATTGGTGTATCTCGAGACAGTTGTGGTGGGGTCACAGAATTCCGGCATATTACTGTCTGGAATGCGGATACACAATGGTAGACAGTGAAATGCCCGATGTTTGCCCGCAGTGTGGCAGCTCGAGAATAGAACAGGATCCGGATACCCTTGACACATGGTTCAGCTCTGCGCTCTGGCCTTTCTCAACTCTCGGATGGCCGAAGGAAACAGAGGATCTTAAATATTTCTATCCGACCGATGTGCTTGTAACCGGGTATGATATCATATTCTTCTGGGTTGCAAGAATGATATTCTCCGGCTTGGAGCATACAGGCAAAGAACCCTTCAGACATGTGTTTATCCATGGTATTGTGAGGGATGCTTTGGGAAGAAAGATGAGCAAGTCTCTGGGCAATGGTATTGATCCCCTTGAGATAATTGATAAATACGGTACGGATGCATTGAGGTTTGCTCTTACAATTGGAACTTCTCCGGGAAATGATTTGAGGTTCTCGGATGAGAAGGTGGAATCCAGCAGGAATTTTGCCAACAAGATTTGGAACGCCTCAAGATTTGTACTGATGAACTTTGACGAAGAGCTTGATTTTTCCAAAGTTGACCCGGGTAAGTTTACTACTGCGGACAAATGGATACTCAGCAGGATAAACAGCCTTGCCAAGGAAGTTACTGAAAACATGGACAAATATGAGCTGGGTATAGCTCTTCAGAAGATTTACGAATTTATATGGGAAGAATTCTGCGACTGGTATATTGAGCTTGTAAAGCCAAGGCTCTATGACAGGGAAGATAATACAAGGCTGGAAGCACAGTATGTCCTAAACTATGTTCTGGGTTCGGCAATGAAGCTGTTGCATCCATATATGCCTTTTATCACTGAGGAAATTTACCGCCACCTTGTTAATGAGGACGAAAGCATAATGATTTCGAAATGGCCGGTTTACAGGGAGGATTACAATTTCCCTGAGGAAGAAAAGAAGATGAGCCTTATTATGAATGCCATTAAGAATATAAGAAATATCAGGGCGGAAATGAACGTGCCCCCATCCAAGAAGGCAAAAACAATATTTGTTGCACCAAGCAGCGATGACCAAAAGACTCTGACGGAAGGAAAGGTGTTCTTTGAGAGACTGGCATCAAGTTCTGAGGTGATTGTTCAGTCCGACAAATCGGGAGTTCCGTCGGATGCAGTTGCTTCAATATTGGCAGGAGTTGAGATATATATTCCGTTGGAAGAACTTATAGATATTGAAAAAGAGATTGAAAGACTTAGCAAAGAACTGGACAATCTTGAAAAGGAATTGGACAGGGTAAATAAGAAGCTTGGAAATGAAGGCTTTATATCCAAAGCACCGGCCAAAGTAATTGAGGAAGAGAAGGAAAAGAAGGCAAAGTATCAAGAAATGTATGACAAGGTTTCAGAAAGACTTAAGGCGCTGCAAAACAAGGCATAACTAATGGGTTCAAACTTAAGGGGATTAATTGCAGATAGTACAAATAAACTACAGGGTGATAATATGAAATATGGATTTATAAGAACTGGAGCAGCTGTTCCTATGTTAAAGGTCGGAGACTGCCGGTACAATTCCGATCAGATAATCGGGCTTATTGGCAGGGCAGAAAAAGAAGGAGTGCATATACTGGTTTTTCCGGAGCTTTCGATAACCGGTTATACTTGCGGTGACCTTTTTCATCAAGAGGTTTTGCTTGAGGATGCCCGGACTCAATTGGGCAGAATATTGAACGCTACAAAGAAAACCGGAGTTGTAGCTTTATTGGGAATGCCTTTAGGTATTGACAATCAGCTTTTCAACTGTGCCGTTGCAATTCAAAGGGGAAGGATTCTTGGGGTTGTCCCCAAGACCTTTGTCCCTAATTATAACGAGTTTTATGAACAAAGATGGTTTGCATCCGGAAAAAATGCTGTAAACAATACGGTTTTCCTGTGCGGTCAGGAAGTACCTTTCGGAAGTGATTTGCTTTTTGAAGATGCCGGAGAAAATATATGCTTTGGTGTTGAAGTGTGTGAGGACTTATGGGTTCCCGTTCCACCCAGTGCTTATCAGGCGATGGCCGGAGCGTTGTTAATTTTTAATCTTTCTGCCAGCAATGAAGTTATAGGCAAGTATGAGTACCGAAAAGAATTGGTACGGCAGCAGTCGGCAAAATGCCTGGCAGGTTACGTTTACACTTCTTCCGGTGTAAATGAATCGACAACGGATGTTGTCTTCGGAGGACATGCAATGATCTGCGAGGACGGAGCTCTTTTAAACGAGTCAAAAAGATTTGAAAGCGACGAGCAGCTAATAATTTCGGATATCGACTGTCAGAAGCTGATGAATGACAGAAGAAAAAATACCAGCTTTATGGAGCTGTGGAAGGAAAGCGGCAAAAGTTTCAGAAAAGTGAAAGTAGAGCTTCCGGAATACAAAACCGAAGGTTTAATGAGATATGTAGCACCTCATCCGTTCGTACCTTCCAATGAAAAAAGCCGTGATGAAAGATGCAGTGAGATATTTTCCATTCAAACTGCTGCATTGCAAAAGAGGATAAAGCATACCGGGCTTAATCATGCTGTTATTGGTATTTCAGGAGGCCTTGATTCCACACTGGCCCTTTTGGTAACTGCAAAAGCCATTGATAATCTCGGTATTCCCAGAAAGAACATTATTGCGGTTACAATGCCGGGATTCGGAACAACTGACGTAACTTACACCAATGCCATGGAGTTAATGAAATCGATGAATGTGGATATACGGGAAATTAATATTAAAGATGCGTGTATTCAGCATTTTAAAGATATAGGGCATGATCCGGCGGTACATGATGTAACTTATGAAAATGTTCAAGCCCGGGAACGTACCCAGATTTTGATGGATATTGCCAACAAGGAAGGCGGACTTGTGATAGGTACCGGTGATCTTTCGGAATTGGCTTTGGGCTGGTGTACCTATAACGGTGACCATATGTCCATGTATTCGGTGAATTGCAGCATACCTAAAACCCTTGTAAGGTATTTGGTTAGATGGGTTGCAGACAATGTGGCGGATGAGAGGTCTGGAAATGTTTTAATAAAAATATTGGAGACTCCCATTTCTCCTGAGCTGCTTCCTCCGGACGAGAAGGGAAATATCCAGCAAAAGACCGAGGATATTATAGGGCCTTATGAACTACATGACTTTTTTATGTATCACATGTTAAGATACGGGGCAACACCTAAAAAGATTGCGTTTCTTGCAGAGAAAGCTTTTGAGGGCCAATATTCCAAGGATACGATAAAGAAATGGCTGACAGTATTTATAAAGAGATTTTTCAGCCAGCAGTTCAAAAGGTCATGTTTGCCCGACGGACCCAAGGTAGGTACGATTAGTCTTTCACCGAGGGGAGATTGGCGCATGCCCAGTGATGCTGTGGCAAACTCATGGCTCTCGGAACTGGAAGATTTATAAGTAATGTAAATTTTTGGGACCATGTTTGTAGAAGTGTATTATTGCTAATAATTTTTATTATAGAAAAATAAAAAACTGCTTGACATTTATAATGATCTGTCTTAAAATATCTTTGTGCCTTTTCAAGAGGCCATTTACGGTGGGTATAGCTCAGTTGGTTAGAGCGCCAGATTGTGGCTCTGGAGGTCGTGGGTTCGACTCCCACTATTCACCCCACAGATTATAGGGATGTAGCCAAGTCGGTAAGGCACCAGACTTTGACTCTGGCATTTCGTAGGTTCGAGTCCTGCCATCCCTGCCATATTTGAGCCATTAGCTCAGCTGGCAGAGCACATGACTTTTAATCATGGTGTCCGGGGTTCGACTCCCCGATGGCTCACCAAAACCTTTATGACCGTTATGGTTGTAAAGGTTTTTTTAGTTTTAAAATAAATATGGATAGATTTCCGAAAAATTTTTCCGAATAAAAGACCGCAAAACGAAAAACAATTTGCTCAATGATTTAGATTATTGAAGCAAGAAAAAAAGAACCGGTATAATCACAGAGAATATCTAACATATTTTTTGATCCACCTAAATATTAACACAAATTACATATTATATAGTTGAAAAAAATAACTTTAATGTATATTATATTTAGGGGCAAATATAGGAAAACCTTATTTTTCACCACAATAAAATTATATAGAGAGGGAGTGTAATAATGAAGAAAGCACCATGTAAGAAAATTTCCTTAATTGCAGTAAGTCTTTGTATTATTCTGACAATTGTTTGTCAAAATGCAGTTTTTGTATCAGCAGAGCCTCCCGTTGGACAGAAAGTGAAAGTAACACCTGAACAGGTAGATAAGCAAGATGCCGAAATTACAGTGGAGATTCCCGGTATTTTCGATGTTTCAGGTATTACTGTGGACACAGGGCAGGTTACTAATTACAGTATCAATGGTGATAAGGTGACTATCAGTGTTACTGGTGGTCAACCGAAAAGAGTAGGACCTGATACGAGGCATATATCCGTAACAGAATCATACGATCATGATAATTTCCCGGGTATATTCGAGTATTCACGAGATGGATATACCGGCAGCTTGCCGAAAGTCAACAGCGGTTACAACGAAGAAAAAAAGAAGTATTGGGCGCAATACGAAGGGGAAATAACTAAACAAGATTGTAATTTTTATAGTTATGAGATTACAATAGACTATGTTTTAAATGTTGCTCCTGTAATTCATATGGGTCTATATGGCTATACAGTAAACAGTAAACTTGATGTTATAGGATATGTTATTGACGAAAACATCGGTGATTCTTTACAAATCTATTATTCAATCGATGATAATAATGAAATTGGAGCAACTTTCTTAGATCCGATAATTTCGACCGGAAACAGACAGGAAGTAAGTGATGTTATAGATATTTCTCCGTTCAATCTTAGTGAAGGTAATCATAACATCTTTTTCTGGGTAATTGATAAAAAAGGTTTAAAGTCTAATTCTTACATAGTTTCTTTTACCGTTGACAGAACACCGCCGGAAGCACCGATACTTACTCCGGATAAAACAGAACCTACTAACACGAGTGTTATTGTGTCTGTATATTATCCCCCGGATGCATATACTAAAGAAGTAAAAATTGGTGATAATGATTGGGCGCCGATAGGTAGTGTAACTGATGGTTACGAAATATTAATTGAGGATAATACAATTATTGAAGCAAGATGTACTGATGAAGCAGGCAATGTATCTCCTGTATCCACATTGGTTATAGACAATATTGACAAAACACCACCCGAAGCACCGATACTTACTCCGGACACAACAGAACCCACTAATACGAGTGTTACTGTGTCTGTATACTATCCTTCAGATGCATATACTAAAGAAATAAAAATAGGTGATAATGATTGGGCACCGATAGGTAGTATAGTCGATGGATACCAAATATTAATTGAGGATAATACAATTATTGAAGCAAGATGTACTGATGAAGCAGGTAATGTATCTCTTGTAACCAAACTGATTATAGGCAATATTGACAAAACACCGCCGGAAGCACCGACAATTAAAACCAGTGCTACTGAGACTACAGGATCTTCAATTACCGCAACAATTGAGCCGGGAAACGATGAAGGATCGGGAATTAAAACAACTGAGTATTGCTTAAAGGGCGCAACGAATACAGAATGGAGTACATACAATAATGGCTATGTTATAACTATTACTTCAAAAGGCGAGACGGAGATTTGGGCAAGATCAATTGATAATGCAGGAAACGTGTCGGATATTGCAAAGAAAACTGTTAAAATTAAGTCAGAATCTTCTAATCCTGGAGATTCCGGGAATAATAATCCGGGTAATCAAAACAATGATAATAAAAAAGATGATGGCAACAATAACAACAGAAATGATAAAGATCAAAATAAGGATAAAGAAATTACAGAGCCTGATGACAAAAAGCCCGGTGCAGCTCCTGTAGATTTGTCGATTTTCATAAGCGCCGATAAATCAAAGTATGCAGAAGATGATATTATAACCTTGGAACTTAACTATAAAAATAAATCAGGCAATCCTGCAAGCAATGTTGTTGTTAAAGCAGAAATACCGCCTTATACAACACCTGTGGAGACTGCAAACGGTAAGGTAAATGATAATTATATAGAATGGAAGATTGACAGCCTTAATGCCAACTCTACAGGCAAAATACAATATACCCTCAAGGTTGGTCAACTGGATAAAGCAGAAGTGAATTCTTCCGTTGTTGCTTCTATAACTTCTGACGGAACACCGCTCAACCCTGATGATGATGAATCAAAAACTATATTCCTTTTGTACTCGGATAGGTTTAAGGATAATTTCCATAAAAAGTATATAGCGGGATATGAAGACAATACATTCCGTCCTTTAAATAACATCACAAGAGCTGAAGTAGCGACAATAATGGCTAATGTATTAGATATTAAGGGAGATATCACCAGCAGTAGGACATATACAGACTTGTCCGATAACCATTGGGCATATAAAAACATAATGGCTGTTACGGAGAAAGGTTTGTTCACAGGCTATCTGGACGGTTCATTCCATCCCGACAGTTATATAACCAGGGCAGAATTTGCTACAGTTCTTGCTAAATATCTTCAACTGAAGGATGTTGAACATGATAAGTTAAATTTCTCTGATATTAATGGCCATTGGGCTAGAAACTACATCGAAGAAATCTTCAGAATAAAACTTATAGAGGGTTATATTGAAAACGGTCAGAGATTGTTCAAGCCTGATTCCTATATAACCCGCAGTGAAGCGGTTACGATAATCAATAAGATGTTGTTCAGAGGCCCCTTATTCAGAGCAAAAGTACCGTTTAACGATGTTGCAGAAGATTACTGGGCTTTTGGACATATTGCAGAGTGTTCAATTGACCACTACTTCACAAGAAATGAAGATGAAAGTGAGACAATAGTAGTGAAGGAAAATGAATAATATGTTAATAAAAAATCAAAGGGGCTTCCGGTTTTGGAAGCCCTTTTTTGGTGGTTCGTGAGGTAGATTATAAAATTATTATTCAACAACAGGATTAAAGAAATATGCGCGGTCAGAATCAGAACCTTTGAGAATTTTAATGCAATTTGCAGCAAAACCAATAGTTTTTACTCCTGTAATGTCAATGCCTTCAACTTTTTTTATTTCACCTGCTGTGATAGTTATAGTTGCCAGATTTTCTTTAGTATCCACGTTATAAACATAGATTTCATATGGTGTTTTATCCTCGATGTCATTACTGGAAGCAGCAATATATGCATCAAAAGATAATTTAGTATAACTTCCTCCTATTTTTGCTTGATATGCTCTGTCAACATTTGCAGAAGCAGTTCCGTTCCAAATTCTAAAGCATATTCCGTCATTATACACGATATCTGCTCCATCGGCTCCTTTTACAGTAAGGGAACCTTTGTCAGTTACCTTGCTGCTGAACTCGGAAGTTTTTGCTTCAAAACCTAATACACTTTTTGGCTGATTAACATTACTTGGCTGATTGTCTTTACCTTCGGTATTATCGGTTTTCTTATCATCTTCCTGTTTTGTAGTCTTGCCTGAGCCAGAGGAGTATACAGTGGGGTTAAAGAAATATGCGCGGTCAGAATCGGAACCTTTGAGAATTTTAATGCAATTTGCAGCAAAACCGATAGTTTTTACTCCAGTGATGTCAATGCCTTCAACTTTTTTTATTTCACCTGCAGTGACAGTTATAGCTGCCAGATTTTCTTTAGTATCCACGTTATAAACATAGATTTCATATGGTGTTTTACCCTCTATGTCATTACTGGAAGCAGCAATATATGCATCAAAGGATAATTTGGTGTAACCTCCTTCTATTTTTGCTTGATATGCCCTGTCAATATTTGCAGAAGAAGTTCCGTTCCAAATTCTAAAGCATATTCCGTCATTATACACAATGTCTTTTCCGTTGGCTCCTTTTACAGTAAGGGAACCTTTGTCGGTTACCCTGCTACTAAAATCAGAAGTTTTTCCTTCAAAGCTTAATAGACTTTTGGGTGGTTTTTCCTCAGTTCCTAAAATAACAGTTTTAGTACTTGCATCCCAATCTACAGGGATATCCAGCATATTGCTGATTGCACGAACAGGTAGATATGTAGTACCGTTATAAATAATAGGGTATACTGGATTACCTGAACCGTCTTTCATGTTCTGAACTTCTCCACCATACCTGATTGTTACTTCTTGGCTTAGTATTGCCTTAATCTCAGTGGTTAATGAAGAGGCAAAGGCAACGACACCTGTACATAAAATAACAGCAATGATTGAGACGATGAGTTTACTCCAATTCTTTTTTTTCATGATTACCAACTCCTTTAGTATTTATTATTAAAAAATAATTATATACTAAAAATTATGTAAATTCAATTAAGTGAAATAGTTTTGTAGACAAATCTGAACATGGTAAGTAACTAATGTACCTTTTAAATAAAAAAGAATGTTTTAAATTAAAAATTATTCTTCCATAGTAAGTTATTGTATATTATAATATCATTTAAAAATGATATGTTTTATTGGGGGATAATAAAATATGGGAATTAAAACTAAAATTATTTCTTATATACTTATTATTTCTATGATAATGACAAGCCTTGTTTAAGCTGCTGAAGGATTAAATTCATCCAATGAGATTAGTACTTTAGAACAGAACTCTTATAGCAGTGATGTTCAAAAGTCATCTAATGTCAATAGTAATGATGAAAAACTGAGTTTTCCGGATATAAAAAATCATTGGTGCAAAGATGTTATAGAGAAATTTGTAAGTAAAAAATGGGTTGCAGGTTATGATAATGGCCTGTTCAGACCCGACAATTATGTAACCAGAGCAGAGTTTACTGCTATGGTATCAAACATATTTAAAAAGGATATTGATTTAAAAGAACCTAATTTTACTGACGTAAATAGGGATGATTGGTTTTATTATGCAGTGTCATATGCTTATACGGAAGGCTTGATTGCCGGTTATGAAGACGGAACTTTCAGGCCTATGGAAAATATGTACAGACAGGATTCTGCTGTTCTGGTAGCCAATCTTTTTGATATAGATTTTTTTGCAAATGGGCCGGAAATAGTATTTGAAGATGAAGATACCTTTTCCAAGTATGCTTATAAAAAAAAAAGAATCTTGCTTCTCATGGTATGGTTAAGGGATATCCTGATAGAACATTCAGACCTTTTAATTTAATAACAAGAGCAGAAGCAGTAAAAATGCTTGATGTGGTGACACAATACATTGAAGTTCCGGAGCCTTCAGAAATACCGTTGGTTCCAATGGAAACTCCAACACCTACAGTTACACCGGAATCGACAGCTACACCTACTTCAACACCAAACTCTACACCAAAGCAGACTGCTAGTATAGGAGGAGGTACCGTAGAAACTAAGTCAACACCGACAAAGTCACTCACGCCGACTCCGAACCAGACACCTACATTCATACCGACACAATCACCGACATCTACCCCGACCCAGTCGCCTACGCCCATACAGACACAATCACCGACTCCATCACCGACACCTACACTGAGCACTCTTAAAGTGAATGTAGGAACCGTTGAAGGAGAAATAAATGAAGAGATAATAATCCTGTATCTTTTGAAGGTGCTTCAAAAAGCGGGATACACAGCTGTGAATTTATATTGTCCTTTGACCCTGATACTATAAAAGTACAAGAGGTTATTGCAGGAGATATAATCGAACATTCTGCTGCAAATTTCGGTACAATTATAAACAATGAAGAAGGAACTATAAAATTAGTATTCTCGGATGAAATAGATTTGGGACTTATTAATGCAGACGGTGAGTTTGCGAAGATAAAAGCAACGATAAATGAGACTGAAAATATCGGATTTAGTCCGATAGAATTGGTTGAAGAAAAGTTTACAGATGCCAACTTAAATCCGGTAATTGTTACTTTTAACGGTGGCGGTGTAAATGTAAAAGAAATAGAAAAAACCCCAACACCGGATCCCACGCCAGAACCGACACCGGAGCCGACTCCGGAAGAAACATCGGAACCAACATCTGAAGTAGAAAATGATTTTACCAGACCGGTTGTGGAAATAAGGACAAATGCAGATGTGCTAAATGTTGATAATGAAGTTACCATAAAACTGATTGCCCATGATGATGTCGGTGTTGTAGATAGATTGATAAAAATAAACGATACACCTATAGATTTAAATGAATCTGATGAAACAAAATATTCTTCGGATTCTCACGGTGTGTTCAAAATAGTGGCATATGCGTATGATGAAGCCGGAAATGAGGGATATTCAAGCAAAGAGATCAGATTTATTGAAGCTGGGGATACAAAACCTCCGGTTGTAGAAATTATATCTCCCGAATCCGATTCAAAATTGACTTTACCTACAGAAATTAAAGGTACTGCCAGTGACGAAAATCTTACTATGTATAAACTTGAATATTCAAAAAACCGAACCGAACGGAAATACAATAACATTTGAGAAAATATGATGCATTTGGAAATGTTGTGCTTGTCAGGTATTCTGACGGTACCACCGAAAAGTATACTTATGATGCTGAGGGAAGAGAGACTTCATCAACAGATAGATTGGGAAGGACCACAATATATGAATACGATAAGCTGGGAAGATTGGTTAAAACAATTAATCCCGATGGTTCGTTTATTGAGAATGAATATGATCCGGTAGGTAGAATAATATCTACTAAAAATGAGCGTGGATATGTAACAAAATACAAGTATGATGAAGTCGGCAATACTACTGAAGTTATTGTTGCCCTTGGAAATGTGACGAAATATGAGTATGACAAAAACGGCAACAGGGTGAAAATGATTGATGCTAAAGGAAATGTTATTAGTTTTGAGTATAACAGTGATAATAATTTAGTTAAAACTATTTTCCCGGACGGCACTTATACATCTGCAGAGTATAACAAAAAAGGGCAAAAGATATCAGAGAGGGATCAGGCAGGGTTAATAACAACTTATGAATACGATGCTGCAGGGAGAGTTATAAAAGTTATTGATCCTTTAGGAAACGTAACTGGTTTTGAGTACGATGCTAAAGGTAATAGAATTTCTCAAACGGATGCCAATGGAAATAAAGTGAGTTTTGAATATGACAAAATAGGAAATATGACAAAACAGATACTTCCATTGGGCTATGAAGAAATATTTACATATGATGCTAATGGTAAGATAACATCAAGAACGGATTTTAACGGCAACAAAACAGAATTTGAATACGATGCCGAGGGAAATCTGATAAAGAAAATATATCCTGACGGTAAGTGTGAAGTTTACACATATACTCTTTCAAGACAGAGGGAATCTGTTACTGATGAAAGAGGTACTACGTATTATGAGTATGACCTGATGGATAGACTTGTAAAGCAAACAAATCCGGACGGAACTCAAATTACATATACATATGATAAGGCAGGCAATTGTACAAGTGTTACCGTTCCGTCAGGTACTACGTATTATACTTACGATGAATTAAACCGGCTTAAGTCTGTTACAGACCCATATGGAAATATTACTACTTATACATATGATGAAATAGGCAACAGAAAAAGCGTTACTTACCCGAATAAAACAACAACCGAATATGAGTATGATTATTTAAGCAGATTGGTATCATTGGTAAACCGTAATGAAGCAGGAGAAATAATATCATCATATGAGTACACTCTCGGTCCTGCCGGTAACAGAATCAGAGTGGAGGAAAACAACGGAAGGGTAATAACGTATACATATGATGCAGTAGGAAACAGGCTTTCAAAATCCATAGACGGTGTAGTAACGGAATATACTTATGATGCAAATAACAGACTTATCACTGAGGGACAGACCGTCTATACCTATGACAAAAACGGAAATACACTGTCCAGAAAGACAAATACGGGAGAAGAAGTAACCTATACATACGATTACAATAACAGACTGACAAAGGTTGTAATTACAGGAGCTGTAGACGCATCTGTTGTTGAATATGCTTACGATGTTGACGGTATAAGAGTTCAAAAGGTAGTTGACGGAACAAATATAACTAATTATCTGGTCGATGCAAACAGACTGTATGCACAGGTATTAGAAGAAAGAGACGGCAAAGGCAATTTAATAGTAAGTTACGTTTACGGTGATGATTTAATAAGCCAAAAACGGGGAGATAATTTTAGCTATTACCACTATGACGGAATAGGAAGTACCCGGGTATTAACCGATAAGGACGGAAACGTAACAGATACATATACTTATGATTCCTTCGGAATGTTGATATCCTGGACAGGTACAACAGAAAACGACTATCTCTTTACAGGAGAACAGTACGATGCAAATGTAAACTTCTACTATTTGAGAGCAAGGTATATGAATCCGGCATTGGGCAGATTCCTTACAATGGATTCATGGGGAGGTATTATAACCGATCCGATTACACTGCATAAATACCTGTATGCAGATTGTGATCCGGTAAATAAAATTGACCCGTCAGGACATTTTTCAATATTAGGAGTAATGACGGCGATAACAATTACCGCCACAATAGCTTCTATTGCAATACCTATTATCACAGGAATATACCTTGCAATAGTAAATAAAGTATCTGTATTGGATTATCTCTCAGCATTATGTTCGGAAGATGTTTGGATTGAGGCAGCTATAAGTGTTGGATTAGGTGCTGTAGTAGGGTTAGGAATAAAGGCAATAGCCAAAAAACTGGCCTGTGAAGTAGTGGCATTTATAGGAGTAATAATGTCCCTGTGGAGCCTCTATCAATCAATTAACTTGAGTATTGAGATGATAAACGGGGGAATGTCGCGAGAACAGGTAGCAAGATACCTGGCAGTACTTACAGCAACTGTAATACTGACTACATTAATAGGAAAAGTATGTTTCACTGAGGATACTTTGGTTAAGACGGAGGATGGCTATAAAGAAATTAAGGATATAGAAGTAGGGGATCTGGTTTACTCAGAAGACCCCCTGATAGGAGAAAAAGGACTTAAGAGAGTAACCAATGTATTTGTAAATGAAACCAGCGTGATAGTAAGAGTTTGTGTAGAAGATGAAGAAATAGAGACAACACCGACCCATCCATTCTGGGCAATAGGAAAAGGCTGGGTAGCAGCAGGTGACATAGAAGCAGGAGATAAGGTATACTTATATTCAGGAGAGGGAAGAGAAGTAAAGGAAGTAAGGTTTGAATATCTGGATTCACCCATAAAGGTATATAACTTTGAAGTTGAAGATTGGCACACATACTTTGTATTAGAGCAAGATGTATTTGTACATAATGCATGTGAAAAAAAACTATCTGATGATTATATTTTGGGGAATAATCGAAAAGAGTCTAATATGCTTATAAATGAGTATGACAATATAAAATTAGGAAATGGTACTCCTAGAATAGATCCTGAAACTGGAACCCAAAAATATTTCAAGCACATGAAATTAAACAGCGTACAGGAGGCGGCAGAAATATATGGGAAGGTTCGCTTGAATGGGATGTACCGGGATCTAACAATCAGTTAAGAATTTTACAAAGACCTGATGGAAAACTAGGTTATGTTATAGGGCATGATTATAGTAAAGTAAAGTTGTTTCCAGCTCCTTGGTTTCCGGATAGGGGTTAATATTAGGATTAATTGGGGTGTAAATTATGAATTATAAATTTATATTATTCGATGCACATAGTGAGCTGAGAATGGGATATTGCAGCCAAATCGACGGTCTTGAAGGGGAAATTTATAGGAACGAAGATGCTATATTCCATAAACTTTCATTAAGAGATTTTTGCTTTACAGAAGAATTTAAACAGTATATTAAAAAACATAAAGAATCATTATCAAGACTGGTTCTTATTCAAATTATGAGTAAAGATAATAAGTTTATATTGGAGTTACCGTTTATTATTTACGAAGATGTTAATTATCATAAGATTGGTTTTCCTACTGAGCCATGTAATATCGATTTAAAGGGTTCTTTACAAAAGAGGATTTATGATGGAGAGATAAAACTTTGGGAGAAATGGAGATCTAATATTCCCCAAAATAAAAATGAATGGATTTCTTTAACTGCTCAAGAGAGAAGAAGATGGTTAGAAATTGTCCGAACCTTTCATTTTCAAAAAGGAGAAATAATTGATAAAACAGATGAAGTTTATTATCTGGACGGCTCAATAATAACTGATTACACATCATTTTTTTGCGCACTGGGAGAAGCAATAAATGGCCCAGGCGGTTATTTCGGTTTTGATTTGACATCTTTAAGGGATTGTCTGTGCGGTGGATTTGGGGCACAAGTGCCTTTTACAATTATATGGAATGATTCAAAAAAGTCTGCTAATATGTTAGATAGAGAAGCATGGTTAAAAGAAATAGAAAGTGTCAGAGAAGAAACTGAATTTTTGCTTGATAAGCCGGTATTTGAAGAGAAAGGAGATTGTGAACTTTTTACGGCTATTATTAAAATATTTCTTGACTACAGAGTTACTGTAATATTAAATCCATAGAATTGAGGACTAATGAAGAGGTTTGGTGTTTGAGAAATGTGTGGACAACAAGACTAAAAAATTTAGATAGGGCATATGAATTAGTTGATGCTATTCATTGTTTGCCCGAAGCATTGGGACTTTCTTAAGAAATTGGTATGCTGAAGCGAGTGAATAGATATGGGAAAATTAAACACAAAACAGGTGAATAATTTGATGGTAGGCAATTCATTAGCGGCAGAGATTTTACCGACTTCCGGCGATTTGAGATGTTTTGTAGTTATTGGCCGCCTATATGATTAATGAAAATGGTTCTAAAACTGCGGTTTCAAAGTATTTAAATGCAAAAAACAAAGAAAACTGTCTTTTTTGGTTAAGAAAATATGAAGTGAGAAAGACCAGCTAATTAAAGTCAAGAGTTTTTAAGAAAAAATTTTAAGAATTTTCTAAAACTCCTGACAGCGAAAAAAGGCACAACGACAAGACCACCTAAGATTAGTAGACATAAAATAGC
>Ga0134099_1000416_pt1 | contig 51328 bp, 34 predicted proteins | sample 10_taG_2_FD_105482 | JGI IMG/M metagenome (GOLD analysis project Ga0134099, IMG submission 105482) | Switchgrass degrading microbial communities from high solid loading bioreactors in New Hampshire, USA - 10_41_5_180_A2 metaG | ecosystem: Engineered > Bioreactor > Semi-continuous > Anaerobic >...
CGTTTTCCCCGAGCCCGACGCTCCCATCACTCCGATAAACTCCCCCTGATTCACCTCAAAACTGATATTCTTTAATGCGGTATACCGATTGGAACCTTTCTTCGTCCCGTAGACTTTGCTGATGTTTTCAACCTTTAATATCTGCATTTTTACCCCCCTTGAATTTCGAATTCCGGATTCCTCTTCATTATAACCGCATTTCCGTCACGGAAAAATCGAACAAGCTTACATTTTGCCCCGGTATCTTACATTTTCGTCACGTTTCGGAACCGTCACCTTACGGGGCGGTGCAGGGTATCGGAATCATGGAATGTCAGCCGAAAAACCGCGTATTCATTTTCAACCGAGTCCGCCGTGAGGGAATGCCCCAGCAGATCGGAAAGCTTCTTCGCAAGATACAGGCCGTAGCCGGTGGCCTTCGATCCTCCCCGGCTGTCGGAGGAAGTAAAGCCTTTATTGAAAATCTGTCGGATATCTTTGGAGGAAATCCCCTTCCCCTGGTTTTTTACGGATATTGTAACCCGGCCGTCTTCTTTCTCGGTCGAGATTTCAATTTTGCCTCCCTCGGGGGTGTACTTGACCGCGTTGGAGATGAGCTGGGAAAGAATATAGCCGCTCCACTTTTCATCGGTGAGCACTTCGTAATCTCCGCCCTCGACGGCAATGCCGAGCTTTTTATAGCTGAAGAAGTTGGAATAGCCCTTCAAAGCCTGGGCGACGAGCTTTCCGGTACCGGTCCGGGTTATCCTGTAATCATTAAAAAACCGGTTGGATTTCATTTCGTAGAAAACCTGCTGAATGGACTCTTCGATGGAAAAGATTTCGGTATAGATGTTTTTATAGAAATCCGCGGGCAGCTTATCCTGTTGGCTTTCCAGGATTAGCCGCGCCGCGGCGATGGGAACCTTCACATCGTGGAGCCATTTTGTTATGAATTCCATCTCCTGAGCCGATTTCGTCTCAATGTCGGATTTATACCGTTCATATTCCGTCGCCAGTTCCCTGACAAGCTCCGCGTTTGCCCGGTCCGTCGGATAAAAGAACGCTTCCGTTTCATCCATAGACCCGTTCAGCTTGCAGAAATCCTTGAATTTTTTAGCTCTGGAATATAAAGTATAGGCGTCGGCAATGATCCAGACGACAAAAAGAAAGCCCCAACCCATTAGGGTGTAGGCTGCGTTGGACTCCCGAATGTTGAAGCCCGCGTCCAGTTTGTATACCGCGAAAGCAAACAGGAAAGCGGAGAAAAGGAACCCGAGGGCGATCCATCTCTCTTTCAGATAATCCATAATACTCATACTAATCGGTACCCTTCCCCTTTTATCGTCTTGATGCAATCCGTCAGTCCGATTTCTTCCAACTTTCTGCGCAGCCGGTTGACGTTGACGGTGAGAGTGTTTTCGTCCACAAAGCTTTCATCATCCCACAAGGCCTGCATCAGGCGGGTCCTGGTCACCAGGTTTCCGTGATTTCTCATAAGCAAGGTGAGGATTCTGCATTCGTTTTTTGTCAATTCCGTAACGGCTCCCCCGTAGGACGCCTGCATCCGCTCCACGTTGACAACCAAATCCCGATACTGCAGAATATTCAAAGCCTGATCCGCCGAGGAATAAGCTCTCCTCAGCATGGCTGAAATCTTTGCCGTTAAAAGATCCATGGAAAAGGGCTTTTCGATGTAATCGTCCCCGCCCTGGGTGATGGCTCTGATCTTGTCGCCGTCGCTGTCCCGGGAGGACAGAAACATAATCGGAACGTTCGAGATCTCTCTGATTTTGGCGCACCAGTAAAACCCGTCAAAATAAGGGAGGTTGATGTCCATTAAAACCAAATGCGGGTCAAAAGCGGCAAAGTCCGGAAGAATATCCCTAAAATCTTCAACCGCCGCAACCTCGTATCCCCATTTTCTCATATGCTCTTCCAGGATCGAAGCGATGGTCCTGTCGTCTTCGACAATCAAAATCCTGTACAAACTCAACCCTCATCCTTCCCGCTTCGGCTTCATGGCCCTTACCCGCTCGTCGAATTCCCGGAAAGTCGTACGAAACAGCGCCGTTCCGTGGTTCGATGTCCCGACTCTTTGAAATCCCATCCTTTCGGAGAACCTTACGCCGTCTTCCGTTACGTTGCTTGTGACGATGGAATCGATGACGATCCCCTTTTTCACGAAGTTCCTGTAATATGCCATTTTATCGTCGAGGAGCATTTTCAGCGCGCCGGTCTTCCTGTACTCCTTTTCCACCACGATGCAGGAAAGAAGCAGATCCACGGATTCGCCTTCCCGCAGTTTATCCATGGATACGAGATCGTCCGCTTTAAGGTACTTGTCATTGAAGGAACCGTCCAATATTCTGTCAATGACTGCCTTCCTGAGAGGCAGCATATCGATAAAGCCGATGATTCTCCCTTCCTCTTCAAGGACAGAGCTTGTATCGGGATTGGCAAGATGCCATTGGTACGCTTCCTTATGGGGCGTGACATGCTCCTCCGAATAATATTTCAGTTCGAGCTGCTCCATGTATTTAAAATCTTCCAAGGTTAATTCCTTTTTTATCCGCATTTTTTCCTTCCTTATTTATTTGCGTTTATTCGTGATTCTTATTTTATGATCTTCCCGCTTAGTATCTCAAACTGCTTTGAAAGCTGGTCCTCGTCAAAATCCATGATCATGGAGGAAAGCTTCAGTCCCTCTAAAAATACGACGATATGCTCCGCCAAAGCCTTCGGATCGCCTTCCCTGAATTCTCCTCTCTCCTGTCCGTAGGCGATCAGCTTTTCGAAGATTTTCACGATGGAATGAAACCGTTTCTTTAAATAATCTCTCTGATCGGGACACGCTACGGAGAATTCATAGACTGCGGCTTCGATGCGGTTCCTGCTATGTGCGATGTCGCTTTTCTGAAGCTGGAAAAACCCCTCCAGGAGCTTTTTCGCCGAAAGGTTTAAGGCGATGGCCTGATCGATGCTGTCACCCGCGTCATTTCCGTCTTTCTCCAGTACTTCCATAAAGATTTCCTTGGTCGAGCCGAAATGCCGGTAAAGGCCTCCGCGGCTTAAATCGCAAGCTTCGCAGATATCATTCATGGTTACCGCAGTGAAACCCTTCCGTGAAAATAAACCCGCGGCCGTCTGTAAAATGTATTGTCTTGTTTTATCTCCTTTCTTCGCCATATCCGACCTCCTTTCATTAAAATGCGACGAACCTGTCTTTTTTACGATTATATGGCAACCACACCCATTCAGTCAATACGGAATCAAAAGAGGAATTGGGATAAACTGCGTTTTCTTGACAGTTTTCGATAAATTATGTTATATTTATCATATAGCCAAGGTAAAATATGTTACACTTTAAGGAGAAGAAAAATGACCATACGGTATGCGATCTTGGGCTTCTTAAGCTGGAAAGAGTCCAGCGGGTACGAATTGAAAAAAATCTTTGAGGATTCACCTTATCTTTATTGGTCGGGAAACAACAATCAGATTTATAAGTCTCTGCTTCAGCTTCAGAAGGCGGGGCTCGTCACCTATAAAACCGTCCATCAGGACGGAGCACCTTCAAAGAAGATCTATTCCATCACAAAGAAAGGCCAGGAGGAATTGAAGAAATGGATCATGACCGCACCGGCGGTCCCGGAGTTTAAGAAACCGTTCCTCATTCAAATGGCCTGGGCCGATATACTGAGCAAGGAAGAACTGAAGGCGCTTTTCGCCAGATATGAAAAAGAAATCGAGACCCAGCTGAACTTTCAGAAAGAAAAATATGACCGCGAAAAGGACTGGCCTAACCGGTCCCCTCGTGAAACGTTTTTATGGAATATGATCTCGGTAAATCTCATGTCGACATTTCAAAGCGAACTGGCTTGGATACGGAAGGTCAGTCAGCAGCTTTCACGATTTGAAGAGTAGGACTTAAACGTCGTGTTGCACGAGCAGATGGGAGTGGTTTTGTTTGATCGGCGCCATAGCTTCTGGTTTATTTTTTTTCAGCTTTTTGTTCTTCCTGTTGTTCCTGTATTCCCTTAGAAAGCAGCGCAACCGCCTTGCCTCTCTTTTCGCCTGCTTCTTTCTGACGATTTCCGTTTATATCCTGGGCTGTGCGCTGGAACTCCTGGCAAACAGCTTGGAACAGCTGAAATTTGCTTTGGCCGTGGAATACTTCGGCGGATCCTTTATCGTCGCTTTCTGGTTGCTGATCTCCTATAAATTTGCGTTCATGAAACCGGCCACTCTGGTCCAGACCTTGCTGATCATGACGGTTCCGTTCATCACTCTTTTTCTCGGCGTTACAAACGAATATCATCACCTGGTCTATACCGGCTTTTCAGTTTATGAATACGGCGGCCATCTGCTTACGCAGCTGGCGAGGGGACCCTGGTATTACATCGCGCTTTTATTTGCCTACGCCGCTTCGATATCGGGCATGGCGGTTTTTTACAGAGCCTGGCGCATGAAAATCAGCCAGTTCCGGAGACAGGCTTTCTGGCTGTTCCTCGGAGCCATATGGCCGTTTTTCGCCAGCGTCGTCTATAACGCCGGATTATTTCCGCTTCCGATCGATCTCACTCCGTTCGGATTATCGGCGACCGGGATCTGCTTCAGCATAGCGATCTTTCGTTTCAGATTTTTGAATTGCAGGAAATCGTCAAGGATGTCGCTTTTCTGGATAACGATGAAGGAATTCTCGTAATCGATGACAAAAACCGGCTGATCGAATTTAACGATGCCTGCAGGGGCATTCTCGACTGGCTTGATTTGAGCCGCCTCGGCATGGATCTGACGGAATTTCCGGAGGGAAAAAAAATACTTGGCCATATCGGCACGAGCTTTGAGATGAAACTGACAAGAAACGGGGTTGAGCGCTTCTACGAATTCCGAAAGGCGCCGCTGCTCGACCAGGATAAGAAATTGGGATCCGTTTATTTTATCAAGGACATTTCTGAACAGAAGGAAATGATCCGCCAGTCGTACGATGTGACCGACTATGATCCCCTCACTGGGTTATATAACCGGAAAGCGCTTATGGCAGAACTGGAAAGAGAGATTCGGCGCCTTTTACAGTATGGCCGCTGCATGTCCGTGCTGATGATCGATATCGACAATCTCTGCCAGATCAAAGAGCAATACGGCAGCAACGCCGGAGATAAGGCATTAACGGCTCTGGCCGCCACATGCAGGGACAGGCTCCGAAAGACGGATCTCGTCGGGCGGTACGATGGGGGGGGTATTTCTCGCCGTGCTGCCGGAGGCGAATGAAGAAAACGCGCTGAATATCGCGGAGAGCATCCGAAAAAGCATCGCCGATCTTAGCTTCCTTTCAAACGGCAGCGTTATGCGGATTACCGTGAGCATCGGAATAAAAACGGTCCACAGCCATGACGAGGACCTGAGCGCGGAACATATCCTGGACGGCGCAAGCCGTGCTTTGGTCAATGCGAAAAGCTGTAGCAACCGGGCCAGCGCCGTTACGGACACAGTTTGATATCCTTACGCATATGATATACCTTCAAAGCGATTTGCATGCCCGTGCAACCCCGGCCTGCACGAACGGCTTTTGGCGGTTCACATGGATCAAATTGAAATTTGGAGGTGTATCAATGAACATAGTCGGCTATTATGCCGCCTGGACGGCTAATTCGGGTTTTACTCCCGACCGCATCGACGCGTCCCGCCTAACCCATATCAACTACGCTTTTGCGAATATCGGGCCCGATTTAAGGATCACCCTCGGATTTCCCGAAATCGATCTTTTCAACTTCAGCAAACTCAATTCTTTGAAACAAATCTACCCCGAGCTGAAAACTCTGATCTCCGTAGGCGGCTGGACATGGTCGGGACTGTTTTCGGACGTCGCTTATTCCGAAGAAACCAGGAGGATATTTTCAGACAGCTGTGTCGCTTTTATAAAGCGATATGGCTTTGACGGAGTGGATATCGACTGGGAATTTCCGGTGAGCGGAGGGCTGCCGACCAATATCCGGCGGCCTGAGGATAAGCGGAACTTCACGCTGCTCCTTAAGAGTCTCCGCGAGGCCCTGGACGCGCAGGGATCAGCCGACGGCAGAGATTACCTGCTTACCATAGCGGGAGGATCAGGTATTTCTTTCCCGCAGAACACGGAGCTTTCCCAAATCCATCAATATTTGGATTTTGCCAACATTATGACCTATGATATCCATGGAACGTGGGACAGCTACACGGATTTCAACGCTCCGCTTTATATGAACAACGATCTTACCCTGAATTTCAAATGGAGCGTGGACTCTGCCGTCAATGCCTGGTATGAGGCGGGCTTTCCGCTGGAAAAGCTGATGCTGGGGATCCCGTTTTACGGATATATTTACGGCTCCGTCAATAATTCCAATCTGGGCCTTTATCAGCCTTATTTCGGGGCGAATTCAATCCCTTACTTCCAGGTTGCGTCAGATTATCTGAATTCACCCGATTTTATCAGATATTTTCATCCCGAGTCGAAGGTTCCTTGGCTTTTCAACGGATCCGTCTTCATCAGCTATGAAGACCCGGAATCCATCCTATATAAAACGGATTATATAAAGTCAAGAGGCATGGGGGGCGCGATGATCTGGGAGCTCAGCGGAGACCCCAACGGGGTGCTTCTGTATTACCTGTATAACGGCCTGAACCCGCCGTAAGGCGTTATCAGGCCCCTTCTGGCCCCTCTGGCCCGTTTCCGGTCCGGTCATGCTTTTCCTGCAGGTACCGTAACTCCTTTTTCATAAGGGTGATAGCAAGGATTGCGGATAAGGAGTCCGCAACCGGCCCGGAGGCCCAGATGCCGTCCAGCTGGAAAAGCCTCGGAAGGACAAAAAGCAGGGGAATCAGGAAAAGCACCTGCCTTGTCAGGCTCAGGAAAATGGATTTGCCGGCCTTCCCCACCGACTGGAAATAATTCGTTATGACAATCTGCACTCCGACGATGGGAAGAGCAAATAAGAATATCCTGATGCCGCGCGTGCCGATTGAGATAAGTTCCTCTTCCTTGTTGAACAGCCCGATGATCTGGCTGCTGAAAACCTCGGCCCCGATGAACCCGAAGACGCAAATCAGCGTTGCCGCGGTGGCTGCGAGGGTCAAGGTCTTTTTCACTCGGTCATACTTTTTCGCCCCGTAATTATAACCGATGATAGGCTGGGAGCCCTGGTTGATCCCGAAAATAGGCATCAGCAGCATCATCGTGGACCGGTTTATGACTCCCATGGCCGCCACGGCCATCTCTCCGCCGTACTTCAGCAAGCTGCTGTTGAAGATAAAGGTTGTGACGCTTGCGGCCATCTGCAGCAAAAACGGCGACAGGCCTATGGATACGATTTGCCTGAGCAGACCCAATCTCACTTTGAAATTGGCACGGCGCAGCTTCAGATTGCTGGGACCCTTGGTATAATAATAAAGAATATACCCGGATACCAGGGTCATCGTGATTACCGTAGCCAATGCGGACCCTCTGACGCCCCAGTGGAATACAAATATGAAAAGCGGATTCAGCAGGGTGTTGGTTCCTGCGGCAAACAGCATGGTAGCCATTGAAACCTTAGGATTTCCGTCCGCGCGGATCGTATTGTTCATCCCGAAGGAAAGAAACTGAAACGTGGCTCCGAGCACGACGATCGTGCTGAATTGTTTCGCATATGGGAAGACGTCGGGCGTCGCTCCTAAAAAAATAAGGATGGGATCCAGGAATATCAGGATGACAATGGACAGGGATATCCCAAAAAAGATGCATAAAGCAAACGCGGTGCCCAGGATCTCTTCCGCTTCCTCGCGCTTCTGCTGACCCAACCGGAGGGAAATCATGGCCGTGGATCCTATTCCGATGAGCATACCGAAGGCCAGGAGAATCATCATGATTGGATTGGCTATTGTCACCGCTGTCAGTGCAACCGATCCTACTCCTCTTCCGACAAAGATGCTGTCGACAACATTATATAAGGCGTTCGCTATCATAGCGATAATCGCCGGGATTGAAAATTCCAGGAGTAGCTTTCCGACAGGCAGCTCTCCGAGACGGTCTGTTCTTACATTTGTATCTGACATATATACAAGCCTCCATATTTTGTCAATAAGCAAATTATCAATTTATAAATATCAATAGAATCGCCGGAAGCTGGAATCCGGCAAATTGATTTCCATTTATTTTCAAATGCTGATTTGATACACTGAAAAATCTTATATACTAATTTCGGACCTGTCAACCTTTTTCCTCATTCACTTTTTGTTGATCGGTTACGGCCGGCCCTTTATTAACTGTGGCCGATCCCTTACCAGCTTCAGCCTGTTCTGTTTTTTCCTCTATGAAACACTCGCCGCGTCCAGCAGCGGAATGGGCTGAATCCTTCGGGCTCTCGCCGATTTTCTCCAGAATGCCGATGAGCTCATTCAGCGCAAGCTGAAGCTTTTCCAAATCCGATTCTTCCAGGAGAGACAGTCTGCTCTCGATGAAAGCGACCAGGTCCTCCCGGTGGCGGTCCAACAGTTCAGTTCCTTTTTGAGTCAGCGATACGTTTACGATGCGCCGGTCGTTGGGATTTGCGGATCGTTCCACAAGGCCGTGGGCGCACAGCCGGTCCACCATGGTGGTCAGATTGGGCTTGGAGATAAACGAAGCCTCTGCCAGATCCGTCATGGAAACCGGCCCGTTTTTCGATTTCAGCAAGTTCAGCACATGCATGCATCCCGGAGAAGACTCTCCCCTTTCCCGCTCCATTTCCCTCATGGGTTTTATGAAATATTTCGCTGCCAGAGACCGCAGCCTGATCAGCGACTCGCTGATTGCATGAGTCAATTCGCAATTCATTTTTCTCCCTCCTGCGCTTTTCCTGTAATAATGCCTTATACCTTTAAACGCAAATCCCGGTTCGCCGCAAACTGGCTTTCATATAGCTCCGCATAAAAGCCGCCTCTTTTCATAAGTTCCTCATGAGAACCCTGTTCAATAACGCTTCCGTCCTTCATGACCAGAATCTGGTCCGCATTTTTGATGGTCGACAGGCGATGGGCGATCACAAAACTGGTCCGCCCTTTCATGAGTTCCGTCATCGCTTTCTGAATCAGCGCTTCCGTCCGGGTATCCACGCTGGAAGTGGCCTCATCCAGAATCAGGATGGGCGGATCCGCAAGGAACGCCCTTGCAATGGTCAGAAGCTGCTTTTGCCCCTGTGAAATATTTGAGGCTTCCTCGTTCAGCTCGGTATCGTAGCCCTGCGGAAGGGAACGGATAAAATGGTCCGCATGGGCGGCCTTTGCCGCTTCAACGATCCTTGCAGTCTCCGGGCCTGTAATACCGTACCCGATATTTTCAGCAACCGTTCCCTTGAACAGCCAGGTATCCTGGAGTACCATGCCAAAGAGGCTTCTCAAATTTTCTCTAGACATCGCGGCGATATCCTTGCCGTCGATGGTGATCCGTCCTCCGTTCAGCTCGTAGAACCGCAGGAGCAGGTTCACCAGCGTCGTCTTGCCGGCTCCTGTCGGGCCTACGATCGCCACCATCTGCCCCGGCTTGATATGGATGTTCATGTTTTCAATCAACGGCACGTCCTCTTTATAACGGAAGCTTACGTTCTCAAAGCGAACTTCTCCCCGGACGGCATCCCTGGAAACGGAAACCTCGCCGGAATCCGGCGTCTGCTCCTTCTCATCCAACACCTCGAAAACGCGCTCGGCGCTTGCAATGGTGCTCTGGATCACATTGGCAATATTTGCGGTCTGAACGATGGGGTTGGTGAAGCTTCTCATATACTGAATAAACGCCTGGATGTCGCCGACGTCGATTGCCCTTTTCGCAACCATCAGACCGCCGAAGACGCAGACGAACACATAGGCCAGGTTGTTGACGAAGCCGAGCAGCGGCATGATGATCCCCGACATGAACTGCGCCTTCCAGCCGGCGCGGTACAGCTCGTCGTTGATTTTACGGAACTGCTCGATGGATTCTTTTTCCTGTCCGAAGGCCTTCACGATTTTGTGTCCGGCGTACATCTCCTCCACATGGCCGTTAAGCTGTCCCAGTAAGCTCTGCTGATCCGCGAAATATTTCCGGGATTTTCTCGCGACGATTGTCGTCAGCACGGCGCAAACCGGAAGCATCACAATGGCAGCGAGCGTCATGACCGGGCTGATGGAGAGCATCATAACAAGGACTCCCGCGACGGTGACCACTGCGGTGATCAGCTGCGTCAGGCTCTGCTGCAGCGTAGTGGCGATATTGTCCATGTCGTTGGTGACCCTGCTCAAGATTTCTCCATGGGTCCTTTCGTCAAAGTACTTCAGCGGCAGCCGGTCCAGCTTCTCCTTTACTTCATTGCGCATGGCATATACCGTTTTCTGTGAAACGCCCGACATTATATAGGACATGGCGTATCCGGTCAGAAAGCTTATGAAATAGAGAACGGCCAGCAATAGCAGGATCGTTCTTATATATGCAAAATCAATGGATAAAGCCGGCGGGTTTCCGGCACCCCCGATCCTCTGCAGCTGTTCCATGACGCCTTCGGCAATTTCCGTTGTAGCCAATCCAAGGATTTTCGGACCCAAAATCGAGAATATCGTGCTGAAAACGGCCAGAATGCCCACTGCCAGGAACCGGAACTTCTGCGGGGCAAGATAGGCGGCCATCCTTTTCAAGGTCCCCTTGAAATCCTTCGGCTTCTCCACCAGCATGGCCAGGCCGCGCGCGGGGCCGTACCCCTTTCGGCGGTTACCGCTCATAAGCGTCGACCTCCTTTCCGGGCATCTGCTGCAAAGACCCGTAATTGCCTTCGTGATCCCGCATCGACGCTTCGATCTCCTCTTCGGAAAACTGTGACGCAACGATTTCCCGGTAAACCTGACAGCTTTTCATCAGATCCTGATGCCTGCCCATTCCCGCCAGCTTCCCGTTGTCAAGCACGAGAATCCGGTCGGCGTCCATCACTGTGCTAACGCGCTGCGCGACGATGATTACGGCTGAATCTCCGGTTTCTTTCCGCAAGGCCGTGCGCAGCCGGGCGTCGGTCTTAAAATCAAGCGCGGAAAAACAATCGTCAAAGATGTATATCTCCGGCTTTCTTACCAGGGCTCTGGCAATGGACAGCCGCTGCTTCTGCCCGCCCGACAGGTTGACTCCCCCTTGGGACACGGAGGTGCCGAAGCCTTCGGGCATGTCCGCGATAAACTCTTCTGCCTGTGCGATCCCGGCCGCATGACGCACCTCTTCATCCGTTGCTTCCCGCTTCCCGAAACGGATATTGTCCGATACGCTGCTTGTAAAGAGGACCGTCTGCTGAGGCGCATATCCGATCCTGCTTCTGAGACAGTTCTGGGAAAGCTCCGCAACGTTGACTCCATCCACAAGGATTCTTCCTTCCGTGACATCGTAAAATCTCATGATCAGGTTCACAAGCGTGGATTTTCCGGAACCCGTGCCCCCGATAACGGCGGTGATTTCTCCGGGTCCGGTTTCAAAGCTGATTCCGGAAAGCGCCGCCTCTTCCGCACCCGGATAACGGAAAGACACATTCTCAAATTTTATACGGCCTCCGGACCCGGCCGGCAGCGGCTTCGGCGCCACCGGATCGGTGATTTCCGGTTCCATTTCCAGGACCTCGTTGATGCGTTCCGCAGATGCCTGCGCTCTCGGTATCATTACAAACATCATGGCCGCCATGACGAAAGAGAACATGATCTGCATGGCGTACTGGATGAACGCCATCATATCGCCCACCTGCATTTCGCCGGTCGCGATCCTGACTCCGCCAAACCAGACCACAGCCACCGTGGTCAGATTCATGATCAGCATCAGCATCGGGTGCATGACCGCCATGGTCCGATTGACCCTGATTGACGTATCCGTGAGATCGGCGTTGGCGTCCCTGAACCGTTCCTTCTCATAGGGAAGCTTGTTGAATGCCCGGATCACGCGGATTCCCGTCAGGTTTTCCCGCAGCACCATATTCAGGCGATCCAGCTTTTTCTGCATGGATTTAAAGGCGGGCAGAACGGAACGCCCCAGCGCCCACATAAAGCCAAGCAGGACTGGAATCGCCGCAAGCAGGACCAAAGTCAGCTCCCTGTCCTTTGAAACCGCCATGATAATGCCGCCGACGCACATGATCGGTGAAGAAGCCAGGAAACGCAGCAATATGATGGTCATGTTCTGGATTTGAACAATGTCGTTGGTGGTCCTGGTTACGAGGGAAGCGGTCCCCAGCCGGTCAAATTCCTGAAGAGAAAAGTTTTCGGCCCGAGTAAACACCATTTCCCGCAGGTTTCTCCCCAATCCCAGGGCAACCCGTGCCGAGAAAAAGGCACCGGCGATGGCACATGCCGAACCGGCCAGGGCGACGAGCAGCATGTAGGCTCCGTATTTCAATACGTATTGTGTATCCCCCCGCATCATCCCGTTGTCCACCACATCCGACATCAGCGTGGGCAGGGCAAGCTCGGCGATGGACTGGCCCGCGATAAACACAAGCACAATGATCACCGATAAGGTAAAGGGTTTCAGATTTTTAAGCAATTTTATCATGATTTTATCCCTTCTCCGTCACCTGTCCCGATTTTCACGACACATGTCACGAAGATGTATAATAAAAAGACCGTTTTGTTGTCATAACATTTATAGTAACATAACTATTATATTTTTATAAATATTTCTGTCAATAAAAATCTTAAATATATTCTCTTTTTATCGATTTTCAGTTATAATGGAATAAAACTAATGTTTTTATGTGGCAAAGCTAAAGATATCGTTCAGGAGGGATATTATGGAACAGAAGATTAAGCGAGGAATGGCCATGATCCTTGCGGTGTTATTGACGATTATGTTCATTCCGACCACTTCGTACGCGGCGTCAAAGGGAACGGCCGACAACATTACATACAAGGTGGAGATCGGAGACGAGCTCAAGTTTAAAGGCAAGGACTTCAACAAGGTTTGCAAGGATCTGACGGGGAAAACACTGGACGTCGTCTATTTTGATCCTCCGTCCTCGTCAAGGGGCGAATTGATTTTCGATGACGGGGATGATGAGTATGAGGTCGACGACGAGGATGATTTCTATTACAGGGACGACCCGTCCATCGACGATATCGTCTTTATTCCCAATGAAGATTATACCGGTACCTTCACCATCAGCTATGAGGGCTATGATGTGGACGGCAACAGCTTTACGGGGAAAGTCAGAATCACGGTAACAGCCGAAAGCGCGGGCGAAGCGGACGATATCACCTATACCATGGAAGCCAACGATACGCTGAACTTTGACGAAGAGGACTTTAACGAGGTCTGTGAGGACCTGACAGGCGAGGAACTGGACTATGTATATTTTGAGCTTCCCTCATCGACAAAGGGCGTCCTCTGGTACGACTATGACGGCGACGAAGAGGCGAGAATTGATGATGACGAAGAATACTATTACGATTACGACCCGTCCATCGACAGCGTCACCTTTGTGCCCAAGACGGATTATACCGGAACGGTGACCATAAGCTATGAGGGTTACAATGTTGACGACGAGCCTTTCACCGGATCCGTAAAGATCACGGTGGAAGAAGGCGTCAGTGAAGAGGGAGATATCAATTATACCGTGGATGCGGACGACGAACTGGACTTCGACGAGGACGACTTCAACGATTTCTGCGAGGATGAAAACGATGAAACCCTGGACTATGTGTCATTCACTACACTTCCCTCCTCGACAAAAGGCGTCCTTTGGTATGACTATGGCGGCAAAAAAGAGAAAAAGGTTAAAAGCTCGGATAAATACTATTTCGACGATGATCCGTCCATCGACGACATTACCTTTGTCCCCAACGAGAAATTCGGGGGCTATGTTGAAATAAAATTTGAAGGCAAGGACATGGACGGGGATACCATAAAAGGCACCGTCGTGATCTATGTGGAAAACGACGATCTGGCGGCGGACGATATCTTCATGAACGGAATAGCGGGCTCCCCTGTTCTTATGCAGAAAGTCTATTTCAGCAGGGCCTGCGATGAAATCCTGGACGATACGTTGGACTATGTGAAATTCACGCTGCCCTCTTCGACCCAGGGCACCCTGTATTACGATTACACGGCCAACAGCGGCACCTCGAAGGTTTCCGCTTCCACGAAGTATTACTATGACCGGTCTCCGTATCTGGAAAAGGTATCCTTTGTCTCGGCGGGCACCGGTGCGGGAACTTACACCATAAAATATACCGGATACGGTAAGAAGGGCGGCTCCTTTACCGGCCAGGTGAAGATCAACGTGACGGCAAAGACGGCTGTGACGCCCGGCGCCAGATCCCAGTATTTCAGCGACGTTACCGCGGATTATTCCTGGGCGGTGACCTATATCGACAATCTCTACACAACGGGAATCGTAAAGGGAGTTTCCGCCTCCGACGGCACCCTTAATTACAGCCCGGCCAGCAAAATTACCCGGGCCGACTTCCTGCTGATGCTGTGTCGTGCATTAAACATCTCATCGACTTACGCCACAAGCAACTTCAGCGACGTAGCGCCCGGAAGCTATTATTACGACGCCATCGCGGCGGCAAAGGCATTGGGCGTCGTCCAGGGGAGCGACAACAAGTTTAACCCCAACGCCATCATCACCCGCGAAGACGCGATGGTCATGGCTTTAAGGGCTATGACTGTGACGGGTAATGCTCCGGCTCCGGGCAACATCTCCGATCTGTACGCCTACAAGGACTACAGCAGCGTTTCCGATTATGCGAGAGAAGGAGTAGCGACCTTAATCAAAGCGGGAATCATCACCGGCAGCGACGGCCTGCTCCGCCCAAAGAGCAGCCTGACCCGTGCGGAAACCGCAGCCATCATATACCGGATCAAATACTAGGACATAAAAAAATATAAAGCATTGGATATACAAGAAACCCGCCGGCGGCGGGTTTCTTCGTATTCCTGCCCCGAATTCATACCCAAAGGCGGCTATGAAAAATACTGCGGAAAGATCATCGTATGCGTTTTTTCTCCGGCACAAGCATAAAATATAGGTGGATTGAACGACGGCGCCGGCCCCATGTTTTTCAGGAGACGGACTTCTATCTCGGCCCGGTTCCCGTGGTTTAATCGGAAGGAGGATATGATATGCAAAAGGATGCCAAGCATTATTTTGTCTATGGTAATACCGCCCAGGGTTTTATCAGCAAACTTGCGACAAATCTTCAGGGCATCGATAACATGGTCCTGTTTCAGGGATGGCCGGAAGCGGGAAAAGCCGGTTTCATGAGCCTCATCGCCGAAGAATGCAGGAATTCCGGATTAAAAACGGAATACCTCCATTGCCCGTCTTCACCCGATGCCTTGGACGGCGTTATCGTTCCCGATTTAAAGCTCGCGGTAATCGACGGGACGGGCCTACATTACCGGAGGCTTGTAGCGCCTGACCCCGCAGCAAAATACATCAATACGGATCCGGCCTTTGACGCGGAAAAGCTCCGGCAGGCAATGGATCTCATCGCGGAGTTTGACCAAAGCATCGGCGACTTCCATGAAAACGCGTTCCGCCGCTTCAGAAGCGCCCTGGACGTTCATGATGAATGGGAAAAAATCTATATCGAAAACATGGATTTCTCAAAAGCCGACGCGTTGGCTCCCGCCGTGATCGACATGATACTCGGAGAAAACCGACTGCCCAAGCCCACGGTTATAAAAGAAAGGTTCTTCGGCGCAAGCACGCCGGCGGGCGCCACGGACTTCATAGAAAGCCTAACCGGGAACATTTCAAAAAGGTACCTTCTGAAGGGGCGGCCAGGCACGGGGAAATCGACGTTATTGAGGAAAATCTTGGCCGCGTCCGCCGAGCGCGGACTGGACGCGGAGGTTTATTTCTGCGCCTTTGATTCAAAAAGCCTTGACATGATCATCTGGCCTGAGCTTGATAAATGCCTGTTCGACAGCACGGCGCCGCACCTGTACCAACCTTCGAGGCCAAGCGACGAGGTCATCGACATGTACGAGGTTTGCGTAAAGCCCGGCACCGATGAGAAATACGAAAAGGAATTGGCGGACATCAACCGGCGATACAAGGCAACCGTTCAAAGCGGTACGGAATTTCTGGCGAAAGCCAAGAACCGGTTGGATGAGCTCCTAGACATTTATAACGCCGCGGCGGACCCGGGCGAAATTCGCAGGCTATGCGCTGAAGTCATCAACAGGCTTCGCAAATAACGAAGCCATGGACAGGCGGACAAATAGCCAAGACATCAACAAACTTTGCAAATAGCAAAGTCGTGGGCAGGCCGGAGCCGGGCATCCGCCTGATTTTTTATCTCAGTGCCAGGCCTATTCTATTATTACCTTGTACTCACGCATCCAGAAATCGATCTGCAGAAGATAAGAAAGCAACTGCGGCGCGTTCATGAGCTGGCCGAACCACGGAAGGTCGGTATCCCTGGTCATGGACAAGGTAAACTCCCTGACCGCCTTCCTGTTGATCAGCGGAAACAGCGGAGAGTCGGACCCGTCAAGCAAAGCCAGGGCCATACTCCGCATCGCTTCCATATAGGACGGGTTGTGGGTTTTGGGATAGGGGCTCTTCTTTCTCCAAAGCACATCCTCCGGAAGCATCCCCGCCAGGGCATGCCTAAGCAAGCCCTTTTCCCGATCTTTATAATACTTCATCTCCCATGGGATGTTCCATGCGTACTCCACGATCCTGTGGTCGCAGAAGGGTACCCTTAGCTCCAGCCCCGCCGCCATGCTCATGCGGTCTTTCCGGTCCAGCAGAGTCGGCATCCAGCGGGTCAGGTTCAGGTAAAACAGCTCCCTCTTCCGTGCTTCGGACTGGCTGTCTCCTTTATAGCGCGGGACTTCATCGAGGGCTTCCAGGTAACGGTCCTGAACATAACGTTCCGGCCGGATCGCATCCAGCAGTTCAGCGGAATAAAGCTTAAGCCTCGCGCTTAACCGGCGGGCCCAGGGAAATGTTACGTTATCCTCGCCGTTTTCCCTGTAAAACCATGGATATCCTCCGAACACCTCATCGGCGCATTCCCCGGACAATCCCACCGTCGCCCTCTGCTTGATCCACCGGCTGAACAACAGCAGTGAAGAATCCACGTCCGCCATGCCCGGCAGATCCCTGGCCAGGACCGCCGGGAAGATTGATTCTGCCAGTTCCGGCGTATCGATATTGCAAACGGAATGCCGGGTGCCCAGATATTCCGAAACCTTCGCCGCCCACGGAGCATCCGGGTTTGGCTGGAATTCGTTCGCCCGGAAGAACCTGTCGTTGCCGACATAGTCGATGGAAAACGTTTGGATGGGTTCCTTTTTTTCGCTCCTGTACACCTCCGCCGCGACGGCTGCAATAGCGCTGGAGTCCAGCCCTCCCGAAAGCAGCGCGCACAAGGGAACGTCCGATACCAACTGCCGCCTGATGGAATCGTAAACGAGCTCCCTAACCCTCGCCGCGGTATGTTCAAAATCCTCCTCATGGGAATGGCTGCTCAACCTCCAATACTGCCTGATCTCCATCCGCTCCTTGCTTACCTTCATGCAGTATCCGGGTTTCAGCTCGGCGATCTCCGAAAAGACGCCGTGCCCGGGAGTCCTTGCCGGTCCCAGTGCGAAAATCTCAGCAAGCCCTTCCCTGCTTATTTTCGGCGAGATAAGCGGATGCGCCAGGAGCGCCTTTATTTCCGAAGCAAAGAGAAAGGAACTGCCCTTTCGGCTGTAGAACAGGGGCTTTACTCCGATCCGGTCCCTGGCAAGGAACAGTTCCTTCCGCCGGGCATCCCAAACCGCAAAGGCATAGATTCCGTTCAGCTTATCAACGCAGTCCTCGCCCCATTCGATATAGGAATTCAGCAAGACCTCCGTATCGGACCATCCTTTAAATATGTAGCCCTTCGGAAGCAATTCCCGGCGTATGTCCTCCGTGTTATACAATTCTCCATTATATACGATCACGAACTCCGCGTTTCCCGCAGTACGGACCATGGGCTGCCCTCCGCCTTCCGGGTCCACCACCGTCAGCCGGCGATGTCCCAACGCCGCTTCCCGGCAGAACCAGTATCCCGAATCGTCGGGGCCGCGGTTTGCCAGCGTATCCGCCATCTTCTTCAGTATTTCCGTTTCCTTTGACAGATCTCTGGTAAAATCTGTCCATCCGACAATTCCGCACATAGATGAAATCCTCCCCATCGTTCCATATATGAGCCGTTTTTCAGCATATTCCAGGCTTTAAGAAGAGCGCTCCCGAAAAACGGTCATCCGGTCGCGCTCTTATCTTTACCATTACCAACCCAAGAAATGTACCTCATCAGTATATGTACTTCATCAGTATATGTACCTCGGGGAGAATATGTTCTTCTTGAGGATATGGTCTTCCAGGAACCTGGCATCTCGCTGCTCAAATTCTATACTTTTGTGGTGTATATTTATGCAAGAAAGGAGAAAAATAAATAAATATACGCATAATCGCCGTGTTTCTATATAAACAGCCCCTCCGTCTTTGTTTATTCGTCAATACAGTGCCCGCCGGCACCATGCTCTCCGGTATTTTGCTCGCCGGCACACTGTTCTCCGGTACTACGCTCTCCGGTGCTAGGCTCTAGGGCGCCATGCTCTCCGGCACGTTGCTCTTCGGAACGATGCCCACCGGCCTGCTTTCCGCGCATTACAAAAATGGCCCAGGCCACGGCCATCACTCCGATGGCGCCACTGATGATCATGCACCAGCGAATTCCCATCAGCTCCGTAACCTGCCCCGTGAAAAGGCTCCCGATCGGTATCATTCCGCCGAATACCAGCATATAAACGCTCATGACACGGCCGCGCATCTCGTCTGACGAATGAAGCTGGACCGTCGTGTTCGACAGAGTGGTAAACGCAACGGAATTAAACCCTATAAAAAGCATGGTTAAACATGCGATGTTGTAATTCTTTCCGAGAGCCAGCAGTATCAGAAACGAGGATGTTAAGAAGGCAGCCCCGATGAGATACCTCTGCTTTGGAATTTGCCTGCACCTTGCCACCAATGTCAGAGACGCCAGGAAAGACCCAATGCCCATGCTCGTCATCATCAGCCCGTAGCCCGCGGCGTTTTGATTCAGCTCCTGCTGGGCGAACACCGGGACGACGATGTTGAAGTTCATTACGAAAGTGCTGATAAAGGCAAGCAGGATCAAAGGCTCTCTGATCCGTTTGATTTTGCCGATATATTTCAGGCCTTCACGGGCGTCAATCAAAACGGTCTTAAACATGCCGAATTTCGGCTGCGTGATCTCCCTTGCCGGCAGATTTATCATCATGAGATTAGCCACAATCGCAAGAAAGCTGATCGCATTCAGATAGAAGCAGGGCGCAATCCCGATGAGTCCGATCAGGAATCCCGCCACCGCCGGTCCCAGGATCCTACCCAGATTAAAGACGGTTGAATTCAACGCGATCGCGTTCGGCAGATCCTCCTTGCCTACCAGTTCTATGAAAAAGGATTGCCTCGTAGGTACGTCGAGGGTATTCACCAGGCCTAGGAGTGTGGCAAGAATCAGCACATGCCAGTATCTCACCGTTCCGGTCCAGGTCAGCGTGGCAAGGACTGTCGCCAGAACGGCAAAGGCCGACTGGGTATAAATTAATATTCTGCGCTTCGGGAACCTGTCGGCAACGGGCCCCGCCCAAAGAGAAAAAAGGGTTACCGGCAAGAATTGGACCGTTGTAACAATGCTCAATTTCAACGCCGAGTTGGTCATTTCCAAGACAAGCCAGGCCTGACCGATATTCTGCATCCAGGTGCCGATGACCGAAACACACTGTCCAAACCAAAAAAGTCTGAAATTCCTGTGCCGCAGCGCCGGAAACCCGGAACGAATTATTTTCGCATAAACCTTGTTGCCCATAAAAAACCCTCTATTGCTCCGTCATACGTTTGACGGCTGCCTGCAATACCTTTCCTGCAACGGCGCCGGCGACCCTGCTACCGGAACCGCCGTTTTCAACTATGACAATGAAAGCCAGCGGGCAGTCTTCTCGGTCCAGATAACCTGCAAACCAGGAATGGGGCTGCTTGTCGCCTCCAACCTCCGCCGTTCCCGATTTTGCGCAAAGCTCCAGACCTTTAAAATTTCTTTCTCCATACACCTCAATCACGTTATTTCGCATCATTGCGCCGAGCTTCCTTGCGGTCCCTTCCGCAAGGATTCGCTTCTCCTTGGTCCCCGGGCCGAACAATGCCTTCCAAAGTTCCCCCTCGGCCACCAGCCTTGGTGTGACGCGGACGCCGTCATTGGCGATGGCCCCTACAAAGGCCATAAAGTTCAGAGGATTGGCGGTATTGCTGTACTGTCCGATGCCGGCCCAGGCCAGGTCTCCCCCCGTGGTGCCGGAAATATCGGCCTTCCCCGCTTTGGTTTTGATGCCGTCTATGGTCAGGCTGGAATTGAATCCGGCCTTGTCCGCATAATCCTGCAGCGTATCGTCGCCCAATTCAAGGGATATTTCCGCAAAGGCCACATTGCAGGATACGGCCAGCGCCCGGCTCAGATCCACATCGCCATGGCGCGAGGGACAGGTCACCTTGGTTCCATCTATGATCCGTTCCCCTTCGCAATGATAGATCTTGGACTCGATGCCCGGCAGCCTGTCGATGGCCGCAGCCGCCGTTACAAGCTTGAATATCGAACCCGGCGTATAGGCGGCGGAGAGCAGCCGATTGATGAAGACCCCTTCGTATTTGTCCGGGTCTGAAGCCACATCGGGACGTTTCGCGGGATCAAAGGACGGAAGGCTGACCATGCAGAGGATTTCCCCCGTCTTGTAATTATATACTCCCACCGCTCCCTTTCTTCCGTTCATGGCTTTATAGGCGGCTGCGCACAGCTCCGGATCCAGATTCAGCGTTATATCGCTGCCGAACCCGCTCAGCATGTCATGGAACCGGTATGCGCCGTTCAGCGGATCCCAGCCGGAAAGCCGCTCCCAGCAAACCGCCTGGATGCTTGTGTCGATGCTGCCGTATGAATCTCCGACGGCATGCATCACCGCCGTTCTCACCGTTTTATCCTCATGGTATGTCTGGACTCCATCCGCCGACTGGTACAGGATTTCCCCGTTCCGGGCGAATATTTTCCCCGCGGTTTTCAGGGCGCCGCCGGAATAAAGGTGTTTATTTGCGGGATGCTGCGCCCAGGAGGATGCATCGGCTGCAAAGCGAAGCGTGAAAGCAAGCAGCCCGAAAACGAGCAGCAACGCCAGAATCAGCAGCCCGAGGGCGCGTCTTGTCAGCAGCTTCAATCAATCATCCTCCTTTCTTTTCAACTCGTCGAATATCGCAAATTCGGAGAACTCATCCAGCTCATAGAGATTATCGATCGCTTCAAGCTCATCCGAACTCTCATTTTCATTTTCTTCCTCCGAATCCGGCCTGCGTCTTTCATCCGCCGCCTTGATAAACGACAGCAGCGCCCAGCATACGACCATGGAAGAGCCGCCGTTGGACACAAAAGGCAGGGTAACGCCGGTAAGCGGCAGAAGATCCAAGGAGCCGAACACGTTGAGCGCCGTCTGAATCAGATAAATCGACGCTGCGCCGCAGGCGGAAATCGCATAAAACGATGACTTACATCCTCTCATGAGCAGCAGTAGGACGAAAAACGCAAGAAAGACGATGATCAAAACGGCGATCAGGGCCGTAATGAGTCCCCATTCCTCGCATAGAATGCCGAATACCAGATCGGTGTCCGCCGCGGCGACCCTTTCAAGATATCCGTTGCCCCCGCCGACGCCAAGGAGTCCCCCGCTGGCAACGGCGATCATCGTCCGGGTCTGCTGATATCCGATGGTATCCGCGTATTCCCAGACATGTCCCCATGCCTCAAAGCGGGAAGCGATATATGGAAGAAACGTGATAACGGCAAAAGCGCCGAGGGCTGCCCCCGCAGAAATCAGGGCGATGGTGCGGACATCCCCGGAGCGCATGAATGCGATCACCAGAAAGGCTGTAAAAAAGACGACGGATGTGCCCAGATCCCGCATAAGGATAAGCGCGCCGATGCAGGCGCCCGAAAACCCTATGAAAGCGGTCAGGTTCCGGGTGGTCAGCAGCTTATCCAGGGTTGCGGTCCCTGCAAGAACAAAAGCCACCTTGACGAATTCCATGGGCTGGAAGGTAATGAACCCAAGATTGATCCAGTTTTTTGCCCCAAAGCGCGCTTCTCCCAAGGTCAGATTCAGCAACATCAGCACAATGCTGCATGCTACAAGCGCATATTTAAGCTGGCGTCCCCTTCCCACATCCTTGATGATATATTGGATTGCCGCATATGCCGCCATTCCCAGCAAGATGGCGACCAGCTGCTTTGTCAGGCCGGCAGGCGATGCGGACGCCGTGACAAAAAGATTCAGCCCGCAAAGAAAAAAGACCAGAAGCTCAGGCTCCCTGTACTTCCGGCTGGCCTTGGAGAGGATATAATAATACGTACATTCCGCCGCCATCAGCAACAGAATCGGCAGGAGCAGCCGGATGCCGGGTAAGGCTTCGGTTCCAGCGCCTGCTGCGGCGCCCGCATCCGTCACCTCTTCAAGTCCGGAGAGCCAAAGCTGGATTCCTCCCAACAACTGAAAGACCAGTATGAGCAAAAGCGTTTTCCCCGAGGCAAAATTCCTGCTGAACTTTAACAGCCAGTTCATCCTGCCTCTGCGTTCCAGGTTCTCATGTCCCTCTTCCGGCTGCACGAATTGAAATTCGGCAGTAGCAAAGGAAATGGTATCTCCAAAAGCGACTTCACCGGTGTTTTCTATCTTTACGCCGTTGACCTTTACGCCGCCCTTCGAACCAAGGTCGGTAATGGTCCAGCCGTTTTCGCCGTAAGAAAGCACGGCGTGGCTGCGGGATATGAACGGAAGATTGATAACGATGTCGCACAGCTTGCTTCGTCCGATTGAATTCTCCCAATGCATGACGGGAATGCGGTAAGCGTCCTTCACTTCAAGGAAGCCCCATATTCTGGACGAACTGCCGCCATGCAGGAGCGGCAGTACGCAGCGCACAAATATTAAGATGGACAGGACAGGAAGGATCCACCGCACCACAAGCGTATATACATCCCCAAACGTAACGGGATCCGCCAAATATGCCGCGATACCTGCTATAACGCCGTCCGCCCATTCGCGGACCGCTCCTATGAAATTGTCAGCCCAGGATCGAATCCCGTCCATGGTCTCGATCTCCTATTGACAATACTAAGGACACATCAAGCCCTTGAATATTTATTTTACTATATCCAGGGGCTTCCAACAAGGGATTCAGGCTTTTTATTTGACGGCAACTGCCGTCACCCAAGAGCCGCTTCGGGAGCGCTTCTCAAAGGAAAGCATCCGAGCCCGACTAGCGCCGCGGCGGGATGTGCGCAGGGCGCGCTTCAACCGAGTATAACTTCCACTTGATGTGTTCCTCCGTCGTCAACCAGGCTGACGGTGTTCCGCTTCTGGCGCACCCCGTCCACGGTCACCGACAATACGCCCCGGTTTACATGATTGGGGTTTTTCACGGCAATATGGTAAGTCGTCCCGTGGTACCGGTAAACAATGGAGTACTCAGCCCACTTTTTCGAAATGCACGGATCGATGACCAGGCGATCGGCCGTCTTGGTGAATCCCAGGATGTTTTCCAGGCCGGCCTTGTAGAACCAGCTTGCGGTTCCCGTGTACCAGGTCCAGCCCCCCCTGCCCACATGGGGCGGGACGGAATAGACGTCCGCCGCCATGGCATAGGGTTCGGTCTTGTAAATAAAACATTCCCTGTCGGTCCTGGTATGATTGATGGGATTGATCATATCAAACAGCTCGCAGGCTTTGTCGCCGTCCCCTGTCATGGCAAAGGCGATGATGGCCCAGGCCGCGGCATGGGTATACTGCCCGCCGTTTTCCCGCACGCCCGGGACATAGGATTTGATGTACCCCGGCTCCAGTTCCCCTTTGTCGAAGGGCGGCGTTAAAAGCTTAATGAGCCCCGCGTCGCGCACGACGAGGTAATCCTCCATGGAATTCAGGGCTTTTTTCACCCTGGCCGGATCCCCTTTGCCGGAAATGACCGCCCAGGACTGGGCCAGGGAGTCGATTTTGCATTCCTTGTTGTTCGCGGATCCCAGCGGGGTTCCGTTGTCGAAAAACGCACGCTTGTACCAGTTCCCGTCCCATGCGTTTTTCTCAATCGCTTCGGCCACCGCGTCGATTATGCCCAGGTACCGCTCCGCACGTTCCTGTTCGCCCATGATCCGGCAGATGGGTATGAATTTCTGGAGCGTCGCGCAAAGGAACCAGCCGAGCCAGACGCTCTCTCCTTTTCCGCCGTTTCCCACGGTGTTCATGCCGTCGTTCCAGTCCCCTCCGCCCATCAGCGGAAGTCCCCGCTCGCCGAATTTAAGGCCGTACTCGATGGAGCGGATGCAGTGCTCGTAAATCGACGCGGTTTCCTTGGTAATCCTTGGCTGACAGTACCTCTCGTCCTCATGTTTCCTTAAGGGCTCTTCCTCAAGGAAAGGCGCTTCCTCGTTCAGCAGTTCAAAGTCCCCCGTCGTTTTTATATATTCCGCCGTCACATAAGGCAGCCACAAATAATCGTCGGAAAACCGGGTCCTGGTGCCTTTGCCCGCCGGTTCATGCCACCAGTGCAATACGTCTCCCTGCAGAAATTGGTGCTGTGCGTGCTTTATGATCTGATTTCTCGCAAGCTCCGGCCTTATGGCCATGATCGACAAGCTGTCCTGCAGCTGGTCCCTGAAGCCGAAGGCGCCGCCTGCCTGGTAGAAAGCCGTCCTCGCCCACATCCTGCAGGATACGGCCTGATAGACCAGCCAGCCGTTCAGCATGATGTTCATGGACGGGTCCGGCGTGTTCACCTGGATTGTTTGCAGCAGATCCCGCCAGAACCGTTTCACTTCGGAAAGAGCTTCCCTGGCTTTGCCGATATCCTTGTAGGTTTCCGCGAGCTCGCGGACCTTTTCCCGCCGATCCGCCATTCCCAGAAGGAAGACGACTTCCTGCGTTTCTCCCGCCTTCAGCCGGACATTGACCTGCATCGCGGCGCAAGGGTCAAGCCCCGCGCCTATGTTTCCGGAAAGCTTCTTGTATTTCAGTGCGTCCGGCGACGACATCATGCCAAAGCCGAAGAATTCTTTCCTGTCCCCCGTTACGGTGCGCTCCTCCACCGAGCTGTCCATAAAGCAGATTCGGCCCGGGAATTCCCTGTTATACGGGTTCTCCACCAGAAGAGCGCCCTCCTCGCTCAGGGACGTTACAATATGCATGGAGGTTTCCGTGGCATTTACGCCCAGGACCGGAGTCAGATAATACGTGATCCCCAGGTTTCTGTCCTCATCGCTTTCGTTTTTCAAGCTGATGATGCTGATTTTTACCGTTCCCTTAACCGGCACGAACTGCGTGAGCTTCTGCTTGATCCCGCGGCATTCGTGCTCAAACTCCGTATATCCGAACCCGTGCCGGATGGTATAAGCTTCCTCGTCCCTGGCCGGAAGCGGAGTGATGGACCACGGCTCTCCGTGTTCTTCCTTCAGGTAGAAAACTTCTCCCTGCGTATCGCTCACCGGGTCGTTCGACCATGGGGAAATCTTATTCTCCCGGCTGTTTTCACACCAGGTATAACCGCCGCCTGCCTCCGTCACCATAAAGCCGAATTCCGGATTTGCGATGACATTGGCCCACGGCGCCGGAGTGAGCTGCCCTTGCTCCAGCCGGATCACATATTCCTTCCCGTCGCAGTCGAAACCGCCGATCCCGTTGAAGAACTGTATCTCTCCCGCTGCGGCAGCCGGTTCGGGTTCTTCTCCCGCCTGCTCGCGAAGTCTGCGCCTCCTTCGGTTCCTGTTGAAAACGTTATTCGACGCACTTCTTGTCGTCTCCAGAAATACCGGCACCTTCGGGCAGGCTCCGCTTCGCACCTGTTCCTTCATGGTCCCGCAGCCACCCTTGAAGATCATCCTGGCCACGGCGTAAAACAGCGGAATGTCTTCGGGATCCATATTGCAGGCATTCACAATAAAAATGTCCTTATGCCTGTGCAGCGAGTCGGAAGTCTGGCTTGACTGAACAATCTCGGAAATCAGAGTATACAGCGGATTGGAATAGCTGCCCTCCTCACGGCTCAGGATCACCAGATCCACCTTCAGGTCTTTCAGCCTCCAGTATTCGTGTGCCTTCAGCACCTCGTAAAGGATGTCCACTTCCTCCGTCTTGTCCAGTTCCACCAGGATGATGGGCCGGTCTCCCGAAATCCCGTAAGACCATAAGCTGGACTGGCCTTTCCGGTTTTTCAGGATCAGATCCCTGTATTTGGATTTCTGGGCACTCTTGTACAGGATGTTGGAGATCATATCCTGATAAAGCTCCATCTCAGGCGCTTTGATGTTTAAATATTTGGTTTCCACCTGGCTCCTTGTCAGGGCCAGCCAGAAGGCGGCGTCGCAGGCCTCCATGTTGTTGTATTTTTCGATCAGCTCCATGATAGTCTCTCTGCTGCCGGCGGTGACGACAACAAAGGCGATCTGCGCCACCTGCTCCGGTTCTATTTTCTGCTTGCTTCGCTGGCTGAAGATGGGGTCCAGTACGGCGCCCACGGTATTCGAGAGCGGCTTTTCCCGTTCCAGGATCAGGGGATGGCTGACCGTATGGCCTCTCCCTATAAATTGCATCCGGTCCGCTTCATATTGGATGTCTTCCACTAAATCGCCCGCGATGACCGGGATCTCCGCGATCCACATCTCCTTATCGTCATGGCTCCGAGGTCTCCGGTTTGCCAGCAGGGCCCGGTGTTCCGGGTCATACTCTGTTCTTATGAAAAGGTTGCTGAAGACGGGATGCGCCAGGTCGCTGCTCCTGGAGGCAAGGACCACCTCGAAATAGCTGGTGACTTCGATATAGCAGGTTTCCTGCCCGCCGTTCTTCAGTTCCAGCTTTCTGATTTCCGCATTGTCGTCGGAAGCCACCACGACCTCAAGGGTCGTTTCCACATCCCCGTCGGCCCTTTTAAAGACCGCCTTATCCGGAGTGAATATGACCTCGTATTTGTCTGGCAGCACGTTAAAGGGGGCATATGCGGCGGACCAGTACTGATCCGTCGTGACGTTCTTTATATAGAAAAACATCCCGTAGTTGTCAAGTACAGGGTCTTCCCTCCACCGCGTTATGTCGGCGGTCTTGCTCCTGCTGTAGCCCGTTCCCCTGTCGGTCAGCATCACGGAGTAATTCCCGTTGGATAGGACATGGGCCCTCGGCAGATCGAAGTCAGGCGCCGTGAACCTCCTGTATGCGCCCTTGTCCCTGTAGATCTTGGCCTTGCTGATTGCGATCTTCTCCTTGGTGTCCTTCGTGAACAGGATGTTGACCGGAACCTTCTCCTGCAGCAGCAGCCTGGCTGCCTTTACCTCCGGGACCGCATGAAAGCGCTCCTGCATGATGCATCCGTTCAGGTAATTGTTCAGCGCCAGCAGGCTCATGCCCTGATGATGGGCCATAAAGCTCTTTATGATCGCCTTTTTCGATTGGAAGCTCAGCCGCTCCGGCGTATAATCCGCGGCCTCGTAGAATCCGTAAGGTCCTTCCAGACCTTCGGCTTTTAAATATTGGATGTTCTCCCAGGCTTCCTCCGGACAAACCAGAAGCGCCAGAAAGGTGGAATACGGGGACGTTACCGCGTCTTCCACAAGCCCCCGCTTCAGCCCCAGCCAGGGCACCCCGATGGCCTTGTACTGGTAGTCCAGATTTATGTCCAGAGAGTTGAAGGCCGACTCCGAGACTCCCCAGGGCATATTACGCACCTTGCCGTATTTCTCCTGGCTCTTTACCACAAAGGAATAGGTTTCGTCCAGCAGCGTGTTCCGGTAGCTTTTCATCAAAAGCAGCGGCATCATATATTCAAACATGGTGCCGCTCCAGGAAACCAAGCCCTGATGGCGATCCACCACCGTAAGGAGCCTGCCGAGCATGAACCAATGCTTCGGTGGGACCTCGCCCCTTGCGATTGCAATATAGCTTGCCTGCCGCGCTTCCGAAGCGAGCAGGTCGTAATAGGAATTGGTCAGTTTTTTCTCGTCCACATTGTAGCCGATGGAGAAAAGCTGCCTGTTTTCGTTGTAGAGCGGCTTGAAGCAGATGGCCGCCGCGAGGCTTTCGATCCTGGATATAAGCTGGTGATATTTCTCGGCAAAGGCGCGGCAGTTCCTGTCGGATTCCAGCACCGCCCCGATGACTTCGTTCATCCACACAAACCCTTTTTCAAAGGAGCCGTTCTTTATTTTCACCGTAGCCTTGTTCAAACGGTCCACCTGCTCCAGGATGCCTTTGTTGATCTCCGAGACATTTGCAAGGGACACATTGAACCCCAGGAGTTTAAGCAGCTTTTCCGCCTCCCCCGCCAGTTCGGGATGCAGCAATTCTTCCGGAATTTCCTCCGCCAGCACCGCCCACGGGGTAAAGGTTTCGAGTTCCTCGCGGAACATCCTTCCCATGCGTTCCGCCTTGCCTTTCCAAACGGGCTTTCGGATTTTGGACGTAAGCCGGCCGCCTGCAAGATCGTTTATAGCTTTATTCCAAAGGATGAGGCTGATCTCCCCGTTCTCCATAAAATTGAGGCAGTCGAATTCGGCGGGAAGCTCCTCCCCGTCGTCGAGACCGTTCCTGACCGTGTCCCGGATCCCGTCGGCAAATACCTTGTCCACCAGGGGACTCGCCAAGTAGCCTTTCAGCCCCTCGGCCAGAGTGAGCAGGTAACCGACGAAATTCCCGCTGTCCACCGTGGATACATACAGGGGGCGCAGGGGCTCCAGGATCCTGGTATCATACCAGTTGTACAGATGGCCGTTCCATTTTTCCATTTTTTCTATGGTGGTTACCGTTCTGGCGATGGAATCCACGGTTTCCTTGATCCCGATGTACCCCATATCCCGCGCGGTCAGGGTGGCCAGAAGGCCGAGGCCGATATTTGTGGGAGAGGTCCGGTATGCAATTCCCCTGGGGGGATCTTCCTGGAAATTATCGGGGGCCAGGTAGTTGTTCCTTGCATTTGCAAATTCCTCAAAATAGCGCCACGTCCTCCGGGCAATCTTCCGCAGCTCCGTAAGGGCTTCCGGTGTGAGCTTTTCCTCCTCGGCGCTATCATCCAAGCTGACGCGGTACGCGATGGAAGGTGCTATACCCCAGGCGATAAAAAGCGCCGAAGCCGCAATAAAGCCCTCCGGTTTCAGCCAGGCCGAGAGGAAGACGATCAGGACGCCGAAGGCGACGCTCGGTCCCATGGAGACCCAGTAGCTTTTCAGCGTTCCGCTCTGCGTCTTCTCAACGTCGGCGGAGGTCACCCATTCCAGCATGTTCTTTTTGGAGATACAGACGCGGAAGAGGGTTACAACAATAGCGTCCAGCATCCGCATCGAATGGTAAGGCAAAAACAAAATAGACAGCAAAAATTGGAACAGTGAGGATTTGATGCCGAAAAAGCCGGGACGGTAGCGTTTGATCCTGTCGTATTTCAGTCTCCTCCTGAGTTCGTCCAGGAAGTTTAAGATTAAGGGCAGTCCCATTACGAATACCGCTAGACATGCCCAGAGGTTTGCGCTGCCGGGCAGAACGGAAAAGCCCAATATGAGAAGGACGAGCAGGGAGGGCGCCACGAGGCTTCTCCTTAAATTGTCCGCGATCTTCCATAATGAGATGAAGGAAAGGGGATTTGGAATCAATTCCCTCTTCCTGTTATAGATCTTTCTCCGCAGCCACGGAAGCAGCTGCCAGTCGCCCCGTATCCACCGGTGAAGCCTTGCCATCCAGGAATTGTATTTCGACGGATAGGAGTCCACCAGCTCCAGATCTGTGACCAGCGCGGCCCTGACATAGGAGCCCTCCAGGAGGTCGTGGCTGAGCACGGCGTTCTCAGGGATCGCATCCTTCAGCACACTCTGGAAAGTCTTCAGATCGTAGATGCCTTTTCCGGTGAAAATTCCCTCCCCGAAAAGGTCCTGGTATACGTCCGATATGGCGCTTGAATACGGATCCATCCCCTCCTGTCCGGTATAGATCCTGGAGAAGATCGATTTGTTGGCGCTTTCGATATCGAAGGAAATCCGCGGCTGCATGATTCCGTACCCTTCGGTGACGATCCCTTTTTTGGGGTCGATCACAGGAGTGTTCAGCGGATGCGCCATTGCGCCGATCATTTTCTTCGCCATCCCGAAGGGAAGCATGGTATCCGCGTCCAATGTAATGACATATTTTATGTTTTCGGCGGGCAATTTCCCGTTCGAGTAAAAGGCGATGCTGGTTTCCTGGGAACCCAGGAGCATGTCGTTGAACTCCATCAGAGCGCCCCTTTTGCGTTCCCACCCGGTCCATCGGTTGTCGCATTCATTGTACTTTCTGATGCGGTTATAGAAATAGAACAGGTCTTTCCCGTCCTTCGCGTATTTCCGGTTCAGTTCCTTTATTCCCTCCGCCGCGGTACGGAGCACGCTTGCATCATTGTCTCCGGAAGGCCCGTCCGAATCCGCGAAGGCGCCAAGCAGCGCGAAATACAGGTTCTTCTCCCTATTGGCAAGGTAATGGCTCTCCATGTTTTCCAAAAGCTGCTTCACCCTGCTCTCATCGGAAAGCAAGGCCGGGATAACCACCATGGTGCACAGTTCTTCGGGAATCCCCTCCTTCAGTTCCAGACGCGGGAAGAAGGACGGCTTTTTCACCTTGCAGACCAGCCAATTGGCGACGGCAACCGCAATCTCTGAGCCGGGAATCAGGGCCGCCGCGCCGGCAAGGGCTGCAAGAAAAATGCTTTCGTCTCCCGGGCTTTGACGGGCATAATAAGCCGCGAGGGCGGCGATCAGCAAAGTCAATGTCACGATAAAGCCCAGGTAAATATTCCCCAGACTTTCGGACAGGCTTTGCTTTACCTTTTCCCAAAAGCTTTTTTCTCCTTTCAGTCTGCTTTCCAGCAGTTTCAAACCGCGGCCGAACAGGTAATACCCCACGTGGGATTGCTTGCTGCACAGGTTTTCGTCCGCCTCTCCCGCTTCCCTGACTTCCCGGCATTCCGCAGCGGCCGCTTTGGCAAGCTCGATAGCTTCCCTGGCAATGTGAAGCTCGGATACCCGGTACGCCTTTGCCAGCATGCCGATTTGATTTTTATAGTAATTCCGGGAATCGATATCCATCGCGCTGTAGATCCCCTCCGGATCCTGCCGCAGGATTTTCTCCAGGAAGCTGATGCTTTCGAAGATTTCACACCAGTCAAAGCTTGAGAGGTATTTCAGGCTTGCTATGCAGTTTCCCATGGAAACGGTGTAGACCGCCTGGACATTATGCTCCTTCCGGGCGACGATTTCCGCCGACGTGTTGTATTTATCGAGGTATTCATCGATGTGTTTCAGGATGGCGGAATAGTTGCGCCCGGACCTTCTCAGCCGGTAAAACAAATGCTCGATAAACGAAGGGTTCACTTCGTCCATGGCCCTGATGCCGCTTTTAAACAGCTTGTTGATCGCCTTTACGTCGACGTCTTCCTCGCTCATCCATTTCTCGAAGATTTCATCGGCGAGATTCCATTGGGTTTGCGCTTCCATAATTTTTTCGCTGAGCCGCCGGATGTTTTCAATGAGCGCAAGCTTGAGCATGATGGGAATAATCCGGATTTCCCTTTCAAGCAGCACCGTATGGGACTGATAGGCTTCCAGGTATTTGAGCAGCGTTCCGATTTCGATCTGGCCGTCCGTATGGGAAACAAGCTCCATGGCGATGGCAAGAATCCTGGCATATCCCTTGGACCTTCCCTTGCCCAAGATCGGCAGGCGGTAATATTCTTTTTTCGTCAGGTCCCGGCGAATGCTCTTGACCTGTTCTTCCACGATATAGAAATTATCTAGCAGCCATTCCGCCGCCGGAGGCACGGTCCGTTTCTGCGCGACATACTCATTCAGGCTGTTGCATACGGAAAGGATGGTGCTGTAGTTGTCATTCATCCGCAGCATCGGCCAGCCCGCCGTATTGTATTTCAGGGAAATGGAATGCTCGCGGGCGATGGTCCTGGCATGATCCTCCAGCACCTCCTCCGACAGGGAAGCTCCGCTGACGAGTATGTTCCTGTTTTTCTGCATTCTGAGCAAGATGACAAACAATAGTACCGCAAAGAACAGAGCACTACCGATACCGAAAAAATAATAAAACGCTAAACTCAATTCTATATCTCCTGAATTTCAGACTAGATTTCTTATAGTTTCGATATATTATCATCCCCGCAATGCCCGCCGGCTATTCATTCATTCATATTTTTTCCAATAAAAGTCGGCCGGGATTCTGATATGGAAATGCGGGCGTGTTAAATGAAAAGGGCGCTCTGCAAATGATTGCGGAACGCTCTTTTTCTTGTTGGAGCAGGCGGATGACGATTTGCCGGGCACATGGATAATGTCAGTCGGCTTTTGCGAAACCTTTTGAAAGATCGGCTTCTTCCGGTTTTATCAGGGTTGTCCTCTTTGCGAACTTATATCCCAGATAGAGAATCAAAAACAGAGGGATTCCTATATATGCGACGATAATTCCCAGCCAGTCTATGGTATCGCCCGAGAATGCATACATGCCTTGCCCGATAATTACGATGACACAAAGGATTGTTGCAAAGATCGGTCCGAACGGATACCACTTCGCTTTGAACTTCAGCTCATTCAGGCTGTGGCCCTGAGCCAGGAAAGCCTTTCTGAACTTGTAATGACTGATGGAAATCCCCAGCCAAGCGATAAAGCCTGCAAGTCCGGACGCGTTTACCAGCCATATATAGACAGTACCGCTGCCGGCCAATGAGGTCAGGAAGCAAAGAGCTCCCACCAGAGCCGTTAAAATCAGAGCAGGTACGGGAACGCCTCTTTTGTTTACCTTCCGGAAAATCTTCGGCGCTTTTCCTTCCATCGCCAAGGCATAAAGCATGCGGGTGGAAGCGTACATTCCGGAGTTTCCGCAGGAAAGCACCGAAGTCAGGATAACCGCGTTCATGATTGAGGCCGCAGCTGCAATGCCCGCTCTTTCAAAGATCAGCGTAAAGGGGCTGATGGCGATATCCGTGACCTCGCCGGATGATGAAAGCAGATTTGGGTCATTATAGGGGAGAATGAAGCCTACGATGGTAATTGCTCCGATATAGAAGATCAGAATACGCCAAAATACGGTCCTGATGGCCTTTGGGACATTCTTTTCCGGATCTTCCGATTCGCCTGCGGCAACGCCTACCAGTTCCGTCCCCTGGAAAGAGAAGCCTGCGATCATGAAGATATTGATTATCGCCATTAGTCCGCCTGCAAAAGGAGCGTCCCCGACGGTCCAGTTCGCAAAACCGGTGGAGTGCCCGCCGATGATGCCGAAGATCATCAGAAGACCCACGATAAGAAAGATGACAATGGTTACGACTTTGATTCCCGCAAACCAGAATTCACTCTCTCCATACGTCTTTGCGGAGAAGTAGTTGAGCAGGAAGAGCAACGCCAGGAACAGAGCGCTCCATATCAGGGAGTTTGATTCCGGCAGCCAGAATTTCATTACAAGCGCACCGGCAGCCAGCTCAGCGGCTACGGTGATCGCCCAGTTGTACCAGTAGTTCCAACCAAGGGCGAAGCCTAATGCCGGGTCAACGAATTTTGTGGCATAGGTCTCGAATGCGCCGGAAACGGGCATATAGGTTGACATTTCGCCCAAGCTGGTCATTAAGAAATAGACCATAATACCGATCACTCCGTAGGCGAGCAATGCGCCTCCCGGTCCGGCTTCGCTCAGAGATCCTCCAAGAGCAACGAACAGACCGGTACCAATGGCGCCGCCAATTGCGATCATGTTCATGTGTCTGGCTTTCAGGCCTCTCTGGAGTTCGTTTTGTCCTTGAGTACTCATAAAAGCACCTCTTTTTGCAGAAATATAGATTTCAATGTTTTAATGTGTACCGGTCGTTGCGTTTCTATACGCCAAATCTTTAATGAAGGCATACACCGGGGAATTTCAGGATTTTTCCCGGAAAAAATCCGACGGCGGGTTTCCACCGTCGGATTGAACGTCCTAACGATTGTACTCAGAGCAAAATAAAAATTCTGGCAGAGAATGGTCTGCCAGAATTCACGTTATTCAAAGATATTTTTATTAATGTTTTACTCTTTGGTTACAAGAGCGAGCTCAACGGGGATATATTCCGCTACGTCATCGCCTCCGAGATACTTCATCGCCGTTTCAACGCCGATGCTGCCGATTTCTTTCGGAAGCTGCTGAACGGTGGCCGCCATTTCTCCCGCCTGAACCGCTTTTACCGCATCATCGGTCGCGTCAAATCCGACGACCTTGATGTCTCTTCCGGATGCCTTGATAGCCTCCAACGCTCCAAGCGCCATCTCGTCATTGTGCGCAAATACGGCGTCGATTTCAGGCTGAGCCTGCAGGATGTTTTCCATTACGGACAGACCCTCGGCCCTGTCAAAGTTCGCGGTTTGCCTTGCAACGACTTCCAGATCGCTTTCGGCAATCGCAGCATTGAATCCTTCTCCTCTGTCTCTGGTCGCGGATGCTCCGGGGATTCCTTCAAGTTCCACAACTTTGCCCTTTCCGCCCAGCAACTCGATGATGAATTCGCCTGCCATTTTGCCGCCCGCGACATTGTCGGAAGCAATATGGGCTACCACTTCGCCAGAATTGGCCGACCGGTCAAGGGTGATAACCGGGATGCCCGCTTCGTTGGCAGCGGCAACCGCATTTCCTACAGCGTCGGAATCGGTCGGGTTGATCATGATCAGGTCAACGCCCTGCGTAATCAGGTCTTCCACATTGGACATCTCCGTGGCGGAGTCGTCCTGAGAGTCCAAAACTACGAGCTTGGCGCCGAGTTCATCCGCTTTCGCCTGGGCCCCGTCCCTCAGATCGACAAAGAACGGATTGTTCAGCGTGGATATGACCAAACCGAGAGTCACGCCTTCGTCAGCACCCGAATTATCCTCCGAGGCTCCTCCTCCGCCACAGCCGATCATTCCGACGGCCAAGACGAGCACAAGCAACATCAAGAATACTTTTTTCATTTTCCTCTCCTCCTTATACTGAGTCATTAATAATCTATTCAACCCGTTAGGGTTAAAAACAAGTTTATCTGGCCGCTTTCTGCTTCCGGTCCATCAAGACGGCGATCAGGATCACGACTCCCTTTGCGACGTCCTGGTAATAGGAAGGAACCTGCAGCAAATTCAGCGCATTGTTCAGCAGTCCGATGATCAGCGCGCCGATTACCGTTCCGGAAATCGCTCCGATCCCGCCTGCCATGCTGGTGCCGCCGAGAACGACTGCGGCGATGGCATCCAGCTCATAGCCCGCTCCCGCCGTAGGCTGGGCGGAACTCAATCTTGCAGTGACGATGATTCCCGCAAGGGCGGCCAGAAGTCCCGAAGCGCTGTAAACGAAGAGTTTGACGTTGTCGGTTTTGATTCCGGAGTACATGGTGGCCTCTTCGTTTGAGCCTAGCGCGTAGATATACCGGCCGATCCGCAGATGCCTCAGGATGAAATAGGCGATGATGAATACCAGGATCATGATATAAATGGGAATCGGTATATGCAGAAAATATCCGGTTCCGATCTTTGAGAATAGCACCGACTCTTCGGCTCCCGTGGTTCTGATGGGTTTGCCCTGGGTGTAGACCAGGGTGACGCCCCTCAGTAGGGTCATCGTTCCCAGGGTGGCGATGAAAGGCTGCAGCCTTCCCTTGCTGATCAGCACCCCGTTGACCAGGCCGATCCCCAGGCCCAGAAGCAGCGTCAGCACAACGGTGAGAACCACGTCGTATCCGGAAGAGATCATCGACGCCGCAATTGCGCCGCAAATGGCCAGAACCGAGCCGACGGAAAGGTCGATTCCTCCGATCAGTATGGCAAAGGTCATTCCGGTGGCGATCACGGCATTGATTGACGTCTGCCTGAGAACGGTAATGATGTTGCCCCAGGTCCAGAACCGGTCATTTAAAATGGACATGATCACGCATAAAATGAGCAAAACGATCAAGGGCTTGTTTTTCAACACAGTCTCCCTGATTGATCTTGCACTGAGTGTAAATTTTGCCATATCAGCTCACTTCCTTTCCAACGGCCAGGGTCATGATCTTTTCCTGTGTGGCTTCAGCGCGGTCCAGTGTACCCATAATCCGGCCTTCGTGCATTACCATGATCCGGTCGCTCATTCCTAGGATTTCCGGAATTTCAGAAGATATCATAATAATGCTCATCCCTTGTTTTTTAAATTGATTGATTAATTCGTAAATCTCTTTTTTGGCCCCCACATCGACGCCGCGGGTAGGCTCGTCGAGAATCAGAACCTTCGGTTTTGCATCCAGATTCTTGGCGATGGATACCTTCTGCTGGTTCCCGCCGCTGAGATATTTCAAAAGCTGTCCCGACCCCGAGGTTTTGATCGTCATGCTTTGGATATAATTCTGCACCGATTGTTCCTCTTTCGATCTTGAAATCTTTCCGATCCTGCCGCTGTATGACCGCAGGGCGGACAGCGTGATATTTTCTCGTACATTCAGGCCAAGAACGATGCCGTTTCCCTTCCTGTCCTCGGAAACATAGGCAATCCCCTGTTTTAACGCGTCGGTTGGATGTCTCAACCGCAATTTACGATTTTCCAGAATGATCTCCCCGCGATCCTTCCTGTAGACTCCATACAGGGTTCTTGCGAGTTCCGTCCTTCCCGCTCCCATCAACCCGGCGATTCCGAGGATCTCGCCTTGACGCAGCGTAAAGGATACGTCCTTGACGAACTTGTTCGTCAGGTCTCTTACGTCCAGAACCACTTCCCCCGGCTCGCAGGGGATTCTGGGATACTGCTCGTCGAGCTTTCGCCCGACCATCATCTCTATGATTTTATCTTCATCGAGCTCATCGATGCTTTTCTCGCAGATCAGTTCTCCGTCCCTCAGAACGGTTACGTCGTCGCAGATTTCAAAAATTTCCTTAAGCCGGTGGGATATATAAACGATGCTGTGTCCATTCGCCTTTAGCTCCCTGATAACGCTGAACAGCTTTTCCGTTTCGGCAACCGTCAGCGCTCCCGTCGGCTCATCCATGATGATGACTTTGGCGTTCAGGGAAAGCGCCTTTGCGATCTCCACCAGCTGCTGCTTTCCGACGCTGAGATTTCCGACCAGCTCCCTGGGATCCTCCTTGAGTCCCAGCTTGTCAAGCCATTGCTTTGATTCGTTGTACAGCTGCTTCCAGTTGATATTTCCCAGCTTCGACACCGGTTCTCTTCCGAGAAAGATATTCTCGCCGATGGACAGATGGCGGATCAGATTGAGTTCCTGGTGAATGAACGCGATTCCGCTTCTCTGGGAATCCTTCGGGTTGGAAAAATTAACCTCTTTTCCGTATGCGAAGATCTGTCCGGAAGTTTTGGTGTAAACGCCGGTCAATATTTTCATCAAGGTTGATTTTCCCGCGCCGTTTTCACCAACCAGCGCCATGACTTTGCCGTCGTAAATGTTAAAGCTAACATTTTTCAATACACGAACGCCGGAAAACTCCTTCGCTATATTTTTCATGGCTATAATTGTTTCTGACATGGCAATTCCTCCGTTTTGACAGTCTCGCAGCGGAATGCTTCGTTTCCTTTAAAACACGACGCCGGACGACAAAATGATGTTTGCATAAGGAGAAAACTCTCCGGTACGGATGACCGCCCTGCTCTCCTCCGTCTTGACCTTAAAGCTTTCATGGGGAACGTACTCAATCTTTACCGTGATTCCCTCCTCTGCTTCCATCTTCCTGATGAGGCCAATCGCTTCTTCATGAATTTGAGGGCTCGCCGTTTTTATTTCTTCAGCGAACATCACCTTTTCCACTCTGAGTTCAGACAGCACGGTTTTCAAAACGGCCAGAAAATCGGGGACTCCTTTCGTTACCGCCAGATCAATCTTCTGCACATGTTCGGGAACGGGCAGTCCCGCATCCCCGATCACCAATGTATCGGTATGCCCCATGCTTGCGATCACATAGGAAATTTCCGAGTTTAATAATGCGCTCTTTTTCATTTTTCCTTACCTTCCTGACTTTCAAGATGCTTTTGATACCACCGGTCAAAATCCATTACCTCTGCCAGATACGGCAGCGAAGGCTGCGCGCCTTCTTTTGTCACCGTCATCGCGCCTACCTTCATGGCAAAACCGATGGCCTCTTCCATGGTTTTCCCTTCGCAAAGGGAAACGGCCAGCGCGGCGTTGAAGCTGTCTCCCGCGGCGGTGGTGTCCACCGCTTTCACCCGGTACGCGTCATAACGAACCGACGCCTGGCGCGTCATATGCAGGCATCCTCTGGATCCAAGCGTAACCACCAGCTCTTTTACTCCTTTTTCAAGCAGGGCCTTTCCCGCCGCCTCGATGTTTTCCAGCGTATCGGCTTTCAGGCCGCTCAGGAGTTCCAACTCCGTTTCATTCGGCGTCAGGATGTCGGTATTCTTCAAGATTTCCTCATCCAGGCTCGCCGCCGGCGCGGGATTCAGGATTACGGTTTTCCCCGCCGCCTTCGCGGTCAAAATCGCTTCTCTCACAGTATCGATTGGGATCTCAAGCTGCAGCAGGATGACGTCGGACTCGGCTATGACGTGCCTGAGCTTTCCGATGCTTTCTTTCGTAATGCAATCATTTGCGCCCGAAGCAATGGTAATGCAATTGTCTCCCGACTCCTCCACAAGGATGATCGCAACGCCGGTGGATACGCCCGGCTGAACCAGAACGTGATCGACATTGACGCCGTCTTTGCCGAGGGATTCCTTCAGCCGGCCGCCGAAGGAGTCATCGCCGACACAGCCGATCATCCGGACGTCCGCGCCGAGCTTAGCGGCTGCGCATGCCTGGTTTGCGCCTTTTCCGCCCGGTATCTGGCGGAAGGCCTTTCCCCTCACCGTTTCTCCAGGACGCGGTATCCTGTCCGTATACATTACCAGATCCATATTTATGCTGCCTATTACGGAGATCATTTCCTGGCTCCTTTCCCTGTCGACTGCCGAACGATCAGTTCGGTATCCAAAATAATGGTTTTTGCTTCCCCGCTTTTTTCGGACACGCCCGCGGTCTCGATTTCATTGATAAGCAATTCCGCCGCGCGGTATCCCATCTCATAGTTGGGCTGTTTGATCGTGGTCAGCGAGGGGTCCACGATGCCGGCCATATAGATATCATCAAAGCCCATGATGCCGATATCTTCCGGCACTTTGTATCCGGCATCCTTCAGCGCTTTGACGGCTCCGATGGCGATCAGGTCGTTCCCGCAGAAAATCGCATCGAAATCCGTTTTCTCTTCAAGGAACAAATTCGTCGCTTTGATACCCCATTGTGTTTTATATTCGCCGACCTTGACATATTCGTCCCGGCACGGGATCCCCCGCTCCTCCAAGGCCTTTTTATATCCCGCCAGACGGTCGCGCGCGGTCCGGGTATGCATGGGTCCGGCGATATAGGCAATTTTCCGGTAACCCTGATCGATGAGATAATTTACCCCTGTAAAGGACGCTTTCATATTGTCGACCAGGACTTTTCCGATCACATTGGGAATATCGTAATCCCTGTCGATGAGAACGACCGGCACCCTGCATCTTTTAAAACCCTCGCTTGCTCCTTCGCGGTCGGCAGAGTGGGTGAAAATAATGCCGTCAACCATTTTTTCGCTGAGAATATCGACGTAAGCGTCTTCACGAGTTAAATTATCGTCCGTGTTGCAGTAGATTATGCTGTATCTTGAAAGGCTTGCCCTGTCCTCCGCTCCCCTTGCAATTTCCGGGAAAAAAGGGTTGACGATATCGGGCATGATCAGCCCGATGATCCGCGTCTGCTTCGTCACAAGGCTCCTTGCCATTGTATTTGGAATGTAATTCCTGTTTTTTACGATCTCCAGCACTCTGTTTCTGGTCGCCTCGCTGATGTTGGCGTCTTTATTGTTCAGAATCATGGAAACCGTCGCGATTGAGACGTTCGCTTCTTTTGCAATTTCCTTGATCGTCACTGGCTTTTTAACCATGGTCTCATCTCTCTTCGGCAAATTGTAATTAAACGTTTTAGTAAAACGTTTAACTTTATTCTACTATATTTCATTTTGCTTTTCAAGCAAAAACTCAGGTATGAAATTTAATTTTTTAAAGCGCAATTCCAATTACCGCCGCAGATGGGTATTGAGCGCATAAAGAAACCGGGGCGGGCGATCATGCGATCGCCTGCCCCGGCCCTCGTGTCATTTCTTTTCCCCCTGATTCCTCTTCAGAATTAACTTGTTTGCTGATATTCCACAGGCTTTTCCAGCTTTCTTGAGATCATCAGAATCACCATGCCGCAGAGGATCATCGCAATTCCTCCCCACCGGCAGGCATCCAGCATGCCCCAGAAGTCGCTGAAAAATCCGGTCTCATAAACTTCCAGGTAGTATTCTTCGCCCCATTCACCCTCGTACAGGTACAAGAGTACGGAACCCAGCAGCGCGGCGATGCCGCAAAGTATGAAGTAGATGCTGATCTGCTTCGTATCTCCCATTGCCAGCCTGGTCCGCGGATTGATGGGATACCGTTCGGGGTCAAGCTTATACAGGCCTCCGTAGGCCCATTTGCAGATTAAATAGCCCACGAGGCTGATGAAAAGCATCAGGAAACCGGAGATAAAGTATTCGGTCCCGTTGACATAGAGGGCGATCAAGGATACGACGATGGGCATCGCAGTCATGAAATTCAGCCCCAAATTGCCGCCCGGGATCACAAAGAGTCCCTTTGCCTTTCTCTCCTCCACGGGATAAATCTTTCTCAGGCGTCTCGTGGCCACTGCAAGAGCAATATAAAGGTAAAGCATCAACGGCGTCGTCGCCATGACCAGAGTGGTGAAATCCCACCGGCAGAGCAGGATTGTGAAGAACGCCATGGTGATGATGCTCACCGCAGGAACCTTTCGTTTTTTGCTCAGCCGCACCATGAATTGCGGGAACAGATGGTCGTCCGCCATAACGAAAAACCCTCTGGAACCGGACGCGATATATGCGTTGAAAATTGAGCATTGCGATAAAATCGCAACAATCAGGAACATGACGCCGAATACCGGACCGGCATATGTAATCAGTACGTCCATATAGCCGACGGCTTCTTCGCCTTCGGTAGCCCAGTTCTCCCATTGTCCCACGGAAACAATCCCGGCCATGGTAGGCAGGAAATAGCTGAGTGCGATAATCGGCATCGCAAGCCTCAAGCCTTTGGGGATAACCTGAGGATCCTCGAGCTCCCCTGCCACATTGGCCATGGTCTCATAACCGCAGTACATCCAGATGGCAATGCAGATGGAGCCTCCCAGGCTTTCGACAAGTCCCTGTTCCGGCGGCATGAACGGCTCTACGGGACTGTAGTTCCAGTTGGCAAAGCCTACGATCGTAACCACGGTAAAGCCCGCGAGGACCGCAATGGAGAGAACCGTACTCACTTGGGAGACCTCCCGGATCCCCAACAGGTTGATTACGGTAAACACCACGATCATGGTGATTTTCACCATGAAGGAAGTGACCTCCGTAAGGGGGATAAACTTCTCCAAATAGCCCGCCACCAGCACGACATACAACGCCTGCTGGAGCCATGTGCTTATGGTTCCCCAAAATCCGACCTGCCAGCCCCAGAACTCGCCCAGACCTTCCTTAGCCCATACGTATGCTCCTCCTTCGGAAGGAAGGATCGAACCCAGTTCCGATACCATATCACTGATGGGCCAAGCCCAGAAGATGGGGAACAAGATCAGCATCAGCAGCGTCAGGCCGGGCCCGCTGATCGGGATCATTTCTTCAATGCCGAAGGCTCCTGCAGCCACCAGGCAGTAGATCATGAAAACGATCCCGGACGTTTTGATCTTGTGCTGCTTTAACCCAGCAACACCGTGGACTTGATTGTTGCTCATTGCAGTCCTCCTTATACTACCAAATATGGTCTCCGAGTGCTTCCCTTTTTTACTTTTGCAAATCAGGAAACGATTTCAGCGAATAAGAATTTATTCTGTTGTTTTTTTATTGCCTTCCTTCTTTTCCTTTTCTTTTTCCTTCCGGCTTTTCGCCGCTTCCTTGAATATCTGAGCCATTATTTTCTTGTCATTTATTGCCTTGTATTCAGAGTCCATTTCTACGATACCGTATTCAAATCCAGCCTCATCCATGATCTGCAGGAACGGGATCGGGTCGAAGTATTCGGGGGAGTACACCCCGGCGTCCCTCCAGATGCCTTTGCCGATGAGCTCGATGCCCACGGCGGCTCCGAACCCGGTTTGCGCCACTACCACCTGTGTCTTCCAGTTCTTCATGGCGATCTGATTGTCAAAGGGCTGATACATGAATACTTCTCTGGTCTTTCCGTCTTTTATCCCTTTGCAGTGGATTCCGACGCACATCTTCCCGATCATCTCGTCTCCGAGACTCTCAGGCTGGGGCGCGCAGGCTGCCACCACATCCCTGGGAATCACCTTGACGCCGTCCACCTCCACCGGTTTGAGGCTTCTCAGTCCCAGGGCGCTGATGATCTTCAGCGCTTTGACCAGATTGTCATCCAGCGCGATCTTGAAAGTGCATCTCCGCAGCCCGTATTTCTGGAGATATCTCGGCATGGTGACCGTTTCCTCATGCTCAATTTTCACCAGCGTATTCGGGCCGACGCCGGCCGGCATCGGGAACGTTTCTTCACCGGCAAACGGCCGGTCTACAATAAAACCGTAATCCTTGTTCCATTCGACGTTGGGATTCATGCACTCATCCAGTACGGTCCATACGTTGAATCCGAAGGCGATGTGATCTTCTCCCGCGCTTGGAATGGTAAGGTTTCCTCCGTCTTTAACGTGAACTTCATGGAGCTCGTCAAACAGGTACTCCGCAGCGAATTTAGCAAACACATTGACTACACCGGGGTCGATGCCCAGGCATATCACCGCCATATTCCCCTGTTGCTTCCATGCTTCGTGCCTGTCGAAATTGTACTTGGTCATCGGCTCTTTATAGCAGTTTTCAAGGCCGATTCCATATTGCGGCGGATCGAATGGCACGGACCAGGTACCCATGTTTGCATAATCGACTCCCGCCTCGAATGCCGCGTCAAAGATGCGATTTGTGACATAGGGGGCCGCTGCGTCCATTACAAAGTCGCAGTTGTATTTTTTAATCAATGCCACGACATCTTTTGTCTTGTGCGCGTCGACAAACTCCGCCCGATAGCGGTCTGGGTTGTTTAAATGTGCGCAAACATTTTTCGCTCTTTCAAAGTTGTAATCTGCCACTACGACAAAATCCAACCAGCTTCGCTTCGGATCCCTAGCCTCCAGGATGCGCAAGATACATTCACCTACTGCCCCGGATCCGACTAATAGCATTCTCATCTTTATTCCTCCTTGCTTTTGGCTGCAGACTGCTGAAACTTGCCGTCTGCCAATCTTACTCAGCAGTTGGAAAACTAAATATTCCTATGACCGACGCAGTCATAATTCCTCTGTCCTTTTGCCTGTTGGTTATAGCCTCGTTGGCGCCTCAATTTAATGAGGTCTCTCCAAAGTATCGTCCCGCAGCCTTCCTTTTGCCTGTCAGTTTCCAGAGCATGACTGCCACCATGCTCCTTTGCTTCTTCGGCCTTGCCTTACGGTTGCATTTGTTCTGCAAATGCCCGCCCCTCCCCCTACAGGGGCGCCGCCGGCAACGTCTAGGGCTGCTTTCATCCGAAATATTTAGTTTTAAGATGTTTTAATCGATGTCCAGTCACAGATAAAAAGCGGATCGCTTATAAAAAAAGACCTTCACAGAGCACCTTATGCTTCGTGTTGGTCTGTAGACAGCGAATCTGAGCGACTCTCCATCCATTACTGCAACATCATCATGATAGGAAATTGATTCCGCACCTCGTTCCCGATTTGCAAAATCCTCGTTTGAATTTTACCATATTTTTCAAAGTACGGTCAAGATAATTTTATCAATCCTTTTTGCCCCGTCTATTTGGACGGAGGTCATCCTCACCGGATATCCCGTCACCTCTTTCACGCAAGATTCCAGCATTTGCGCGATTTCCTCGTAAAAGACCCTGCGGAACTGCTCGGCTAAAGAGAGATTTCTGCGGTTTGCGGCTATGGTTTTCTCAAGGACGGTGGCCGCGTCAAAGGCGGTGATCTCGACATTGCTGCCAAAGAGCAGAACCTTGACATCCCTGGGGCCTTTCCCCGAATGAGTTTTTACGAGCCTCAGAAAATCCCTGCGGATGGCGTCCTCCATCAGCCCGCTGTTGCCAAGCGCTCCCAGGTTGACCCTGCCTGTCCTCCCCTCCCGGCTCTGGATTCCTTGCGCGATCCCTTCCAGCTTTTTCACCAGATCTTCCGTATCGATGGGTTTGACGATATAATGGTCGATTCCCATGTCTACGGCTTCCAAAACCGTGTTGAGCTCGTTCACGGTGGATGTGATCATGATGCGGCATTCCTTGCTGATTTTCCGGATTTCTCCGATCATTTCAAGCCCCGACATTCCGGGCATGATCAGATCCACAATCAGGAGGTTCGGCCGATATTCCTCGAATTTCTTCAGCCCTTCCTCTCCCGAGGCGGCCGTTACCAGCCTTCCGACCCTTGGCTTCAAAAATCTGGAAAGCGCCTCCCTGGTGGCCTCGTCGTCCTCCACATACAGCAAGCGCAGGCAATCCATTCCGTTCATTCCATGATCTCCCTCTCTTCCGGTCTTTCATCGGGTATGACAATTCTGCAGCAGACTCCGCCTTCCACATTGTGCAGGTTGATGGTTCCGTTCATATGGCTTTCAATAATTTCCCTCGTCAGGTACAGGCCGATGCCCGTGCCGCCCTTGCCTTCCTTCGTGGTGTAATAGGGCTCAAACAGCCGGGGTATGGACTCCTCCGGTATCTGATCCCCGGTATTGGTGATTTCGATGAGGATGTGCTTCCTTTGCGCCGCCGTCCCTGTCTCCGGCCTCTTTCCGTCCTCTTTTAGGGAAGCGATTCGGATCCTTATTTCCCTCTTTTCCGGATTGGCTTCCATGATCGCGTCCCTGGCGTTATTGAGAATATTGAAAACTCCCTGACAGAATTCGTTCCGGTAGCCGTAGGCCGACAAGTCCTCCTCATATTCCTTCACGACTGTGATCCGGTTGATCTTGATGCTCTCCTGCATGAGCGCCAATGCGGTATCCACCGCCTCCCCGCAGGAAAAAGCTTCCTTTTTTCTCGACGGTTTGAGAAAATCGGCGAAATCATCCACCGTTACGGACATCAGCCGGATGCAGGTGCGCATGCTGTCGATATGGTTTTTCAGCTGTTCCTCCGTCAGCCTGCCCTCCCTGCCGTCATCCCACAGATTCGACAGGGTGATGCTCATGACGTTGAGAGGCTGCTTCCACTGATGGGCGATATTTCCCACCATCTCGCCCAGCTTGGCCTGTCTGGACTGATGCAGCATGATGATATCCTTTTCTTCGTATTCCTTTACGATGGGAACCAGGGACCGTTTAAAAAAGTAGTAGGAATAGGCCAGCACCCCGATGAGGATCAGCGCCACCATGGAGAAGAGGATTCGCTTCATGTCCTCGATGGGCTCAAGCAGCGCCTTCTCATTCTGAACCAGCACCAGAATCCAGCCATTGGACGTCTCCGCATAGGTAGCCAGGTATCGATGCCGGCCTGCGTCCGTCGTATGGACGACGGGAGGGCTCGACTCGGGAATCCTCAGGATGCCTTTTGCCTTCAATTCTTCAAAAAACTCTTCCGAGGAGCTCCCGGCCAGGTATTGGAACTCTTTATCGGTAAGAAAGGCGTAACCGCCCTCCTGCAGCTGGATGTTCTTTACCGTGTCAAAGATCTGTTCGATGAGGATATCCGTTCCCATCACGCCGATGAGTTCCCCGTTTTTATCCAGGCAGGCCCGGGAATAGGTCACCGAGTATGTATCCAGGTATCTGTCGTATTCCACCCCGCTCCAGCTTCTGCCCTTCCGCACCGCCTCGAAGTAATACGCGCTCTCCGCGCTGCCGTCGTCCACAAGCCAATCCGGCACGGTATTATCGGCTTTCATATAGACGACCTCGCCGTTTTCGTTGCGGAGGTACCAGATTTCATCGTTTGCGCCGCTGGTCTCCGGATTAAACGTGAGATAAAGGCTCTGGGTTTGCGGAATGACCTCCATGGTGTTTCGGATCACTTCGTCAAGCTTTTCGGCAAGCTCAAGAAACCGGGCCCGGTTATTCCGGTACTCCTCTACGGTAAAGTCGGAGGAAACCATGATGCTTATGAGGTCCACCACGTTTTCCTGGGTTTCAAACTCGGTACTGAACTGATTGGCATACTTCTGGGACGCATACAGCAGTTCCTTCTCCACTTCGTCCTGCATTACATTCCTGCTTTGGGTTACCGCGGAGCCGCTTAGGGCGAGCGCGATGACGAGAGAACAGCAGACAAGAGAGAGGATGATCTTTAAGGTTATCTTTTTCATAAACCCACCAACAAAACCAACAAAGCCGAACCGGAATTATAACCTTTTTCTTCAACATAACAGAGAAAAAAAACTCTGTCAACCTGCTCGGGAATCGCTGAATTTGCGTCCTTTAAGGGGCCTTATCACGGATTGGCCGGTCTGCTGCGCATGCCATAACGGAATTTCCCCCGCCGGCAAAAAGAAGGGCTGTCTCTTTTGATTTATTCAATAGAGACAGCCCCTTACAGTTCGTCTGGAAAAGACCTATTCCGTTTCCGTTTCCGGAAGCGTTACTCAATATCGAATTGGCAGTGGACGATGGCCGTGATCTCTTTCTCCAACGAATAGGTGTCGTTGATCCCGTAATCGGATACCTCGTTGGAATAGCGCGGAGTGATCTGGAAGACTCCCATATCCGCATATCTCAGTTTTCCAAGCTTGCTCCCGGCATTTTCGGCGATCATTTCAGCCCGCTTCGTCGCATCCTTGGTGGCCTCGGCCAGCATTTCAACCTTCAGGTCGGCGATCTTGGTGTACATGTATTGGGGAGGGTTGGAAGTCAGATAAACTCCTTCGTTTATGAGTTCGGTTATATTTCTCGAGATCTCGGTAATCTTATCCACCTCATGGGAGCTTACCGTCACGGTTTGGTTCAGCTCGTAATGATCGATCTCCTGCGAATACATCCCGTTGGGCAAAATCGTATTGACGGCATAGGTGTTGATGGATGAAAAATAGATCTCGCCTTTGTCAACTCCATTTTTCACAAGGTAATCATATACCGCCTGCTTTTCCGATTCAAGAGCCGTATACGCTTCCCGGAGATCGGGCGAGGACGCGGAGAAATTTGCGGTCCAGACGATCAGATCGGAGGTGATCTCCTTCTTGGCCGAACCGGTTACGATGAGCCGGTTGCCGCCTTCTTTGACCGCCTTGACTCCGCCCACCAGAATAAAGGACGCCGCTATGATTGCTGCCGCTACGATGACTGCAATGACGATGTTTGCTGTGATTCTGCTTTTCAATTCATTCATGATATGCAACCTCTAATCCTTTCTTTTATATAAATTATATTATTCTTTTAATATGAACTCATAAGCCCCGCAATCCACGGCCTTGCCGATGAGCCGCGGGTTCCCGTCCATATCCCGTTCTCCTTCCGCAGGCATATAAGCGGGATCGCAAAGATCGATGGCCGGCGAGTTCTGCAGCAGGCGGAAATCGTCGCGGGCGGCGTCGGCGAACTTCGGGTCCGCCAGCTTAGAACCGGCGTCCTGTTTTGTGTGATATTTCCACATGTTCAGACCCACAAGACCCGTATCGGCCCCCTTGAACCTGAGGCCTCGCGCACCGCCCGGCCCGTAGTAAAGGTTATTATCAAACGCTATATTATAGACGTTGTTTTTACCGAAATGTTCCGAGGATACGCATAGATTCTGCCCGCCGGCATGAAAAATATTGCCGCTGACGAGAAGATCCCGGCTCTTCACGACGGAGATCTCCCCGTTGCCCAGTTTCATTTTGTCGTTATAGTAAAGGGTGTTGTTCAAAACCCTGCAGCCGGAAGCCCAGCCTCCCCGTGCATCTCCGCCGACGCGTATTCCGCAGGAATTGCTCGCATAAATCACGTTGTTCCGGATGACGATGTTTTCGCAGTCCGCGTCATTGGCTTCGCTTCCGGCCATGATTCCGATATCGTTTCTCGCGCATTCATTGTACGCGATGGCAATGTCCTTCGCACCGTCGGCATAAATCCCTGCCGCTCCGTAATCCGCGCCGGGAAAGCTCTTATTTCCCGCGCGGCTGTTCTTTTCAATCCTGTTTTTCCCGACGAAACCGTTCCTCGCCATGTTGTCGGACCCGTCGCAAACCGGTTCCCCCTTAAAGGTTCCGCCTCCGATCAGCGCCACACCGGTGTTGTCATTGTCATGGATAGCATTGCCGGTAATCTGAAAATCCCTGACGTTGCCGCTGAGGGCGACCGCTTCGCCAAGTCCGCATTGAATATCCCATATTTCGCAGCCGTCGATGATAAGCCCCGATATGGGTTCGGCGCCGTCCCTGCCGTAAACCGCGATCCCATGGGCTCCGCTTTTGCCGGCGGGCCCGGTGTAGCGGATTCCATGAACCTTGCAGTTTCGTATTTCGATCCCCTCGCCTTTACCCCATATTCCGATTCCGGCCACAAAGTAAGCGGGATCCTCGTTGACGTTATTCGCAATCTCAAGCCCCACCAGCTTTACATAGCTCTGGTTGGCGATATGAATCAGATCTTCCTGAACCGAAGCGTCGGATTGGGACCCGTCTATCACAACCTTATCGCCCTGATAATTCCTGAATACCACCGGTTCCTGGGCTGAGACCCCCGAAACATTAATGGTTACCCTCTCATAATAGGTCCCCGCCATGATATGTACCGTACTTCCGGGGCCGACGGAATTCGCCGCTTTCTGGATCGTCTTCCAGGGCTTCTCCTCCGTTCCGGGATTTCTATCGGAGCCTTCCGGGGAGACGTAGAAATCGCCGGAAAGCGCCGTCGAAGCGGGAGGCATGCCGGTATTGGCGGACAGCAGAATTATCGATAAGGCCAAGATCAAATTAATTATGAACATCTTCCTCATAAAAATAACTCCTTATCCTATGCGAAAGACGGGAAATCCGGTCGGGTCCGGTGCTGCCGGGGTCCTCGCAAGCCGCTCATTTCCATTATAAAGTAAAAGCAAAAAATATTCCATGGAAAAAAATAATTTTCAAAAATGTTTCTAGGGAGCTTAATAGCGGACGCGGCTTAATAGAAAAAGGGACGGGCCCCTGCGCTTTCGGCAGGAGCCGCCCCTTTATTATATAGATTCAGGTTATATGTTTCTGTCCGGATAATACGTCAGGTCAGCTTCAAGGGGCTTGATCCACTTCGTCTTTTTCACGAACTTATAGCCCAGGTAGCAGGCCAGGAATATGAAAAGCCCGATATAGGCGACGATGAAGCCCATGAGCGTAAAATCTCCGTATGCATAGAACTGGCCTATAATGATGCATACGCAAAGCACGGCGGAAAGAATCGGCCCGAAGGGATACAGCTTGGCTTTGAATTTCAAGTCCTCGATCTTATTCCCCTGCGCGACGTATGCGCGGCGGAAGGAATAATGGGACAATGCGATTGACAGCCATGCAATGAATCCCGTCAATGCGGACGCATTCAGCAGCCAGTAATACACATCGTTCAATCCGAATTCGGCCGTCAGGAAGCAGAGCGCTGCAATCAGCGTCGTTGCATTCAGCGCATAAATCGGAGTGCCCCTCTTATTGACTTTCTTGAATATCTGCGGAGCCTTGCCTTCCTCTGCGAGAGAGTAAAGCATTCTCGTCGAACAGTACAGGCCGGCGTTGCCGCAGGAAAGCACAGAGGTAAGGATAACCGCGTTCATCAGGGAAGCCGCGATTGCCAGCCCCGCTCTTTCAAACACAAGGGTGAACGGGCTGTAGATCAGATTTTCCACGCCGGTTTTCGATAAATTCGGATCGGTATAGGGCAGCAAAAAGCCGATGATCGCAACGGAGCCGATATAAAAGAGCATGATGCGCCAGAATACGCTGCGAATGGCTTTCGGCACCGTTTTCTCCGGATTTTCGGTTTCTCCGGACGCGATGCCGACAATCTCCGTCCCCTGGAAGGAAAAGCCCGCAAGCAGGAAACAGCTTAATACGGCCAGCGCTCCGCCGACAAAAGGCGCCTCTCCGACGGTCCAATTGCTGAAACCGGGGGATTCTCCGCCCATGATTCCGAGTATCATCAAGACACCCATGATCAGGAACACGATAACCGTAACCACCTTAATTCCGGCAAACCAGAATTCACCTTCTCCGTAAACGCGCGACGAAAAATAATTCAGAAGATAAACCAGGGCAAGAAAGATTGCGCTCCAGAGCACATTGTTCGAATCCGGCAGCCAGAATTTGATCAGGATACAGCTTACGACGAGCTCCATGGCGACGCAGATCGACCAGGAAAACCAGTAGTTCCAGCCCACCGCAAATCCGAAGGCAGGATCGACAAATCTGGTACAATAAGAAGAAAACGATCCGGTAATCGGTATCGCGGTCGACATCTCACCAAGGCTTGTCATCAGAAAATATACCAAAGCCCCTGTGATGATATACGCGACCAGCGCACCGCCCGGACCCGCCGCTGTGATATTGTAGCCGAGCGCTACAAACAGCCCAGTTCCGATCGAACCGCCAAGTCCGATCATGGTCAGGTGTCTTTGCTTCAGTCCTCTTTTCAAGCTGGCTTCATTTTTAACGCCTTCCATCAGATAACCTCCTTACATCTCAATCAGGTTTGCTTTTCTCATGGATTCTTAGCAATTACAGCTCTTCCGGCTTCTTCTTTGCAGACACCTCCCTTGTGTATGATCACTTCCGCAAAAGAAGCTGAGGACTGATTCCGCCGTTTAGGTCGATTGCCGTGATGAATTGTCGTGTGCGGATTGCTGAAGGCAAAAGGATGCCGTTGCCGCCGGGCCTTATGTACCGGGCTTTATGTACCGGACTTTATGTGCCGGACTTTATGTATCGGACTTTATACTAATGTTGCCAGGACGGCCGCCTCGTCCATCCCTCCCTCCTCGAGGGCGATGGTCCTCCACGCATGATCAAGCGCCTCACTCTTCTCCTTCGGCAACTGCGAAGATGCTCCCGGTTTATTCAGGATTTCGTCAACGATTTTCCGGGCGCGTTCAAAGCTCGATTTTCCTCCTTTTTCGCACCACCTTGTACAATTATTTTGTATTAAATTAGTGACCAAAGCCACTGTTCGACCCATTAAAAGTCATAGTTAACATAACACTTCAAATTTTATTCTTTTCCAAACA
>Ga0134099_1000427_pt1 | contig 50775 bp, 40 predicted proteins | sample 10_taG_2_FD_105482 | JGI IMG/M metagenome (GOLD analysis project Ga0134099, IMG submission 105482) | Switchgrass degrading microbial communities from high solid loading bioreactors in New Hampshire, USA - 10_41_5_180_A2 metaG | ecosystem: Engineered > Bioreactor > Semi-continuous > Anaerobic >...
ATACACTATATCATCCATAATTGTGCAACAATGCAATATCTGTCCAAATGGCTTATTTTGAAAATAGTGAAAATATATGATTGAGTGAGAAAACGAGAGCAAATAAAAGAAATATTAGGGAGGGATTGGCATGAGAAAATTCAAGAGAGCCATGATGGTGATAGCATCTTTTTTAATAGTATTTATGGCGGCTTGTGGGCAAAAAGGCGCACAACCAAAAGCAACGCAGGAAGCAGTAAAAGAAATAAAGCCGGTATCGCTCACCGTCTCGGCAGCCGCAAGCCTGAAGAATGCCATGGAAGAAATTAAGACAGCCTATGCCAATGAAAAACCGAATGTTGAAATTACGTATAATTTCGGTTCGTCAGGCTCCTTGCAGCGGCAAATCGAGGAGGGAGCAGATGTGGATGTGTTTTTGTCGGCAGCTACAAAGCAGATGGATGCGCTGGAAGACAAAGGCTTGATTATTGAAGACACAAGAAAAAACTTTTTGGAAAACAAAGTTGTTCTTGTCGTGCCGGAGAATTCTTCAGAAATTATTGATTTCAAGGACCTTTCCACCGACAAAGTCAAAAAGGTGGGGTTGGGCGAGCCAAAGAGTGTTCCGTGTGGGGAATATGCGGAGGAAGTCCTCACAAACCTCGGCCTTCTTGATTCAATCAAAGGAAAGGCTGTGTACGGCAAGGACGTAAAAGAAGTGCTGACCTGGGTGGAAACGGGAAATGTCGACGCGGGAATTGTATATGAAACGGACGCCAAGGTATCAGATAAAGTGAAAATAGTGGCCAGAGCGCCTAAAGGGTCTGTTTCACCAATTTATTACCCGGCGGCGGTCATCAAAACCAGTGAGAACGTAGATGACGCAAAGGCTTTTATAAATTATCTTTATAGCGGCAAAGCAAAACCTGTATTTGAAAAGTATGGATTTATATTTATAGAAAAATAGTCGGCAATTGTTTGGGGTGGTTTTATTGATGGGTATGGATTTATCGCCGTTGTGGATATCGGCAAAAACCGCATTTGCAGCCACTGTCGTCACATTCTTTTTAGGGCTGGCTGCAGCCTGGCTTTTAGCCGGGTATAGGGGAAAGGCCAAAGGAATTATTGACAGCGTGCTTACACTACCGATGGCATTGCCGCCAACGGTCGTCGGATTTTTCCTTCTGCTCGTTTTTGGCAGGAATGGGCCCATAGGCAGGCTGCTTTATTCGCTGGGCACACAGGTTATTTTTTCCTGGCCGGCTACTGTTATCGCAGCCTCAACAGTCGCATTTCCCCTGATGTATAAAACGGCAAGGGGAGCTTTCGAACAGGTGGACAAAAACTTGATTTATGCAGCCAGGACTTTGGGCGTCTCTGAATGGAAGATTTTTTGGAGGATAACGGTACCCCTTGCCTGGCCGGGAATTGCAGCCGGGGCTGTTCTGTCCTTTACAAGGGCATTGGGAGAGTTCGGAGCGACCCTTATGATCGCAGGCAACATACCGGGCAAGACACAAACCATACCCATTGCCATATTTTTTACCGCCGAGGGTGGAGAAATGGGCAAGGCTCTTTTATGGGTTGTTTTGATATTCGTCATTTCATTTATGATGATGAGCCTGATGAACTATTGGAATTACTATCAAAGTAAAAATGCCCGTATAGCCGGGGAAGGCGGTTGAAGCATGTAGACTGCCCGCCTGCGTAGCTTGGGAGGGATAAAATGGGACTGTTTGTCGATATAAAAAAGAAGTTTCCTGGCTTTACGCTGGATGTAAGCTTTGACACAGGACAGGATGTAACGGGTTTGTTGGGGGTGTCAGGCTCGGGAAAAAGCATGACGCTCCGGTGTATAGCCGGGATTGAAAAGCCTGACGAAGGCAGGATTGTCCTTAACGGACGCCCGCTGTTTGACTCAGAACGGGGAATCAATGTTCCCAGCAGGCAGCGTAAAGTGGGCTATCTTTTTCAAAATTATGCGCTGTTCCCTAATATGACGGTGGAGGAAAATATCGGATTTGCCCTTGGAGATCTGACGAAAAGCAGGCGAAAGGAGCTTGTACATGAGAAGATAAAGATGATGAAACTGGAGGGGCTGGAAAAAAGATACCCCTTTCAGCTGTCAGGGGGACAGCAGCAAAGGGTGGCCCTTGCCAGAGCCCTTGCAATCGAACCAGAAGCTTTGCTTCTGGATGAGCCCTTTTCTGCTTTGGATGAACATTTAAGAGGTACGCTGGTCAAACAGCTTATGGATGTCCTTTCTGATTATCATGGGGTTACCCTGTTCGTAACCCATAACATGGAGGAAGCATACAAAATATGCAGGAAACTGGTGGTTTTAAAAAACGGAGCTGTAGAAGCGGCAGGACGAAGGGAGGAGATATTCCAAAATCCTCCTACGATGGCGACAGCTCAATTAACCGGCTGCAAGAACTTTTCCAAGGCAGAATACCTGTCTGACAACCATCTGTACGCCCTCGACTGGGGTGTTAAGCTGAGGGTAGAAAGGACTCTGAAGGAAAACCTCACGCATGTTGGAATACATGCCCAATGCATAAAATCAGCGTCAGAAGCCGATCATGAAAATGTCTTTCCTTGCTGGCCAAGTTTTGTCAGCGAGGCTCCTTTTAAAGTAACGATATATCTCACCCTCCTGAAAGAAGCGACAAATGGTGAAGGCCACCATTTGCAGTGGGAGCTGTCAAAAGAGAAATGGCTGGAACTGAAAAAGCAGCTGTTGCCGTGGAAAATATGCTTGAAGCCGGAGAAGTTGATTACGCTTTATGGTTAGAAAATGGGCAAAACTGATGGTATTTGCCTTGCTTACCGTTATGCTTTAAAAGGATATTTTGGGGTCTTTCCGGATGAAGCGAAATTTAATAAGCGGGATTTATTGAATTATGGTATTTATTGAATTATAATATTATTAATATTTGTTTGGACGAGGTTTAAGGGCGGGACGGACGACACCCGCCCAAAGCTTTTTAATGCAAACCAATTTACGGCAACAGCCAGCAAGTTTAGGAGGGATTTAGCAGTGATATGGAACAAGGAAGCTGAATGTATGAACAGAAAGGATATGGAAGCACTACAACTTCAGAGGCTGAAAGAGGTTGTCAAAAGGGCTTATGAAAATGTGCCTTTTTACAGGAAGCGGTTTGACGATATCGGGTTAAAGCCTGAGCATATAACAACACTAAAGGATATTGAAAAAATTCCCTTTACAACAAAAGATGATCTCAGGGATAATTATCCTTACGGCCTTTTTGCGGTGCCCATGAAAAAGATTGTCAGGATACACGCTTCTTCCGGCACTACAGGAAAGCCGATAGTCGTCGGATATACAAAAAATGATTTGGAGAATTGGTCTGAAAATGTTGCAAGGGTGATAACGGCGGCAGGCGGAAACGAAGATGACATCGCTCAGGTGGTGTTTGGGTACGGCCTGTTTACGGGAGGATTCGGGCTGCATTACGGCCTCGAAAAGGTTGGCATTTCAGTGGTTCCGTCATCCAGCGGAAACTCCGAAAGACAAGTGATGCTGATGCGGGATTTCGGTTCGACGATAATAGTAGGAACTCCTTCCTATGCCCTGCATCTTTCTGAAATAGCTGAGGAAATGGGTGTCACCAAGGGGAAACATAAACTGAGGCTGGGCCTTTTCGGCGGTGAAGGTCATACGCCGGAAATGAGGATGGAACTTGAAAAGCGCTGGGGTATACTGGCTACTGAAAACTATGGGCTGAGCGAGGTTATGGGGCCCGGAGTCTCAGGCGAGTGCGTGTATCAGTGCGGCATGCACATAAATGAGGACCATGTATACCCGGAAATAATTGACCCGGATACAGGAAAGACCCTTGGGTATGGAGAAAAAGGCGAATTGGTGCTGACTACGCTCACCAAAGAAGGAATTCCGATGCTGAGATACAGGACTAAGGATATCACCCTTTTGAACCCTGAGCCTTGCAAGTGCGGCAGAACTAATACAAGGATGAACAAGGTTCTCGGAAGGACGGACGATATGCTCATAATCAGGGGAGTCAATGTATTTCCCTCCCAAATTGAGAGCGTGCTTGTAGGCATGGAGCATATCGGACCCCATTACCAGATAATTGTCAGGAAGAAGGGCTTCATGGATGAGATTGAGGTGCTGGTTGAGCTGGTTGACGGCAGGGTCCTCGAAAAGTTCAGCGAGCTTGAGAAGATTGAAAAGAAAATAAGGCATAAGCTGAAAACCGTCCTCCAAATAGATGCAAAGGTAAAGCTCGTGGAACCCAAATCTATTGAGAGATCCATCGGCAAAGCAAAACGCGTCATAGATCTGAGAAATACAGGCAGCACGACTCAAAATTAAAAATCGGAACGCAATACAGCGCCTTTCTTGGTATAGAGGTTCGCCATGTATTATGTATTACTTATAGGAGAAGCTGGCAGTATTGCATAAATAGTAATTTACAAAATGTTGTTTAAAGTTTAAAATTATAATAAATTATTGAAACTTGATTGTCTATCTGACTTTAGAGCGGAGGATTTTGTGAATGAAGAAACTGATGCTTGGTAACGAGGCTGTTGCCAGGGGTGCTTTCGAAGCAGGTGTTACTGTTGCGACTGCCTATCCTGGTACGCCCAGTACCGAAATTACAGAGAATATAGCAAAATACGAGGATGTCTATTCCGAATGGTCACCCAATGAAAAAGTTGCTCTGGAAGTAGCTATAGGTGCTTCAGTAGCCGGAGCAAGGGCTATTTGCTCGATGAAGCATGTAGGATTAAATGTGGCTGCAGACCCTCTTTTTACCGTTTCATACACAGGCGTTAACGGAGGACTTGTAATAATGGTGGCTGATGACCCCGGGATGCACAGCTCGCAAAACGAGCAGGACAGCAGGTTGTATGCCAAGTCATCGAAGGTTCCGATGCTCGAACCTTCAGACAGCCAGGAGTGCAAGGACTTCGTAAAGGAAGCCTTTGAAATAAGCGAAAAATTTGACTGTCCCGTAATCGTCCGTCTGACCACCAGGATTGCTCATTCCCAGAGCGTTGTTGAATTGGGAGAAAGGGTTGAATACAAACTTAAAGAGTATAAAAAGGATTTTAACAAGTATGTTATGATGCCTGGGATGGCCAGAAAGAGGCACGTGGAAGTAGAAAAGCGCATGGCAGCCCTTAAGGAGTATGCCGACGCCACCGGCCTCAACAGAATCGAATGGGGAAGCAAAGATGTCGGAGTCGTAACGAGTGGGATCGCTTACCAGTATGCCAAAGAGGCCTTTGGCGGAGTATCTTATTTAAAGCTGGGCATGGTGTATCCTTTACCGGAAAAGCTGATTTCGGAGTTTGCGAAGCAGGTAAAGACCCTTTATGTAATAGAAGAGCTCGAACCGTTCATAGAAGAGCAGATAAGGAGTATGGGCATTGAAGTTAAAGGCAAGGAACTGCTGCCTGCAATAGGGGAGTACAGCGTCCGGCTGATTAAAGAAAAGATTTTGGGAGAGAAACCCAGGAATTTCACTCCGCTTGAAGACAATATACCTGTGAGGCCTCCTGTCATGTGCCCGGGCTGTCCCCACAGGGGCGTGTATTATGTATTGAAGAAGCTCAAGCTGACTGTAACGGGAGACATAGGCTGTTACACCCTGGGTGCTTTGCCTCCTACTGAGTCTATGGACACCTGTGTTTGCATGGGTGCCAGCGTGGGCATGGCCCTTGGAATGGAGAAAGCAAGGGGAAAGGATTTTGCGAAGAAAACCGTTGCGGTTATCGGAGATTCTACTTTCGTCCATTCAGGAATCACCGGCCTGATCGATGTTGTATATAACAAAGGTAACTCCACAGTCATAATACTGGATAACTCTATAACTGGGATGACAGGCCACCAGCACAACCCGACAACCGGTTACACGATAAAAGGTGAACCTACGAAGCAGGTTGACCTCGTAAAGCTGGCAAATGCCATAGGAATTGACAGGGTGCGGGTTGCAGATCCCTTTGATATAAAGGAGTTTGAAAAAATAGTGAAGGAAGAGGTGCAGGCTGAGGAACCTTCGCTGATCATTTCCCAGAGGCCCTGTGCCTTGTTGAAGCATGTGAAATTCGAAGGCCTTCTTAGGATAAACAAGGAGAGATGCAAAAGGTGCAAGCTGTGCTTGACTGTGGGCTGTCCTGCCATTGTGGATAAAGGTGATTTCATAGAAGTGAACGAGGCATTGTGTGTAGGCTGCAGGCTTTGTACAAAGGTGTGCAGGTTCGAAGCATTTGAGAAGGCTGGTGATAATGATGAAAAACATTAATATAATGATAGTAGGCGTGGGAGGTCAGGGAACCTTATTAGCCAGCAGGGTGCTGGGAACGGTTGCCTTAAAAAAGTCTTTCGACGTTAAGGTGTCGGAAGTTCACGGCATGTCCCAGAGAGGCGGAAGCGTCGTCACATATGTAAAGCTGGGTGAGAAGGTCCATTCCCCCCTCGTTGAAAAAGGTGAAGCAGACATCATACTTGCCTTTGAGCAGCTGGAAGCCTTGAGATGGCTGGAATACCTGAGGGATGGCGGCAGGATGATCATAAACGACCAGAAGATAGATCCAATGCCTGTCATAACCGGAAAAGCAAAATACCCGGAAAACATAATTCAAAAAATACAAAGCAGCTATGGTAATGTCCTTTCGCTGAACGCCCTTGATATCGCCAGGCAGTGCGGAAATATCAAGGCTGTCAATATGGTTCTCATCGGTGTGATGGCAAGGTCGACCCAGATTGAAAAGGAAGTATGGCTGCAGTCCATGAAAGAGGTCATACCCGAAAAATTCCTCGAAGTCAATTTAAAGGCTTTTGAAGCTGGGTACAGCATTTTTTCTTAAAGCTATGGCTGAACATTAAAAAGGAACAGGCAAGGGGTTGCCGGTTCTTTAAATATAATAATATTGCAATAATATGAGAGGTTTAGGCCTGTTTAGCTTTTGTGTGGGGCGGGAAAACTGTCCGTAATCCCTAAAAGCCATTTCCGCGGGGAAATGGATAGGCTTAAATACGTCACTAAATATTCAGGATTTTAGGGAGGTCGAGCATATGAAGTACTGGAACCCGACATATGAGTGTATGTCCAGGGAAGAGATGACCAGAGTTCAAAATGAGAGACTGGTAAACACTGTAAAGAGAGTTTTCCACAATGTTCCCTTCTACAGGGATAAAATGCAGAAAATAGGCCTGGAACCCGGAGACATAAGAACCATTGAGGACTTAAAAAAGCTGCCTTTCACCTATAAGCAGGATCTGAGGGATACATATCCCTACGGGATGTTTGCGGTACCCCTCAGCGAAATCGTGAGGATACATGCCTCTTCAGGAACTACCGGAAAGCAGACTGTTGTCGGTTATACAAGAAGGGATATAGATACTTGGGCTGAGGTCATGGCAAGAACCCTTGTGAATGCCGGTGCGGACAAGAATTCTTTTATTCAGGTCGCTTATGGCTACGGACTTTTTACAGGGGGTCTCGGAGTCCATTATGGGGCTGAAAGGATAGGAGCTTCGGTCATTCCGGTGTCCGGAGGGAATACTAAAAGACAGCTTCAAATAATGAAAGATTTCGGTACGACAATATTGGCCTGTACACCTTCATACGCCTTGTATATGGCTGAAGAGATGGAGGAAGCGGGCATCAGAAAAGAAGACCTTAAATTGAAGGCCGGGGTTTTCGGTGCAGAGCCCTGGTCGGAAAGGATGAGAAATCAAATAGAGGAGCGCCTCGGCATCACCGCAATTGACATATACGGGCTCAGCGAAGTCATAGGGCCGGGCGTGGCAAGTGAGTGCGAGTGCAAATGCGGCCTGCATATTGCTGAGGACCACTTCATTCCTGAAATCATCGACCCTGAAACCGAAGAAGTGCTGCCGCCGGGCTCCAAGGGCGAACTTGTATTTACAACAATAACCAAAGAAGGTCTTCCGTTAATCAGGTACAGGACAAGAGACATATCTTCTCTTAATTATGAAAAATGCGAGTGCGGCAGGACTTGTGTCAGGATGAGCAAGGTGAGCGGAAGAACCGATGATATGCTGATTATCAGGGGAGTAAACGTATTTCCCTCTCAGATTGAAAGCGTGCTGCTGGAAATGAGCGGGGTCGCTCCTCACTACATGTTAATAGTGGATAGGGTCGGCAACTTGGATACTCTTGAAGTGTGGGTTGAAATGACCCAGAACATGTTCTCGGATGAAGTAAGGCGCATCGAAGACTTTGAGAAGAAAATCAGGCATGAAATTGAAAGCACCCTTGGAATAAGCGCCAAAGTAAGGTTGGTAGAGCCAAAGACCATTGAAAGAAGTGAGGGCAAGGCCAAAAGGGTGATAGACAAGAGAAAAATATAATTATTCAAGGGGGTTGAACATATGCAGGCAAAGCAGATTTTACTAAAGCAGATTTCTGTATTTCTCGAAAACAAGTCAGGTAGGCTGGCCGAAGTAACCAAAATCCTTGGGGAAAACGATATCGACATCAGTGCTTTATCTATCGCCGATACCACAGACTTCGGGATACTGAGGATGATAGTAAACCAACCCGAAAAGGCAGAAAAGGTGCTCAGGGAACACGGTTTCACTGTAAGCTGCACAAGTGTTATAGCCATTGCTGTCGCCGACAGGCCCGGTGGGCTCGCAGCAGCCCTTGAAGTACTGGATAAAGAATCAATCGGAATAGAATATATGTACGCCTTTGTCGGAAAAACCTCCAACGAGGCTCTTGTCCTACTGAGAGTTGAAGATTCTGAGAAAGCAATCGAAGTTTTGACAAAAAACAACATAAAAGTTCTTCCTTCAAATACGGTATACCACCTGTAAGATTTGCAGGGCCGTCAGTCAAATAGAGCGAAAGGGATCTGCCTTCAAAAAGCAGGTCCCTTTTGACCTTTTTAAATCAGCCCCAGGATGTTCCTGTAAAGGAAGTACCTTATTTTTCCCATGCGCTTTTTGCACTCCACCATAAACGGCTTATAGAAATCAACCACAAGCTTCCTGTCACTTTCGGAAATATCCCCGTCGCTGTATCTTGCTTTTATAAACACGTCGGTTACTGCCTTGAAATCCACAGGTTTGAACAACTCATGCATGTCTACCCGTCCCGCGTATTCCACCGGAGTTTCACCTGGTTTTATCGGCATATTCAGCAGGGCCAAGGCTCTGATAAAATGTTTGTACATGGCAAGCACACATTTACCCGGGGGCAGTCTCAAAATTCTTCGGAGCTTGAATTCGCGCCTTATGATGTTAGATATGAGCACCGCCAGGAAAATCATGATTATGGAAACCGGAAGGGCGAGTTTTATTATGGCAGAAACCTTGTCGCCAAAAACTTCAGTGCCTAAGGAGTATCCTGCCTGAGGCTGGGATGAAGGTTTTTCATTTTTGTACTGCTCCATCCTTCCGATATAATCATCATAAGGCGTTGTGCCGGGATTGCTGCCGCTTGCTGTTGCGGAGGCACCGGCACCGCTGTAGAAGCTCGCCGTGAAGGGGGATGTCGGCTCGAAAGGTACCCAGCCAAAGCCCTCAAAGTACACCTCAACCCAGGCATGGGCCTGCTCGTTGGTAACTTCATAGGTATCTCCCGAGGTGGGCATGGGTGGAAGGACATACCCCTCAACGTATCTTGCGGGTATGCCGATGCTGCGCACAAGCACAGTCATTGCTGAAGCGTAATAAGTACAGTATCCCTGTTTCAGGTCGAAGAGGAAATAATCGACAAAATCGCGGTCACTCGGAGTCCTTGGGGGATTGAGGGTATAAAGGTAATTTTTTGAAAGGTAAGTTTCAATGGCCTTGACCTTGTCATAATCATTTTTGGCGGCTGACGTCAGATTCCGTGCCATGTCCTTAACCCGCTGGGGAAGGCTCTCAGGAAGCTGCAGATATCTTGAGTATGCATCTTGTGCAACCATGGATAAGCGCCTGGCGAAATTATATCTTTCAGCTATGAACCTTCCAAACCTATTTGCTCTGGCCCTTGCCATGGCCAGGTACCCGTCATAGAGGCCCTTTCTGCTCCTACGCAAAACTTCTGTAAATTCTCCACCATAGCGGTTTATGTTGTTATATGTTTCAACGGAATACTCAAAGTTTTTTCCGAGGAACTCTTTACCGGACAGCATTCCCTGTAAATCGGCAAAAATGCTCACCGGACCTGTTCCGAAACTTATTTTTTCTGTTTTGAGAGGGATAAAGATGGTTTTTGTTTTCATGTTTTCATACTGTATTTTTACAGTATCTTTCCTGAAATAGTTTTTCAGCAGATCCTGCCTGCCTGCGATAAATTTCGTGCCTTCCTTTAATTCCAGTATATCCGAATGGAAATTTGACAATTCAGGCCTGTAGCCCATAAAAAGCAGTTCAGAGCTGCTGTTTTCCCAAGACCAGCCTGTATATATTTCCCTGCTGGCTCCTTTCAGGTACAAGCCGCTTGTCGGAGACTCAACCTTCATCACAAGGGTTTTATCGAGTTTTACCTTGCCTCCCAGCCTGCCGCTTCCGTCGCCAAAGCCGGTGGAAGCCAATGAAAAATATTCAACGGTGTAATGCCCCAGCCTGCTGTTTAAAAAGTCGTAGAATGCTACGATCTTTGAGTCCAGCCATTCCCATTCTATAGGCTTGTCGCTGGCTGGAATGGATAATGCCAGCAGGAATGCCAGACCACAGACGGGGGCGGCGCACATTGTAAAAAAGGCCGGAGCTGCAAAGTCGTTGGGACCGGCTGATGAACTTCTGACAAAGATGTATTTGAAATAACATACTATAATCAAGAACAAAAATACATAAAAAGGCAGATAGCTTACGAAATAGTCGAGCATCCATTGGGATGCGAACAGTCCTGCCCCGCTTATAAGCAATACATAGAAATTAAACTTTTTGGCTGTAAAAACATAAACGGGCAAAGGCACAAGGATAGATAAAAAGCAGGCTACAAGATCTTCATACCGGTTGTCAAGCTTTGCAGCCCAACTGATGTAGTCCGTTAACCAGTGTACCGCTGAAAAGGCTGTATTGACAAAGCTTTTAAAAAGCTCGGTGTCACAAAGAAAATATATAGCCCCTACGATTGCCGCAGCGCCAAAGATTATACCCGAAATTTTCAGTGACAACCTGTTTAAGAAAATAACTGAATAAGCCAGCGATGCCAAAAAAGCCAGCAGCATTATTTCATCTGCCCTTACGGTAAAATTCATGGAGGAGGTAAGGGCATAAATAAAGCTAAAGCTCAGACAGGATGATATTATTAAGTTGCTGGCATGGTTAGCAAAACTTTTCACTTATGTCAACTGCCCCCGCTTTCCAATACGGTTTTAATGTCGTCACTGATGTTGATTTTATATGCCTTTACACCAATTTCCGGCACAAAGGACAATACATCATATGCTTCGTCGAGCCTTACACCGGTCAATTCTTCGGGAGATACATAAATAAGGCTTACTTCATGACCTGAAAATTTTGACTTATATATCCCGTGATAAAGGCTGTAATCTACATTTGACGTAAATATCACGATATTTGTCCTGTAGCTGTTATCTTTTAAATACAAGTCCAGGATGTCTTTAATGTCTATATTATGGTTAAATCCGGCTTTCGCAAGCAGCCGGTAGGCGTTGTCAAAAGTTGCGGCGTCTGTCGCCTCGACGCTTACAAGTCCTCCGTCATAATAGGCCAGGTTGACGGAAATCCAGTTGTTAATGCAATAATATAGCACTGCAACAGCCGCCTCAATAAGTTTATCTTCGATAATGACGTTATTTTTAGCAGAATAGGGGTTCCTTTTCAAATCTACCAACAGGGTGGCGCTTGCCACCGAAGTGCTGTGAAAATTTTTTACCATTAAATCGTTAACTTTGGCGGTAAGCTTCCAGTGCACCTTTTTTAAGCTGTCTCCGTATGCATACTTCCTCACGTCCAGTATGGTGGACATATCCTCCTGCCTGCTGTTTAACACGGAATGAGCTTCAGAAACGTAATCGACGTTTAGCCGAAAGGTGTCTATATGTACAATTTTGGGGTATACATCTACAAAAACGGGGCTTAAGTTTCTGCGGGACAGCTTGAATATGCCAAGAAAGTCCTGAATCTCAACGGATTTTACGCCTATTTCAAAACTGCCTCTGTAATTGCAATTCAGCTCAAAATCAAAGCTTTTGCTGCTGAAGGGCGGCACGGAAAAGCTCTTGGGTTCTATTTGCTGCCCAAAGACGGCTTCTTCACCCCCAAACTTGACTTTTACGTAAGGGTAGAGCAGTAAGCCCCTGTTGCTTATGGTGACAGTAAGATTTATTTTGTCACCCTTTACCGCCACAGCCCTGTCCACGCGCTGGACAACCTTGAGGCGGAAATAAACTGCTCCGGCATATAAAAACGAAATAAAGGGCAGGATTACAACAGTGTAAAAAAACATGTAGGGCACTTTACCTCCGAAAAAATATATAAAAGCCAAGGATAAAAAAAACATGCTTATATATAGTATCCTATTTAGCCTCATAGAAGTCCACCAAAGGAACATTTATCCTGTTTATTATTGACTCAAGCACATCTTGCTGGCAAACCTTTTTAAGCCTGGCCTCCTGTTTGAGTATAATCCTGTGGGAAAGCACAGGCACAGCCATTTTTTTGATATCATCAGGAATGACATAATTCCTCCCGCTATAAAAAGCCCAGGCCTGGGAAGCCCTGAACAGGGCCAAAGATCCCCTCGGGCTGCAGCCAAGGGAGACATCTGGGTGGCTGCGGGTCTGGCCCACCAGCTGAACAATATAATTATTCAGGCTTTTATCCACATAGACGCTTTTTACCTTATCCTGCAGGGATATTATATCTCCGCTTTCGGCAACCGGCCGCAGCGACTCCAGAGGATTTTCCTGCTGAAACCTGGACAATATGCGGCTTTCCTCTGCCGGAAGGGGGTAGCCCATTGAAACTTTCATAAAGAACCTGTCCAACTGCGCCTCAGGGAGGGGATAGGTGCCCAGGTATTCAATTGGGTTTTGGGTAGCCAGCACCATAAAGGGCTGGGGCACTTTATAAGTAATCCCGTCTACTGTTACCTGATTTTCCTCCATGACTTCCAGCAGGCTGGCCTGAGTTTTTGGAGATGTCCTGTTAATCTCATCTGCAAGTATTATCTGGCTCATAATTGAACCCGGACGGTATTCGAATTCTCCCGTCTTTTGATTGTAGATTGAAAAGCCGGTGATATCCGAAGGGAGTATATCAGGCGTAAACTGTATCCTCTTAAACGAAGCGTTTATCGACTTTGCCAGCGCTGACACCAGGCTGGTTTTTCCCACTCCTGGTACATCTTCTATCAGTACATGGCCGTTGCAAATCAGGGAAATCAAGACCAGCTCAACAGCTTCTCTCTTGCCTATTATAACCTTTTCAATATTGTCTACGATTCTCCTTAGCACTATGTGTGAATTCATCTATGGCACCCTTTGCGTTTAAAATAATCAACAGTAAAATATAGCAAAATGCTTAAATACATTTTACTATATTTGACATAAGAAAGAAATGTCATTTTTATTACAAGATTATATATTAAATGTTTAAATCTTTTATTATCTCCTTTAAGGAATTTGCGGATTTTAGAAGCAGTTGGCGCTCAGAATCGTTTATGGGTATGTCCAGGATTCTTTCAACTCCGTTCCTGTTCACTATGGTGGGGACGCTGAGGCAGACATCGCTGATGCCGTACTGACCTTCAAGCAAGCTGGAAACCGTGAGGATGGAATTCTCGTCCCTGGTTATGGCCTCTACAATCCTTCTTACTGCCAGGGCCACGGCATAATAAGTCGCTCCTTTCCTTTTTATTATTTCATAGGCCGCGTTTTTAACTTCATGATAAATGTTCTTCCTGGTAAGGCCTTCATCGCATTTATGGCATTTTTCGCAGTATTCCTCTACCGTCATGCCCGCAATATTTGTCAGGCTCCACGCAGCAACTTCCGTATCGCCGTGCTCTCCGATTATATAACCGTGGATGTTTCTTGTATCAATACCTACGTGCCTGCCCAGCAGGAACCTGAAGCGCGCTGTGTCCAGTACGGTGCCGGAACCTATGACCTTGTTTTTTGGAAAGCCTGATATTTTGTAAGTGACATAAGTCAGAATATCAACAGGGTTTGTCACAACCAGCAAAATACATTCATTATTATATTTTACAATTTCAGACACTATGCTCTTAAATATGGCAGCGTTCTTATGCACAAGGTCTATCCTTGTCTCTTCCGGCTTCTGGTTTGCTCCGGCGCTGATTATTACTATGTCCGACCCTGCGCAGTCTTTATAATCACCCCTGAATATCTTGACAGGACGTACAAAAGGCATGCCGTGGTTTAAATCCATCACTTCCCCTTCCGCCTTTTGCTCGTTTATGTCTATCAGAACAAGTTCTGATATAAGACCGCTTATCATCAATGTATAAGCCGTAGTGGAACCGACGAAGCCGGCGCCCACGACAGTCACTTTTTTAAATGTATTTTCAGCCATAAACAACACCTCCTTAGAGTTCTATACCCGTCTTATTGTTCCTGAAACACAAATTTATTATTTATTGATTATAATGACATTAAACTGATATAATTATAAATGTGCTTTAAAATATTAAAAAATTTAAAATTCATGAGCAAATAGATGTAAGTCGGGGAGAGAGTTATATGGATGCAGAAATTCTGGCAGTCGGAACTGAGCTTTTGATGGGACAGATAGCGAACACAAATGCCCAGTACATATCAAACAGGCTTCCTGATGTGGGAGTCAATGTTTATTACCACAGCGTGGTAGGTGATAATCCGGGGAGGCTTAAAGAATGTTTGAATATAGCGCTGAACCGTTCTGACGTGATCATTATGACCGGAGGGCTCGGGCCTACAAAGGATGACCTTACAAAAGAAACGGTAGCCGAGGTGTTGAACCGCAAGCTGGTTTTACAGGAAGAAATCCTTGAAAAAATGAAGGATTTTTTTAAGAGATTTAACAGGCCGATGACTGAAAATAACATCAAGCAGGCCTATCTGCCCGAAGGCAGCATCGTAATTAAAAACAGCAACGGGACAGCTCCCGGCTGTATCATCGAGACGGGGGAAAAGGTGGTAATAATACTGCCGGGACCGCCCTCAGAAATGCGGCCCATGTTTGAAGAGACGGTTATACCCTACTTGGAGAAAAAATCGGAGTACAGGCTTGAGTCACGATTTATAAGGATTTTTGGGATTGGAGAGTCCTTGATGGAGGACAAAATTTTGGACCTGGTTGAAAACCAGTCCAACCCAACAATTGCTCCCTATGCCAAGGAGGGTGAAGTCACCTTGCGCATAACGGCAAGGTATGAAAATAAGAAAGACTGTGAGGATATAATAACTCCTGTTGTCGAAGAAATAAAACGCAGGCTTGGGGATACGGTATACAGCACCGAGAATAAAAACCTGGAAGAGGTGGCTGCGGAACTTCTGCTCCAAAGGGGCACCACGATATCCATAGCGGAATCCTGTACAGGAGGGCTTGTTGCGGGAAAGTTGACCGATATTCCCGGAATATCAAAAGTCTTCAACAGGGGAATAGTCTCCTACAGCAACGAGGCAAAGATGGAGAATCTTGGCGTCAGGGCAGAAACCCTTAAAAAGCATGGAGCAGTGAGCAGGGAAACCGCCATAGAAATGGCAGAGGGGATGCGGAAAGTTGCAAGGACGGATATTGCCGTAGCTATAACCGGAATTGCCGGACCTGAAGGAGGAACGCCTCAAAAGCCGGTGGGCCTTGTTTATGTGGCTCTTGCGGATAAGGAAGAGGTCAAGTGCAAGGAGCTGCGATTGTGGGGTAACAGGGCGAGGATAAGAAACGTTACAGCCCTTCATGCATTCGATATGATAAGGCGTTACATGCTGAAGCTTCCTATTGAAGACTGAGTAAGAACATGGCTTCTTATTTAACGTCATGGGAGTATGCTTTTTAATGTATTGCCAGGGTTGAGGAGGATATGGTTTGGAGAAAACACGAAAGAGAAACTTAACCGGTTCTGCGATAATAGTTATGTCCTCTATAGTATTCAGCAGGATTACCGGTTATTTCAGGGTAATGCTTATTCCCAACAAGCTTACGGAAAAAGTGGTGGCGGATTCGTACATAATGGCCTTTAAAGTGACTGACCTGATGTACAACATGCTAGTGGGCGGAGCGATTGCTGCCGCCCTTATTCCTGTTCTTACCGGATATATAGAAAAAGACCAGGAGGAAGAAGGTTGGAAAGCGGTTGGAACATTTATAAACGTCGTGTTCCTGGCAATGCTCACACTCTGCATTCTTGGAATAATTTTTGCGCCCCAGATAGTGCCCTTTATAGCGAGAGGCTTTGACGAAGAGGGTACAAAGCTTACCGTAAGCCTAACCCGGATACTGTTTCCCTCGGTATCCTTCATAATGCTGGCAGGGCTCACAAACGGAGTGCTCAACTCCTACCACAGGTTTGCCGCATCGGCTTACGGTCCGGTATTGTATAATCTGGGGGGCATTTTCAGCCTGGCCTTCCTGAGCAGGTTTGGAGTGAAGGTAGTCGCTTTTGGCGTAATGTGCAGTTCCTTGATTTATTTCTTCTTCCAGTTGTCCTTCGCCTGGAAAAACCTCAAATATTACAGATTTAAGTTTTATCTCAGGCATCCGGGGTTTAGAAACCTTTTTAAGCTTGCGATACCGTCGCTGATATCCTCATCCATCGTTCAGGTGAACGTGATAATTTCAGCCATGTTTGTGACGCTTTTCAGGGCCCCCGGCAGCGTCAATGCCTTCAACATGGCGGATACCATATGGCAGATGCCCTATGGCATTTTTGCCCAGGGTATAGGTATAGCGATTCTTCCCACCCTTTCTGCAAGGTTTGCGGTTGGAGACCTGGACGATTATAAAAGCATACTTGCCAAAGGGTTAAAATCAATACTGCTGCTGAGCGTGCCCTCTGCCGTGGGGCTTATCGTGTTGAGAGAGCCAATAATCAGCACCATATTCCAGTGGTCCAAGGGATTTGACCCGGGCTTTGTCCCCCTTGCGGGAAATATACTCATGTTTTTCTCTCTGGCCCTTTTGACCCAGTCGATAGTGGCAACCATGAACAGGGCTTTTTACGCCATTAACGATACCAGATCACCGCTGTACGTAGGTGCGTGTACAATATTTGTAAACATAGGGCTGAGCTATATATTTAAGGAATTTACCAATCTCGGGGTAGGGGGGATGGCTTTATCCTATTCCCTTACGAGCACCTTGAACGCAGTACTGCTTCTGAGTATTTTAAATAAAAAAGTCAAAGGTGTATACCTTGACAACTTTTTAAAATTCTTGCTTAAGATCATACCTGCCGCGGCGGCGATGGGTATAGTCCTGTTTTTCACCAGCCAGGCCGTTGATTTTGATGCAAGCTCTAAAATAGTACAGATATCCTATCTGGCTTTGGAAGTGGTGATCGGAGCTTCGGTCTACTTCCTGATATCCATTATTTTAAAAGTGGAGGAAGCCTTTTATATTTGTAATGCGATACTTGAAAAGGTCCGGAGCTTTAACAGGAAAATAATAAATAAATTTTAGCAAGTAAAATTGTAAAAAAATGCAAACTTATTATTGACTGCGGAAATATTTTAGTATATAATTGAATAGAACAAATGTTCGATATCGCTGTGAGGAGGAAAATCATTGACATGATAGAGAAGAAAAAAGCATTGGAAATGGCTTTGGGGCAGATAGAAAAGCAGTTCGGCAAAGGTGCGGTTATGAAGCTGGGTGAAACCAGCCATCTGAATGTGGAAGTAATACCTACAGGCGCCCTGGGCCTTGATATAGCTTTAGGTGTTGGCGGCGTTCCGAGGGGAAGGATAGTTGAAATATTCGGTCCTGAGTCATCGGGTAAAACCACCGTTGCTTTGCATATAATCGCGGAAGCGCAGAAAGCGGGGGGAGAGGCGGCGTTTATAGACGCTGAGCACGCCCTTGATCCGGTGTATGCAAAGAAGCTGGGCGTTGATATAGACAATCTGATAGTGTCACAGCCTGATACAGGGGAGCAAGCCCTTGAAATTGCGGAAGCACTGGTTAGAAGCGGTGCCATTGATGTCATAGTCATCGACTCTGTAGCGGCTTTGGTACCAAAGGCTGAAATAGACGGGGAAATGGGCGACTCCCATGTCGGCCTCCAGGCGCGCCTCATGTCACAGGCTTTGAGAAAGCTGGCCGGTGTCATAAGCAAGTCCAAAACCACAGCCATATTTATAAACCAGCTTAGGGAGAAAGTCGGCGTCATGTTCGGCAATCCTGAAACAACTCCGGGTGGTCGCGCACTAAAGTTTTATGCCAGCGTAAGGCTTGATGTAAGAAGGGTCGAGACTTTAAAACACGGTAATGAAACGATAGGAAACCGGACAAGGGTAAAGGTTGTTAAAAACAAGGTTGCACCTCCCTTTAAGGAAGCGGAGTTCGATATAATTTACGGGGAAGGTATATCCAGGGAAGGCAGCATCCTTGACATTGCCGTAAGCCTCGACATCGTGAACAAGAGCGGAGCCTGGTTCTCATACAACGGCCAGCGGATAGGCCAGGGCAGGGAAAACGTTAAACAGTTTTTAAAGGAAAACAAGGATATAGCCAATGAAATAGAAGCCAAAATCAGGGAGAACTTCGGTAAGGCCTTTGTCAACAGCATGGGCTTGAGCGATGAAAATAAAGACAAAGACGATGATGAAGGCCTGGATTTGGAATGATGGCATAAGCATGACATAGCATAAATATGACAGCGAGAATTCGTATGGAAAATACTTTTTCCAAAAGGGCTTCTTTTATTGAGATGTTCCGGCCGTCATTGGGATAGCGAATATTTTCCATATTCCTGAGTTTAAAGGTGAATTCCATGATAATAACTTCGGTAGAAAGAAACAGAAAGAATAAAGACATGCTGTCGGTTTACGTTGACAACCAGTATGCATTTTCCATCCCCGAAGCTGATTACCTTAGGTTGAACCTCTATGAGAAACGGGACATTACAGAAGAAGACATAATTAATATAAAGGAAAACGTATACTTCAACGCCGCAAAGTCCGCAGCCGTCAAGTTCCTTTCTCTGAGGCTCAGAAGCGAAAGTGAGGTCCGAAAAAAGCTTGAAAGGGATGCCTACGACAGTGAAACTATCGATAAAGTGGTAAATCATTTAAAATCTCTGGGATACTTAAACGACAGATTATATGTACAGAAATACCTTTTTGACAGAAACAAACTGAAACCGAAGTCTAAAAAAATGTTGAAGTATGAGCTTTTAAACAAAGGGATAGCTGAGGAGGAAATAGACGAAGCCCTTAACGACTGGAAAATCGATGATTCTTTAATAGCTGAGAATCTGGCAAAAAAGAAATTCGGTAAATACGATTTAAAGGATGAAAAGATAATTAAAAAAATTTACTCATTTCTCCTTCATAGGGGATTCAGCCATGAAATAATAAGCGAAGTCATAAAAAGGATGCAGGAAAGACCGGACAAGTGATATGCCCGGTCTTTTGTTCAGCCTATCTTGCCGTGCCGGCCGATCAAGCCATAGGCGTAGCTCAGCTCCTTTTTATCCCAGCCGGCTTTTGAATTCTTTGATCAATGCAGGGAGAACTTCAAGCACGTCTCCGACTATGCCGAAGGTTGCAACCTTGAAAATCGGAGCATCAGGGTTTTTGTTGATAGCTATTATAATGTCTGACGAGGACATTCCTGCAAGGTGTTGAATAGCGCCGGATATGCCGCATGCAAAATACACTTTTGGCCCCACGGTCTTGCCGGTCTGGCCTACCTGGTGGCTGTAGTCAATCCAACCTGCGTCAACAGTGGCGCGGGAGGCCCCCACAGCTCCGCCCAAGACTCTTGCAAGCTCTTCAACAAGGGCGAAGTTTTTAGGATCTCCAAGGCCCCTGCCTCCGGACACTATTATGTCGGCTTCGGTGAGATTGACGGCCTCACAAAGGGTCTTTACAACATCGAGTACCTTAATTTTTACGTCCTGAGGTATCTCAACGTCGGGTTTGATAATTTCGCCTGTCCTGGATGTGTCCGGCTCCATAGCCTTCATAACCTTGGGCCTGACTGTGGCCATCTGGGGCCTATGATTGGGACAGATTATGGTTGCCATGAGGTTCCCGCCAAATGCCGGCCTGGTTTGAAGGAGTATTTTCCTTTCAGGGTCTATTCCAAGCTCCGTGCAGTCGGCAGTCAGCCCGGTGTTTAACCTGGAAGCTACCCTGGGTGCGAGAGAGCGCCCGTAAGTAGTTGCTCCCATCAACACGATTTCGGGTTTATATTTTTTAATCAACTGCACAAAAATGTCGGTGTAGGATTCATCGTTGAAATTTTTTAGAGAAGGGTGGTCCACCATGTAGACGCAGTCCGCTCCGTAAGAGATCAGAGTCTTTGCGGCGGATTCCATATTCTCACCCATTAGAACGGCAGAAAGCGGTACTTGAAGCTGATCCGCCAGCTCTCTTCCTTTGCCGAGAAGCTCAAGAACCACATTGGCGGGAGTTCCGTTTCTCTGCTCCCCAAACACCCAAACGCCTTTGTATGCGGCTATGTCCGCCTGGCCTACCGTCTCATCCTTCTGGAAATCTATAGCTTCAAATTTACATGAGGATACGCAGGCTCCGCAGAGAGTACAGTTATCCAGGATAACCGCTTTCTTTTCCTCAACCTTTATGGCATTAAATGGGCAGCCACCGATACAAAGCCTGCAGCCCTTGCATTTTTCAGTTATTATTCTTATACTTGCCATCTATTTTACCCCCATTTCTAGTGGACAGACAATCCGTTTCTCTCTTTTCCGCCTTATTTGCACTTCATAAACTGCATGGAAAGCAGCTTGTCTGCAAGCTTTTTAGCCTGTTCTTCCGCTGTACCCTCTATCATTTCGCTATGGACGTCATGTACCGGCACAAAGGTCTTTACCACCTGGGTCGGCGAGCCCTTTAAGCCGCACAGGGCTTTGTCGGCACCTATGTCATCAGCTGTCCAGACCTTGATCACAGCCTTTTTAGCCCTCATCATGCCTTTGAGGGAAGGAAGCCTGGGCTCGTTTATCTCTTTAACAACGGTTATCAGCGCCGGCAGGGGCATTTCAACCACCTCATACCCATCCTCGGTCATCCTCTGGCATCTGATATAGCCGTTGTTGATTTCCTCAATTTTTCTCACATAAGTGGTGTGGGGAATCCCAAGCTTTTCAGCCAGGCTTGGACCAACCTGGGCGGTATCTCCGTCTGAAGCCTGCTTGCCGCAGATTATCAAATCAAAACTGCCGAGCTTCCTGATCCCCATAGATAAAGCATAGGATGTAGCCAGCGTATCGGCGCCTGCGAAAGCTTTATCGCTCAGAAGGACGGCATCGTCAACATTAAGTGCTATGGTTTCTCTAAGCAGCTCCGCTACACTGGGTATGCCCATGCTTATGACCGTCACTTTTCCGCCGAACTTATCCTTCAGTCTCAATCCTTCTTCAATTGCGTATGTATCAAAGGGATTGATTATGGCCTCTACACCTTCGCGTATGATGGTGTTTGTTTCCTTGTTGATTTTGACCTCATTGGTACCCGGTACCTGCTTGACACAAACGATTATATTCAACCTTTTCACTCCTTAACGCCGCAATGTTTTTTAACGGCTTCCACCATCAAAGACGGGGAAGCCGTTATGCTGGAAGCTTTGTGTTATGTTGCACTTTGAAATTATAAATTGACGTCACACGGTATTTATTTTTTGCTTGCCGTCTCTTTTATCAACTCAAGGGCAATAATATTTCTCTGGATCTGGTTTGTGCCTTCGTATATCTGGGTGATTTTGGCGTCCCTCATCCTCTTTTCAACCGGGTATTCTTTCATATAGCCATAGCCACCCATGATTTGTACAGCATCAGTTGTCACCCTCATCGCGGTATCTGAAGCCATAACTTTCGCCATAGCGGATTCCTTGGATATGTTTTTGGCGCCGCTGTCTATATGTCTACAGGTCTGATAGACGAGGCACCTTGTAGCCTCGATCTGGATAGCCATATCGGCCAGCATATGCTGGATGGCCTGGAATGAAGATATAGGTTGGCCGAACTGCACCCTCTCACGCGAATATTTCAAGGCTGCGTCGAAAGCTCCCTGGGCGATTCCCAGAGCCTGGGCGGCGACACCCGGCCTGGTCCTGTCGAGGGTCTTCATAGCTACCATAAAGCCCATTCCTTCTTTCCCAAGAAGGTTTTCCTTCGGAATTCTGCAATTATCAAAAACCAACTCCCGGGTGCAGGAAGCCCGTATACCCATTTTGTTCTCTTTTTTCCCAAAAGAAAAGCCAGGAGTGCCTTTTTCTACTATAAATGCCGAGAAGCCGCGGGCACCTTTGGCCCTGTTTGTACACGCTATAACTGTGTATATGTCGGCTTCGCCGCCATTGGTAATCCACTGCTTTGTCCCATTCAATACGTATTCATCGCCGTCCAGGACAGCAGTGGTTTGTATTCCTGCAGCATCGCTGCCTGCGTTGGCTTCCGTCAGGCCGAAGGCGGCGAGCTTTGCTCCTGAAGCAATATCAGGAAGGTATTTTCTCTTCTGTTCTTCACTACCGAAAAGGATGATCGGGAAGGCACCAAGGCCTGTTCCTGCGAAAGCGAGTGCAATACCTCCGCATGCCCTGCTCAATTCTTCAACGACGAGAGCCATTTCAAGAATACCGCCTCCAAGGCCGCCGTATTCTTCAGGAATGTAGACCCCACATAGGTCTGAATCAGCAAGGATCTTAACTATATCGTGGGGGAATATCTCTTTTTCATCATACTCGATAGCTATGGGAGCTATCTTCTCGTCTGCTATTTTAGCAGCCAGTTCCTTGATCATTTGCTGTTCTTCGGTTAAAAAATACTTCATTAATACACACTCCTTTTGCTGTGAAGAGGATAAACGGAAATCTCTCCACCAGATTTGATTGGTTTTTAAAGATTTCTTGCCTGGTGCTTTGATAACTTGGTATAAACTATTATTATCTGGTAATAATTAGGCTAAGAAAAGTATATTATAAATTCTAAGCCTTTGCAACAATTTCTAAAAAAGTTGCAAAGTTAAAAAAAGGCAATCTGCAAAGTTTGTTTATGAAATGACGGCTTAAAATCCCAATAAAACCACAAGGAAAATTCTTAAGTAAACTATTGAGAATATATCGGCAAAGGTGTATATTATTTGTGTGACTTCGGAGAAGATTTATGACGGGGAGTGTAACATTTGAAAAAGAAAGTCGGCGTTGTTTCGCTGGGCTGCCCTAAAAACCTTGTGGACAGCGAAACGATGCTTGGGTTACTTAAAAAAGAGGAGTTTGAGATTACCGCAGATAAAGATGAAGCTGATATTCTGATTGTGAACACCTGTGGGTTTATCGAGTCTGCCAAACAGGAATCCATAAATGCCATACTGGAAATGGCTGATTGTAAGAAAAAAGGAAACAAGCTGCTCATAGTGACCGGCTGCCTGGCGGAGAGATATAAAGATGAGATCATCAAGGAAATTCCTGAGGTGGATGCTGTCGTCGGTACAGGCAATTACATGAATATTGCCCGGGTGATAGAAGAGTCCTATTCAGGCAGAAAGCCGGTACTCTACGGGAGCCTGGAGGAAATAGAGCATCTGGATAACGAAAGGCTGATTTCTACCGGAAAGGCTTTTGCCTATTTGAAAATAGCCGAAGGTTGTGACAACTGCTGCACCTACTGCATAATACCAAAGCTCAGGGGGAGTTACAGGAGCAGAAAGATTGAAGCCATATTAAAAGAGGCTGAAACCCTTGCAGCCGCCGGAATCAGAGAGCTTATTCTGGTAGCCCAGGATACCACCAGGTACGGGCTGGATATATACGGCGAAAGGAAGCTGGTAGAGCTGATAAGGGGTATCAGCAGGATAGGCGGCCTTGAATGGATCAGGCTTCTTTATTGCTATCCGGAAGAAATAGACGATAATTTAATAGAAGAGATAGCCAATAACGAAAAGGTGTGTAAGTATATTGACATACCCATACAGCATGCCAGCGACAGGATCCTGAAAATGATGGGAAGAAGAGGTGGTAGTGAGGAAATAAAAGCCTTGATAAGGAAGCTTAGGAAGAAAATACCCGGGATTGTTATCAGGACTTCACTGATTGTAGGATTTCCCGGTGAAGGCGAGGACGACTTTGAAGTATTGCGCCAATTTGTGGAGGAAATCAAGTTTGACCGGCTCGGGGTGTTTACTTATTCCAGAGAGGAAGGTACTCCTGCTGCAAAGATAAAGCCTCAGATAAATAAGAGGATAAAGGAAAAAAGATACAAAGCTCTGATGACATTGCAGCAGGAAATATCTCGGAAGAAAAACAGAGATAGACTGAACAAAACTTATACAGCCATTGTTGAGGGGGTTTCGGAAGACGGGATATTTTATTATGGCAGGACATATGCAGAAGCTCCCGATATTGACGGTGTGGTTTACTTTACATCGCGAGAACCTTTGCAAACAGGTGAGTTTGTTAAGATAAAAGTACTTAATACCGATGAATATGATTTAATAGGGGAGGTTATAAATGAATCTGCCGAATAAAATAACTTTGTCACGCATTTTTATTGTGCCGATTTTTATGCTGTTTATAATACCGTTTCCCAAGTGGCTGCTGGAAAGCGATTTTCTCGGAATAATCCGTCCCCAATTGCTATCTGTAAACAACTTTATTTCAAGCTACGGCAATTATATCGCTGCCGTTATTTTCATAATAGCATCCAGCACCGACGGTGTTGACGGATACATAGCCAGAAAAAGGAAACAGATCACAAGATTCGGAAAGTTTCTTGATCCCATAGCTGACAAGCTTCTTGTGACCGCTGCCCTCATCGCCCTGGTCGAAAGAAACGACATAACCGGCTGGGCGGCGATGATCATAATAGGGCGGGAGCTTATAGTCACAGGCTTAAGGCTGGTTGCGGCAGGTGAAGGCATCGTCATAGCTGCAAGCAAGCTGGGAAAACTGAAGACCGTAACGCAAATCATAGCAATTGTTGCGGCTTTGCTCAAAAATTTTCCGTTGGACCGGTTTACGGATTTCCAGTTTGACAAGTATGCCATGTTTATAGCCGTCATAATTACCATATACTCAGGATATGACTATATCGCAAAAAATTCAAAGGTTATAGACTATAATACCTAGTCTATAATTTTTGTTATTTTTTCTTTTTTTATATAAATTTATAGAAATTTCAAGGAAATTATTGCATATAACTCAAATTTATAATATACTTTTATTATTAGGAAATAGTATCAGGTAATAAAGAAGCATTTGGACTTTTGAGAGGTGTAACGGATGAGCAGGTCTTCTCTTTTAAAAAAGGAAAGGCAGAGCGTACTTCGAGAAAAAATAAAGAATGATCCTTTTTTGACAGACGAAGAACTGGCGGAAATATTCTCTGTGAGCATACCGACAATAAGGCTTGACAGGCTTGAGCTGGGAATACCTGAGTTAAGAGAACGGATTAAAAACGTAGCTGCGGAAAGCTACGCTAAAGTAAAATCCCTCCACAGCAAAGAAATAGTTGGTGAATTACTGGATATAAACCTGGGCAAAAGTGGTATTTCAGTGCTTGAAACCGATGAGAGCATGGCCTTCGAGAAGACAAAAATAGTGAGAGGACATTTTATTTATTCTCTTGCCGAGTCCCTTGCAATTGCAGTAATAGACGCGCAGGTAGCATTGGTCGGAGTGGCCAATATCAAGTACAAAAACCCTGTTTATGCCGGAAGCAAGCTTTTAGCAAGGGCGGAAGTGCGCAGGGTCAGGGACAATAAGTATGTCGTTTGGGTCAAGATTTTAGAGAAACAGGTAGAGGCTTTTAGAGGTAAATTTATATTAGTATCCCTTGAAAAAGTCTGAGAAAAATAGTATTTTTAAATATACAGTAAATATACAGTGTAAGAAATTTTTGGGAGTGAATATTTTGATAATACTTGTGGATGCAATGGGCGGGGACAATGCTCCGGATGCCATAGTAAACGGTTGTATAGATGCGGTTATGGAGCAGGATGGATTCGATATATTACTCATCGGTGATAGCGACAAGATAAATAAAATATTAAAGGAGAGGAATTTCAGCAGCCCAAGGTTGAAGATTCATCATACTCAGGAAATGATAACCAACGACGACATGCCCACCAAAGCCATAAAGAGCAAAAAGAATTCTTCTATGGTAGTAGGATTCACCCTTCTTAAAGAGAAAAAAGGTGATATATTTCTGTCTGCCGGAAACAGCGGCGCATTGCTTGCGGGTGCGCTGCTGCTTATAGGAAGGTTGAAGGGCGTCGACAGGCCGGCTCTTGGAGCCGTGATACCCACTAAAACCGGCAGGGCTTTGCTCATTGACGCAGGACTCAATTCAACGTGCAAGCCGATCAACTATTTACAATTCGGCATATTGGGATCAGCTTATATGAAAGAGCTTTTTAACCTTGACAGCCCGAAAGTCGGACTTATAAATATAGGTTCGGAGCAGTCCAAAGGGAATGAAGTGATAAAACAGGCATTTTCGCTTCTTTCCAAGTCAGGTTTGAATTTTGTGGGAAATATTGAGGGAAATGATGTAATAGAGGGAAAAGTTGACGTAATAGTTTGCGACGGTTTTGTAGGCAATGTGGTGTTGAAACTCCTCGAGGGAGCTGCTGCTTTCATGTTTGGAGGTTTAAAGGAAATATACTCAAAGAACATAATTTCTAAGCTGTCCGCCCTGGCAATCAAAAAAGATTTAAAGAACTTCATACGCAGGCTTGACAAAGATGAAAACGGCGGAGCGCCTATTCTCGGCATAGACGGCTTAGTGTTCAAAAGCCATGGAAGTTCGAACACCAAGACAATTAAGCACGTGATTTTAAAGGCATTCAAGATCGCCAACACTTCAATGCTTGGAAAGTTGCGTGAACAATTTAAAAATATGGAGGTTAGAGATGTTGAATTTGGGAGATAAGGGGATTGGAATTATCGGACTTGGAAGCTGTGCGCCGGAAAAGGTTTTAACCAATTTCGACCTTGAAAAAATGGTTGAGACCTCTGATGAATGGATAACGAAACGAACCGGGATTTCTGAGAGGAGAATCCTAGATGAGGATAAACCCGCTTATGAAATGGGAGTTGAAGCAGCAAAGAAAGCAATTGAGGATGCCGGCATAACAGCGGAAGATATTGACCTGATTATCTGTACCACATCGACGCCGGATTACCTGAGTCCTTCAACTGCCTCCATTATCCAAAAATACATAGGAGCGTCAAAAGCGGCAGCCTTTGACCTTAATGCGGCCTGTTCCGGGTTTGTTTACGGAATAACTACCGCCAGCAACTTCATAGCTACGGGATACAGCAAATATGTCCTGGTGGTGGGTTGCGAAGCGCTGTCGAAAGTCGTAGACTGGCAGGACAGGAACACATGCGTCTTGTTTGGTGACGGAGCAGGAGCTTGCGTTCTCGGGCCTGTTGAAAAGGAGCACGGAATAATATCTACATACCTTGGGGCTGACGGAAGCTTAGGCCATAACATCACCATACCCTGTTGTTACATTGATCAATCCGATATAGAAAAGCGCAGGCGAGGTGAGAAACTCGTCGTGTGGATGGATGGGAGCGAGGTTTTTAAGTTTGCTGTAAGGATAATGGCCCAGGCTATAGAAAAGGTCCTTGCTGATTCAAACGTCAGCATTGAAGATGTCAAGCTTATAATTCCCCATCAGGCCAATGTAAGGATTATAGACGGAGCTGTAAAGAAGCTCGGCATATCTGCTGATAAAGTGTATGTAAACGTACAAAAATACGGTAATACTTCATCCGCTTCCATTCCGGTAGCGCTGGATGAGGCCATAAAGGAAAAAGCCATAAATAAGGGGGATTATATAGTACTGGTAGGCTTTGGTGGAGGTCTTACCTGGGCGTCAACATTGATCAAATGGAACAAGGAGGTATAATATGGGTAAACTAGCATTCATTTTTCCGGGCCAGGGTGCTCAACATGTTGGAATGGGAAAGGAAATTTCTCAGGAATACAGGTCTGCAGATGAAATTTTTAACCAGGCTTCAGAGGCCTTAGGTTTTGATGTAAAGAAGATGGTGTTTGAAGGCGATGAGGAGACTTTAAAAATAACCGAAAATACGCAGCCGGCCATTCTCACCGTAAGCATAGCCTGCCTGCAGCCCCTGGTTGAGAAAGGCATCAAACCTTACGTAACTGCGGGCTTGAGCCTTGGTGAGTATTCCGCCCATGTTGCGGCAGGAACCATGTCCTTCAAGGATGCTGTTGCCCTTGTTAAAAAGAGAGGAAAATACATGCAGGAGGCCGTGCCTGTTGGCGTAGGAGCAATGGCTGCTATCCTGGGATTGGAAACTCAGGAAGTCATAGATTGCTGCAAAATGGCATCCGACGTAGGTATCGTCGAACCGGCCAACTTCAACTGCCCCGGCCAGATAGTTGTTGCAGGTGAGGTGAAGGCGGTGGAAAAGGCTGTGGAGCTTTGCAAGGCCAAAGGCGCCAAGCGTTCCATGCTCCTTCCTGTGAGCGCTCCCTTCCACTGCAGTATGCTGAAGCCTGCCGGCGAGAAACTGGCTGCAGAGCTTGAAAAAGTGCAATTAAATGATATTGGTATTCCGGTTATAAGCAATGTCACGGCGGATTACGTCAAAGATAAATCCCAGGTAAAAGAGCTTCTTATAAAACAGGTGAGCAGCCCGGTGCTTTGGGAAGACTCTATAAGGAAAATGCTGGAGGACGGAGTGGATACCTTCGTAGAGATAGGACCCGGTAAAACGCTGAGCGGATTCGTAAAAAAGATCAGCAAGGAAGCCAGGGCTCTCAATGTTGAGGACATTGCTTCATTAAATAAAACTTTGGAAGAACTGTCCAACAAGTAAGAAGGCTTAAGAAGGAGGAATGCATAATATGCAACTGAAAGGGAAAACTGCTGTTGTGACCGGCTCGGGAAGGGGCCTGGGAAAAGCAATTGCTCTGAAGTTGGCTCAGATGGGAGCAAACATCGTTTTGAACGATATAGCTTCGTCTGATGCCATTGACGCTACTGCTGAGGAATTTAAAGCATTGGGTTATAATGTTATAGTCACAAAAGGTGACGTAAGAAATGCAGAAGACGTGGAAAATATGATTAATAAAGCAGTTGAAGCTTTCGGAAGCCTTGACATTTTAGTCAACAATGCAGGGATAACGAAGGATATGCTGATGGTTAAAATGTCCGAGAAAGACTGGGATGATGTTTTGGACATCAATCTCAAAGGCGCTTTTTTGTGTACCAAAGCTGCCGCAAAGATTATGATAAAGCAGCGGAGCGGCAAAATTATCAACATCGCCTCTGTTGCCGGAGTTATGGGAAATCCGGGACAGGCAAACTACTCTGCCTCCAAGGCCGGGCTTATAGGACTTACGAAATCAACCGCCAAGGAGCTTGCATCAAGGAACATCACTTGCAATGCCGTCGCTCCGGGTCTTATCCAGAGCAAAATGACAGAAGTATTGCCTGAAAAAGTGAAGGAAAACTACTTGAATAACATTCCCCTCGGCAGGTTTGGGACGCCTGAAGATGTAGCGAATGTTGTCGGTTTTCTTGCCTCCGACGATTCAAATTATGTGACTGGTCAGGTAATACATATTGACGGAGGACTGGTTATGTAATAATATCTTAATGTGAAGGTCTGCTAATTGTAGCAAACTTTTGCATTAGGAATTATTAATAATTAATGAAACCCTCTGTGGGAGGAGGTGAACATATGGTCTTCGAAAAAGTTAAAAAAATTATAGTAGAGCAATTAGGTGTTGAAGAGGATGATATCACGATGGAATCTTCCTTCATAGACGATTTAGGAGCAGACTCACTTGATATTGTTGAATTGATAATGGCTTTTGAAGAGGAGTTCGATTTGGAAATTCCTGATAGCGAGGCCGAGAAAATTACGACCGTAGGTGATGCTGTAGAGTACATTAAGAATAACACGTAAAAAAAGTCCCTTTAACGGGACTTTTTTTATAAATTTATATATTTTATATTCTCAAGCTTTGAATAATCGACAATTCACATTTATTATAAATTCGAGTGACAGCCCGGTATTTTCAGGCTTCAGTAAATCTATTTGTGACGCATTGACTTATCTGTGTTAAAACTTGGTAACTCGATTTCAGCATACTTCGGTGAAGGAAGAAGGAGGTTAAGGATATGAGGAAGCGCGTAGTCATAACAGGGATAGGAGTTATATCATCGCTTGGAATAGGAGTAGAAAAGTTTTGGAATTCCGTAAAGGAAGGCAAATGCGGCATTAATACCATAACAAGGTTCGATGCATCCAATTTGCCTACAAAGGTTGGAGCTGAAGTTAATGATTTTGACCCTGTCCAGTTTATAGATAAAAAGGAAGCGAAAAGGATGGACAGGTATACCCAGTTCGCGGTAGCTGCTGCAAAGATGGCTGTGGATGCCTCGGAAATCGACCTTGAAAAGGTTGACAAATATAGGATGGGTGTGATTGTAGGTTCGGGCATAGGGGGTATTGAAACCCTTGAAGAGCAGCATCAGGTTCTTCTCAATAAAGGTCCGGGAAGGATAAGCCCTTTCTTTATTCCCATGATGATTGCAAATATGGCAGCCGGCCGCATTGCCATACAGTATGGGGCTAAGGGCTTCAATGAGTGTGTTGTGACAGCCTGCGCCACATCCACTAACGCTATTGGAGACGCTTTTAAAGTTATACAGCGAGGCGATGCTGATATTATGATCACCGGCGGGACAGAAGCATCGATCACTCCCTTGTCTTTTGCAGGCTTCTGCTCGATGGGCGCCATGTCCACCACTGAGGACCCTGCAGATGCGCTAAAACCCTTCGATGCCAGAAGAAACGGCTTTGTCATGGGTGAAGGCGCAGGCATACTGGTTATTGAGGAGCTGGAACATGCTCTTAACAGGGGCGCGAACATAATAGCTGAGATAGTCGGGTACGGCTGCACAAACGACGCTTACCACATCACAGCCCCGGTTCCCGACGGTGAAGGCGCGGCCAGGGCCATGAAGATGGCTATTGACGATGCAGGCATTAAGCCTGAAGATGTAGGATACATAAACGCTCACGGAACTTCAACGGAATTGAATGACAAAAACGAAACAACAGCGATAAAAACAGTGTTCGGAGAATATGCATACAAGCTGCCGGTAAGCTCTACAAAGTCCATGACAGGACATTTGCTTGGCGCAGCAGGAGCCGTGGAAGCAATTATAACCGCCCTTGCATTAAAGGAAGGCTACCTGCCTCCGACGATCAATTATAAGGTTCCTGATCCTGAGTGTGACCTGGATTATGTACCGAACACCGGCAGAAAGGCCGACATCAAATATGCTTTATCAAATTCCCTCGGATTCGGAGGGCATAATTCGGTGCTTGCATTCAAAAAATATTGCTGATAGTATTCTTGTAAAATACGATGTTTTAAAGGGGGCTTAGGCCACAAAAAAATTTTCGGCCTTAAGCCCTCAGTGCTGTGAGATAAAAAAATAAATTAATAAAGTAGATGGGGAATATGATAAATAATACTGAATCTTTTGAGGAAAGCTTGGCGGAGTTAGAGAAGAAAATAGGATACGTTTTTAAAAACAGGCAAAACCTTATCCTAGCGTTGACCCACAGCTCCTATGCAAATGAAAACAAAGGCGACAAGCTTATGAGCAATGAAAGGCTGGAGTTTCTCGGGGATGCGGTTCTTAACGTAATAATCAGTGAGAATATTTACAGGGAACATTCCAATCTCACTGAAGGGGAAATGACAAAGGCGCGGGCGAATATCGTGTGCGAAACCTCGCTGGCAAAGTGCGCTGGGGATATCGAAATAGGAAAGTACCTATTGCTCGGTAAAGGCGAGGAGCTTACCGGAGGGAGAAAGAGAATTTCGATCCTTTCGGATGCTTTTGAGGCTCTTATAGGCTCTATTTACCTGGATGGCGGCATTGCTGAGGCCAGAAAATTTATCCATGATAAGATGAAGTCTTTGATAGACGACTCGATAAAAGGAATAATATTTATGGATTACAAAACTCAACTGCAGGAGCTCGTGCAAAAAAAAGGCGATCAAAAGATCTCCTATGAGATTATAGACGAAAAAGGCCCGGACCATAACAAGACCTTTGTGGTACAGGTAAAAATATCTGACAAAGCCATGGGGACAGGCAAAGGCAAAAGCAAAAAAGAAGCTGAACAGAATGCGGCTAAGTGCGCCCTTGAACAGGTCGAGGCCGGGAGTGGCTTATGAGCGTCAGACACGTCGTAATTCCTATATTTGTACCCCATAAAGGCTGTCCTTTCGACTGCATTTACTGCAATCAGAAGACGATAAGCGGTCAGACGGAAGAGATGACGGAGGAAAAGATGAGGCAAATCGTCGATGCCCACCTCAGCTCGATAAGGGAGGGCACTTATGTAGAAATAGGCTTTTATGGGGGAAGCTTCACAGGTATAGAAAAAGAACAGCAGTTAAGTTTTTTGAAAACAGCCAATGAATATATAGCCCAAAACAAGGTTAAGGGCATAAGGCTTTCAACACGTCCCGACTACATAAACGAGGAAATCCTGGATTACCTTAAGGAGCATAACGTAAGCACCATAGAGCTGGGCGTGCAAAGCCTTGATGAGGAAGTGCTGGAAAAGTCGTGCAGGGGACATAAAGCTGATGATGTATTTGCGTCATCAGCTTTAATTAAGCGATATGGCATCAACCTTGGCATCCAAACAATGATAGGACTGCCGGGAAGCACAAGAGAGAAAGACTGCCTTACCGCCCAGAAAGTGGTGGAATTGTCTCCCCAAATAGTCAGGATATATCCAACCCTCGTAATTAGAGGAACTTACCTTGAAAAAATGTATTATGCGGGCCTTTACACTCCGCTACGGATAGAGGAAGCAACAGATTTGTGTGCCGAACTGCTGGACTTATATGAAAGCAACAAAATAAAAGTGATAAGGATGGGCCTTCAAGCTACCGATAACATCAATGAAGGCTCAGATGTTGTGGCCGGCCCCTTTCATCCGGCTTTCAGACAACTGGTTGAATCAAAGCTGATGCTTAACAGGATTGAAAAGGCCATAGCTGAAAATGGGCTTGAGGGTGAAAAACGCATAGCCCTCATTACAGGAGAAAAGAATATTTCCAATGTTGTAGGTCAGAAAAGAAGCAATATAGATTATCTTAAGCATAAGTATGGGTTCAGCGACGTTATTGTCAGGGCAGTTGAGGGGCTGGGAAATAAGATAAAGGTATCGGCGGAATAAGGGCTATGGATTATAAAATGTATTGAATAATAAATCAGTTGTGCTAAAATTAAGAAGTGTGTCGTTATAGCTGCGGTGGAAATGGATTGCTGCTGCTTTTTTAGATATTACGGTTGCTGAGGTGTAAAAGTTTGTATCTTAAAAAACTGGAAATTCAGGGGTTTAAGTCTTTCGCAGATAAAACGGTGCTTGAGTTCGGGTCAGGCATAACAGCCGTCGTCGGCCCTAACGGCAGCGGAAAGAGCAACATTGCCGATGCCGTAAGGTGGGTGCTGGGAGAGCAAAGCGCCAAAACTTTGAGGGGCAACAAGATGGAAGACGTCATTTTTGCCGGGACTGAGCACAGAAAACCTCTGGGGTTTGCCGAAGTGTCGTTGACGATAGACAATTCCGACAACAGCCTCCCTGTGGAATTCAGCGAAGTCACCATCACAAGAAGGGCTTTCCGGTCCGGAGAAAGTGAATATATGATAAATAAGACGTCATGTCGTCTTAAGGACATACATGAGTTGTTTCTTGATACCGGCATAGGCAAGGATGGCTATTCCATTATAGGGCAGGGCAGGATTGACGAGATACTGAGCGCCAAGTCGGAGGACAGAAGGCATATATTTGAGGAAGCTTCAGGAATAATGAAGTTTAAGACCAGGAAGATTGAAGCTGAAAAAAAGCTGGAGCTGACAAAGCAGAACCTTCTCCGGATCAATGATATAATCATTGAGCTTGAAAACCAGCTTGTCCCTTTAAAAGAGCAGGCAGAAATCGCAAGAAAGTATCTTGCATTGAGGGAAAAGCTTAAAGAGCTTGAAGTAAATGTATATCTTGAAAATATTTCGAAATACAGGGATAAAATAAAAGAACTGGAAGAGCAGTATTCATCAATCAAGGAGAACATGGATTCCGAGAATAAAAAGCTTGAGGATATCACCCGGGCCAACAGCCGGAAAAAAGAACTGCTCAGATCCCTTGAAGAGAAACTGAACAGCTCAAGGCAGGAATTTTACAACCTTGAAGGAAGTCTTGAGAGGTTCCAGTCTGAAATAAGGCTTAATGAAGAAAAAATAAACAATCTGATGCGGAATATTGGGCGGATAGACGGTGAAATACTGGAAATAGAAAATAAAATATGCGGCCTGTCCAGAGAGCTTGACGGTAAGCGTCAAAAGCTGGATTACCTGGGCAAGATGCATACGGAATATTCGCAAAAGCTGGCTGAGAGCGAGAAACGAATGGAGACTGTCCTCGCTTCTCTTGATGAAAGCGAAAGGCATATAGAGAGCCTCAAATCAAGCGTAATGGACAAGCTTGATTTGCTGTCTGACAAAAAAACCCAGGTTAACAGCATAAAGTCCCATCTGGAGGGCTTTGCCCGCAGGCAGCATCATATAGGCGACGAAATCAATCAGCTTTTGCTTGAGAAGGATAGGGAAAAATTAAGAAAAGAAGAGCTTCAGGAAAGCCTCCGGGCTGCAAAAGAACAGATAAAGGACCTGAAGTCCGAGCTTGAAGCTCTCACAAAGGAAAAAAGCGATATGGATTCCAGGCTGGAGGAGTTGCGAAAGAGGCAGAACAAGCTAAAGTCGGAAATCCAATTTAAAAGCTCAAGGCAAAAAATGCTCGGCGATATGGAAAAAAACCTTGAGGGCTATAACAGGAGCGTCAGAGCGGTGCTTGAAGCCTGCCATGGGTCTGCTGCCTTCGGAGCGGGAATCCACGGAGCGCTGGCTCAGCTTATCAAAGTGGAAAAAAGGTTCGAAACTGCCGTTGAGATGGCTTTGGGCGGAGCCCTTCAGAACATAGTGACGGATACGGAGGAAGACGCCAGGAGGGCCATTGAATTTCTTAAAAGCAATAAGCTGGGAAGGGCCACTTTCCTGCCCATCAGCGCCGTAAAAGGCCGCCAGCTTGATGAAAATGTGGTGAACCGGGTAAAAAACTATCCCGGATTTTGCGGCATTGCCAGCGAGCTGGTCAGCTGCGGCGAAGAATTTAAAGGGATCATACTGAATTTGCTGGGCAAAGTGGTGGTGGTGGAAAACCTTGAGGCCGGCATCAGGCTGGCCAGGGATTTTAAGTACGGTTTCAGGATAGTTACCATTGAGGGTGACGTCATAAATACCGGCGGTTCCATGACAGGTGGAAGTGCTGAAAGCAAGGGCACGGGCATATTGAGCAGGAGAAGGGAGATATTGGAGCTGAAGGCTGACATCGACAGGCTTTCCGGCGATGAGGCTTCCCTGGAGAAGGATATAGACCAATTGATTTCGAGGATAAATGAAGCAGCACAGAGAATTACTTCCAAGGAGGCCCAGATAAAGGACAAGGAGCTTGCGAGGGTGCGTGATGAAAGCCATCTTATGCAAGTGGAAGAAAACATTGAAAGGCTTGCTGCCAAGATTGAAATGCTGAGGCAGGATAGGGATCAGCTTTCCAGGCAGCAAAAGGATGTTGAAAAAGAGCTTGAAAAATATTTAAATGAGTTAAGGCTTATAGAAAATGAGATTTCCGAAATCAAGGGCGTTATCGAGGAGCATCAGCAAAAGCACAAAGAGGACCGGTCTGTCCGCGATGCGCTGCATGCCGACATCACCGACTTCAAAATATCGGTGAATTCCATACTTGAAAGCATGGAAGGAGTAAAAGAAGCCATCAGCAGGATAGAGAACGAAATTGGAGCCCTGAGGAAGAATATAGGCAAAAAAGTCGCTGAAAAAGACAAATGCGACAAAGAGATTAAAGAATTACAGGAGACTAATGAAGACCTCAGCCGGCAGATCAAAGCCGGTGAGCAGGAGAAGGCAGGCAAAGTTTTTGAAATTGACCGCATTACAGAGGAAAAAAAGGTCCTTGAAGAAGAGTTGCATGATATAGTTAACCAGATAAATGAAATAAACAGGAATATCGTCCTTTTGAATGAGGAATTCAGCAGGGTTGAGGTGAGAAAGGCCAAGATAGAGTCGGAAATGGAGGCCGTCCAGAACCGGATGTGGGATGAGTATGAGCTTACCTACACCAATGCCCTGGATCTAAAAAAGGACATAGGCAGCATCGCCCAGGCCCAGAAAAAAATAGCCGAGTACAGAAACCAGATCAAGGAGCTGGGACATGTAAATATAGGAGCCATTGAAGACTATATAAAAACCAGAGAGCGCTATGAGTTTATGGTCCATCAGAGAGATGACATGGAGCAAGCAAAAGAAAAACTTCACAGGGTGATCCGTGAAATGACCTCAATTATGAAAAAGCAGTTCCTGGAGCAGTTTAATTTAATAAACCACAATTTCAACCTGGTTTTCAGGGAATTGTTTGACGGCGGAAAGGCGGAATTGATTCTGGTTGACGAAGAAAACGTCCTGGAGAGCGGAATTGAAATAGAAGTACAGCCCCCGGGGAAGAAGCTTCAGAATATGATGCTGCTTTCAGGCGGTGAAAGGGCTTTTACCGCCATAGCTCTGCTTTTCGCAATACTCCGGCTCCGCCCTGTGCCTTTCTGCATACTGGATGAGATAGAAGCCGCCCTTGATGACGCAAACGTATACAGGTTCTCCGAATACCTCAGGAAGTTCTCAGGGCAAACCCAGTTTATAATGGTCACACACAGAAAAGGCACCATAGAAAACTCGGATGCGCTGTACGGCGTCACCATGCAGGAGCGTGGAATATCCAAGGTTATTTCGATGAAACTGGGAGAAAAAGCAGGATAATCATAATCAATCAATATACGGAGGTAATTTATGGGTTTCTTTGAGAGATTAAAAGAAGGATTGCAGAAAACGAGGAAAGGGATAACCGAGAAAATAGACCAGGTGCTCGTATCCTTCGGAAAAATTGATGACGATCTGTTTGACGAGCTTGAGGAGATTCTTATAACTTCTGACGTCGGCATAGACACCACGATGAAAATAATTGAGGATTTGAAAAGAAAAGTAAGAGAGCGCAAGGTCACAAACCCGATGATGGTGAAAAACCTTTTAAAAGAAGAGCTGATTGAGATATTGTCCGATAGCGACTCCGAGCTCAAAATTGATACCGTACCGACAGTTATCATGGTTATAGGCGTAAATGGCGTGGGTAAAACCACTTCAATAGGAAAGATAGCAAACCTGCTTAAACAGCAGGGAAAGAAAGTCATACTTGCAGCCGGCGATACTTTCAGAGCTGCCGCCATAGACCAGCTGGAGATATGGTCAAACAGGGTAGGGGTTGATATCATAAAACAGTCTGAAGGTTCAGACCCTGCAGCTGTGGTTTATGACGCCATACAGGCAGCAAGGTCACGAAAGGCCGATGTGCTGATCTGCGACACTGCAGGAAGGCTGCACACAAAAAAGAACCTTATGGAAGAGTTAAAGAAGGTTTCCCGTGTCATAGACAGGGAGCTTCCCGGCGCCGGGCGGGAAACGCTGCTTGTATTGGATGCGACTACCGGGCAGAATGCCATATCCCAGGCTAAAACCTTTAAAGAATCGACAGACATCACCGGTATTGTGCTGACAAAGCTTGACGGTACTGCAAAGGGCGGCATTGTCATCGCCATAAAGTCGGAGCTGGATATTCCCGTAAAACTGGTGGGCGTAGGAGAAAAAATGGAGGACTTGCAGCGTTTTGATGCGGTGGAATTCGTGGAGGCATTATTTGAATAGACACAATTAACTCATACAGTAACTAAAAAGGCGCGGGCAGCAACAGCAAAGTTAAACTTGGATTTGCTCTGCTTTTGCCGGCGCCATAAACAGAGTTTGCCTCTTTTAGGGATGCGAATTTTCCATGATTCTGACCTTATCCTTAAAATACGGTTTGTACCTGTCGACTTCGAAAAGGCCTCCGATAGTTTTTTTTACATTTCAGGCCAGGCTGTTAAAATCATAAAACCTTTCACTCTCTCTTATATTATCAACCACTCTTTTGCCTGTGCCTCCGGCAATGTAATCCCAACAGTCTACGGGATCTTTGGCCGTCATTGCGATGCTTTTAAGAGGGTGATATTACTATCAGCCCTTTTCTGTATAAAAATTAAACAACGCCATTGACGTCTCCAATGGATTTTATTTATTTTAATGCATTTTTACGATTAAAAAGGGCTTATGACAGCCTTGTTTTTAAAAATTAGGTAAAATAATTATAAAACAATTATAAAAATAATTATAATTATAAAAATAATTACATGCATTTAGAACTTGACAGGAAATTTTTAGGGCGGTAGTATAAGAACCAAACTTTATTTGGGGGTGCTTAAATGCTCAAACTGTACAGATACTTAAAGCCCTATTGGAAAGCAGCACTGCTGGCACCTATTCTGATGCTTGTTGAAGTTGTCATGGATTTGTTGCAGCCCACTTTCATGGCTGTCATTATAGATAAAGGCGTTGCGCAAGGAGATCTGAGTTTTACCGTCAAGACAGGTTCCATAATGATAGGGATTGCTTTGATCGGCTTTCTAGGCGGCCTTGGCTGTATCATAGCATCAAGCTTTGCCAGCATGAATTTTGGAACTGATTTAAGATCAAGCGTTTATAGAAAGATACAAGAGTTTTCTTTTGCAAACCTGGATAAATTCAAAACCGCTTCACTTATCACAAGGCTGACAAATGATATAGTTCAGGTCCAAAATGTCGTTCTCATGTCGCTAAGGATACTTGTAAGGGCTCCTTTGCTCTGCGTTGGAGGGCTTATCATGGCTATAGGCATTAATGCAAGGCTTGGATTGATTTTTGCAGCCCTTATACCGATGCTTGCCATATCGATAACTGCAGTCATTAAAAAAGGTTTTCCCCTTTTTATGACGGTACAGCAAAAGCTGGATAAGGTGAATGCGGTGATGAGGGAAAACTTAACGGGTGTACGCGTAGTAAAGGCCTTTGTCAGGGCCGACCTGGAAAAGTCCCGATTCGGCACCGCCAACGATGACCTGACTGACATTACTGTGAGGGTATCGAGGTTTGTGGCTTTGATCATGCCTATCATGATGCTCATAATGAACGTCGGAGTGGTAGCGGTTGTCTGGTTTGGGGGAATCGAAGCAGGAAGAGGAAATATCCAGGTTGGAGAGATAATGGCCTTCATAAATTACATGACATTGATCCTTTTCTCGCTTTTGATGGTCGCATTCGTCCTCATGATGTTCTCGCGGGCAAAGGCTTCCGCAGACAGGATCAATGAGGTCCTTGAAACCGAGGTGGATATACTGGATGCCGCCGACGCCTCCGATGAGCCGCTGAAAAGCGGAAGCCTGGTATTTGAAAACGTTTCCTTCAGGTACAAGGATACCGGCGGTGAACCGGTGCTTAAAAATATATCCTTTACTGCAAACCCCGGAGAGACAGTGGCCATACTCGGCGGGACCGGCTCCGGCAAATCCTCCCTTGCCAGCCTCATTCCGCGCCTTTATGACGTCACCGAGGGAAGGGTGCTGGTTGATGGAAAGGATGTGCGGGATATCAAGCTGAGCCGTCTTAGAAACAGCATAGGTTTTGTTCTTCAGGAATCGGTATTATTCTCGGGTACAATCAAAGATAACATACGCTGGGGTAAGAAAGATGCGACAGATGAGGAAATAATAGAAGCTGCAAAAGCGGCCCAGGCCCATGATTTTATTATGAGCTTCAAAGACGGATACGAAACTCACCTCGGACAGAGGGGCGTAAATTTGTCCGGAGGCCAGAAACAACGCATTTCCATCGCCAGAGCGCTGGTCAAAAAGCCAGCCATATTAATACTTGACGACAGCACCAGCGCGGTGGACATGGTTACCGAAAGCAAGATTCAAAAGGCTTTGAAAGAGATGATGAAAAATACTACGCGTATTGTTATAGCTCAGCGCATAAGCACAGTGCTGGATGCGAATAAAATATTAGTGCTCGATGACGGCAAAATAGTAGGCCAGGGCACCCATGATGAGCTTTTGAGGACAAACCCCGTTTATCAGGACATATACAGGTCACAGCTTGGAGAGGAGGCTTTAAGAAATGTCAAGTAGCGGTTCAAACAGCTATCAAATAAGGCACGGAGCCGGATTTGGAGTCGGAGGCGGCCGCCATTCAAGGTTTTTGCCGGGAGCAAAAGCAAAAAATGTAAAAGGGACATTGAAAAGGCTGTGGAGCTACCTGAGCCTCAAAAAAGGATCTTTGATTATGGCGTTGTTTTTTGTGGCATTAAGCTCGGCACTTGCACTGGTAGGTCCTCTGCTTATAGGGATAGCTATTGACAATTACATCATTCCCAAAAACTTTCGCGGCTTGATGGGCATGTCACTGCTTATGCTGGCCGTATATGTGCTTGGCGCCCTTAGCACCTGGCTGCAGAATTATATAATGATTGGGGTTGTACAGGGAACAGTTAAAGAAATAAGAAAAGAGCTGTTTGACAAGCTCCAAAGCCTTCCTTTAAGCTTTTTTGACACCAGACCCCACGGAGACCTCATGAGCAGGCTTACCAACGACGTTGAAAACATCAGCAGCACCTTGAATACAAGCGTTACGCAAATGTTTTCAAGCCTCATAACTTTCATAGGAGCCATTATAATGATGCTCTATTTAAGTCCTTTGCTCACACTTTTAACCATGATAATAATACCTGTAATGTTGTTTTTCACCGGAAAAATTTCCAAACGCACCCGCAAATTTTTCTCAGAGCAACAGCAATACCTTGGTCAATTAAACGGACTTATAGAAGAAACCATTTCAGGCCAGAAGGTGGTAAAGGTGTTCTGTCATGAGGCAGAGAACATTGAAGAATTTGAGAAAAACAACAAAAAGTTGAAAAGTGTGGCAATCCGTGCCCAAATCTTTTCAGGAATTGTGCCTCCTTTCATGGGTATGTTGAACAATATAGGTTTTGCCATAGTTGCCGGCGCAGGAGGCTATCTTGCCATCAAACAAGTGATAACGGTGGGCGTAATAGCCAGCTTCATAAATTACTCCAAGCAGTTTTCAAGACCCCTTAATGAGCTCGCAAACCAGTTCAACATGATCCAGTCCGCCCTTGCCGGCGCAGAAAGGGTTTTTGAGATTATGGACGAAAACCCTGAGCCTCCAGACGAGCCGGGAGCTTTTACTTTTAATGAAATAGCAGGTGCCGTAAAGTTTGATGATGTTTCCTTCGGCTATAAAAAGGATACTCCTGTACTCAAAAATATAAATCTTGACGTAAAGCCGGGGCAGATGATAGCCCTGGTAGGACCTACAGGAGCAGGCAAAACCACTATAGTAAACCTGCTTATGCGCTTTTATGACGTAGATAAAGGAACTATTACTATTGATGGAAGAGACATTCGCACAGTCCGGAGAGACAGCCTCCGATCATCTCTGGGAATAGTCCTCCAGGACACTTACCTTTTCTCCGAATCGGTACGGGAAAACATCCGCTACGGGCGTTTAAATGCCACCGATGAAGAAGTTGAGAGGGCTGCGAGGCTCGCCAACGCGCATCAATTTATCTGCCGCCTGCCCCAGGGGTATGATACCGTCCTTTCAGAAGACGGCGGAAATCTGAGCCAGGGCCAGAAGCAGCTGCTTACCATTGCAAGGGCTATCCTTGCCGACCCTGCCATCCTCATACTGGACGAGGCTACAAGCAGTGTGGACACGCGCACCGAGCTTCACATACAGGAAGCCATGCTGACGCTCATGAAGGGGCGTACAAGTTTTGTGATCGCCCATCGTCTAAGCACCATAAGAAATGCGGATATGATACTTGTGATAAACGGCGGGGAAATCATAGAAAGAGGTAGCCATAAAGAGCTGCTGGACCAAAAAGGATTTTATTACAGCCTTTATAACAGCCAGTTCAGACGGCAAGCGTCATAAATATGTCAACACAAATTAAATATGATTCAATGGCTGAAGGCCCATATAGTTGAAACCTCAGCCTTGTTTTTTGCCAAAATTACGCAAAACTGAGTTGATAAAGTAAATTTTGAAGTCATAAAATGTTCATAATTTATTCACAATTTAAACATCATTCGTACACAAAATGGGGCAATACTAATTTTGAAGGAGGCGATGGATATGAGATTTTACAAAGCCTTTGGCGCTGCGCTGATTGCCGCCTGTATTACTGCAACGGCAGCTTTTGCCCAACCCTATAATTCAAGTTTGGCGGAAAGCGTAAGCACATTACAGCAGAAAAATGACGCTGAAAAGAAAGAAAAAAAGGATTTCAAGGGAGAAGAGTGCAAAAAGGGCCGAGGATTAAAGAAGCAAAAAGACCCGATAAAGGCATTGGAAAGCAAAAAGGAAAAAATCCAGAAGCTGCTTAAAGAAGGAAAAATCACCAAGGAAAAAGCTGATGCCATAACTGCAAAAATTGACGCAAAAATCAAGGAAATACAGGAGTTTAATAAACTCCCTTTGAAACAGAAAAAGGAAAAGCTTATCAGCAACTTTAAAGCATCTATTGAGAGGAAAGTTAAGGAAGGCAAGCTAAGCCAGGACAAAGCCGATGAGTTGATAAAAAAATTCAATGAAAAGGTACAAAAATGGGATGGCAGCGGTTATCCCCGCTTTTTCAAAAAAGGGTTTAACAAGTACCGTGACAGCGACAAAAAGGAATGATACGGATAAACAGCGAATTTGCTTTTGAGGACCGTCCAAAAGGACGGCCCTTTTTCACCCTTTTTTCTATAATACCCCATTACAAGCCAGGGCAACAAGCAATTCTCAAGTTATATACCTACTAAATATAGTCGGTGTTGTATTATTGTGCCAATTTTCAACTTTATTACATGTTGCCTCTATGTTATAATTTTATATTGTGCACAAGTTTAATTTAGCTGACAGTAAAATCAAATAATTATTTGCCGGAAAGGCTAATTGAAATAAAAGTGGAAATAATAAAGGATAATACGTCCGGAAAGTTTCCACCTAGAATCATTTTGGAGGGAAAATATTGAGCAAAAGAGAAAATATTTGCGTTTCACAGGAAGAAATCGCAAGGCAGAAGGAATTCATACATTTGATAAAGGAAATCAACGGGGGCAGGATAAAAAAATACAATATAGTCACCTTCGGCTGCCAGATGAACGAGAATGACTCCGAAAGGCTGGCGGGGATGCTGGTGGAAATGGGGTATGTGGAAACTCATGAGGTTGATGACAGCGATTTAATAATATATAACACCTGTTGTGTCAGGGAACACGCGGAACTCAAAGTTTACGGACATCTGGGTGCCTTGAAAAGCCTTAAAAAGGCCAGGCCTGACATGGTAATAGCGGTGTGCGGCTGTATGATGCAGCAAAAGGAAGTTGTAGACTATATAAAAGAAAAATACAGTCATGTTGACTTGATATTCGGAACCCATAACCTCTACAAGTTCCCAGAACTGCTTTACAGCGTGATAGGTAACAATAAGAGCGTAATTGATGTATGGGAATCGGAAGGCCTGATCGCAGAAGGAGTGCCTATTGAGAGAAAAGACGGGGTAAAAGCTTGGGTGACGGTGATGTACGGCTGTAACAATTTTTGTTCCTATTGCATAGTTCCCTATGTCCGGGGAAGGGAGAGAAGCAGAACACCTGAAGATATAATTAATGAGGTCAGCATGTTAGGACGTCAGGGTTTTAAGGAAATAACCCTGCTGGGACAGAATGTAAACTCTTACGGTAAGGATTTGGCTGCAGATATAAGCTTTGCAAAGCTTTTGTATGAAGTAAACAAGGTGAAAGGAATAGAGCGGATAAGGTTTACCACATCCCATCCCAAGGATTTGTCTGACGAGCTGATAGCCGCCATGAGGGACTGCGAAAAGGTATGCGAGCATTTACACCTTCCGGTGCAGGCGGGAAGCAGCAAGATACTTAAGGAAATGAACAGGAAGTATACCAAAGAGCAATACCTTGAGCTTGTGGCCAAAATAAAGGAAAACATCCCGGGTGTGGCTTTGACTACGGACATTATTGTGGGTTTTCCCGGCGAAACTGACGAGGATTTTGAAGACACGTTGGATGTGGTGGAGAAAGTGAGGTACGATTCGGCCTATACCTTTTTATATTCGAAAAGGACAGGTACGCCTGCGGCCAAAAAAAACAATCAGGTTCCTGAAGAAGTCAAGAAGCATAGGTTTGACAGGCTGCTGGAAGTGCAAAACAGGATAAGCAAGGAGATAAACAACCAACTGCTGGGGGCGGAGGTCGAAGTTCTCGTGGAAGGCCTGAGCAAAAACAATCCGGAAGCTTATACAGGCAGGACCCGCACAAATAAAGTAGTAAACTTCAAAGGGAGCAGGGATTTGGTAGGCAAAATTGTTAAGGTAAAGATCGAAAAGGCTCAAACCTGGTCCCTTGAAGGAAGGCTGATTTGACTTATTGTATCAGGCTCGCAAGCCGACATAACAAGGCATTTTCAGGGAAAAACAGGACAAAGATTAAAATTGTGAGGTATGGCAATGGGAAATTTAACTCCGATGATGCAGCAGTATCTGGATATTAAGAAACAATACAAGGACTGCATACTTTTTTTCAGGCTTGGGGACTTTTATGAAATGTTTTTTACAGATGCGGAGATCGCGTCGAGAGAACTGGAAATCACTCTTACCGGAAGGGACTGCGGACTTGATGAGAGGGCGCCCATGTGCGGCATTCCTTTTCACTCTGCCGATTCATACGTTTCCAAGCTTATAAACAAGGGCTATAAAGTAGCAATCTGCGAACAGGTGGAGGATCCGGCCTTAGCAAAAGGCATAGTTAAAAGAGATGTAATAAGGGTGATCACACCCGGTACGGTGACGGATTCCTCAATGCTGGACGAGAGAAAAAACAACTACCTGATGTCGGTTTATAAAAACGGCTATTTTTTTGGCATTGCGGTAGTTGACGTATCCACGGGAGAATTTGCAGCCACCCGCATCTACTGGGGCAACACCGTCAACAAGCTCATGGATGAAATAGCAAAGCTTTCTCCCTCAGAACTCATCGTAAACAGCGAATTTTACAATGATTCTGCCCTCATGACCGGGATCAGAAAAAAATTTAATGTGTACATTTCAAGCTTTGACGACGGGTATTTTGAAGAAAGACGCGCATTAAATAAAATCCACGGCCAGTTTGGTGAAAGCGGAAACATCATAAAGGAAGGGGATCTGTCGGCAAATGCGGCGGGAGCCCTTCTTGAGTACCTCGAGCAGACTCAGAAAGTAAGCCTCAGCCATATACAAAATCTAAGCGTGTATAAGATTGAGGAGTATATGGTGCTGGATATATATACCAGAAGAAACCTTGAACTTACCGAAACCATGAGAGAAAAGTCCAGAAAAGGAACCCTTCTGTGGGTGCTGGACAGGACAGTCACCTCCATGGGGGGAAGGATGATAAGAAAGTGGATAGAGCAGCCGCTTATCAACATTTCCGACATCAATGAGAGGCTTCAGGCTGTGGGCGAATTGAAGGAAAAGTTCATGGTGCGCGCTGAAATCAGGGAACTTCTGAAAAGGGTGTATGACATTGAAAGGCTTATGGGTAAGATCATCCTTGGTAACGCAAACTGCAGGGATCTGGTTGCCCTTAAAAACTCTGTGGGACAAATTCCGTATATTAAGCAGCTTTTGAATGAATGCACCTCCGAATTAATCTGCAAAAACCGGAGCATGATGGATTCCCTGGAGGACATATATGAGTTGATCGACAGGGCTATCGTGGATGACCCCCCGATTGCAGTAAAAGAGGGGGGAATAATAAAGCCCGGCTACAATGATGAGGTGGACAGGCTCAGAAAAGCTTCTACGGAAGGGAAGAACTGGATAGCTGCCCTCGAGAGCTCTGAAAGGGAAAAAACGGGGATTAAAAATTTGAAGATAGGCTTCAACAAGGTGTTCGGATACTACATTGAGGTTACCAAATCGTACTATTCTCTGGTTCCTGAGACTTATATAAGAAAGCAAACCCTTGCCAACTGTGAGAGGTATATTACCCAGGAACTTAAAGAAATTGAGGACACCATACTGGGAGCCGAGGAAAAGGTAATCGAGCTGGAATACAAAATATTCATAGACATAAAAGACAGGATCGCCTCCCAGGTAAACAGGATAAAAAACACGGCGAGAAGCATATCTGAAATTGATACCCTCTGCTCTCTGGCCGAAGTGGCAGACAGGGAGTCCTACTGCATGCCTGAAATGACGATGAGCGGAGAGATAGTGATATCCGAGGGAAGGCATCCAGTTGTTGAAAAGATGCTTGAACAGGGGGCTTTCGTCCCAAACGACACACTCCTTGATATGGACGAGAACAGGATTTCAATAATAACAGGACCTAACATGGCAGGAAAATCCACATACATGCGCCAGGTGGCCCTGATAGTTCTGATGGCCCAAATCGGGAGCTTTGTGCCGGCAAGGTCGGCTAAAATAGGCATTGTGGATCGCATTTTCACAAGGGTGGGAGCTTCCGACGATCTGGCCGCTGGTCAGAGCACATTCATGGTGGAGATGTCTGAGGTGGCTAATATCCTTAACAACGCTACATCAAGGAGCCTGCTGGTACTGGACGAAATAGGCCGGGGAACGAGCACCTTTGACGGCCTCAGCATTGCCTGGTCGGTGATCGAGTTTATCAGCGATAAGGAAAAGCTGGGGTGCAGGACGCTGTTTGCGACCCATTATCATGAGCTTACAGATCTTGAGGGAAAAATTACGGGAATAAAAAATTACTGCATTTCGGTTAAGGAAAATGGGGACGATATAATATTTTTAAGAAAAATCATCCGGGGCGGCGCAGACGGAAGCTACGGAATACAGGTGGCAAAGCTGGCAGGAATTCCTCAGACGGTCATCGACAGGGCCAAAGAAATCCTCAGAGAGCTTGAAGAGGCAGATATAAGCAAGAAGGAACCGAGGATCCGGAAAAATAAAATGCCCCTGGAAGGCCAGCTTGACATATTTTCCCTCAACAATGTGTCAAAGAACAAAGAGGAAGTTTTAAATGAACTGAGCAGCGTGGATGTTTCAACTCTGACGCCTCTTGACGCCTTAAACCTGATATACAGGCTCCAGCAGAGGATTAAAAAAGGCTAGAAATTTTTTGAGGGGTGCTCTATGGGTAAAATTATAGTGCTTGATGAAAATACTTCAAACAAAATAGCGGCGGGTGAAGTTATCGAAAGGCCTGCGTCGGTGGTGAAGGAACTTGTGGAAAATTCCATAGACGCAGGAGCCGGCAGCATTTCTGTCGAAATCAGAAAGGGAGGAATTTCATACATCAGGGTTACGGACAACGGGTCAGGAATAGCTGAAGATGATGCGGTGATAGCTTTTGACAGGCATGCGACAAGCAAGATCAGAAGTTCCGACGACCTGTACTCCATATCCACCCTGGGTTTTAGAGGGGAAGCCCTTGCGAGCATAGCTGCCGTTTCAAACGTACAGCTTACGACAAGGACAGCCCACAGCGATCACGGCGTGTACGTGGAAATAAGTGCAGGAAACGTCAAGGAGGTAAAGCAGACAGGTTGTCCTATCGGCACTACATTGGTAGTTAAAGACCTGTTTTTCAACACCCCTGCCAGATATAAATTTTTAAAAAAGGACAGCACAGAAGCGGGATATGTTTCAGATATAGTCAGCCGCATTGCCTTGGGAAATCCCCAGATTTCATTCAGACTCATAAGCGGCGGCTCCACAGCCATCCATACGCCCGGCAACAATGACTTGCTGAGCACCATCTTCAGCATATACGGCAAAGATACGGCCAAAGAAGTTCTGGAGATAAACTACAGCGACAGCAAAATAAAAATAAGCGGATATGCGGGCAAACCTGAAATCGCCAGGTCAAACCGCAGTCATCAGTCAATTTATCTCAACAGGAGATACATCAAGAGCAAGGTCATTACATCAGCCATTGACGAGGCTTATAAGACACTCCTTATGAAGAACAAATACGCTTTCATAGTTTTAAACATCGAGATCAATCCCATGCTGGTGGATGTCAACGTCCATCCGGCAAAGATGGAAGTAAGGTTTTCCAATGAGCAGGATATATTCAGAAGCGTATACCATGCGGTCAACAACGCCCTGATGCACAACCCCCTTGTAAAAACTGTCGGATTGGGTGGGACAGATGATAAACCTTTCCAATTCACCGAAAAGGAAAAAGAAATTCCGAGGACCGAATACAAGCCTCAAAGCCTGGATTTGGAAAGGCATTTCCTGATGGAGCATCAGGAAACCATAGAACTGCCGGGCGATGAGAAAAGTACCGTCTTTGAGTGCGCCATTAAGGATTATCCGGACACTGGCAGGAATGTTAAGCCTCAGGAAAATGCGGCCGAGGCTTTTGGTTCAAAAGTTCGTGAGACAGGTGGGATGCAGACAGAGGAAGTGCAGGCAGGGACAGGGCGACAATGGACTGCTGCCGACCCGGGCGGCGGGGTTCCCTTGTCAAAGGCCAGAATAGTGGGGCAGGCATTCTCTACGTATATAATGCTTGAGCTTGGAGACGAACTGATTGTGGTGGATCAGCATGCCGCCCATGAGAGGATAGTGTTTGAAGGCTTAAAAAAGCGCTATATGAACAACGAGCCTTTATCCCAGATGCTTGCGGCGCCGCTGGTGCTGGAGCTGACTCACCAGGAGATTAAATTCCTCGAAGATGAAAAGGATTTTTTTTATAAACTAGGTTTTATATATGAAAATTTTGGCAATAATTCTATTGTGCTGAGGTCTGTACCCTACGATGGCCGGAACAGCTCAATAAAAGAAGCCTTTTTAGAGGTGCTGGATTTTGTGATGACCTCAAGCAAGTCGGACTGCAACGCCATAGTTGACGATGCGCTGTATACCATCGCCTGCAAGGCTGCCGTGAAGGCTAACAGGAAGCTTGGCGACATAGAGATAAGGAGCCTTTTGGAAGAGCTGGAGCGCATCGAAAATCCATATACTTGCCCCCATGGCCGACCGACGGTGCTAAAAATCACAAAGCATGAGCTTGAAAAGAAATTCAAAAGAATCATATAAAGGAGGTCATAATGGGAAATGTAATAGTGATTGTCGGGCCTACCGCATCCGGCAAGACTAAAATATCCATAGAACTTGCCAAAGATATAAAGGGAGAGATAATTTCTGCTGACTCCATGCAGGTGTATAAATACATGGACATCGGGACCGCCAAGGCCGATGAGAAAGAAAGGGCAGGCATCAGGCACTACCTCATTGATGAGGTGTATCCAGACGAAGAGTTCAGCGTGGCGAGGTTCCAGCAACTGGCCTTGAAATATATAGACGAGATTCTACAGAAGGGAAAAGTTCCAATAGTAGTCGGGGGCACCGGACTTTACATAAATTCATTAATTTACAACATAAACTTTTCAGAGACCATAAGCGATTGGGAGCTCAGGGAGAAGCTCAAAAAAGAGGCTGAAGAAAAGGGAAATGAGTACCTGCATCAAAAGCTCAGGGAAATAGATCCCGAGGCAGCCAGCAGAATACATGTAAACGACGTAAAAAGGATAATCAGGGCAATAGAGGTTTTCAAGTATACCAACAAGCCCATTTCCTACCATCAGGAAATTTCAAGGCTGAACCCTCCCAAGCACAAATTTTTAATAATAGGCTTAACTATGGACAGAAAAAAACTGTATGACAGGATAAACAGGAGGGTTGACCTGATGCTTGAAAGGGGACTTGTGGATGAAGTCAAAAAACTTGCAAGCATGGGCTATGATAAAAATTCCGTAGCGATGCAGGGACTTGGATACAAGGAGATACTGGCCTATCTCAGAGGCGAGATGTCACTTGAGGATGCAATATACATTTTAAAGAGGGATACCAGACGCTATGCCAAAAGGCAGATGACCTGGTTTAGGAGAATCGAAAATGTCCATTGGATTGACCTTGATAAATGTGAAAGGGAGGAAGAGATACTAAAAAATATTAAATATTATATTGCAACATCTGGAATTTTCTTATAGAATAAAGATGTGCGAAGGCTTTGTATATTAATATGTTTATGGCATATGAATATTTTAAGATAAATAGAGGAGGATTATCTGTGAATAAAACTAATATTAACTTACAGGATGTTTTTTTGAATCAGGTCCGCAAAGAGCATATTGCTGTCACGGTTTACCTGACAAACGGTTTCCAGCTCAAAGGTTTGGTAAAAGGCTTTGACAATTTCACGGTTGTGCTGGACAGCGAAGGGAAGCAGCAGCTTGTTTACAAGCACGCCATATCTACCATCAGCCCTATGAAAATAGTTAACTTGATTTTTAATGATAATAATAACAATAATAATAAGGAATAAGTGCATAGGACGGCTTCAGATAAATGTGAGAAATGTGCGGCTCTAGCGGAGAGACACCCGTACATTTTTAAAATAAAATAAGGCTCTACGTCAAATGTTGGGGTTAACCAAGTAAAATGAAGTAACCTATGAATTATTGGCAGATGATCAAGTATGGTCATCTGCCATTCTTATGTATAGCTTTAAGCCATAGCATGCAGTA
>Ga0134099_1000428_pt1 | contig 50696 bp, 48 predicted proteins | sample 10_taG_2_FD_105482 | JGI IMG/M metagenome (GOLD analysis project Ga0134099, IMG submission 105482) | Switchgrass degrading microbial communities from high solid loading bioreactors in New Hampshire, USA - 10_41_5_180_A2 metaG | ecosystem: Engineered > Bioreactor > Semi-continuous > Anaerobic >...
CGAGCTGGAGACCGTCGAGGGCATGCAGTTCGACCGCGGCTACATCTCCGCGTACTTCGTGACCGACACCGAGAAGATGGAGGCCGTCCTGAACGAGCCGTACATCCTCATCACCGATAAGAAGACCTCCTCCGTGCAGGACCTTCTGCCCGTGCTGGAGAAGGTCGTGCAGCGCGGCAAGCCCCTGCTGATCATCGCCGAGGACGTCGAGGGCGAGGCCCTGGCCACGCTGGTCGTCAACAAGCTGCGCGGCACCCTGCAGGTCGCAGCCGTTAAGGCTCCTGGCTTCGGCGATCGCCGGAAGGCCATGCTGGAGGACATCGCCATCCTCACCGGCGGCGAGGTCATCTCTGAGGAGCTGGGCCGCAAGCTGGAGAACGCCACGGTCGAGTCCTTCGGCCAGGCCCGCCAGGTGCGCATCGAGAAGGAGAAGACCACGATCATCGATGGCGCCGGCTCGGCCGAGGCCATCAAGAACCGGGTCGCCTCCATCAAGCGGCAGATCGAGGAGACCACGTCCGACTTCGACCGCGAGAAGCTGCAGGAGCGGCTGGCCAAGCTGGCCGGCGGCGTGGCGGTCATCAAGGTCGGCGCGGCCACCGAGGTCGAGCTGAAGGAGAAGAAGCTGCGCATTGAGGACGCCCTGAACGCCACCCGGGCGGCCGTCGAGGAGGGCATCGTCGCCGGCGGCGGCGTCGCGCTGCTCCAGGCCCAGAAGGCCATCGACGAGCTCATCACCAAGCTCGAGGGCGACGAGAAGGTCGGCGCCCAGATCGTCCGGCGGGCCGTTGAGGAGCCGCTGCGCTGCATCGTCGAGAACGGCGGCCATGAGGGCTCCGTCGTGGTCGAGAAGGTCCGCAACCTGCCGGCCGGCCACGGCTTCGACGCCCTGAAGGAAGAGTACGTCGACATGGTCCACGCCGGCATCATCGACCCGGTGAAGGTCACCCGCTCCGCACTCCAGAACGCTGCCTCCATCGCGGCCCTGATCCTGACCACCGAGGCGGCCGTGACGGAGAAGCCGGAGAAGAAGGAGAACAACGCCAACCCCGGCATGGGCGGCATGGACATGATGTAAGGGTCAGCCACGGGCAGCCGTCCGGATGCACAGCCGGTTTGACGGCCAGTCTGCGGCGGATTGCCACGAGCACCCCCCAGTTCACCGCTGGGGGGTGCTCCTTTTATGATAAGATAGTCCAAACATGGGAGGTGGAGCCGGTGGTCAGAGCGGTCCTTTTCGACCTGGACGAGACGCTCCTCCTGGACGAGCCGGTGACGCGGGAGGCCCTGGCCGCGGCGGCGGCCCTGGCGGGGCCGCAGGTCGATCCGGTGCGGCTGGCGGAGCGGGCCTGGGCGGAGGCCAGGCGCCTGTGGGCGCAGGGCCCCCACGCCGCGTACTGCGAGCGCATCGGCCACAGCGCCGCCGAGGGGCTCTGGGCGCGCTACGACCGGGGCGACCATCCGGCCATCGCCGGGCTGCGGACCTGGGCGCCCGGATACCGGGTGGCGGTCTGGCGGGCGGCGCTGGCAGAGCAGGGGATCCGCGACGACGGCCTGGCCGAGGCGATGGCGGAGCGGTTCGCCGCCGCGCGCCGGCGGTACCTGTGCTACCCGGAGGTCGACCCGCTGCTGGCCGCGCTGCGGGAGCGGGGCTACCGCCTGGGCATCGTCACCAACGGCGTGCCCGACCTGCAGCGGACCAAGCTCGAGGGGGCGGGCCTGAACGCGGCGTTCGACGCGGTGGTCATCTCGGGCGAGATCGACTGCGGCAAGCCGGAGCCGGGCATCTTCCACCACATCTGCCGCGCGTTGGCAGTCGAGCCCGGAGAGGCCGTGATGGTGGGTGATAACCCTGCGCGCGATGTGGCCGGCGGTCGCGCCGCCGGCTTACGCACCGTGTGGGTGCAGCGATTGGGCCGGGCGCGGGATCCCCGCCACCCGGCCGACCTGGAATGCACGGACCTCGCGGCGATCTTGCCGTGGCTGGACCGCCTGGCGTAAGCGCGGCCGGGCCCCCTGCATGCCGCAGGGGGCCCGAGGGTATCACCGTGACCGCCGGTGTTGCTGTGCCGGCGCCGGGAGTCCTAATCCGCCGCGCTCTCCGACCCGGTGGGCACAGGCTCCCGCAGGCCCACCAGCACCCAGGCCAGGTCGGCCAGCAGCAGGGCGCCGGTGACCGGGAAGACCGCCCGGGGGCCGAAGGCGGCCGCCAGTGCGCCGCCCACCAGCGGCCCGGCGGTGTTGCCCATGAACATCGCCGACTGGGTGACGCCGAACGCGCGGCCCTGGAGTTCCCGGGGCACGCTGCGGGCAATCAGGCCGTTGGCGGCCGGCATCAGACCGCCGGTGAAGAGGCCCAGCACGAACCGGAGGGCGATCATGTGCCAGACCTCGCTGGCCATGCCCTGCAGCAGGTACATCGCGGCGGCGCCGCCCAGGGCGGCCGCGATGATGGGCCGGCTGCCCACCCGGTCCGAAAGGCTGCCCACCGCCGGCGAGATGATCACCTGCGCCAGGCCCGTCACGCTGAAGACCAGGCCCGAGAGCAGCGAGACCCAGCCGGCGGGGGCGTCCAGCTCCTCCAGGTAAGTGGAGAGAATCGGCTCCGCGGTGAGCACCGAGAACATGTTCATGAAGAGAACCACCGCAACGCCCATCACCACGGGATAGCGGCGTACAATCGCCACGGCCGATCCGGTCTCCTGCCGCTCGCCGGCGGGAGCCGGAGTGAAGTGCTCCTGGATCGTGAACAGCACGATGAGGCCGGCCACCAGGCAGGAGCCGCCGGTGAGGAAGAAGATCGGGCGATAGCCGATCACCTGGGCCAGCAGGCCACCCACGATGGGTCCCAGAATCGACCCGGCCATGTTGCCGGTGCCCAGCATCCCGAGGGCCCGACCGGCCTGGTCACGCGGGGCGATGCCCGAGAGGTAGGCGGTGGCCGCCGCCGGGAAGCCGGCTGCGACGCCCTGCAGCAGGCGCAGGAGCAGCAGCTGCTGCGGCGACTGCGCAAAGCCCATCAGGGCGACGATGACCCCCATCACCAGCGTGCTGCGCAGCATCATGGGCTTGCGCCCCACCCGGTCCGACACCGCCCCCCACAGCGGCGATACGATGGCCATCGTCACGAAGTTCGCGGCGAAGATCACGCCAGACCAGAGGCTGATGGCCGGGCCCTGCACGCCGATCTCCGCCAGGTAGCGGGGCAGGAAGGGCATGATCAGGCTGAAGCCGACCTGAATGAGAAAGCTGCAGAACCACAAGATGTAAAGATCACGACGCCAACGCGCCATTTTCATACATACCCCCAATAGTCAACAACGCTAATTATCATAGCACCGTAACAGCTTGGTGTCCATTGCAGAGGAATCAACGGCAGAATGGGCGAAGTTTTAAAGCTACGGCTACGCCTCCACACGGGAGGGAATTTTGAATGGAAACGGCACATCAGGAGCGGCCAGACACCCGCGTCGAGCGCTACCTGGTCGGCGGCCTTCTCGCAGCGTCCCTGGCGGGCATCGGCTGGCTGATTGCCCGCCTCCGCGGCGCGGCGGCCGGTCCGCACCCGCTGGAGTTCGTGGGGCTTGTGCTCTTGCTGGTCCTGGTCGCCTACCTGTGCCTGTTGGGTCATGAACTGCTCACCGTCTGCTACCTGTTGGGGGAACAGGAGCTGCGGGTCTGCCAGGGCCGCCGGATGGCGATCATCGACCTCACGCGGCCCATGCGGCTGCACCGCTGGTTGAACCGCTGGAACGGCGAGGCCGCACCCCGGGAGCTGGGCGGGCTGGTGGTAGAGTGGTACCCGCCGCTGGCCGTGGTCCGCACCGGCATCTGGGTGGTGGAGGGGGAGGACCCCGCCGGGCAGCGACGGGCGCTGGCCCTGCGGCCCTCGCCGCGGCTCCTGGCCCTGCTCCGGGAGTGGGCGGTGCCGAGGTGGGGGGAGGAGCATGGCGAAACTCCTTGGTTCTGAACTGGTACTCGTCCTCTTGACGGGCCTGTTCGCCGCCCTGGGCGCTCCCTGGCTTTCCGGGCGGCCCGCTTCGTTTGCGCTCTTCCTGGTGGGTCTCCTGATGGCTACGGCCTTCGTGGGGCTCTACGCGCTGGCCAACCTGGCCGGGAGGCGCCTCCGGCCGGCGGTGAGCCTGGCCGTGGGAGGCGCCGCCCTGGTGCTCACGCTGTGGAGACCGGCCGAAGGCGTCACCCATCTGGTGGGCGTCGCCGCCGGCGCGCTGCTGACCCTGCTCGGCGCCGCCTTCCGGCGGGGGGCGGGCAGCAGCCTGTTCGCCTACGCCGTGCCGCTGCTGGCTGCCCATTACCTGCTCCTGCCGCTCCTGGGTCCGGTCCAGGCGGCACGGCAGGTTGCGGCGCAGTGCGCGGTGTTCTATTTCTTCGGCCGGGGTCTCGTTCGGCTGGCCGCCCCCACCTCCGCCGAGGGCAATCCGGAGGCGGGGCCCCTCGTCCACCGGCCGGTTCCCGACCGGGTGGTTGGTCTGGTGGAGGCCACGGCGCGCCGCCGCGCCCGACCCTACGCCACCCGGGCAGACGGGAGCCGTGACGAAGGCGCTATCTCCATCCTCTGCCCGGCCGCCGAGGCGTCCGCCCTGGCCGACCGCCTGCGGGAGGCCCTCGCCGCGTATCCGGTGGTCGTGACGCCCGGGCCGGAGGAGGAGCACGGGGCGCAACTGGTCATCCGCATGGCGAACCCGCACGGGCGGGCGCGCTAGCCACTGCTTTCCAGGAAAAACGGTCCCGGGTCCTGCTGGACAGGACCCGGGATTGGTTTATGATGAAGGAGGTTTAGAGGGCGTACCAGCTGCGGAACAGGTCAGGCTTCGACTGCCACTTGCGCTCGGCGCAGGCGACCATCTCCACGCTGATCCCCAGGTCGTCAGCGACCTCCTTCCGGCTCCGGCCCGCCTTGCGCTGCGTCACGATAGCCTCCACATCTTCGGGCATCAGCTGCCAGATCGTCATTTTCGGGTCGCCTCCTTTTCTTGCTCTCATCTCTTGGTCTGGCTCTAGCATACCAGCGGCGACTTCTGATAACATCGTTAACAAAGACGATTTTGGTTCGTACTTCCATCTGATGTGGATCCTCCTCCATTGGGAGGAGGGATCAGGGATTGCATCTTTATGCATGGCGCGTTATGATTATGCAACAAGAGCCGAGTAGGGGGCTTGCAGAATGACCATCCGGGCAGGCATTGCCGGGGCCACCGGCTACGCGGGGGTCGAGCTGATCCGGCTGTTGGGTATTCATCCGGAGGTGCAGGTGGTGCTGGCCGGCACCGAGAGCTACCAGGGGCAGGAGCTGGCCTCGGTCTATCCGCACCTGCGCGGCCGGATTGACCTGGTGGGACAGGAGGCGGCCGCAGAGGCCCTGGCGGCCTGCGACGTCGTCTTCGCCTCCCTCCCCCACGGGGTGACGATGGCGCTGGCGCCGGCCGTGCTGGGGGCCGGCAGGCGGCTGATCGACCTGGGCGCCGACTTCCGCCTGCGGGACGTGGCCACCTACGAGGCCTGGTACAAGAAGGCGCACACCGCGCCGGACCTCGCGGCCGAGGCGGTCTACGGCCTGCCGGAGCTGTACCGAGAGCAGGTGCGCGGGGCCCGCCTGGTGGCCAACCCCGGCTGCTACCCGACCGCGTGTGCGCTGGCGTCGGCGCCGCTCCTGAAGGCAGGGGTGGTGGAGACCCGCGGGATCATCTTCGACGCCAAGTCCGGCGTCTCCGGCGCTGGCCGGGGCGTGAACCTGGGCGTTCACTTCTCCGAGGTCAACGAGAACTTGAAGGCGTACAACATCGCGGGGGACCACCGGCACACGCCCGAGATCGAGCAGACTCTCTCCGACCTGGCCGGAGAGCGGGTGGTGGTCAGTTTCACCCCCCACCTGGTGCCGATGACGCGAGGCATCCTGGCCACCGGCTACTTCACGCTGCGCCGTGACCTGAGCACGGAGCAGGCGGTGGAGCTGTTCCGGGAGTTCTACGCCGGCGAGCCCTTCGTGCGGGTGCGCCCCGCCGGCGACCTGCCTGCGACGAAGCAGGTCTGGGGTTCTAACTACTGCGACATCGGCGTGAAGGTGGACCGGCGCACCGGCCGGGCCCTGGTGATCAGCGTGATCGACAACCTGGTGAAGGGCGCGGCCGGTCAGGCCATCCAGAACATGAACCTGATGTTCGGCCTTCCCGAGACAACCGGGCTGCTCGAGGCCGCACCGGTATATCCCTAGAGCTTACACCCACGGAGGGGATCCCATGCAGTTTCGGAAGGCCGTGATGGCGGACATTCCGGCGGTCCACGAGATCATCAACGGGTATGCGGCGCAGGGGCTGATGCTCAGGCGGCCCCTGCTGATGCTCTACGAGTCTGTGCGCGACTTCACGGTGGCGGTGGACGACGACGGGCAGGTGGTCGGGGTGGCCGGCCTGCACATCATGTGGGAAGACCTGGCCGAGATTCGCTCGCTGGCGGTGAGGCCCGGTCTTACCGGGAAGGGCGTGGGCCGCGGCCTGGTGGAGCACCTCCTGGAGGAGGCCCGCACCCTGGGGTTGAAGCGCATCTTCGCCCTTACCTACCAGCCGGGCTTCTTCAAGAAGTGCGGCTTTCAGGAGGTCGCGAAGGATCGCCTGCCGCAGAAGGTCTGGAAGGAATGCATTTACTGTGACAAGTTCCACAACTGCGACGAGATCGCGATGATCCGCTGGCTGGTGCCGCCTGAGCAGCAGGTGGACGAGGCCTACGAGATCCCGCTCGTCGCCAGGCCCAACTGGGTGCGATGAAGGAGAGGTGGCGGACGTGAAGGTGGGCGTGACGGCGCCGGCCGGCTTTATGGCAGCGGGAGCAGCGGTGGACATCAAGGGGAACGGCAGCGGCAAGAAAGACATCGCCCTCCTGGCCTCGCGGGTACCGTGCACCGCGGCCGGGGTCTACACCACCAACCTGGTGAAGGCGGCGCCGGTGCTCGTGACGCAGCGTCGCACCGGGGCAGGGCGGCTGCAGGCCGTGGTGGTCAACTCAGGCAACGCCAACGCCTGCACCGGCGCGCAGGGGCTCCGGGACGCGGAGGAGATGGCCCGGCTGGCGGCCGAGGCCCTCTGCCTGAGCCCCGAGCTGGTGGGGGTCGCCTCCACGGGCGTGATCGGGGTGCCCCTGCCCATGGACCGGGTGGCGGCGGGCATCGCCGCCGCGGCGGCCGCTCTCTCCCCGGACGGGGGCGAGGACGCCGCCCTGGCCATCATGACCACGGACACCTACCCCAAGCAGACGGCGGTGCAGGTGGAAATCGGCGGCAAGGTGGCGACCATCGGGGCCATGGCCAAGGGGTCGGGCATGATCCACCCCAACATGGCCACGATGCTCTGCTTCGTCACCACCGATGCGGAGGTTTCACCCGGGGCCCTGCAGGCGGCGCTCAGGCAGGCCGCGGACCGTTCCTTCAACATGATCACGGTAGACGGCGACACGTCCACCAACGACATGGTGGTCGCCCTGGCGAATGGCCTCGCCGGCACCCCGAAGGTAGAGCCGGGCACCCCCGAGTACAAGGTCTTCGCCGATGCCCTGGAGCAGGTGCTGATCCACCTGGCCCGGGAGATCGCCCGCGACGGCGAGGGCGCCACCAAGTTGATCGAGGTGCGGGTGAAGGGCGCCCGCAGCCTGGAAGACGCCCGCAAGGCGGCCCGGGCGGTGTGCGGCTCGAGCTTGGTGAAGGCGGCGGTCTTCGGCGCGGACGCCAACTGGGGCCGGGTGCTGGCCGCCCTGGGCTACTCAGGGGCGCAGTTTGACCCCGCAAGGGTGGACCTCTGGCTGGGCGGCCTGCAGATGATGGCCGCGGGCGCCCCGGTGCCGTTCGACGAGGAGGTGGCGGCCGCGCTGCTCCAGCAGCCGGAGGTGGTCTTCACCGCCCACCTGCACGCGGGGGACGCCGAGGCCACCGCCTGGGGCTGCGACCTCACCTACGACTACGTGCGGATCAACGGGAGTTACCGGACCTAGCCCCGGAAGGTGGGCAGGGAACGCAAGGGGGCTGAGGAACTGGCCAGCGCCGGGTCCTCAGCCCCTCCGTTGCCGAGGGCGCTTGCTTCCCTTTCCGAGGCGTGCAAACCCCCGACGCGGTCAGGTGTTACCCACCGCCCCGGGTCGCCCGCAGGCGGAGTCCTTTCGCCACCGCCTCCACGGCCTCGGACTCCCCCTCGCACTCCACGATCACCCGCGGCCAGACCAGGCCAAAGGCCCGGTGCTCGCCCACCGTCAGCTGCGCGGTCCAGCCCGGTCCGACCACGCTGCCGTCGGGCCGGTTCTCACCGCCCAGCGCCTGCAGGTAACTGCGGATCTGCGCTTCCGTGCTGCCGCGGAGGTCAAGTGTCAGGCGCACCACGAAGAACCCCTCCCTGTCGCGGCGGGCGGAGCCCTCGCCGCCTCCCGGCCCTGCCGGCGGTGGCCGGCGAAGACCCTGACTGCGTTCTTCGGCCCGTGCGGCGGTGGCTCCTGCCGGGCTGCCCCGTTGCGGCAGCGGACCTGCAAAGTATGAACCGTATTGACCCAAAGCGAGTCTGATCGGGCAGGAAGGGGTGCGTTGAAGCAGAAAACATACAGAACCGGAGGCGAGGGGGAGGGAGCGTGACCATGCGCCAGAAAGCCTACGCCCTCATCGTGGAGAACGGGCGGCTGCTGCTGGTCCGGTACTACTACCCCAAGGAGAACGCGTGGTTCTGGAACTTTCCCGGGGGCACGGTGGAACCCGGCGAGACGCTGGAGGAAGCCCTGCGCCGTGAGTTGATCGAAGAGTGCTGCGTCGAGGTGGAGGTCGGCCCCATGCTCCTGAGGGAGGTGGTGCCCGGGCGCAACTACGTGCGTCACTTCTTCCGCTGCCGCATCAAGAGCGGCCGCCCGCGGGTGGGTACGGACCCCGCGACCAACGACTCCATCGGCGCGCTGGCCTGGGTCGACCCGACCGATCCTGGTGCTTGCGGCGGGTGGGGGCGGCGGAACCTGCCGCAGGTCGCCCGGGCCTTGGGCCTCACGCCGCGCCGGCGGAACCGGCTGCCTGCGCCGGTGCCCCGCCAGGCGGCGCCGAAATAGAATAGCACCGAATCGTGGGGGAGGGTCTCCGGGGTGTCGGTGCAGGTGATGCACCAGGGTTCGTCGCCCAGGCGGATGCTGACGGCGACGACCGCCTTGCTGGTCGTGCAACAGCTGGCACTGTGGGACTTGAACGATCAGCAGTTCCGTCTTCTCTACGCCTTGATATTCCTTGCGACGGCGGCCTTTCTGGGGGATGGGCACAGCCGCTACGCGGTCCTCGCCGGGCCCGTGCTTCGCGTGGCGTTCGGGCTGCAGCGGGAGCCGATTCCGCTGGCCGGCGCCGAGGTGAAGGCGCTCCGAAACGGATGGCAGCTTCGCTGGTCCGACGGGCGCACCGTGCGAAGGCTTTCGCTCGACACGCCGGAGGATTTTCGGGAGGCGGTGGAACGGGCCGTGGAGCGGGCCCGCACGGCCGAACCCGGATCGGTGCCCCGCACGCCCCGTGAGGCCGCAGAGGCCGTGCCGGTGTTCCAGCGCACGGCGCTCCGGGAGCGCTGGCTCGCCCTCGCCCTGCTGGTCGTGGCGGTGACGCTCCTGTCGCTGTGGCTGAACCATCCGGCGCCTCTGTTTGCCGTGCCGGTGCTGATCTGGTTCCAGGACCGCATCTTTGCCGGGACCACACTCCTGCTGTGCGACGGCACCCTCTGGTTCCTCGGCGAGCAGGAGCCGGTCTACCAGGTTCCGCTCGCGCACGTCCGGTCCGTGGAGCCCCGGGGGCGGAGGCAGGTCCTGCTCCGCCTGGACGATGCCAGGTTCCCCACGCTGAAGCTGGTGCGGTACCACGGGGGCGTGGACGCACTGGCGGTGCTGCAGCGGGCCGTCGGCGGAGAGCCGCTCTTGCTTCCGGACCGCGCGGGCGCAGGTAGGCCGGCGAGCGGCGCTGGGCCGTCGGACGGGGGCAAGCCCTTCCGTTGCGCCCTCTGCGGGCGGCCGGTACCGGGAAGCCCGGCACCGGGGGCCATACATATCTGCGAACGGTGCCAGCACAAGGTGCGCTACGAGGCGGAAGAGACGGGCCACGGACTGAAGGGAAAGGAGCCGAAGCCCATGTGAGGGCGGCCGGCTCCTTGTTGCATGTGAATGCACTTGGCGGTATAATTATTCAACCACACCGCAGGAGGCGGGTTCGTTGAACCAGATGGCGCTGGACAAGGCCGCGGTGCTGGCCGAGGCGCTGCCTTACATCCGGCAGTTCTCAGGCAAGACCGTGGTCATCAAGTACGGCGGGGCCGCGATGGCCGCGGCGGATCTGAAGGCCGCCGTGATGCAGGACATCGCCCTCATGAAGTACGTGGGAATGCACCCCGTTGTCGTCCACGGCGGGGGCCCCGAGGTTTCCAGCATGGCGCGGCAGATGGGCATCGAGCCGCGGTTCGTCGACGGCCTCCGGGTCACCGACGCCGAGACGATGGCCATCGCCCAGATGGTGCTGGTGGGGAAGACCAACCGGGAGATCGTCACGCACCTCTGCGCGCAGGGGGTGAAGGCGGTGGGCCTCTCGGGGCAGGATGCCGGGCTCATCCGGGCCGTGCCGCACCGGCACCGCTCGGCCCGGACCGGCAAGGAGGTCGACCTCGGCTTCGTGGGCGACGTGGCCGCCGTCGACACCGCGGTGCTGGAGACGCTCACCACTGCCGGCTACGTGCCGGTGATCGCCCCCATCGGCCTGGGGCCCGAGGGGCAGCCCTACAACATCAACGCCGACACCGTGGCCGGGGCCATCGCCGCAGCGCTGAAGGCGGAGAAGCTGGTGCTGCTCACCGACGTGGAAGGGGTCCGGGCCGACAGGGACGACCCCGGGAGCCTGCTGAGCCGGGTGACGGTGCAGGAGATCCGGGAGTGGATGGCCGACGGCCGGCTGGAGGGCGGGATGATCCCCAAGCTTCAGTGCTGCATCACCGCCCTGGAGGCGGGCGTCAACCGGGTGCACATCATCGACGGCCGGGTGCCCCACAGCCTGCTGCTGGAGATCTTCACCCACGAGGGCGTGGGCACGATGGTCGTGAAGTAGGAACCGGTGGGTGCCGGCACCGACGGGAAAGAAGGAGATGGCGGGGATGACGGGATCGGAGAGCGCCGCCCTGATGGCCAGGGCGGACAGGCATACCATGAACACGTACGCGCGGTACCCGATTGCCCTGGTGCGCGGCGAGGGGGTCCGCTGCTGGGACGCCGACGGCAAGGAGTACCTGGACTTCCTCGGCGGCATCGCCGTGAACGTGCTGGGCCACGCCCACCCGGCGGTGGTGGAGGCCATCGCCGCCCAGGCGCGGAGGCTCATCCACTGCTCCAACCTGTACTACAGCGAGCCGATGGCGGCGCTGGCCGAGCTGCTCACCCGGAGCGGCGGGCTGGACCGGGTCTTCTTCTGCAACTCCGGCGCCGAGGCCAACGAGGGCGCCATCAAGCTGGCCCGCAAGTACCAGTGGCGGAAGGGGCGCAAGGAGAAGAACCGCATCGTCTCGCTCACCCACTCCTTCCACGGGCGCACCCTCGCCACCGTGACGGCCACGGCAAAGCCGGCGATCCAGGAGGGCTTCGGCCCGCTGCCCGAGGGCTTTGACCACGCCGAGGCCGGCGACGTGGCGGCGCTGGAGGCGGCGGTGACGGAGAAGACCGCGGCGGTGATCGTGGAGCCGGTGCAGGGGGAGGGCGGGGTGATGCCCCTCTCCCGGGAGTACCTGGCGGCTGCCCGCGCCATCTGCGACGCGCGCGGCGCCCTCCTGATCTTCGACGAGGTCCAGTGCGGCATGGGCCGGGTGGGCACCCTCTTCGCCTACCAGGCCTTCGGGGTGAAGCCCGATATCCTCACCCTGGCCAAGGGGCTCGGGGGCGGCGTGCCCATCGGCGCCGTCTGCGCCACGGAGGAGGCGGCCACCGGCTTCGCCCCCGGGGACCACGGCACCACGTTCGGCGGCAACCCCCTGGCCTGCGCCGCCGCACTGGCCACGGTGAAGACTCTGCTGGCGGAGGACCTGCCGGCGCGCGCCCGGGCCATGGGCGCGTACCTTCTGTCCGGGCTCAAGCAGCTGCAGGCGAAGCATCCGGACCTCGTCAAGGAGGTCCGGGGGATGGGGCTGATGCTGGGCATGGAGCTCACCCGGCCGGCCGCCCCGGTGCTGGCCAAGTGCCACGAACTGGGGCTCCTGGTGAACGTGACGGCCAACACGGTGATCCGGCTCCTGCCGCCCTACATCATCACGGAGGCGGACGCCGACCGGGCCCTGGCCATCCTGGACCAGGCGCTGGCGGCGGTGGGCGAGGCGGATTAGCAGGATGTGGTTCCAACAAGGCGACCGCCACCACAAATCACGAGGGGACCTGCGTGAATGTGCGCAGGTCCCCTCGAACCGTTCATAGCACGACTCGCTTTTCGCCGCTACTCCGACTCGGACTTGGACTCCGCCGTCGCTGCCACGGGCACCGGCTCGGACGCCTGGGCGCCGACCTCGACGGGCTGGTGGTCGAGGCCGGGGATCTTCTTCATCAGGTCCTGAATCGACACGCCGGTCAGCCCCTCCAGCACGGTCGGGGCGGTGGCCACCAGCTTGGCGACGTCGTTCATGAACTTGTTGATGCCCACCTCGCCGTCGCCCTGCGAAAGGATCGTGACCTTGTCGATGCGGGTGAGCGGCTCGGCCGCGGCCCGCATGAGCTCAGGCAGCACCGGCAGCAGCTTGTCGAGGATGGCGGCCTGGCCGTATTCCTTGTACGCCTCGGCCTTGATGCGCATGGCCTCGGCTTCGGCACGGCCCTTGGCCAGGATGACCTCGGCCTCGGCGAGACCCCGCTGCTTCACCACGTCGGCTTCGGCCTCGCCGGACATCCGGATGGCCTTCGCCTCGGCCTCGGCCTCGATCTCCCGCTTGCGGGCCTGTGCCGCAGCGAGGGTCTCCTGCTTCTGCCGCTCGATCTCGGCCTGCTTCAGCACGGTGGCGATGAGTTCCTTCTCACGCCGCAGGATTTCGGCCTCCTGGACCTTCACCTGCTCCTGCCGCTCGATCTGCTGCACGCGGACCTGCTCGGCGATCACCTGCTGCTGCATCACGTTGGCCTCGATGTCGTAGGCCTTGTCGGCCTGGGCCTGCGCCCGCTTGGTCTCGGCCTCGAAGGCCGCCCGCTTCAGGTTCAGGTCGCGCTGCGCCTCGGCCTGCTTGGCCAGCGACTCGGACTGGGCCAGCACCGTTTCCTGCTCGGCCTTCGCCTTGGCGATGGCCGCCTCCCGCATGGCCTCGGCCCGCTTGATCTCGGTGTCGCGCTGGGCCTCGGCGGCGGCAATCTCGGCCGCCCGCTTGATGCGCTCGGTGTCGGGCCGGCCCATGTTGTTGATGTAGTCGTTCTTGTCCTTGATCTCCTTCACGGTGAAGGAGACGACCTCAAGGCCCATCTTCGCCATGTCGTCGGCGACGTTGGCCCGCATGCGGTCGGCCACCATCTCGGGCTCCTTGACGATCTGCTCCACCGTCAGCTGGCCCACGATGCCCCGCAGGTGGCCCTCCATGACGAGCTTGAGGATCTCGTGCTGTTCCTTGATGGATTTCGACAGGAACTGCTCGGCCGCGGTCAGGATGGACTCGGTGTCAGATTTCACCTTGATCTGCGCCACCGCCTCCACGGTGACCGCGACGCCCTGGACGGTGTAGAAGTCCTGCTGCGGGACCACGTCGAAGGACATCAGTTCCAGGGAGAGCTCCTGGGCTGACTGGATCAGCGGCCACACGACCAGGCCGCCGCCCTTGGTGACGCGGGGCCCGCCAAAACCGTAGACGATGAGTGCCCGGTTGGGCGGCACCTTGCGGTACATCGAGGCCAGGAGCGCGAGCAGGATCAGGACGCCGACGATGGTCAGGCCGGCGTAGATCAGAGGACCCCAGTTCATCCGTTCTCAATCCCCCTTACCACGTTCTCTTTCATGAACTCTCGCCATGGCTGGACGTAGGCGACGCCCCGCTCATAGCGCAGGATCACGACCTCTTCGCCCTTGGGGATGGGGCGCCCGTCCGCAGAGCGGGCCGCCGACACCATGCGGGAGCCGTGCTGCCGGTAGACCACCTCCCCTGTGCCCCCTTCCCGGATCGACACCGTCAGCTTCCCGACGATGCCCGTGTAGCTGGTGGGCGGCAGGGGACGCTCGCCCCGGATCAGGAAGCGCTGCCAGCGATAGATCAGCCAGCCGGTGGTGAAGGCGCCTGCCGCCGCGCCGACCAGGGAGAGCCACACGACAGCCGGCCCGAGGGAGGAGACCAGGTAGCCGACCCCGCCGAAGCCCATGAGCGCCGCCATGAGGGTCTGGAAGTTGATGGGCGAGATGGCGGCCGCCTTGCCGATGTGGCCCTTCTGCCCGTGGGCCATGTCCGCGTCGGCGGAGAGGTCCACGGCCGGCGGGATCGCCAGGTCGCCCCCGTGGGCGAGATCGGCGCCTGCCGAGAGGTCGCCACCGACGGAAAGATCACCGCCGGCCGAGAGATCTGCACCGGCCGAGAGATCTGCACCGGCCGAGAAGTCCGCACCTGCGGAGAGATCGCCACCGTGAGAGAGGTCACCGCCGTGGGAGAGATCTCCGGCCTTACCGCCCATGTTCAAAAAGCCGAGGATGGCCGACACGAGCGTAAGGCCAAAACCGACATAAAAGGTGTAAAGGAAGACGGACGTCACGAGGCCACACCCCCCGGAGCGGATGGCGTTGTCTCTGCCTATAAGACCCGCAGCCGGCCCGGTTTGGTTCTGAGTCACCCGATTTCCCGGCAGGAACCGTTGTCCTGCCCGGGCCAGCTTTTTGTAAGCAATTTCCAGGCGTTGACCTGTGCGGAGATTCGACCCGCCGTTGCACATGCTGACGGAAGACGCATCGACGCACGAAGGGAGAGACAGCCATGTCCAAGATCGTGCTCATCGGTTGCGGCCAGGTCGGAGCGACCTTCGCCTACACGGTGCTGCTCAAGGGACTTGCCAACGAGCTGGTGGTGATCGACGCCAACAAGGAGAAGGCGTTGGGCGACGTGCTGGACCTGAACCACGGCCTCATGCTTGCCCACCCGCTCAAGATCCGGCTGGGCGACTACCCCGACTGCGAGGGGGCCGACATCATCGTGATCGCGGCCGGGGCGGCCCAGCGGCCGGGCGAGACGCGCACGGACCTCATGGGCCGGAACGTGGCCATTTTCGACCAGATCATCTCCCAGGTGACCCGCTACAACCACGACGGCATCCTGCTCATCGCGACCAACCCGGTGGACATCCTGACGCAGGTGGCCCTCAAGCTGTCGGGCTGGCCGCCGAACCGGGTGATCGGCTCGGGCACCCTGCTCGACAGCTCCCGCCTGCGCTACCTCATGGCCACCCGGTTCGGCGTGGATCCGCGGTCGGTGCACGGCATGATCATCGGCGAGCACGGCGACAGCGAGCTGGCCGTCTGGTCCCAGGCCAGCGTGGGCGGCGTCCCGATCGACAGCCCCGAGGCCGGGGACCGCTGGCGCCTCACGCCGGAGGAGCGGGTCCAGATCCTCGAGGAGACCCGCAACGCGGCCTACCAGATCATCGCCGCCAAGGGTGCGACCTACTACGCCATCGCCCTGGCGCTGGCCCGCATCTGCGAGGCGATCCTGCAGGACCAGAAATCCATCCTGCCGGTCTCCACCTACCTGCAGGGCTACCACGGCATCGACGGGGTCTGCCTGGGGGTTCCGTGCGTGGTGGGCCGGCACGGGGTCGAGGAGATCATCCAGCTGCCGCTGGCGCCTGAGGAGGAACAGGAGCTCAGGGCCTCCGCGGCGAAGCTGCGCGGCTTCCTGACCGAGATCGGCTTCTAGGCGCAACGCAAGTCTGCCGGAAGGTGCGAGTAGACTATTGCATGACGCCGCGATCTGCTATACTCTTACCTAGAATGGTTCTCGCTGTGGGAGGTGAACGCCATGACGCCAACCAGGAACGACACTGCTGACATGCAGCACGAAGACTCGTTCTCGGCCGGGCTCCGCGCGGCGGGGCTGAAGCTGACGGCTCAGCGCAGCGCCATCTGCAAGGCCCTGGCCGACATGGCGGGCAAGCACCATCCCACGGTGCAGGAGATCTTCGAGGCCGCCCGACGGTACCATTCGGGCGTGAGCCTCGCCACGGTGTACAACACGCTGACCGTCCTGAAGGAGCGGGGGCTGCTCTACGAGCTGGGCCCCGACGCAGCCGGCGCCGTCCACTACGAGCTCGACGTGGACACGCACATCAACGTCGTCTGCATTCGCTGCAAGCGGGTGATCGACCTGCCCCACGTCTCCACCGGGATGGAGGAGGCGGTCGCCCGGCAGACCGGCTTCCGGGTGATCGGCGCCCAGATGCTTTACTATGGCATCTGCCCCGCCTGCAGCGGGGAGGGCGTCGCGGACTAGGAACACGTACAATGCCGCCACGGCACACCGCCGTGGCGGTTTTTTTATCTGAAATCCCAACAGGCCCTTGCCAACCGCCGCGGGCGGAGCTAGAATGATTCTAGCTTAGAACGGTTCTAAAGTAGGGGGTGGTCCGGTGACTCCGAGGACGGGGCACTGGCTGGATGACGAACTGCGGCCGCTGGTCTGGGCGACCGTGCTCAGCGGGTTCTTCCTCGTGCTGGGCTGGGCGCTGGAGCATGGAGCGCCGGGCCTGTCGGCGTGGTCGGCCGTGGCTTACGCGGCCGCCTACGTCAGCGGCGGTTACCTGCGGGTGAAGGATGGGCTGGCCGCCTTGCGGCGGGGCAGCTTGAACATCGATATGCTGATGGTGATGGGCGCGATGGGCGCTGCCGCCCTGGGGCGCTGGGGCGAGGGTGCGGTGCTCATCTTCCTCTTCGCCCTCTCCAACGCGCTCGAGGAGTTCGTGTCGGGTAGGACGCGGCGGGCGATCGAGGCGCTGATGACGCTGCGGCCGGAAGAGGTGCTGGTGCGGCAGGAGGACGGCGCGGAGCGGCTGGTGCCGCTGGAGCAGGTGCAGCCGGGCGATCTCGTGGTGGTGCGGCCCGGCGAGCGGGTGGGAATCGACGGCGTCGTGGTGGAGGGCCGCTCGGCCATCGACCAGGCCCCCATCACCGGCGAGTCGGTGCCGGTGGCCAAGGAGGCGGGTTCGCCGGTCTACGCCGGCAGCCTCAACACCACGGGCAGCCTGCTGGTCAGGGTGACGAAGCCCGCCGGGGAGTCGACCCTGGCCCGGGTGATCCGGCTGGTGGAGCAGGCGCACGAGCACAAGGCCCGGGCCCAGCGTGCCGTTGACTGGATCGACCGCTACTATACGCTGATCGTGGTGGCCGTAGCCCTGCTCACCTGGACCCTGCCCCCGCTCGTGGCCGGGTGGGCGTGGTCGGACAGCTTCTACCTGGCCATGCAGCTCCTGGTGGTGATGTCGCCCTGCGCGCTGGTGATCGCCACCCCGGCGGCACTCCTCTCCGGCATCGCCGCCGGTGCCCGGCAGGGCATCCTGTTCAAGGGCGGCGTCCACCTGGAGCAGGCGGGGGACATTAAGGTCGTCGCATTTGACAAGACCGGCACCCTCACCGAGGGCCGGCCGCGGCTGACGTCGCTCTGCCCCGCGGAGGGGGTTGCCGAGACGGAACTGCTCCGGCTGGCGGCATCCGCCGAGCTGCGCTCGGGTCACCCGGTGGGAAGGGCAATCGTGGCGGCTGCCCGGCGGCAGCTGGAGGAGCTGCCCGAGCCCGAGCAGGTGGAGGAGCAGCCCGGCCTCGGCGTGACCGCCCGGGTGGAGGGGCGGCTGGTGCAGGTGGGCAGCCGGCGCCTGTGGGAGGGCGCCCGCGCTGAGACCTCCCTCCGGTGGCTCCTCGCCCAGGCCGAGCGGCTGGAAGAGCAGGGCGAGACGGCGGTGCTGGTACTGGCGGAGGGGAAGCCCCTGGGCGTGCTCGGCGTCGCCGACCAGATTCGCCCGCAGGCCCGGGCCGTGATCGCCGCTCTGCGGGCCCAGGGCGTGGAGCGGATCGTGATGCTGACCGGCGACAACGAGCGGGTCGCCGCGGCGGTGGCGGCGGAAGCCGGCGTCGACGAGTACCAGGCCGGACTGCTGCCGGCCGACAAGCTGGAGGCCATCGCAGCGCTGGAGCGGCAGTACGGCCCCGTGGCCATGGTGGGAGACGGCATCAACGACGCCCCGGCCCTGGCGCGGGCCAGCCTGGGGGTGGCCATGGGCGGCGCCGGCAACGACGCGGCGCTGGAGAGCGCCGACGTGGTGCTGATGGCCGACGACCTCTCCCGCCTGCCTGAGGTCTTCCAGCTCGGCCGACGGGCCCGGCGGGTGGTCTGGCAGAACCTGGCCTTCGCCACGGGTGTGATCATGGTGCTGGTGACGACCAGCCTGCTCGGGAACCTTACGCTGCCGCTGGCGGTGGTGGGCCACGAGGGATCGACGGTTCTGGTGGCGCTGAACGGAATCCGGCTGCTCTTCGGCGGAGTGCGGCGGCGCCTTCCCGTCCCGGTGGCCGGCGTGGAGCAGGCCCGCGGCGTATAGCCAGTCATACTGCGCCCGGACGCCCGGTGACGGGGCGCCCGGGCGCCTGCGCGCAAAGGGACCCGGGAATCTGCCCGGGTCCCTATTGCATACTTATTCATATGGAGTTATAATCATGCACCAAAGAAGCCCCGGGCAGCGGGCTCAATACTGAGGAGGCGCCGGATTCATGGGGAACAAGAAGTGTGTGTTGGCTTATTCAGGCGGGCTGGACACGTCGGTCGCGATTCACTGGATCAAGGAGCACTACGACGCCGACGTGATCGCTCTGGCGGTGGACCTCGGGGCCAATGACAAGGACCTCGACTTCATTCAGAAGAAAGCGCTCTCCATCGGCGCCGTCAAGAGCTATGTATACGACGCGAAGCAGCAGTTCGCGTATGACTTCATCCTGCCGGCCCTGCAGGCCAACGCCTGCTATGAGTCCAAGTATTTCCTCTCTGCGTCGCTCTCCCGTCCGCTGATCGCCAAGCTGCTGGTGGAAGTGGCGGAGAAGGAAGGGGCTCAGTACGTCGCCCACGGCTGCACCGGGAAGGGCAACGACCAGGTGCGGTTCGACGTGTCGGTGGCCGCCCTCAACCCGAACCTTGAGGTGCTGGCCCCCGTGCGGGAATGGGCCTGGAGCCGGGAGGAGGAGATCGACTACGCCCAGCAGCACGGCATCCCGGTACCGGTGGGCAAGGAGAACCCCTTCTCCATCGACGTGAACCTGTGGGGCCGTTCCTGCGAGGCCGGCGTGCTGGAGGACCCCTGGGCCGAGGCCCCCGAGGAGGCCTTCGAGTGGACGGTGAACCCCAAGGACGCGCCCGACGAGCCCGAGTACGTGGAGATCGGCTTCGAACAGGGCGTGCCCGTCGCGCTGAACGGCGAGCGGATGGGGCTGGTGCAGCTGATCGAGCAGCTGCACGCCATCGCCGGCAAGCACGGCGTGGGCCGCATCGACCACGTGGAAAACCGGCTGGTGGGCATCAAGTCCCGCGAGGTTTACGAGATGCCGGCGGCCACAGTGCTCACCCTCGCCCACAAGGAGCTCGAGGCCCTCACCCTGCCCCGTGAGCTGCACCACTTCAAGCTGGGGCTGGAGCAGAAGTACGCCGAGCTGGTCTACAACGGCCTCTGGTTCCACCCGCTGAAGGAGGCGCTGGACGCTTTCATCAAGAAGTCGCAGGAGACCGTTACGGGCGAGGTACGGGTGAAGCTCTTCAAGGGCTCGGCCTTCTGCGTGGGCCGCAAGTCGCCGTACACGCTCTACTCCTACGACCTGGCCACCTACGACAAGGCCGACAAGTTCGACCACAAGGCCGCCAAGGGCTTCATCGACATCTTCGGCCTGCCCACCCGGGTGTACGCCGCGGTGCAGCGGAAGAACTGAACCGTACCCTGACGGACCGGGGTTGCCCCGAGAGCTGCCTGCTCTCGTTGGGCAGCCCCTTTTCCGCGCCGTCCGGCCTCCCCCGTCAGGGCAGGAAAGCGGTTGACCGGATGCGAACAAGAAAGCCATGAGAGGTGCGCCGTGCGCAGAGAGGGGAGGGATGCCCAGTGGCCCGCATCTACTACCGGCTGGTGCTCACCGTGCTCTGCGCGCTGGCAGCCTACGTGACGCCCGTCTATACCCTCTCCTACCCGTATTACCTGCCCTACTTCGCCGGCGGGCTCGTCGCGGCGCTGCTTGCCTGGTCCTTCCTTCAGCTGGCCATCCTCATCGAGCCTGAGGTGAAGCCGGGCGTGCAGTTCATCGTGGGCGCCGGCTTCGCCGTCATCTCCTGGGCGCATATCTCCATGGTGGCGGTCCTTCACATCATTCCGGCGGTGATGCGGGCCGGCCACCTGCTCGACACCTTCGACCCCGTCTGGATCCTGGGCGGCCTCTCGCCCCTGGTGGTGCCCGCGGCCGCGCTCGCATGCAAGCTGGCCGGCCGCCCGTTCCTGCCGTCCCTCGCGGCGGCGCTCTTCCGCTTCTCCGTGCCGCTCGGCCTCCTGAGCATCATCCCCCGGTTCCTGAACCTGCCCAAGCAGTTTCGCTGGCTCTTTCTCTTCACCGGCGTGATGTTTGTGGTGCTCGACGGACTGGGCTTCAGTCTGCGCCCGAGGCGCGGAGGCCAGTCGGCATAGCCTTTCGTGTCATCGCAATGGAGCCATCTGGCCAGTTGACCAACAATTTTCCAACCGATACCCTGAGAGTAACAACAGCGCCGAGCGTCAACGTCGGCAGCCATGCGCACGGCCGCCCGCACGGCCGTGCGTCCGGGTCAGCACAACACGGGAGCGACCGGTCTCGGGTCGGTCCCTTTTTTCGCAGTGGGCGGATTGCAACACCGATCACGGGAGGGGTATCATGACCGCACGCTTCGACCTCATCGTTGTCGGCGGCGGCCCGGCGGGCCTCGCTGCGGCCATCTGCGGGGCACGGTCCCGGCTGTCGACCCTGCTCATCGAGAAGGGGCAGCCCGGCGGCCGGGCCGCGCACATCATGCAGATCGATAATTTCCCCGGGGCCGGCTGTACCACCGGTCCCGATCTGGTCAGTCGTTTCCGGGGGCAGGCGGAGGCGCTGGGCGTCACCTTCCTGCAGGCCGAGGTCAGCCGCCTGGAGCCGGAAGGCCCGTTCAAGACCGTCTACACCAGGCAGGGTGTGGCGTATGAGGCCAGAGCGGTCATCCTGTGCCCGGGTGCCGAGCCCCGGACGCTGGGCGTGCGGGGCGAGGAGCGCCTCCGTGGCCGCGGCGTCCACTACGCGGTGGCGGATTCCGCCGCAGACTGGGCCGGCCGGGACGTCGTGGTGGTGGGCGACGGCGACGCGGCGGTGGCGGCGGCCGTGCACTTGGCGCAGTCGGCCCGGAAAGTCTCGCTGGTCTGCATCCATTCCGAGGACCGCATGGACGCCTGCCCCGCCAGTCTGGCGCAGCTCCGCGGGAGCTCCGGCATTCAGGTGATTGCCCAGACGGCGGTGGAGGAGATTCAGGGCGAGGGCCGCGTGGAGCGGGTCGTGCTGAGGAGCCTGGTGAACGGAGAGCGCTGGACGCTCCCCGCCGACGCCGTTTTCGTGCTGGCCGGCATCACGCCCTGCACTGACTTCCTGCGCGGCAGCGGCATCCACCTGGACGCCCGGGGGTACATCATCGCCGATCCGGAGACGATGGCGACCAGCGTCGACGGCATCTACGCCGCCGGAGACGCCCGCCGCAAGTGGGTCCGTCAGGTGATCACCGCCGCTGCGGACGGCGCGATTGCGGCCCGGTCGGCCGAGCGCTTCCTGGCCGACGAGGAACTGGTGAACCACGAGCTGCTGGGACCGGCCGATCCGGTGTTGGCCGTGTTCTGGAGCCCCGCGGATCCGCTCTCGCTCGACGTGCTGCAGCAGGTGGAGCAGGTGGCCGGCAGCGCCGGCGGCCGGGTGCACGTGGTTCGGATCGACTGCCAGCAGTCGGCCCGCGTCGCCCAGCGGCTCGGGGTGGTGGAGGTGCCCACCGTGATGCTCTTCCACCGCGGTATCCCCCTGGCCACTCTGACGGAAGACTTCAACCACCTGGCAGACTGGGTGGCAGGGCACATGCCGGCAAGAATATGATGCAAACGCGGTCGCGGCCAGGCGGGATGCCCGCCTGGCCGCAGCGCTCTGCACGGCGCCCGGCAGAGGAGTTCTCCTGCCGGCGCCGAACACGATTAACCTTGACCGTTACCTTATAGCGAGGTTTGGTGAGGAGGCGGCTTCATGGCTTCCTGGGTGACATGGCTGCTCATCGTCGCCGGCGGAGTGGCCGGCGCCCTGCAGGCGCCGATCAACACGACCCTCGCGCGCCACACCGGGCCGATCCCGGCGTCGCTGGTTTCCTTCACCGTGGGCGCTCTTACCATGCTGGTGCTCACGCTCTTCACCCTCCGGGGCCAGGGCATCTCCGGCCTGGCCGGCGGCATCGCCGCGGCACCGCCCTGGAGCCTGGTGGGGGGCATCTGCGGCGCCGTGGTGGTCACCGCGGTGATCGTGGGCACCGGCTCCATCGGGGTCAACGCCACCCTGAGCCTGCTGACCGGCATTCAGCTCATCGCCGCGCTGCTGATCGACGCCGTCGGCTTCGGCACCGTCGGGCCGATCCCGATCCGCTGGCCGCAGGTGGTCGGCGTTCTCCTCATGATCGTCGGGATGAAGTTGGTCCTTACCCGCCAGCCCTAGTTGTCGCCGAAGGCGCGCAGGGCGCCGTGCATCACGGGTCCCACGAACTGGTTGAGGCGGAAGCCGTGGCGGATGGCCGCGCTGACGAACCGCTTGGCCGTGCGGACCGCCTCCGGCACGCCGGCCCCCTTCGCCAGCTCGGCCGTGATGGCCGCCGCCGTGGTGCAGCCGGCGCCGTGGGTGAACCCGTGGGTGACCCGCTCGGCTTCCAGGAGGGTGAACTCCCGGCCGTCGTAGAACAGGTCCACCGCCTTCTCCACGCCCTGCAGCTTCGTGCCGCCCTTGATCAGCACGTTGCGGGCCCCGGCCTCGTGGATGCGGGCGGCGGCCTCCTTCATGTCGTCCAGCGTATGAATGGGCGGCCGCTGGGCCAGCTGCGCCGCCTCGAAGAGGTTCGGCGTCACCACAAGGGCGCGCGGCAGCAGCAGCTCCCGGATGGCGGCCGCATGGTCGGGCATCAGCACCTCGTCGGTTCCCTTGCAGACCATCACCGGGTCGATGACCACCCGCTCGATGCCGAACTGCTCCAGCTTGCGGGCGACCAGCTCCACCACCGCCGCCGAGGCGAGCATGCCGGTCTTCAGAGCGTCGACGCCGATGCCCTCGAAGACGGTGGTCATCTGGGCCTCCACCAGCGCGAGGTCCAGGGGAAAGACCTGGTGGTTCCAGTTGTTGTGGGGGTCCATGGCCACGATCACGTTGAGCACGGACATGCCGTAGACACCGAGCTCCTGGAAAGTCTTCAGGTCGGCCTGAATGCCCGCGCCGCCGCTGGTGTCGGAGCCGGCGATCGTCAGTGCCTTGTACATTCCCATTCCCCTCCCGCTGTGCGATCGGTCTCACCTGTCATGGTGCCGTCCGCACCTTTGGCCGTCAACAGCCAGAACCATCCCAAATTGGATGGGTCCAATTTGCGCACAGATGGCTGGTTCAAAGCAGAACTTGCTCCGTTCCTGCACCGAACTGCGCGGCGATTCCGTCTAACCCCGCGCCGAAGCCGTTGCAACGGAAGTGGGGTGACGCGATGGGCAGGAGGCTTGTGGGCGGCGCGCGTACGGTACTCTGGCCGGAAGGCGGGCCGGGGGTACGTCGGCCGCGCGGTCCCGGCCTGGAGGAGGTGCGGGGCCGGCTGCTGCCGCAGCTGGTGCCGTACTGGCTGGTGCCCGAGGAGTACCGGGGCGACCGCGACCTGGCGGCCATCCCCCATCTGGGCGAGGTGGCGGTGGCCTTTGTTGTGGACGAGCCACACCGGTATACGTACATCGACTACGCGATGCTGGGGCACTGGAACATGGCCAAGGCGGACCTGCTCGCCCTCGCCCTCGCCAACCTGGCGCGCTCCTATCGGCCCGCGACCCGCCGCGGGGCTGGTCATCACCTCGCCCTGGTGTGGCAGGCGCGGGACGGCTATGACGCCGCCCGCCTGCTCCTCACTCGGCGGCTCTGCGAGGCCGCCGCGCTGGTTCCGGGGAACCCCGTGATCGCGGCGCCCCACCGCGACCTTCTGATCATGTTCGGCGACGCCGACCCGGTCTTCGTGGCGGAGATGGCCGAGTTCGTCGACGTGGCGTTCAACCACAGCCCCTACCCGGTCTCGCCGCAGCTGTACACGCTGCGGGAAGGAACGCTTCAGCTCTACCGGCCCGCGGGGGGCCACCCGCGCATGCTCCACTGAACGCCGGAGGGCGGGCTGCGGCGGGGCGCCTGGAAACAGCGGGGTCCGGCCACCGCTCGGGTGTCCGGACCCTCGCGTTTTCGCTTGCAGCCACTACTCCTCGAGCTGGGGCCGCTCCATCGTGCCCAGGCCGGCTGCGGCGATGGCCTGTGCGATATAAGGCCAGTACTGGCGAATCTGGCGGTTGGACTGGCGGACGAGCCGCAACATGCGCTGGACGTCGGCGTTGTTGCGCACCGCGGCGGGAAGCGCCCGGACCGCCTCCTGTGCGGCCTGGCGGCGGGCCACGAAGCGGGAGAGGTTATAGCCCAGACTCTCGAGGGCGCGGCGGTCGCCCGTCCGCAGGCGCTGCAGGGCGCCCATCGCGGCAATCTGGTGATGCAGCTCGTGCAGTTCGATCTCGGTGAAGCGCTGGAATGCGGGATTGTTCCGCACCTCGGGGAGGCGCAGGGCGTCCACGTGATGGCTGTGGGCTACGGCGGTGCCGGGCAGGGTCTGCTGGAAGAACCGGCCCAGGGGCTGCACAGGCACCCGCGCAGCGCCCACGGGCCACCCGGGCGCCGCCGACCCCGGCGCCGGGAGCCCGCCTCGCTGCGGCCAGGGCGCAGGGCCGTACATCATCGGAGTTTCCCCCCTTCGCATCATTCTGTCCGTTCTGGCAACAGGTTATGTGAATGCGAACGGAATGGACCCTGGTGTCCCAACCCGATCGGTAAGGTCCGAACGATTTCTGGACAAGGGATAAAAAAGTTCGGGTTTCCCGTTGACAGCGGCTGCGCCGATCCGTAGAGTGGAAGTAGAGGCCGGTGCGAAAACCGGCTGCGGAGGAAAGTGTGCCTAGGGTTCCGCGGCGTCGTCCCCGGCGCCGGTCAGCGACCAAGCGGCACAGGCCGGGAGCGGCCCGGCTACACCGATGGGCGAAAAACCCGGGCGGGCAGGTTTCACTCCAGGCGGGAGTGCACCTGCCCGCCTCAGTTCTTGGTTCGACAGGCGCTCATCGGTCCCACCACTCATTTCCTCTGAGGAGGCGTTCCGCTGTGGCTGTTCGTGAGGCGATTCGTCCGAATGACATGTCGCCGGGGTTCCTCGACCGCGTGTTCAAGCTCACGGAGCACGGCACCACCGTCAAGACAGAGGTTCTCGCCGGACTGACCACCTTCGTCACGATGTCGTACATCATCGCCGTCAACCCCAACATCCTGTCCACCGGCACCGGCATGGAGCCCAGCGCCATCTTCATGGCCACGATCCTGGCCGCTGCGCTTTCCACCCTGGTGATGGGCCTGGTGGCCAACTGGCCGGTCGCCCTGGCGCCGGGCATGGGGCTGAATGCGTTCTTCGCCTTCACGCTCTGCGGCATGCTCCAGCTTCCCTGGCAGCAGGCCCTGGGTGCGGTCTTCATCTCAGGCGTGCTGGCCCTCATCGTCACCATGACCGGCCTGCGGGAGCTGATGATCCGGGCCATTCCGGAGTCGCTCAAGCACGCCGTCTCCGCCGGCATCGGCTTCTTCATCATGCTGATCGGCCTCATCAACGCCGGCATCGTCCAGGCCGACCCGAACACCACCATCGCCCTGGGTCACCTGAACGATCCGAAGACGCTGCTGTCCATCATTGGCCTCATCATCACCGGGGTGCTGGTGGCCCGCAAGGTGACCGGCGGCATCCTGCTGGGCATCCTGATCACCACTCTCGTCGGCATTCCCATGGGCATCACCCATATGCCGGAGACGTGGTTCTCGGCGCCGCCCTCGCTGGCCCCGACCTTCCTGCAGCTGAGCTTCGAGGGCCTGTTCAGCGCCAAGATGTTCGCCGTGATCTTCGCCATGTTCTTCGCCGACCTGTTTGACACGATCGGCACCTTCGTCGGCGTCGCCTCCAAGGCCGACATGATCGACAAGGAGGGCAACCTGAAGGGCGGCACCCGGGCGCTGATCGCCGACTCCTGCGGCACCATCATCGGCTCGCTGCTGGGCACCTCCAACACGACGACTTATGTGGAGTCTGCGGCCGGCGTCTCCGTCGGTGGACGCACCGGGCTCACGGCCGTCACGGTGGCGGTCCTCTTCCTGCTGGCCTCCTTCTTCTCCGGGGCCTTCCTGGCGATTCCGGGCGAGGCCACCGCTCCGGCCCTCATCATCGTCGGCGTCATGATGGCCTCCTCCATTACGCAGATCGACCTGGACGACTTCAGCATTGCCCTGCCGGCCATCATCACGGCCCTGATGATGCCCTTCACCTACTCCATTGCAGAGGGCATGGCCTTGGGCTTCGTGGCCTACGCCGCCATCAACCTGTTCACGGGTCAGCACCGCAAGGTCCACTGGATGATGTGGGTGCTTGCCGTCTTCTTCATCGTCTACTTCGTCATCGACGCACTGGGACTGTAGCGGCGTATCCTCAAACCCCAGATCAACCCTGGCGCAGTACGACGCGGGGCTCGGGCAGAACCCCGGGCCCCGCGTCTGCTCTTGCGGCCCCGGCGCCGGAAGGCTACGCTGGAGGCGGGGAAAACCTGTCCGCAAGAGGGAGAGGATGCCAATGATCGAGCGCTACACCCGGCCGCGCATGGCGCAGCTCTGGTCGGCGGAGAACCGGTTCCAGAAGTGGCTCGAGGTGGAGCTCCTGGCCTGCGAGGCCTGGGCGAAGCTCGGGGTCATCCCCGCCGACGCTGTGGAAGAGCTGAAGGCCCGCGCCTTCACCGTGGACGAGGCATTCGTCCGGCGCGTGGCCGAGATCGAGGCGACGACCCGCCATGACGTGATCGCCTTCACCCAGGCCGTGGCCGAGCGCATCGGCCATCCGGCGGCCCGTTACATCCATTACGGACTCACCTCCACCGACGTCGTGGACACGGCCCTCTCCGCCGTGCTGAACGAAGCGGTGCAGGAGGTGCAGAAGGGGCTGGATGGCCTGATCGCCGCCCTGGGCCGGCAGGCCGTGCGCTACAAGGATACCCTGATCATGGGCCGCACCCACGGCGTGCACGCCGAGCCCACTTCTTTCGGCCTGAAACTGGCCGTTTTCTACGCCCAGTTCAAGCGTGACAGCGCCCGGCTGGAGCAGGCCCGCCAGTCTATCGCGGTGGGCAAGCTCTCCGGGGCGGTGGGCAACTACGGCAACATCGACCCCTTCGTAGAGCAGTACGTGTGCGAGAAGCTGGGGCTCGCGCCGGCCGACATCTCCACGCAGGTGCTGCAGCGCGACCGGCACGCGCACCTGCTCACCACCCTGGCCATCCTGGGCTCGTCCCTGGACAGCCTGGCCATCGAGCTCAGGCTGCTGCAGAAGACAGAGACCCGCGAGGTGGAGGAGCCCTTCTCGCCGGGCCAGAAGGGTTCCAGTGCGATGCCGCACAAGCGGAACCCGGTAACCCTCGAGCAGATCTCCGGGCTCAGCCGCATCCTGCGGGCCAACGCCGTCGCCGCACTGGAGAACGTGCCGCTCTGGCACGAGCGCGACATCTCCCACTCCTCCGTGGAGCGGGTGATCCTGCCCGACTCCACCATCCTGGCCGACTATCTGCTGGCCAGGATGACCTGGGTCGTCGAGAACATGCACGTCTACCCCGAGAACATGAAGCGCTCCATGCAGGCCTCTTACGGCCTCACCTCCTCCGGGTCGGTGCTCCTGGCCCTGGTGGAGAAGGGGCTCTCCCGGGAGCAGGCCTACGCCATCGTGCAGGAGCGGGCCATGCAGGCCTGGTCCGAGGGCATCCACCTGCGCCGGCTGCTGGAGCAGGACCCGACGGTGCAGTCGCTCCTCACGCCGGCGGAGCTGGACGCCGCCTTTGACCTGAGGCACCATCTGCGCCACGTGGACACGATCATGAAGCGACTGGGGTTGATCGAATGACCGGCATCGGGAGCATCGTGGTGGGCGCGCTGGCCGGCCTGATGGTCACGGTGCTGGTCACCTACCTCTGGCCCCGGCGCCTGAGCCGTCACCTGGGAGCGCTGGTGGGGGCGCTGCTGGGATTCGCAGTGGCCCTGTTGTTGATGACCCAGCTCGAGATCTGATCGGGGGAACCGGGGGAGCGGGCGGGAGCCTGAGGGGCCGGCACGCCTGCGTGCGGCCGCAATCTGGTCTTACCGATGAAGGCGCCTGCCTGATGCAGGTGGCGGGCCCGCCGGGCTTCCGGCCGGGGCCGCCTGCATGGGGCAGGCCGCCGTGATTTCAAGGGGGTAGTGGCATGGACTGCTTGCTGGAGGTGCCCGACCTTGGCCTGAAGCGGCTGCACCGGGGCAAGGTCCGCGAGGTGTTTGAACTGGACGCGGACCGGCTCCTCATGGTGGCCACCGACCGGCTCTCAGCCTTTGACGTGGTCTTTCCGCAGGGCATCCCGGGCAAGGGTCGGGTGCTCACGCAGATGAGCCTGCTCTGGTTCCGGGCCACCGAGCAGCTTGTGCCCAATCACCTGCTGACCGAAGACCTCTCCGGCCTGGGCCTGCCGGAGGAGGCCATGCCCCTGCTGGAGGGGCGGTCCATGGTAGTCCGCCGGGCCCGGCGGATCGATGTGGAGTGCGTGGTGCGGGGGTACCTCGCCGGCTCGGGCTGGAAGGAGTACCAGGCGAGCCGTTCGGTCTGCGGGGTCCCGCTGCCCGGGGGGCTCCGGCTCTCGAGCCGGCTGCCCGAGCCCATCTTCACGCCGGCCATCAAGAACGACGCCGGCCACGACGAGAACGTCTCGGAAGAACGGGTGCGGGCGCTCTACGGCGACGCGGTGACCGACTTCATCAAGGAGAAGTCGCTGGCGCTCTACCGCTATGCGGCGGAGGCGGCGGCCAGGGCCGGGATCATCCTCGCCGACACCAAGTTCGAGTTCGGCTGGGTGCAGGGAGAGATCGTGCTGATCGACGAGGTCTTCACCCCCGACTCCAGCCGCTACTGGCCGGCCGACCGGTACCGGGAGGGGGCCCCGGTGGACAGCCTGGACAAGCAGCCGGTGCGCGACTACGTGGAGCGAATCGGTTGGAACAAGCAGCCTCCGGCCCCGGAGCTGCCGGAGGCCTTGATTCAGGAGACCGCCCGGCGCTACGCGGACGTGCTGGAGCGGCTGCGGCGGGTGCTGGCCTAGAGGCCGTACGGGGCTGCCGGGAGGGGGCAGGCCCCGACACTTGCGGTCTGCGCGTGGGGGGCGCAGCGGATCTTGGGGGAGGTAGCGCAGGTGCGGTTTGGCATCGTGGTCTTCCCGGGCACCAACTGTGAGATGGACACGTTTCACGTGCTGTGTGGGGTCATGGGGCAGCAGGTTGACTACGTGTGGTACGAAACGCGCGACCTCGCGCATTACGACGCCATCGTCATCCCCGGCGGCTTCTCGTACGGCGACCGGGTGCGGGGCGGGGCCCTGGCCCGCCACACCCCGGTGATGGAGGCGATCGCTGCCTTTGCCGCGCGGGGCGGCCTGGTGCTGGGCATCTGCAACGGCTTCCAGATTCTCACCGAGGCGGGGCTCCTGCCGGGCGCTTTCCGACCCAACGCCCACGGGCGGTACCGGTGCGGCTGGAGCCATGTGCGGGTGGAGAACGCGACCACCCCCTTCACCCGGGCCTGCGGGCCGGCCCGGGTGCTGAGAATCCCCGTGAGCCACGGGGAGGGCAACTACCAGGCGGATTCGGACACGTTGCGCGCGCTGAACGAGAACCGCCAGGTCCTGTTCCGCTACTGCACGCCGGAGGGGGAAGTCACCCCCGGGGCCAACCCCAACGGGTCGGCGGAGAACATCGCCGGCATCGTCAACCGGGCCGGCAACGTCGCCGGCCTGATGCCCCACCCCGAGCGGGCGAGCGAGGAAGTCCTGGGTTCCGCGGACGGGCGCCTTCTGTTTGCGTCGATGGTGGAATTCCTGACGGGGAGGGTCATCCGTGTCTGAGCTACAGCAGCCCTGGAGTCTGGTGGGCCTCACGGAGGCGGAGTACCGCCGTGTGGTGGAGGTCCTGGGGCGGGAGCCCAACTACACCGAACTGCAGATGTTCGGTGTGATGTGGTCCGAGCACTGCGCCTACAAGCACTCGAAGGCCGCCCTGCGGCGGCTTCCCACCCGTGGCGAGCGGGTGCTGCAGGGCCCGGGCGAGAACGCCGGTGTGGTGAAGATCGACGACGATCTGGCCGTGGCGTTCAAGATCGAATCCCACAACCACCCCTCCTTTGTGGACCCCTTCAACGGTGCGGCCACGGGCGTGGGGGGCATCCTGCGGGACGTCTTCACGATGGGCGCCCGCCCGGTGGCCACGCTGAACTCCCTGCGGTTCGGCCCGCTGGACGATCCCCGGCAGCGCGAGTTGCTCAAGGGCGCGGTCGCCGGCATCGGCCACTACGGCAACACCGTCGGAGTGCCCTGCATCGGCGGCGAGGTCTACTTCGACGAGTCCTACCGGGGCAACTGCCTCGTCAACGCCATGTGCATCGGCATCGTCCGGCCCGACCGCATCCACCGGGGCATCGCCGCCGGCCCGGGCAACGCCCTCATGGTGGTGGGCGCCCCCACGGGGCGGGACGGCATCCACGCCGCGTCGCTGCTGGCCTCGGCCGAGTTCAGCGGCGAGGGGCGGGAGACTGACCTTCCCACCGTGCCCGTGGGCGACCCCTTCGCCGAGAAGATGCTGATGGAGGCCTGCCTGGAGCTGTTCGAGACCGACGCGGTGGTCGGCATTCAGGACATGGGTGCCGCCGGCCTCATCTCCTCGTCCGCGGAGATGGCGGCCCGGGGCGGTGTGGGTGTGGAGCTGGACGTGCGCAAGGTGCCCGCCCGGGAGGAGGGCATGGAGCCCTGGGAGTTCCTCCTTTCCGAGTCGCAGGAACGCATGCTCGTCTGCGTGAAGAAAGGGCGCGAGGCCGAGGTCGAGGCGATCTGCCGGAAGTGGGGCGTGGGCTGCGCCGTGATCGGCCGGGTGACAGACGACGGCATGGTGCGGGTGCTGGACAGTGGCGAGGTCGTGGCCGAGGTGCCGGCCAGGGCCCTCGCGAGCGCCCCGGTCTACCATCCGGAGAAGGCTGAGCCCGCCTACCTCGCCGAGCTGCGGGCCTTCGACTGGTCGGTGCTCCCGGAGCCCGAGGACTGGAACGGGACGCTCCTGCGGCTCCTGGGTTCGCCCAACATCGGCTCCCGGGCCTGGATCTACGAGCAGTTCGACCACATGGTGCAGGCGGGCACCGTGCTGGGGCCCGGCGGGGACGCCGGCGTCATCCGGCTGGGCGCGGCCGTCTCCCCCGGGGCGCACGATCTCACCCGGCAGCAGTCCGGCGCGGAGCTGCCCGGCCGGCCCGGCCAGGCGGTCCCGCCGAGGGGCATCGCAGCCTCGGTGGACTGCAACGGCCGCTACGTGTACCTGAACCCCCGCCGGGGCACCGCCATCGCCGTGGCCGAGGCTGCTCGCAACTGCGTGGTCACCGGCGCCCGGCCCGTGGCCATCACCAACAACTGCAACTTCGGCAATCCCGAGAAGCCGGAGATCTTCTGGACCTTCGATGAGGCGATCTCCGGCATGGCCGAGGCGTGCGAGGCCCTGGGCACGCCCGTCACCGGCGGCAACGTCTCCTTCTACAACGAGACCAGCGGCGAGCCGATCCACCCCACCCCGACGATCGGCATGATCGCCCTGCACGAGAACCTCGACCGTCTGACCACCCCGGGCTTCAAGCAGGCCGGCGACGTCATCCTCCTCCTGGGCGAGACCCGGGACGAGCTGGGCGGCTCCGAGTACGCCCGGCTGATCCACGGCGTGCTCGCCGGAGATGCTCCCGCCCTCGACCTCGCCTTCGAGAAGCGCCTGCAGGACGCGGTGCTCAGGGCGATCCACGAGGGCCTGGTCACCGCCGCCCACGACGTGGCGGAGGGCGGCCTTGCGGTCGCCCTGGCGGAGATGGCCGTCGCCGCCGGCGATCCGGCCCTGGGCTGCCAGGTGAGCGTCTTCCTGGGCGAGGGTCGCGTCGATGGCCAGATCTTCGGCGAGTCCCAGTCCCGCATTCTGGTCACGACGACCCGTGAGCAGGTGGGACGCCTGGAGGCGCTGCTGATGGTCGAACAGATCCCCTTCCGCGTCCTGGGCGACGTGACCGCGGACGGCCGCTTCCGGCTGGCCGCCCTGGCTCCGGGGAGCCAGTCGGCCCACGTCTACCGGCGGCAGGAGCTGATCGACCTGCCGGTGGCGGAGCTGGCGCGGGCCCACAAGGAGGCGATCCCCCGGTGGATGGACGAGTGATCGTCCCGCCCCCGGGGCCGGCGCCGCGGCCCGGCCAGGCGGTGCCCGGCGCCGATCCCACCCTGGGCCTGGCGCTGGAGCCCTACCTGGCGGGGCTCGCGACGAACCCGGAAAAAGGCCCGGTGGACGAGTGCGGTGTGTTCGGCATCTACGGCTGCGCCGGGGCGGCCCGGGTAGTCTACCACGCCCTGATCGCCCTGCAGCACCGGGGGCAGGAGTCGGCGGGCATCGTCGCCGCCCGGGGCAGGAGCCTCACCGCCCACCGGGGGATGGGCCTCGTGAGCGAGGTGTTCGAGAAGCCCGAAACCCTCGACCGGCTCGCGGGCGATGTGGCCATCGGCCACGTGCGCTACTCCACCGCCGGGGCCTCCCGGCTGAGCAACGCGCAGCCCATCGTCGTGAACACCCGGCGCGGAGGGCTTGCCCTGGCGCACAACGGCAACCTGGTGAACGCGTTCCTCCTCCGCCGGCAGATGGAGGAGGAGGGCGCCATCTTCGCCACGGGCGTCGACACCGAGGTGCTGGCGCACCTCATCGTCCGCTCCCGGGCGGCGACCCTGGAGGAGGCGGTGGTCGACGCCATCGGGCAGGTGCGCGGCGGGTACGCCCTGCTCATCCTGGCCGAGGACCGGCTGATCGGCCTGCGCGACCCCCACGGCATCCGGCCGCTGCAGCTGGGGCGGCTGGACGGCCGGTGGGTCCTGGCCTCCGAGTCCTGCGCCTTCGACACCATCGGCGCCGAGTTCGTGCGCGAGGTGGCGCCGGGCGAGATGATCACCATCAGCGAGGGCGGCAAGCTCCGCTCGCAGCCGGCGATCCGGGGAGCGACCCCGGCCCGGCCCTGCATCTTCGAGTTCATCTACTTCGCCCGGCCTGACTCGCAGCTGGAGGGGGCCAACGTCCACAGCGTGCGCAAGGCGATGGGGCGTGAGCTCGCACGGGAGGCGCCGGCGGAGGCCGACATCGTCATCGGCGTGCCCGACTCCTCCATCTCGGCGGCGACGGGGTACGCGGAGGAGTCCGGCATCCCCTATGAACTGGGGCTGGTCAAAAACCGCTACATCGCCCGCACCTTCATCCTGCCGTCGCAGGCCGGGCGCGAGTCGGCCCTGAAGCTGAAGCTGAACCCGCTGCGCAAGGTTATCGAGGGCAAGCGGGTGGTGCTGGTGGACGACTCCATCGTGCGGGGCACCACCTCCCGCCACCTGGTGAGTCTGCTCCGGGAGGCGGGGGCGCGGGAGGTGCACATGCGCATCGCGTCGCCGCCCTACCGGCACGCCTGCCACTACGGCATCGACACCTCCCGGTCCAGCGACCTGATCGCCCGGGGGCGGGAGGTCGAGGAGATCCGCGATGCCATCGGCGCCGACTCGCTGGCGTTCCTGTCGGTGGAGGGGATGGTGCGGGCCACCGGCCGGCCGGCTGACGGGCGCCACGGCTTCTGCCTGGCCTGCTTCACGGGCGACTACCCCGTTCCCGTTCCGGAGGGCATCGAGGCGTACGAACTGGAGGAGGGCTGCGGCGATGACTGACCGGGGTCTCACCTACGCCGACGCGGGAGTGGACCGCGAGCGGCACTACCGGTTGGTGGAGCGCATTGCGGCCCACGCCGCCCGGACGCTCCGGCGCCCGGGGACGCTCACCGGCATCGGCGGCTTCGGCGGGCTCTTTGCGCCGGACCTCACGAAGTACCCCGATCCCGTCCTGGTGAGCGGCACCGACGGCGTGGGCACCAAACTGAAGCTGGCGTTCCTCACGGGCCGGCACGACACAGTGGGCATCGATCTGGTGGCGATGTCGGTGAACGACATCCTCTGCCAGGGGGCCGAGCCGCTCTTCTTCCTGGACTACATCGGCACCGGCCGGAAGGACCCGGCGGTGCTGGAGCAGGTGGTGAAGGGCATCGCGGACGGGTGCCTGGAGGCCGGCTGCGCTCTGATCGGCGGCGAGACGGCGGAACTGCCCTCGCTGTACGCCCCGGGCGAGTACGACCTGGCCGGCTTCGCCGTGGGCATCGTGAACCGCGACCGCCTCATCACCGGCGGGCGCGTGGCGCCGGGCGACAGGCTGGTGGCCCTGGCCTCCAGCGGGCTGCACTCCAACGGTTACTCCCTCGCCCGGCGGGTGCTCCTCAAAGTGGACGGCGGCGCCTTCGCCCTGGACGAGCGGCCGCCCGAACTGGGCGGCCAGACGGTGGCCGAGGCGATGCTCACGCCCACCCGCATCTACGCCCGCACGGTGCTGGCCCTGCTGCAGCGCTTCGACGTGCGCGGCATCGCCAACATCACCGGGGGCGGACTGCACGAGAACATCCCCCGCATGCTGCCCGCCGGCTGCCGGGCGGTGCTCCACCGCTCCACCTGGGAGGTGCCGCCGATCTTCCGGCTGATCCAGCGGCTGGGGCCGGTGGAGCAGGCGGAGATGGAGGCCACCTTCAACCTGGGGATCGGCATGGTGCTGGCCGTGCCGGCTGACCAGGCAGAGGCGGTGGCCGCCGCGGCGCGGGAACTGGGCGAGACGGCCTGGGTCGTGGGCGAGGTGGTGGCGGACAGCGCCGAGGGCGGCGGTGCCGCAGCCGGCCCGGATGCCCTGGACGGAGGCGGGGCCCCGGGCGGTTACGGCGTGTCCCGGGTGGAGGTGCGGCCATGATCCGCATCGGCGTGCTGATCTCGGGCAATGGTACCAACCTGCAGGCAATCCTGGACGCCTGCCGGGAGGGGCGCATTGACGGGGAGGTCGTGGTGGTGATCTCCGACCGGGCCGACGCCTACGGGCTGGAGCGGGCCCGCCGGGCCGGGGTGGAGGCGATCCACGTAGATCCCGGCGACTACCCGACCCGCACGGCCTTCGACCGGGCCCTGGCCGAGCTGCTCCTGGCCCGGAACGTCGACCTGGTCTGTCTCGCCGGGTACATGCGGCTGGTGCGGAAGCCGATGCTCACGGCCTTCCCGAACCGGATCCTGAACATCCACCCCTCCCTGCTCCCGGCGTTCCCCGGGCTGGACGCCCAGGGGCAGGCGCTCGCCTACGGCGTGAAGGTGGCGGGCTGCACTGTGCACTTCGTGAACGAGGGCATGGACGAGGGGCCGATCATCCTGCAGGCGGCCGTTCCGGTCCTGGAGGACGACACGCACGAGACGCTGCGGGCGCGCGTCCAGGCGGAGGAGCACCGCATCTATCCGCGGGCGGTGCAGCTCTTCGCGGAGGGCCGCCTGCGCATCGAGGGGCGCCGGGTGCGCATTCTGGACCAGCCACAGAAGGGAGATTCGTAGCATGGGACGGCAGTTCGTGATGGGCCTGGGTCTGGTGGAGGAAGAGGACCAGCTGGTGGTGGTGCGCAACCGCTGGCCCATCGGCGACGTGTGGTCGCTGCCCGGGGGGCAGCTGGAGGTGGGGGAGTCGCTCACCGACTGCGTGGTGCGGGAGGTGCAGGAGGAGACCGGGCTGCTCGTGGCCCCGGTGGAACTGGCTTACGTGCTGGATACCCACAACCTGGTGCACGACCAGCACTTCCTCGTCCATGTGTTCTCCTGCCGCCTGGTGGCGGGGGCGCTGCGGGTGCCCGAGAAGGACGAGTACGTGGTGGACGTGCGCTGGGTGAAGCGGGACGACGTGGCCCGGTACATCACCTGGCCCACCTACCGCGACCCGCTGCTGGCCTACCTGGCCGGCCACGAGCAGCGCTACTGGCTGGATCGGGACGGGTACCGCCCGGAGCAGGGGAAAGGGCCGGTCCCGCGGGAGAAGGAGGAGTAGAGATGGGCGTGAAGCGGGCCCTGATCAGCGTCTACGACAAGAGGGGAATCGTGGAATTCGCCAGGGGACTGGCGGACCTGGGGGTGGAGATCATCTCCACCGGCGGCACGTACCGGGCCCTGCACGGCGCCGGGGTGCCCGTGCGGGAGGTGGCCGAGGTGGCCGGCTTCCCCGAGATCCTGGACGGGCGGGTGAAGACCCTGCAGCCGCAGATCCACGCCGGCATCCTGGCGATCCGGTCCAACCCGAGGCACATGGCGCAGCTGGCGGAGCACGGGGTGGCCCCCATCGACCTGGTGGTGGTGAACCTCTACCCGTTCCGGGAGACGGTGGCCAATCCCGCAGTGACCCTGGAGGAGGCCGTGGAGCAGATCGACATCGGCGGCCCGGCGATGGTGCGGGCAGCGGCGAAGAACTGGCAGGACGTGGGCGTGGTCGTAAACCCCGACAGGTATGAGGCAATCCTGGGGGAACTGCGGGAGACCGGCGGCCTGTCGCTTCAGACCCGCTTCGCCCTGATGTTGGAGGCGTTCCAGCACACCGCCGCCTACGACGGGGCCATCGCGGGCTGGCTGGCCTCCCGGGGGCGGGAGCTGGTCGCCGCCAGGGCGCCGGGGCAGGAGGCCGGCGACGGGGCTTCGGGCGGGGCCGCCTCGCCCTTCCCGGACACGCTCACCCTCACCTTCACCAAGGTGCAGGATCTCCGCTACGGCGAGAACCCGCACCAGGTGGCGGCCTTCTACAGCGACGGCACCGCCGGCGGAACCGTGATCGCCCGGGCGCGGCAGCTGCACGGCAAGGAGCTCTCCTACAACAATATCAACGACGCCCACGCGGCGCTGGAGCTGGTGAAGGAGTTCGATGAGCCGGCCGCGGTGGCCATCAAGCACGCCAACCCGTGCGGCGTGGCGGTGGCGCCCACGATTGCCGAGGCGTTCCGCCGGGCCTACGAGGCCGACACGGTCTCGATCTTCGGCGGTATCGTGGCCCTGAACCGCCCCTGCGACCGGGAGACGGCCGCACTGCTCAGCAAGATCTTCCTCGAAATCGTGATCGCCCCGGACTTCGAGCCCGAGGCGTTGCAGGTGCTCACCAGGAAGAAGAATCTGCGGCTGCTGGCCGTGGGCCCCATCGACCGGAACCCGCCCGCCGGCTTCGACCTGAAGCGCGTGGGCGGGGGCCTGCTGGTGCAGGGCTGGGACGCCGTCCAGGAGGATCCGGCGTCCTGGAAGCCGGTGACGGCGAAGGCGCCTACGCCGGAGCAGCTCCGCGACCTGGCCTTTGCCATGAAGGTCTGCAAGCACGTGAAGTCCAACGCCATCGTCGTGGCGAAGGGCGGCCAGACGCTGGGCGTGGGGGCCGGCCAGATGAACCGCATCGACGCCGCCCGGTTCGCCCTCCGGCAGGCCGGCGACGCGGCGAGGGGTGCCGTGCTAGCCTCCGACGCCTTCTTCCCGTTCCCGGACGTGGTGGAGGCGGCCGGCGAGGCGGGCATCGCGGCCATCGCCCAGCCCGGCGGGTCGATCCGGGACGAGGAGTCGATCACCCGGGCCAACGAACTCGGGATCGCCATGGTGTTCACGGGGGTACGCCACTTCAGGCACTGACGCTCACGCACGAGGTCCCCGGGCGGGCGGTGCATTCGGGGGCAGTGGAGATTCGGGGAAGAGGGGGAGGACCGCACAGGATGAAGGTGCTCATCGTCGGCGGGGGCGGGCGGGAGCACGCCCTCGCCTGGAAGGCGATTCAGAGCCGGCACATCGACGAGCTGCACGTGGCGCCGGGCAACCCCGGGATCGGCCGGTTTGCCTGGTGCCACCCTGAGGTGAAGGCTACCGACGTGGCGGGACAGGTGGAACTGGCCCGCCGGCTCGGCATCGACCTGGTGATCGTCGGGCCCGAGGAGCCGCTGGCGACCGGCCTGGTGGACGCGCTGGCGGAGGCGGGCATCCGTGCCTTCGGCCCCACCGCCGCTGCGGCGCGCATCGAGGCCTCCAAGGCCTTCGCCAAGGAAGTGATGGCGGCCGCCGGGGTGCCGACCGCCAGCTACGCCGTCTTCAGCGACTACGACGCCGCCCTGGCCTACGTAGAGGCGAACTCGGGCCCCCTCGTGGTCAAGGCCGATGGGCTGGCCGCGGGCAAGGGCGTGCGGGTGTGCGCCGGCGTGGAGGAAGCCCGGCAGGCGCTGCGCGCCGCCATGGTGGAGGGCGCCTTTGCCGGGGCGGGCCGGCGGGTGGTGATCGAGGAGGTGCTGGAGGGGGAGGAAGTCTCCGTCCTCGCCTTCAGCGACGGGCGCACCGTGAAGCAGATGGTGGCCGCCCAGGACCACAAGCGGGTGGGCGAGGGTGACACCGGCCCCAACACCGGCGGGATGGGCGCCTACGCCCCGGTGCCCTTCTACACGCCGACGGTGGCGGGTGCGGTGCAGCGCACGATCCTCGAGCCGACCATCGCCGAACTGGCCCGGCGCGGCACGCCCTTTGTCGGCTGCCTCTTCGCCGGCCTGATGCTGACGGCGCAGGGGCCGAAGGTGGTGGAGTTCAACGCCCGCTTCGGCGATCCCGAGACCCAGGTGGTGCTGCCCTTGCTGGAGAACGACCTGTTGGAGGTCATCGGCGCCTGCCTGGACGGGCGGCTGCACGAGGTGGAGCTCCGCTTCCGGCCGGAGTCTGCCGCCGTCGTCGTGCTGGCCTCGGCCGGCTACCCCGGCGCGTACCAGAAAGGCCTCCCCATCGACGGGCTGGTGGAGGCCGAGGAGACGGGCGCCACCCTCTTCCACGCCGGTACCGCGTTCACCGACGAGGGCGTGCTGGTCACCGCCGGTGGGCGCGTGCTGGGGGTGATGGCCACCGGCCCCACCCTCGCCGCGGCACTGGACCTGGCCTATGCGGGGGTCGAGCGGGTCCGGTTCGAGGGCCGGGTTTTCCGGCGGGACATCGGCCGCAGGGCGCTTTGACGCCGGCTCTGCCGCCGGGCCCCGGTGGAGCGCCGCTTCCCGACGGTCTGTGCCCTCCGGCGTTGCGCCGAGCGCCGATTTCCTGCGCCGAACCTCAACTCCCTCTGTTCCCGGAACGTATCTTTGTGTAAAGTTAACTTGGGTACATTCTTTGTATGGGCTCCGGAAGGGAACATGAGGGATAGCATGATCCATTTGCGAACTGACCTGCTGACGTATGGCGCCGCTGGAGTACTTTTTCTCCAGGGTCTGATGATTGGTATACTTCCGCACCAGTTCCTGACCCCCTATGTGCATCGAGGTCAGGCGCTGAGCGCCGCGATGGCCGCGCTGTATGTGGCCGGAAGCGTCGCGCTGCTGACGATTGCCCGCCTGCGGTCAGACGGGCCGCGGCGGGTTGTGCTTTACGTAGGTGCGCTCATGGCGCCGACGCTGCTCACCGCGTTGTCCCTCCTCGCGGGTTGGTGGCTCGGCGCCTTCTTCTATGGCGGTGTGACGCTGGCGCTGCTGACGGCCCCGTGGCTCCTGCGCCGGGAGCGCCAGTGGCAGCGGGAGAAGGAGCGCACCGAGCGGTTCCTGCGCGAGAGCGAGGAGCGCTTCCGCGGCGCCTTCCACGCCGCCCCCATCGGCGTGGCCCTGCTGACCTCCGACCGGCGCTGGCTGCAGGTGAACGGGGCCCTGTGCGCGATGCTGGGTTACGCCGAGGACGAGCTGGTGGGGAGGCCCGTTGACGATTTTGTCCATCCCGAGGACCGCGTCGGCGACAACTGCCCGCTGGCCAGGAGCGCCTTCGTGGACGGCCGGCGCGGCATCTGCCGCCGCGAGCGGCGCTTTTACCACAAAAGCGGCCGCATAGTCTGGGTCGAGCAGACTTGCAGCCGCATCGATCAGGGGAACGAGGGGTTCTACTTCATCACCCAGTTCCAGGACGTGACCGACCGCAAGGAGGCAGAGGCGCGGCTCCGGCAGATGGCCAGCCGTGACTCGCTCACCGGCCTGTACAACCGCCGGGCCTTCCAGGCGGAGCTGGAGCGCCACCTGGACCTGGCCCGCAAGCACCGCGTGCGGGGCGCGCTGCTGTTCCTGGACCTGGACCTGTTCAAGTTCGTCAACGACACGCTCGGTCACCCGGCGGGCGACCAGGTGCTGGTGCGGGCGGCGGAGATCATCCAGCGGCACCTGCGCCCCACCGATATTGCCTCCCGGCACGGGGGCGACGAGTTTGCCATCCTCATGCCGTACACCGGGCGCGAGGCGGTCACGGTGGCCGAGGCGGTCCTGAAGGGGCTCCAGCAGGAGCCGATCACCGTCAAGGGCCGGCGCATCACGGTGACCGGCTCGATCGGCATCACCTTCTTCCCGGAGAACGGCCTGTCGGCGGAGCGGCTACTGGCCCAGGCCGACATGGCCATGTACAAGGCGAAGGAGTCGGGGCGGAACACGGTCGTGGTCTTCGAGGAGAACGACGACTGGCGCGACGAACTGGCCACGAAGCTCTCGTGGGACCAGCGCCTCCGGGAGGCGCTGCGGCAGAACCGCTTCGTGCTGCACGCCCAGCCGATTCTCGACCTGACCACGGGGAAGGTGTCGCGCCTCGAACTGCTGCTCCGGCTGGTGGGAGAGAACGGCGAATTGATTGCCCCCGGCGAGTTCCTCGCGGGGGCAGAGCGCTTCGGACTGATTCAGGAGATCGACCGGTGGGTGCTGCGGGAGGCCATCCGGCTGATGGCCGAACATGGGGAGAGCGAGGTCGAGGCGTTCGAGGTGAACCTCTCCGGCAAGACCATGTCCGACCCGGGCCTCGCCCGCATGATCAAGGAAGAACTGGAGCAGCGGCGGGTAGACCCGTCGCGCCTGGTCCTGGAGATCACCGAGACCGCGGCCATCGGCGACCTGGAGCAGGCGCGCCGGTTCATCACCGCCATGCGCTCACTGGGCTGCCGCTTCGCCCTGGACGACGTCGGCTCCGGCTTCTCCACCCTCCACCTGCTCAAGCACCTGCCGGTGGACTACCTCAAGATCGACGGCGCCTTCATCCGCAACCTCCCCACCGAGTCGGCCGACCAGCACCTGGTGCGGGCGATGGTGGCCATGGCCCGGTCGCAGGGGCAGAAGACCATCGCCGAGTTCGTCGACAGCGAGGAAACATTGAAGCTGTTGCGGGAGTTCGGCGTGGACTACGCGCAGGGCTACCTGGTGGGCCGGCCGAGCACGGAGTGGCTCAGCCTTGCGTCGAAGGGTGATGGCCCGCCCGGTTCAGGTGGCGGCGGAAGTGGTTCAGGAACGTCTCCTGCTGTTCAATGAACGGCGAGTGGCCGGCGTTGGCCACGACCACCTCTTCGTAGAACCCGCCGGCGGCGCGATACCGGTCCAGCACCAGGCGGGTCTGCGCGATCATCGGCTGCGGCGGACAGGCCTCGGCGCCCGGCCAACCCGGCACGGCCCCGAGCTGTCCGAGGTAGGCGAGGTCGAACATCGAAGTGTCGCTGACGATCGGGTCGCTGTCACCGCGAATCCAGAGCACGGGCGGCTTGGGCGTGACGTCGGCGAAGCCGGCCAGGTTGTGGTACTTGGGCGCCATGGCGTTGTTGATGCCCCGCCGCCGCCCATGGACCAGCCGGCGAGGTGGATGCGGTCGAGTCCAAGGGTGTCCACCAGGGCGGCCAGGTCATCTGCCCAGTCACCGCAGCCGCGGGTCGCATCGACCGGCAGCGGTTCGGTATCGCCGTAGCCGCGCAGGTCAGGGGCGATGGTGTGGTACTCGTCGCCAAGGGCCAGCATCAGGTCTTCGTAGAACACCGAGGAGCTGCAGTTGCCGTGCAGGAGCACGATCGGAACCGGACCGGAGCCCGCCTCGCGGATGTGAACCTTCAGCCGCGGGGTTTGAACCGTGCGTCGGCGGATTTGCGTTGACATACCGAGTCATACCTCCTTTCCGCCACCGAATGGATACGCTGCCGCGCAAGACGGCTCCTGCGCGACCCGGGATTTCTGGTAAGGGATAGTTATTTCTGCACCGGACTCCGGGCGTGCCCCCGTCTAACGGACGAGATTCTCCCACAGGAGGGAACGAGGAATGAAACGCGGATTCGTTGCTGCTCTTCTGGCCGGGCTCCTGGTCGCCAGCCTCGCCTTCTTCGCCCCGCCCGTTCACCCGGCTAAGGCCGCGGAGACCCAGGACACGGCGCGGACCCTCACCGTGACCGGGCGCGGCCAGCTGGACGCGAAGCCCGACACCGCGGTGATCTCGCTGGGCGTGAGCGAGCTCCGGTCGACGCCGATCGAGGCCTACAACGCGCTGCAGGCGAGCATCACCAAGATCGCCGAGGCCGTGCAGGCCATGGGGATTAAGGAAGATCAGATCCAGACCAGCATCTTCAACCTGAGCGCCGAGTACGACTGGTCCCAGGAAAAGGGCCGGCAGCTGGTCGGCTACCGCGCCACCAACACCCTCACCATCACCACGCAGGAACTGGACAAGGTGGCCAACCTGATCCAGGCGGCTGTGGAGGCCGGTGCCAACGAGCTGAACGGCGTCAGCTTCTCGGTGAAGAACTCCGACAAGCTGCTGGAAGAAGCCCTGAAGCTCGCGGTGGACGACGCCAGGGCCAAGGCCAACCTGGTCGCGGGTGAGTTGGGTGCGAAGGTGGCCCGGGTGCAGTCGGTCTCCGTGCAGGACCAGGGTGTTTCTCTGGTTCGGGCCAAGGCGGAAGCCCAGGGCATGAGCATGGACGGCGGGGCTGCGGCCGCAGCCGTGCCGGTGTATAGCGGCACCACGATGTTTTCGGCCGCGGTCTCGGTCACGTTCGAACTGGAGTAACGTACTCACAAGAGTCTCGCCACCGGCCGGGGGCAGTTGCCCCCGGCCGCTGCGCGACACGCCGGGGGCAGGCGGCAGTCGTTCGCGGAATCGACCGACTCATGCAGGGAACGGCAGCGGCGGCACATAAATAACAAAAGCGACGAAAAAGTCCAACCGCTGGAGGGGTCCGCCGTGAAGTCGGTTCTGGGACTGGGACTGATCGACCTGGCACTGGGTATCCTGCTGATGGCCCCGCTGTCGATGGCCCTCAGGCGCCACGAACACCTGTCCACCGCGTTCTTCCTCCTGTTCCAGGTCTGTTCCGTCGTGGGCATGGTTCTGGTGGCGGTGGCCGGACTGCTCGCGGTGGCGGCGTGACGGCAAGGGTCCTCCCCCGTTCCCGGGGGGAGGACCCGATTCTGTTGTCCCTGCGCACCAAAGAGGTGCGGGCGGGCGTTCTGCGGCCTGGGGCCCGCTGCAACGGCGGGCCGGACCGTCGTGGAGGAATAACGTGGCATTTCTGCGTGTGGGCTTGTCCGGCACGAAAGGGGTTTTCGTTCGCGAAAGCGAGTATACTCTCGGATGGATATGCGCTGTGCTGGGAGGGATCCCGTGCATGCCGGTCAACGAGAAACTCCGCGATGAACTGACCGATAAGCTCTTCGAGGCGATGCTGACCTTGAAGACCGTCGACGAGTACTACCGCTTTTTTGAGGACATAGCGACCATCGGGGAGATCAAGGCTCTCGCACAGCGGCTCGAGGTGGCCAAGATGCTGGATGCGGGCATGACCTACGAGGACATCGTTGCGGCCACGGGTGCTAGCACGGCCACCATCAGCCGGGTGAAGAAGTGCCTCAACTACGGGGCCGATGGGTACCGGCTCGTATTGGAACGGCTCAAGCAGCGCGGCCAGTAAGGACCGACGCGCAGCGGCACAGGGACAAGCCCCCTGTGCCGCTTTTGATGTACTGAAGGGATGGCCAACCCCGCCTGGGCCCGCACACGGCCGGCGTTCAGGCCGTCCTGGCCGATTCCCACGCCTGCTGGCCGACCAGCGCCTGGATGGCCGTTCCCGCCTGCACCAGGACGCCGTCCGCGGCGGCCGCGGACTGGACGAGGCTGCCCATCAGGCCGTGCTGGGCGGAAGGGACGAGGGCGAGCACCTGATCGGCCGCCGCGCGTACCCGCGGCTGGGCGCGGCTCAGGTGGTGGAAGGCCGTGGCCAGGTTCATAAGTACGTTCGCAGATGCCTCACCGCACAGGATCCGCCGGATGGCTCCCAGCGTGGCCCCGTGGTAATAGAGGGCCTCCTCAGCGCTGCGCACCGCCTCCTGCAGCGCCGGCGAGGGCCGTGTGGCGGTCGCCTCCAGGAGCAGCGAGACCAGCGCCTGATAACCGGGGAAGAGCTGTTCCAGCGACCTGGCCACGTGCACGAGTTGCTGTGCGAGCATCGGCGGCTGCGCCCCGTTCGGGCTCGTCGGGAAGGGAGCGGGGGCTACCGGAGCGGCCTGCGGCGGGGCCTGCAGCGGGGCCTGGTAGGCGTACGTGGCCACGCCGGGCCAGCCCGCCGGAATCGGCTGGGTAACGGGCTGCTGCAAGTTCCTTCCTCTCCTTTCGCGCACAAGAGTTCAGGTTCAGCGTATGTGGCCGCGCCTCATGGGGTGACGCCGCGGGCGGCTGGGCCCTTCCGCACTGACGGTGTCATGACAAACGGCAGGGCAGCCCTGCGCGGGCTGCCCTGCCGGCTGGCCGGGATGACCACAAAGGGCGGCCGACCCAGGCCTTCAGACGATCGGCTCGAAGCGGGCGGTGAAAAACCGGAGCGTGGGCGGCTCGTAGACCATGCGGAGACCCCGGATGGTATCCCGGTGCTCCCACAGGTGTTTCACCGAGTAGGCCACCACGTCCATATGCCGGTCGGTGTAGACCCGACGCGGGATCGTCAGCCGCACCAGCTCCAACTTCGGGTAGATGTTCTCGCCTGTCCTGGGGTCGCGCCCCGCCGAGACGGCGCCGCGCTCCATGGCGCGCACGCCGGAGTCCACATACAGCGCCGCCGCCAGGGCCTGGGCGGGGAACTGCTCCTGCGGGATGTGGGGCAGGAAGGCGCGGGCGTCCAGCATCACCGCGTGGCCGCCGATGGGGCGCACGATCGGAATGCCCGCCTCCAGCAGCTGCTCGCCCAGGTAGCGCACCTGGTAGATGCGGTGGGCGATGTAATCGTCGTCCACCATTTCGTAGATCCCCTGCGCAACGGCCTCCATGTCCCGGCCGGACATGCCGCCGTAGGTGGGCATGCCCTCAAAGATCACCACCTGCTCCCGGGCCTTCTGGAGGATCCACTCGTCGTTCATGGCCAGGAAGCCGCCGATGTTCACCAGGCAGTCCTTCTTCGCCGACATGGTGCAGCCGTCGAAGTAGGACATCATCTCCCGCAGGATCGCCCGCACCGGCTTGTCCCGGTACCCCTCTTCCCGCTCCTTGATGAAGTAGGCGTTCTCCACCGCTCGGGTCGCGTCGCACCACATGCGGATGCCGTGCCGGTCGCAGACGGACCGCACCGCGCGCAGATTGGCCATGGAGACGGGCTGGCCGCCGGCCATGTTCACGGTAAGGGCTACGTTGATGTAGGGGATGTTCTCGGCGCCCACCCGGTCGATCAGCGCCTCGAACTTGGCGATGTCCACATTGCCCTTGAAGGGGTGTTCCGCCTGCGGGTCGTGGGCCTCGTCGATGATGACGTCGACGAACGTGCCGCCCTGCAGCTCCTGGTGGGTGCGGGTGGTGGTGAAGTACATGTTGCCGGGGATGTAGTGGCCGGGCCGGATGAGGATGCGGGAGATGAGGTGTTCCGCCCCGCGCCCCTGATGGGTGGGAACCACGTACTTGAAGCCGTACACCTCCCGCACCGCCTCTTCCAGGCGGTAGAACGAGCGGGCGCCGGCGTAGGCCTCGTCGCCCATCATCAGCACGCTCCACTGCCGGTCGGACATCGCGTTGGTGCCGGAGTCGGTCAGCAGGTCGATGTAGACGTCCTCGCTCTTGAGCAGGAAGGTGTTGTACCCAGCCTCCTGGATGGCGCGCTCCCGTTCCTCCCGGGTCGTCATGCGGATGGGCTCCACGGCTTTGATCTTGTACGGCTCTGCCATCGGTCGCTGCATGGATCAGACCCCCTGTCAGGCTCGGTTGGGCTCTAAGTCCAGTATAGGGAGCAGCGAACTGTCAGAACAACCCGACTTTACCTGAATAAAACAGCACAGTTAGACAGGGGGAAAGGGCGCCTCACCCCGTGAGCCGCCGCATCTCCTCCCATGCCTCCGGAGGCCCGACCACGGTCAGCAGGTCGCCCTGCTGCAGGACGGTGTCGCCGTGGGGCACGATCTTCGCCGGGCCGCGCCGCACCGCAACCACCAGCACGCCGGCCGGAAGAGGCGCATCCCGCAGGGCGGTGCCCACGAGCGGGCCCCCGGCGAGGAGGAAGTCCTGAATCTGCACGTCCTGGTCCGCACCGGTGAACAGTTCGGTCGCGGCGGGGCTCGCGAGCAGGCTCTCCACGAGGAGGGCGGGGGCGAGGTCGGGGTTCACGGCCTCCAGCCCCTCCTGCCGGGCCTCGGCCAGCCCCGACGGGCTCGTGGCGAAGAGGATGGCGCGGGGAATGCCGAATTCCCGGCGTCCCAGCCGCGCGGCGGCCAGGTTGGAGCGCTCGTTGCCCGTGAGCGCGAGCAGGGCGCGGGCTCGCTCCGCTCCCGCCTGCCGCAGCCCCGCCGCGGAGGCGGGATCGGCCAGCACCGCCTGAATGCCGGCCGCGGCAAACTCCTGCGCACGGTCGGGGTGCTCATCCACCGCACATACCGGAATCCCCTGCGCCAGGAGCCGGCGGCCTACGTGCAGCGACAGCCGGTTCATGCCGGCCAGAACTACCGACCGGCGTTCGGGGGTCGCATCGGCATCGCCGAGGATGCGGTTGAACAGGAGGGGGCCGAGGATGGCCGTGGTGATGGCCACCAGCACGACGGCGGCGTGGGTTGAAGCACCGTAGGCCCCTACGGTGTGGGCCACGGCCGAGGCGGCGATGGTCACCGACATCTGTGTCGTCAGCAGGACCATGCCGGCAAGGGTGCGGCGCGGCGGGTGCCAGATGGCCAGCAGGAGGCCGGGCAGCGCCTTGACCACCAGCGTGCCGCCCAGGAGGAGCGGCACCAGCGCGAGGGCGGCGGGGTCAGCGAGTAGGGCGTGCAGATCAAACTCGACGCCCACCATCACGAAGAAGACGGGGATGAGGAAGCCAAAGCCCAGTGCGTCCAGCTTGTGGGTGATCTCGTCCCGCTGGGGACCGGCCAGCATCGAGAGCAGGAGCCCGGCCAGGAACGAGCCGAGGATGGCCTCGACGCCCACGGTCTGCGCCAGGGCAAGGAACACCAGCATGAGGGCCCAGGCCGCCCGCACACCGATCTGCGCCGTGCCCCCGCTGAGACCCTCCAGGAGGTTGAACCGGCTGAGCCAGCGGGCGACCAGGTACACCGCGGCGCCGAAGACCACCAGGACCAGGATCCAGAGCGCTTCCACCGCCGAGCCGCTCACCCTCACCGCTGCGAGCACCGAAAGGCCCAGCATCGGCAGGAAGTCGGCGATCACTGCGGTGGAGAAGAGCACCTGGCCGAAAGGATCCCCGAGCAATTGACGGTCCTTGAGCACCGGCAGGATGATCGACAGGCCGCACGTGGTGATGATCAGCGTGAGGAAGAGCGGCTCCTCTACCAGTCCGCGCTGCTGGAGCAGCCCGGCGAACCACCGGGCGCCGTAAATGGTGAGCAGAAACAGCACCATTCCCAGGGCCAGCGGGTGGTGCAGGCGCGCCAGCCACTCCGGGCGCCCCTTCGGGCGGGCACCTCCGCCGGCGAGCGCGGCCAGGTCGACCTCCATCCCGGCGAGGAACATCAGGGCGCCGATTCCCAGGAAGTTGAAGATGGAGAGCAGCTCGTCGCCCTGGACCAGGCCGAGGCCGCTCCGGCCGACCAGCATGCCGGCCAGGATTTCGCCGGCTGCGATGGGGATGCGCACCCGCTTCAGCCGGTTGAGCAGGAGCGGAACCAGAAAGGCCAGAACCGCGACCAGGACGAGGCTGCCCAGCGCCGGGCCGTGATGGGGCATGCCGTCCACCCTTTCCTGTATCGAGTATGAGATTTTAGTATTATATCATGCCCCGCCGTTGGCCTCAGGTCAGCCCCCCCGAGCGCGGCCCGGCGCCGCGCCCCCGTACGCACCGACCACTGTCGCCAGGCCGCCTTGATCCTCCTCACGAACATCTCCCTCGCAACGGCCAGGAACACCGCGCCCCCCAGCGCGAACGGAAAGCCCATGCCCAGCGTCATCAGCAGCAGCCCGCCCACCTGGGCGAAGGCCGAGTCCCTGGGGTCCCACGGAAACGCCGCTCTATCGCCAATGCCTGTAGCCCGGGAGTACCCTGTTCTGCAGGCTGCGACCGGCATTCGACACGCGCGGCTCACCGCCGCTTACCAACCACTGCCTTCCCTCACCTCCAACCGCTCAATTCTGATAACTCTCGAGAGGAGATGATTACAGTGTTTACCGCCTACACCCCCATAGACAAGTGCGTCGGCCGCGAAATCGAAGTGCATTCCGGCGGCGAGACGTACAGGGGCATGCTCGCTGGAGTTTACTCTTTCGGCGAACAGACGATTCTGGTCGTCACGCCCATGACGGAGCCCGGCGTGGAGTGGCACATTCCGCTCGGCGGCGCGGTGGTAAGACTGCAAGCCGAGTGAGCCCCGAGGGAGATTGCGGGCAGACCCGCGCCAGGATTTCGCCGGAGTGAACCCGGTCGAGACGCGCACAATGTGGCTAACTCGGTAACAGGGCTCTGACTATCCGAACGGATCGGCGCCCCAACAAGAGGAGGCAACGAGTCGTGCCATTCAGCATCTACGTAGGCAACTTGCCCTGGAGCACAACACCGGAGGACCTGCGGGCCCTCTTCGAGCCCTACGGCCAGGTCGAGAATGCCCGCATCATCACCGACCGGGAGACCGGCCGTTCCCGCGGTTTCGGCTTCGTCGATATGGCCGACGAGGAGGCCGGCCGCAGGGCCATCGCTGAACTCCACAACCAGGAGTACGGCGGCCGGCCCCTCACCGTCAACGAGGCCCAGGCCCGCCCAGGTGGTTTCTGAGACGGTTCCCTTCAGCCCGACCGGAAATCGGTCGGGCCTTTACGCGTCCTCTTGACCGGGAGGGGGAGTTATGGTAGTTTCATTTTATCACATTACTACATTAGCTCGCTAAAGGACGGAGGGATCCACGTGAGCGCGCCTGTCTTCCGCACCCAGGTGCCCGAAGGGGTCCGCGACCGGCTGCCCGGGGAGGCCGCCCGGATGCGCCGCCTCTCCGCACAGCTCGACGGCGTGTTTCGCGCCTGGGGTTACCGGGAGGTGGCCACCCCGGTGTTCGAGTACCTGGAGGCGTTGGCCGCCGGGGCCGGGAAGTGGGCGCGGACGGAGGATCTCTACCAGTTCTTCGATCGCAAGGGGCGCACCCTGGCCCTCAGGCCCGACATGACCACGCCCATCGCCCGGCTGGTGGCCACTCGCCTGGCGGGGGAGCCGCTCCCGCTGCGGCTCTCGTACTTCGCCCCGGTCTTCCGCCATCGCGACCCGCGCGCGGGCGCCGCCAGCGAGATCTGGCAGGCCGGGGTCGAACTGGTGGGCGCTCCCGGGGAGATGGCCGACGCCGAGGTGATCGCCCTCGCCTGCGCCGCGGTGAAGGCCGCAGGGCTCGAGGGCTTCCGGATTGGCCTGGGCCACGTGGGCATCGTGGAGGGGCTCTTCCAGTTCGCCGGCGTGTCGCCGGAGGCAGAGGCTGAGCTGAAGGAGGCGATGGTCGCCCGGGACCTGGTGGCCTTCGAGCACGGGGTCATCCGGGCGGGCCTCTCCGGCGAGCGGGCGGAGCTGCTGCTGGGCCTGGCGCACTTTCACGGCGGCTTCGCCGAGGCGCAGGAGCGGTTCGGAGGGGTCGGCGGGCAGGTGGCCGAGGCCCTGGAACACGTGGGGCAGGTGCTGCGCCTGTTGGAGGCCCTGGGCGTTTCCGAGCAGGTGAGCCTCGACCCGGGGCTGGTGCGCTCACTGGATTACTACACCGGCGTCGTTTTCGAGGGCTACCTGCCCGGCATCGGCGCCCCCGTGATGGGCGGCGGGCGCTACGACAACCTCCTTCTGGAGTTCGGCGCGCCGCTGGCCGCCACTGGTTTCGCCCTGGCGGTGGACCGGCTGCTGATGGCGCAGGAGCGGAACGGGTGTGCAGCCGCCGGGGAGGGGCTGGATGCGCTCATCGCCTGCCCGCCCGGCCGGGAGGCCGAGGCCATGGCCTGGGCGGCGCGCCTCAGGGCCCAGGGGCTCACCGTGGAGGTGGACCTGCTGGGGCGCTCGGGCGAGGAACTGGCCGCCTATGCACGGGCCCGCGGCGCCGCCCGGGTGCTCACGCCCGAGGTACCCTCGATTCACTGAAGGGAGCTACGAAGCCATGTCACCGCTCACCATCGCCCTGCCC
>Ga0134099_1000429_pt1 | contig 50648 bp, 50 predicted proteins | sample 10_taG_2_FD_105482 | JGI IMG/M metagenome (GOLD analysis project Ga0134099, IMG submission 105482) | Switchgrass degrading microbial communities from high solid loading bioreactors in New Hampshire, USA - 10_41_5_180_A2 metaG | ecosystem: Engineered > Bioreactor > Semi-continuous > Anaerobic >...
AGGGGGCAGCAGCAACAGCTGATTGGGCTCATACGGTCGATACGCCTTCTTGCTCATGCTGAAGACATTGGACACCCAACCCTTTTGCTCCTACAGAACTGGCTTACTCAGACAGGCTCCTAGCAACTCCTTGCTCATCCGCAGCAACGAGCGCTCGCGCAGACGGGCAGTTGAGTTGATTGCAGAAGGGCGTATTATTCAACATGTAGTAGTTTTCGGGAGGGGTTACGTTGCAACGCTTCTGTGCACGCCGCCTCGTCAGCGCGGCCCTCGCCTGCGTTCTGGCGCTGGGCCTGTCCCCGAGGGCCGAGGCGTATACCAGCGCGGACTGGAAGCTGATGACGGCCGGCAACGACGCGGCCGAGGCCGGCGATCTGGAAAAGGCGCTCGAGTATTGGATCCCGGTCATCCCATCGCTGAAGGCCGGGGGGGACCTGGTGAACTGCGGCAACTACGCCAGGAAGGCGGCCCGGGCGCTGGACCAGCTGGGCCGGTACGACGAGGCTGTCGCCTACTACGACGAGTTCATCGCCTGCTGGCGCGCGGCCGGTTTCACCGATAAGGACATGCTGTGGGAGATGCGGCGCGCGGAGCAGCTGCGGCCGCGGCTGGAGGTCTTCGTGTCGCGCCCCACCTTCGGTCTGGAAACGGCGAATCTGGCGCTGCACGAACCCGCCTTCGGGGCGCTCTTCGGCGGCACGACCGCGCTGGACCCGGCCCTCTCCGACGACCTGGGTGCGGCGGCAGAGACTTACGGGAAGCCGTACGGCATGGTGATGCTGTACGCCAGTGTCGGCGAGCCCGTGCGGTGGGCCTACCGGGAAGCCAAGGAGGCCGGGGCGGTCCTCCACCTGGCGTGGCAGCCGACTGGCGGGCTTCAGACGGTGACCGAACCGGCCGTGCGGGCACTGGCGAAGGAGTTGGCCGACTATGAACTGCCCGTCTTCCTTCGGTTCGGCAACGAGATGAACGGCGCCTGGGTGGCCTGGCACGATGACCCGGAGCTTTACAAGCAGAAGTTCCGCCTCGTGGCCCGCATCATGCGGGAGGAGACGCCCAATGTGGCGATGGTCTTCGCACCGGGCTACGTGGGTGACAAAGACTACAAGCTGTACTACCCCGGTGATGAATGGGTCGACTGGGTGGGGATCAGCGCCTACCACGACGCCTACTTCCTGGGGAACATGAACCGGAAGCAGATCGACGAGGACATCTTTTATCAAGGAAAGCGCAGCAACCCCCTCGATAAGTTCAGAGAGATCTACGAAACCTACAGCGACCGCAAGCCGATCATGATCGCAGAGACCGGCTACAACTGGACCATTCAGGAGGCGGCCAGGGGCAGGGTGCCGTACTACGACGAGTCTCAGTGGGCGGCAGACACGGCCCGGTACGTCTACGCCTACCTGCCGATGGTGTACCCGCGCATCAAGGCCGTGGGGCACTTCAACAACAAGGCGACCGGTGAAACCCAGCAGTACCTGATGTCCGCGAACCCGACCCTCCTGAAGGCGGTCCGCGAGGCCATCGCCGATGACTGGTACCTCTCGGGCCTCGACCAGGTTCCGGAGAGCTACTGGCTTCCCATCGAGCAGGCGACCCTGCACGGCCAGACCCGCATCGCCAGCTACGTCTGGCTGGGCGACCGGGGCCTCGGCCGGGTGGAGTACCGGCTGGACGGCCGCCTGGTGGCCAGCCGCAACCAGGTGCCGTACACCGCTGACATCGACCTGAGCGGCCTCACCGGCGAGCACGTGCTCACCGTGCAGGCGTACGACAGGTCGGGCCGGCTGGTCACCCAGAAGGAGTACCGGTTCGACGCCTCCGGCGTGACGGTGAGGCTGGACGGCCGGGTCTTGGACTTCGCCAGGCAGCCGGTCAACGAGAGCGGCCGGATCCTCGTCCCCTTCCGGGCCATCGCCGAGGCGTTGGGCGCCGACGTGCAGTGGAACGCGCAGACCCGCACGGCCATCGCCCGCAAGGGCGGGACGGAGCTCCGCCTCACCATCGACGACCCCGTGCCCGTCTTGAACGGCAGGCGGCTGGAGCCGCTGTCGGTGCCGGCCCGCATCGTGGACGGGCACACCATGGTCCCCGCCCGGGTCTTCGCCGAGGCCTTCGGCATGAAGGTCGACTGGGACGGGCAAACCCGCACCGTGCTCATCGATTCGATCGCCCCTGACCAGCCTGCAGCCGGCGACGACACGGAGTAATCAAGCGGCCGGACCCCGCCCCGGGGTCCGGCCGCCTCCGTTCTTTCCGGTTCATCCGCGCCGCAGCCCCAGGAGGCGGAAGCCCTCGGCCAGCAGGTGGAAGCAGGCCGCCGAGAGCCCCAGGGCCAGGCCGGGGTAGAAGGGGATCCACGGCGCCCCCAGGATGTTGTACCGGTTCGCTCCGAGCATCTGCCCCCACTCGGGCAGGTACTCGATGTAGCGCACCCATCCGTCGCCCCGCACGGCCACGGTGCCGCCCACGTAGATGCCAAAGACTGCCAGCTGGCCCATGAGCAGCAGGACCCACGCCATCTCCGAGGCGAGCATCACCGCCACGTCCGCGCGCATGAGCGGCAGTACGTGCCGCCGCAGGATGCGGCCCGGGGTCGCCCCCAGCGCCCTGGCGGCCTCCACATGGGGCATGACCAGGATCTCCTCGGTCCGGCGGCGCACCTGCTCGGCCATCCGCGGGGCCCCGGAGAGGACCAGCATGGCCATGTAGACCGCCAGCCAGCCAGCCTCGCCCGGCAGGAGCCAGCGTAGCCCGCCCAGGGTCATGGCGACCAAGGCCAGGGCCGGAATGGAGCCGAAGCCGACGGCCAGCGTCTGCACGAACTGGCCCGCGCGCCCGCCGGCCCAACCGGCCCGCAGGCCCAGCGGCAGCGCCAGCGCCACGCGCAGGAAGATCACCGACGCCGCCAGCCCCAGGGTGTACCGGGCGCCGTAGATCACGCGGGAGAGCACGTCGCGCCCCACCGCGTCGGACCCCAGCGGGTAGCCGAACTCGCCCGGGGCGAAAGGCGCCAGACGGACACGCCTGCCCTCCATCTGCATGTACACCCCCAGGTGCGGGTCGGGCAGCGAGACCACCTCGGGCAGGACCAGCAGCGCGACCAGCCCCAGGGCAAGCAGCAGCCCCAGCAGGAGCGGGAAGTTCAGCCGCCTCATCTGGCGCCCCCTCCCTTCAGCAGGGGGTTGGCCATGGCGCGCAGCGTGACGGCCAGCCCGTCCATCACCACGAACCACGCGCAGAAGATCAGCCCGATGGTCGCCACCACGTGCGGCTGGCCGTAGCTGAGCCCGCGCATCAGCCCCGAGCCGATGCCGTAGTGGTTGGTCAGCACCTCCACCACCAGCTGGCTGGACAGGGTGACGTTGAGCATGGCCGGCATGCCGTTCAGGGCCCGGGGCAGGGCGTTGCGCATGGCGTGCTTCAGCACCACCCACAGCTCGGGCACGCCCTTGGCCCGGGCGGTGCGGATGTAGTCCTCGCGCATCGCCTCATCCAGCGCCGTCGAGATCAGCCGGGCCGTGTACGCCATGGGGATGATCGCCAGGGCCACCAGCGGCAGCACCCAGCCCCGCTCGCCCCCCTGCACGCCGAGCACCGACCAGAGCCGGACGCCGAAGGTCCGGTAGGACCAGATGGTCAGCATCTGCCCCAGCAGGATCAGCAGGAAATCGGGCACCGAGACGCCGAGGACCGAGAGCCCCACGGAGAAGGCGCGGGCCCCGCGGCTGCCGAGCACGAGCCCGCCCAGGAGCAGCCCCGCCGCGATGCCCGTCACCAGGGCGGCAGCGAACAGCTGGAACGAGAGCCACCATGTGTCCCGCAGCAGGGGAAGCAGCGGCAGGGCGCGCTGCGCCGTGCCGTACCAGTTCTGCACCGTCAGGTCGCCGGCGAACAGCCCGTCCAGGTAGGCCGCCACGCCGTCACGGTACTGGGCCGGCGACCAGCTGTAGGCGAACCGGGCGCCCTCCTCCGGCACCGGTGCGATGCGGAACTTCTTCGTGGCGTCGGTCCGGACCTCGCCCATGAAGCCGGGCGGGGCCGGCTCGCCGGTGACCACCACCCCCTCCGGCAGCATGGCCACCAGCACCACGACCACGGCGGAGAGGGCCAGCAGCCCGATCCGCACCGACCAGCTTCTCAGCACCGTCGACCACAAACCCATCGGTCTCCCCTCACCTGCGCTTTCGAATCCAAGACGCCGTCGATGCTGTGGCTTCAGGAAACGGCTACTTGAACTGCAGATCCCGCTCGCGCAGCCCTTCGGCCAGCAGGTGGAAGGCGGCCGCGGACAGGCCGAGGGCCAGCGCCGGGTACACCGCCAGCCACGGATACCGGAGCAGGAAGCGCATGTTGGCCCCCAGCATCTGACCCCATTCCGCCAGGTACTCCACCACGTACACGTTTCCGGTGACCGTCTCCACCGTCACCTCGCCGCCGGGGTAAATGCCGAACAGCGCGAGCTGCCCCATGATCATGAGCACCCAGCCCATCTCGGACGGCGCCATGACCAGCAGATCCCCCCGCATGAGGGGCAGCACATGGCGCCGGACGATCCGGCCCGGTCGGGCGCCCACCGCCACCGCGGCCTCCACGTGCGGCAGCAGCAGGATCTCCTCGGCGCGCCGCCGCACCTGCTCCGCGATGCGGGGCGCACCCGTGAGGCCGAGCATGGCCACGTAGGCGGCCATCCACCCGGCCGTGCCGTACAACAGCGGCGAGAGGCCCCGCAGCGCCACCAGCGCCAGAACCAGCGCCGGAAGGGAGCCGAACCCGTTGGCGACCGCCTGCACCGCTCCGGCCGGCCAGCCCCGCCGCCAGCCCGCCCAGAGGCCGGCGGGCAGCCCCACGGCAAACCGGATGAGATTGACCGCCAGGGCGAGGCCCAGCGTCGTCCGGGCGCCATACACCAGACGCGAAAGCTGGTCCCTGCCCACCAGGTCAGACCCAAGCACGTACCCGAGCTGCCCCGGCCGGTACGGCGGCGCCGCCAGCCGCCTGCCCTCCTGCTGCAGCAGCACGCCCTCCTGCGGATGCGGGAGGTCGCAGAACCAGGGGAGCAGCAGGACCGCCGCCAGGCCGGCCAGCATGAGCAGGGCCGCGGCGAGCGAGAAAGGGATGCGCCGCCGCATCACGCCCCCTCCCTCACGCGCGGGTTGGCCACGATGCGGAGCGTGTTGGCCAGGCCGTCGACGAGCCCGATCCAGACGCAGAAGATCAGGCCCGCCGTGGCCACCGCAGCGTAGGAGGAGGTCCAAAGGAGCGTCGCTCCGAGACCGTTCACGTTGCCCAGCACCTCGATGACAACCAAGCTCGAGAGCGCGATCCCCATCATGCCCGGCAGGCCGCCGAGCACACGCCCCACCGCGTTGCGCATCCCGTGCTTCGCCACGACCAGGACCTCGGGCAGCCCCTTGGCCCGGGCGGTGCGGATGTAGTGCTCACGCATCTCCTCGTCCAGCGCCGTCACGACCAGCCGGGCCGTGTAGGCCATGGGCCCGATGCTCAGGGCGAGCAGGGGCAACAGCCACCCGCGCTCCTCGCCCGCGGGCCCCAGGACCGAGTACAGCCGCACCCCGAACTCCCGGTAGGTGAAGATGGTCAGCATCTGCAGCAGGACCACCGCCAGGAAGTCGGGCACGGCCAGCCCGGCCACGGTCACGCACAGGGAGGCCCCGCGCAGCACCCCCCGCCGCAGGCTCAGCAGGCCGAGGACCGCCCCTGCGGCCATTCCCAGCCCCAGCGCCTGGGACAGCAGCCGCAGCGAGACCAGGGCGCGCGCTGCGGCGTCCGTCACCTGCCCGGTGGCCAGCTGCCGCAGGTAGGTGAGCACCGCGCCCCTGTATTGGGAGAACGACCAGTAAGCCCGCGGCCTCCCGGCGGGAACGGACGGGGGCTTCAGGATGAAGCGCTGCATCGGCTCCGTCCGCACGCCCCAGAGCGCCTCCGCCGGCAGGTCGTCGCCTTCGGGCCGGACGACGCCGGCGGGGAGCCAGGCCAGGCCGACGATGAGCAGCCCGGCGGCCAGCATCATGCCGAGGCGGCTGAGCCAGAGGCGCACCACGTCTCGCATGCTGATCACCTCTCAGATCGGGGCTACCGGCTTTCCGGCGCCTGTTCCTGTCCGATAGGACGGCGGGAAGCTTCCTTCCGTTCAATAAAAATCTAATCGGGTAAATTCACATACCATGGCACAACAAGGGCCCCGGCCGCCACACCGGCCGGAGCCCTCGCATTTCGTCCACAGTTCCGCGTCATCCGCGGTCGGATCGCAGCGTGTCCAGGAACTCCTTCGACTTGAGCCGCCGCTCCGTGCGCGCCAGGATGTAGGCCGAGAGCGCCCGGTCGACCTCGGCGGCCACCTCGCCCGACAGGCGCACCATGTGGGCGCGGCGGATGTCGCCGTCCAGCAGCCGCTTCATGCTCTCCAGAGCCCCCAGCGACAGCCGCATCGCCCCCTCCCCCTCGGCGGAGCACTGCGGGCAGAGCACGCCGCCCAACACCGGGGCGAAGCGCACCCCGCCGTTCTGCTGCACCTCCTCCGTGCCGCACCCGACGCACGCGGTCAGGCTCGGGCGGAACCCGAGCATCGAGAGGAGCTTCAGCTCGAAGGCCCGCAGGAGCGGCTCGGGGGCGCGGTCGGGCTCGTTGAACAGGTGCAGGCTGGTCAGGAGCAGGAGATAGGGCGCCTCCTGCCGCTGCCGGTCGGGAAGCAGCGTGTCGACCAGTTCGCAGGCGTACGTGGCGTAGGCCATGCGCACCAGATCCTCCCGCAGCTGCCGGAAGGACTCGATGATCTCCACCTGGCTCAGCGTGTCGAGGCTGCGGCCGGAGAAGAGCTGCGCCCGAACGTGCGAGAAGAGCTGCGTCGCCGCGGCGAAGCGGTTCCGGGGGCGGCGGGCCCCCCGGGCCACCGCCTCCACCTTCCCCTCCTCCCGGGTCAGGAGCACCACGATCTTGTCGGCTTCCTGGAAGTTGCGCACCCGAATCACGATGCCGTCTACGTTATAGAGTGCCACGTCGCCACCTCCGCCGTCCTGCACTCATCATAACACGGGATGTGACGCCGGTCACTTTGCGCCGCGGGCCAAAAGGGGATACTGAGAACAAATCTCACCGCGATGGGAGGGGGTTGGCATGTCGTCACCTCCGCGGCCGAATCCGGTCCGCTTCCCCCTGCTCTTCCTCGGGATCTTCACCCTGCTTGCGGCGCTGTGGGCGGGCATGCTGCGCATCGGGCTGACCCTGCCTCCGCTGAGCCCCACGCTTTCCGGCGGCCACGGCCCGCTGATGATCGCCGGCTTCCTGGGCACCGTCATCGGCCTGGAGCGGGCGGTCGCAATGGGCCGGGCCTGGATGTTCGTCGCCCCGGCCCTCGCCGCTGCGGGCGGGCTCCTCATCATCTTCGGCGCACCGCCCGCGGCCGGCGCCCTCAGCATCGCGCTGAGCAGCGCCGCGCTCATCCTGCTCTTCACCCAGATCGTCAGGCTGCAGCCCACCCTGTTCAACTACGTGCTGACCCTCGCCGCCGTGGTCTGGCTGGTCGGCAACCTCTTCTGGCTCTTCGGCACGCCCATCACCCAGGTCGTTCCCGCGTGGGCGGGCTTCCTCGTGCTGACCATCGCCGGCGAGCGGCTGGAGCTGGCGCGCCTGCTCCGCATCAGCCGGGCCGGCACGGCCGTCTTCCTGGCCATCCTGGCCGTGGTCGTCGCGGGGGCGCTCCTCGCGCCGTCCAACTACAGCCTGGGCTGGCGGGTGACCGGCCTGGGCATGGCCGCCCTCTCGCTCTGGCTGCTGCGGAACGACATCGCCCGGCGCACCGTGCGGGCGAAGGGGCTGACCCGCTTCATCGCGCACTGCATGCTGCCGGGCTATTTCTGGCTGCTGGTGGGCGGGCTCATCCCCCTCTGGCGCGGCTTCATCTACGGCGGCACCTACGACGCGGTCCTGCATGCGCTGTTCCTGGGCTTCGTCTTCAGCATGATCTTCGGCCACGCGCCCGTCATCTTCCCGGCGGTGCTGGGGGTGCGCATGCACTTCACCCCCTGGTTCTACAGCCACCTCGTCCTGCTGCACGCCTCGCTGCTGCTCCGGGTCGGCGCGGGACTGCTGGAGTGGCTTCCCGGGCGCCAGTGGGCGGTCGTCCTCAACGTCGTCGCGCTGCTCCTGTTCCTCTATAACACCGTGAGATCGGTATTCCGCAAACCGAATGCTCAAAGAGTACCCTCGTAGCGCAAATATACTCCGTTGCATACGCGCGACTCTCATGTTATAACCAAAAATAAAGGTGCATAGCGCAGAGGTGGGGGCGTCTCTCCACCTCTCTCCACATATTCACGCCCTGGGTGAAGGGAGTGACACGGTGGCACGGACCAGCCCACTCGAGCAGCAGAAGCGCCGCCTTCTGCTCGTCGCGCTTCCCGTCGCCTCGGCCGCGGCACTGCTTGAATGGCTGCTCCACAAAGGCAGTGGACAGGAGCCGCCGGGCTTTCTCCTGGGCGGTGCCGCCCTCACCCTGCTGCTGGCGCTGCTGCTCTGGCGGCGGCGGCGCAGCCTGCGCTTCGTGGAAACCGTCCTGACGGCGGGCGTGGCCGTCGGGCTCTTCGCGTTGCTCTACCTGGGCCTGCAACCCGGCGACTCCCTGGCGCTTCAGCGGCTGGCCAGCCTGAGCCCGTGGGTCTCGGTCTCGCTGGTGGGCCTCCTGCTCGTCATCGGGACCCGGCGAGCGGCCTGGGTCGGCACCGGCATCTATCTGGGCCTGCTGGCCATGGGCCTCATCCGCCTGTTCCGGGCCGGACCCGAGGGCGCCCGGCCGATCCTGTTGGGGCCCCTGGCCCAGTTCTACCTGGCCAACGCGGTGCTGCTCTGGCTGCTCTACGCCTGGTCAGGGATCCAGCACCAGTACCACAAGACCCGCCAGATCGCCCAGTCGATGGCCAACCTGGCGCACACCGATCCCCTGCTGGGCATTCCCAACCGGCGACAGATGCAGGCCCTCATCGAACAGGAGATCCGCTGTGCGGAGGAGGGCGGCCAGCCTGCCACGATGATCATGTTCGACGTGGACCGCTTCAAGCAGGTGAACGACATCTACGGCCACGAGACCGGCGATGCGGCGTTGCGGGCGGTCGCGACCACAGTGCGGCAGGCCCTGCGCTCCACCGACCAGGTGGGGCGGTGGGGCGGCGACGAGTTCATCGTCCTGGTCCGGGTGAACGAGACCGCGCAGGCCTACCAGCTCGCCCAGCGCATCGGCGAGGCCGTCCACCAGAAGCTGAGCGAGCGCTTCCTGCGGGTGACCATCAGCCTCGGCGTGGCGGCCTACCGCCCCGGCGACACGGTGGCATCGTGGGTCAGCCGGGCCGACGCGGCGCTGTACCGGGCCAAGGAGTCCGGCCGCAACCGGGTCGTCGTGGGCTCATAGCGTGAACGGGCTTGCAGGTGCGGCCCCCGTGACGGGTGTCACGGGGGCCGCATTGTCTATGAACCCTGCTCCTGCAGGCCGGCCAGGATGGCGACGCCGGCGCTCGCGCCGATGCGGGTGGCGCCCGCCTCGATCATGGCCAGGGCCGTCGCCAGGTCCCGGACGCCGCCGGACGCCTTCACCCCCATCGCCGGGCCGACGGTCCGGCGCATGAGCGCAACGTCCGCCACGGTCGCGCTGCCGGTGCCGAAGCCGGTGCAGGTCTTGACGAAGTCGGCGCCGGCCTCCTGCGAGAGCTGGCAGGCGAGGACCTTCTCCTCGTCGGTCAGCAGCCCGGTCTCGATGATGACCTTCACGAGCGCCTCGCCGGCCACGGCCGCCACCACCGACTTGATGTCGTTCAGCGCCACGTCCAGCCGGCCGGACTTCAGCGCGCCGACGTTGAGGACCATGTCGACTTCCCGGGCGCCGCGGGCCACGGCGTCCTCCGCCTCCACCGCCTTGATCTCGCTACGGTTGGCGCCGAGCGGGAAGCCGATGACGGTGCACACCCGCACGTCCGAGCCGCTGAGCAGCTCCGCACACAGCGGCACCCAGTACGGGTTCACGCAGACCGACATGAACTCGTGCTCCCGCGCCTCGGCGCAGAGGCGGCGGATCTGCGTCTCGGTCGCTTCGGGCTTCAGCAGCGTGTGATCGATCATCTTGGCCAGTTCCCTGCGCGTGATACGCCTGGCTTCCATGCGACAACCTCCTTATGCCCGGGCGGCACGTCACTGGTTCATAGTTTTTCTCGATTCGAGGTGAGATTCGTTGGCGCTCGCGCGATCACCTGCATGGACCTGCCAGCGCTGGAAGGCGCTACAGTCCTTCAGGAGGTATGTAACATGATAACCATAGATTTGGCATAGACCTTACTTAGTGACATACGTTAACCTATAAGTCGACTTCGGTCCACATGCGCTGAATTCCAAACCGGAAACGGGGGACCCACTTTCCTCACAGGGGCAAAGCGCAGTGATCCGCACTGCCCGGGCGACACTCCTGCCGTCCGCGTCCGACAGCTAACCCCGTAAGCGTAGCAGGAGGAGAGCATCTCCTCCATCTGTGTGGCATCGCCAGTCACCATAGGAAAAGGAGGAGAAACCATGCGGTTCACGAAGATTAAGGGTCTTGCCATCGCGCTGGCCGTCGCCGCCTCCGCGCTGACGATGTCGGCCCCTGCGTCCGCGGCGACCGTGTACTACACCACCTGCGGCACGCCTGTGCGCTACAGCGTTTCGCCGGTCCTGAACCGGTACATCGTGAAGTGGAACGTGCAGTGGACGACGCAGAAGACCACCCAGCCCAAGCAGACCACGACCCAGCAGCCTGTGGTGAAGCAGCCCACTACTCAGCAGCCGACCACTCCGCAGCCTGTGGTGAAGCAGCCCACTACTCAGCAGCCGACGACCCAGCAGCCGTCGACGTCGCAGACTCAGACGACGTCCGCCGGCCTGACGGCCGCCGAGCAGCAGATGCTGAACCTGGTCAACCAGGAGCGGGCCAAGGCGGGCCTGAAGCCGCTGCAGGCCGACGCGCAGCTGACCAAGCTGGCCCGGATGAAGAGCCAGGACATGATCAACAAGGGCTACTTCTCCCACAACTCGCCCACCTACGGCTCGCCGTTTGACATGATGAAGACCTACGGCGTCTCGTACCGCACCGCGGGCGAGAACATCGCCGGCAACCAGTCGGTCCAGGCGGCCCACACCGCCCTGATGAACTCGTCCGGCCACCGGGCGAACATCCTGAACGCCAGCTACACCCACGTCGGCATCGGCATCGTCGAGGGCGGCCCGTACGGGATGATGTTCACGCAGATGTTCGTGGGTCGGTAAGATGCGCGACGGGAGGCGCTCCGGAAGGGGTGCCTCTCGTGTCGTTGTTGGGTTACACTTTGTGGCTGGGGCGTCGTGGATCAGATCTGATCCGCAACGACGTAGGCCTGATTCCGAGCGTGAGTTCTTTGAGTCGGTCGAACCAACCCCATCGTGACAAGTTGTCTGATGACATAGTCTGCGCTGCTTCGCTTCATGCCCAATTGCTCAGCCACCTCCGCCGTACGGATCGGCCCGTTGGTGCGGATCAAGTCGTAGACTTGACGGTAGTTTTCCGGAACAGAAGGTGACGGGCTGGGATGGCTGGATTGAGACACGTTTGTTCCTCGTAGAGTTGGTGCCAGTTGGTAGTAAGTACCACCACGGCTTCCACATGATTCGAGGAGCCCGGCTTCAACCAAGCCCCGTAGTTCGCGCGATGCGACGACCGGGTCAACGTTGTTAAGCATCTGGTAATCCCGGTTTACAAGGCGGTTGCCAGCCACCCTGAGATACGCCAGAGCATATCGCTGACGATCGTTCAACCCGGGCGCACTGGCATGTCTCTGCAACCAAGCTAAAACTTCGTCCGACAGAAGTGTGTGGTCATAAAAGGTCACTTTGAAGTATGTTCCTTTGTCCTCAAACCGCGGTGGAGCTAGGGGCGCCTGCCTCATGGCCCTCAGCATTGTCTGGATTCCCGATCCCCGATTCTCCATGGGACCGAATTCTTCCAGTATAAGCGCAAGCAAGTCATTTCTAGTGCTTTGAACGCCGGGCTCTCCCAGCCGATCGATGGGAACCGGACCGTGCAATCCCCCCGGGTTCTGGATCTCAATGCGATCCGGTTCAATGCGTACCTGTACCTGGGTTCCAACGGCGAACCTACTGTAATCCCTATGCACAACAGCATTTACCAGAGCTTCCCTTAGAGCATCCAACGGGTATTCGGGAATGTCCTGATGGATGAGTCCTGGGGTTGACGCCTTTCGATCACCACGTACTACTTCTTGAATACTCTCGGTACTTCTCACTCCTTCTCATTACTTCTGACCACTTCTCAGCACTTCTTAATACTTCTCAGTTCCTCTCAATACTCCCCGGCACTTCGCAGAGTCATTCAGCGCCTTTTTGTACGGCAACACCGAAGTCAGGATCCAATATGAACGAACCCCGTCAGTCGTCCGACTAACGGGGTTCGTTCGCACGTGTTCGCGCATTTGCTGCATCCTCAACGGCCCACGTGTGCAGCCACCGCCCCCACCGCGTCCCCAGCCGCCCGATCTCCAGCACGAGGGGCCGGCCCACGGGCAGGCGGTAGTAGTCCCGGGAGCGGCTGAGGTCCAGGTGAATCGTCTGGACCCGGCCCGTCTCCACCTCTTCGATCTCCAGCAGGTACGCCAGGGGCCCCCTGGGCGGTTCGCCGATCCGGCTGCCGATCTGCCCCTGCGACTTTCGGCGGATCACCGCCCGGATCTTCCGCAGATACCGCAACGTGGCCACCCCCCTGCCGGTCACGCCTGTTGTGCGCCGCGATCAAGCCGTTGTCATTTCAGTAGACAGCCGTTCGACCCGAAAAAGATCGAACAGGTCTCCAGGCCCCCTCCGCAGAGGCCCGGCCGCTTGAACGGCGGCCGGCCACGCTGTCACGCGCCTTTACCCCATCAGCAGCGTGGCCAGGTCCCGGGCCGTCATGCCCTGGATGTACCGCCCCACGTCCAGCGGCTCCAGCGCCGCCGCCAGGTTCTCGTCCAGGGGCAGCCCCGCCAGCGCGGCCTCCAGCTCAGACAGCTCACCGTGGCCGAAGAAGTCGCCGTGGATCCTCACCGCCCGGATGCGCCCGCCGTCCGCCTGGAGGTAGACGGTGACCGTCCCGAAGTCGAACCGCTGCTCCGCCCGCACGTCATAGGCGGGCGAGGCGCCGTAGTTCCACTCCCACGTCGCGTACTTCTCGTCCCGCAGCCGCCTGACCTCCGCCAGCTGCTCCGGGGTGAGCGCCATGGGTTCCAGGCCTTCGGCCTCCAGGATGTACCCCTTCAGCAGGCCCTTGAACTCCTCCATGCTGATGGGGCGGGGCGCGTGGGCGTTGATGGTAGTCACCCGGCTGCGCACCGACTTCACGCCCTTGGACTGGAACTTGGCCTCCCGCACCTTCAGGGCGTTCGAGACAACCTCCAGGTTGGAGTCAAGCATGATGCAGCCGTGGTGCATGATGCGCCCGCGCTTCATGTACTGCGCCGTCCCGCAGAACTTCCTCCCGTCGATCGTCAGGTCATTGCGGCCCGTGAACTCCGCCTTCACGCCGAGCCGCTCCAGGGTTCGGATGACCGGCAGGGTGAAGACGGCGAAGTTGAAGTCCGGGGCGGCGTCCTTGTCCACGATGAAGGTGTAGTTCAGGTTGCCCGAGTCGTGGTAAACCGCCCCGCCCCCGGAAAGCCGCCGGACCACGCGGATGCCGTGCTCCTCCACGTACCGCTGGTTGATCTCCTCGTAGGTGTTCTGGTGCTTGCCGACGACGATGGTGTTCTCGTTCTGCCAGAGGATGAAGTACGACCGGGTCGGATCCATCCTCTCGAAGGCGTACTCCTCGAAAGCCAGGTTGAAGTAGGGGTCCGTGCTGCCCGTCTCCAGGTAGATCATCCGCCGCGCTCCTCCCACACCGGCCGCGTCTCGTCGGGCCTATGCTTTCCGATTCTCGCTCCGCAGCCCGACCCCTTCTCCTCCTCCCGGCCGCCGCGTCCCCGCCTTTCGGGACCGTCCCACCGACCAGCGGACGGTCCCTTTTCTGCGCGCCGTGACTAGACTTTCGTACGCCTCCGGCCGGCCTATGCAACCTTCGGACTCAATTCAGAAAAGCCGTTGACCACGTTCGCGCGGCGAATGTATAATATACAGGAAACTGTAGAATGGAAGGGGTGCATGGGGTTGATTCGCTTCGCCATAGGTGGCCAGGTCGACAAGAAGAAGGTCGCCGAGCTGGTGCGCCGGGTCGGCGGAGACGCCGTCCAGGTCACGGAGGCCAGCGACCTGGAGGCGGCGATGCAGGTGAAGACCGGCAAGGCCGACTACTACCTGGGCGCGTGCCACACCGGCGGCGGCGGGCTGGCCATGGCCATCGCCATGCTGGGCAAGGCGCAGTGCCTCACCGTCGCGATGCCGGGCCGCCCGCCGAAGGAGGACGACATCCGCAACGCCGTGGCCGCCGGGGTGAAGGCGTTCGCCTTCACGGCCGACCACGCCGAGCAGGCGGTACCCCTGATCGTGCGCGCCATCCTCGAAAGGAGCCAGGCGTGATGCCGCTGGTGGCCTACCCCCTCCCCGCCCTCTCCCCGGCGGAGGCGGCCGAGATGCAGTGGCGGCTGGTCGACCTGATCCACACCCACTTCGACGGCCACGAGGTGCTGCAGGCTGGCGACCTGGGCGTGGCGCCCGGGCTCGGGCGCCCCCGGACGACGGCCCGCGTGGAGCGGGTCCTGGCCGAGTTCTTCGGTGCGGAGGAGTGCGCTCTGGTGCGAGGGGCGGGCACGGGGGCGCTGCGGGCGGCCCTGCAGGCCGTCGCCTGCGCGAGGCGCATCCTCGTCCACCGGGCCCCCATCTACCCGACGACCCGCGGCACGATCGAGGCCATGCAGCTCGAGGTCATTGAGGCCGACTTCCACGATCCGGAAGAGCTGGCCCGAAAGGCGCGGGAGGCCGACGTCGCCCTGGTCCAGCACACCCGGCAGCGCATGGACGACCGGTACGACCTCTGCGGAGTCATCCGCACCCTGCGGGAGGCGGCGCCCGCGCTCCCCGTCATCACCGACGACAACTACGCCGTCTGCAAGGTGCCGGCGATCGGCGTCCAGCTCGGAGCCACGGCCTCGACCTTCTCGCTCTTCAAGCTGCTGGGACCCGAGGGGGCCGGGTGCGTGGCGGGCGAGGCCGCCCTGGTCGAACGCATCCACCGGGCCGCGTACTCGGGCGGGCTCCAGGTTCAGGGCCCCGAGGCCATGGATGCCCTGCGGTCGCTGGTCTACGCCCCCGTGGCGCTGGCCCTGCAGGCGCAGGTGGTAAAGGAGGTGGTTGACCGACTCAACGCCGGCGAGGTCCCGGGAGTGGCTGCGGCGGCGGTGGCCAGCGCGCAGTCCCGCGTCGCCCTGGTCCAGCTGGCCGAGCCCATCGCCGACCGGGTGCTGGCTGCAGCCCCGCGGTTCGGGGCGGCCCCCCACCCGGTGGGCGCCGAGTCCCGGTACGAGGTGTCGGCGATGTTCTACCGCGCATCGGGCACGTTCCTCGCCGACCGACCGGATCTGGCTCCGTACCTGCTCCGCATCAACCCCATGCGGGCCGGGGCCGAGACGGTCCTGCGAGTGCTCCGGCTTTCCGTGGAAGCCGCCATGAAGCAGTAAAGGAGAGATGACGGATGGATCTGCTTCAGCTTGTCGTAGCGGCCCTCATGGGCGGCCTGGCCGCCTACCTGTCCCAGCAGGGCATCGCCGTCTTCAACGACGGCCTCCGTCCGCTGATGCCCGAGTTCCTGGAAGGGCGCATGAAGCGCCGGGAGCTGGCGCTCACGTCCTTCGCCCTCAGCTTCGGCCTCGTCATCGGCTTCGGCATCCCCTTCTCCCTGACCAGCCAGCTCATCCTCATCCACAGCGTGTTCCTGGCCACCGACATCATCGGTACCTCATCGCCCAACAGGTGGCTGGCCGCCGGGCTCGGCGCCGCCTGGGGCGCCCTGCTGATCGTCGGCCTGCAGGCCGTGGTCGACGCCTTCGCGCTGCTGCCCGTGAACTTCCTGGACGCCCTGGGCCAGGTCAGCTCCCCCATCGTCACGGCGTTCGCCGTCTTCCCGGCCCTGGCCATCGCACTCCATCACGGCTGGAAGCCGGGCGTCGTCACCTTCGGCCTGCAGATGCTGGTGCGCCAGCTCGTGGTGCGCTTCAGCCCCATCGCCATCGGCTCCGCCAGCATCAACCTGAACGCCGAGGGCTCCGCCCTGGTCGTCGGCATGATCCTGCTGCTGGTCTTCGCGGCCCGTGAGAAGGGCGAGGTCAGCGCCGAGGCCAGCCTGGCCGCCGTCTTCTCCGACCGGGTGAAGCGCATCAAGCAGAACGTCATCGTCCTCTCCGTCATGGGCGCCCTCGTCGCCGCCGCCGCCAACCTGGGTGCGGTCGCCGGCGACCCGATCAGCCTGAACCTGGCGGCCCAGGGCAACGTCACCGACGCCGCCATCGCCGCCCTGGCCCGCGGCATCGGCTTCGTCCCGCTGGTGGCCACCACCGCCATCGCGACGGGCGTCTACGGCCCGGTGGGCATGACCTTCGTCTTCGCCGTGGGCTTCTTCTCGCCGCACTGGATCATCGCCGCCATCCTCGGCGCCCTCATGATCTTCATCGAGGTCATGCTGCTCGACTGGATCGCCCGCTTCCTCGACCGGTTCCCGGGCGTGCGGCAGGCCGGCGAGCACATCCGCACCGCCATGACCAAGGTGCTGGAGGTCGCCCTGCTCGTGGGCGGCATGATCGCAGGCAACGCCATGGCCCCGGGGCTCGGCTACTTCACGGTCGCGGCGATCGTGGTGCTGAACGAGGCGGCCGGGCTGCCGGTGAACCGCCTGGCCATCGGCCCGGTGGCGGCCATCATCACCGGCATCCTCATCAACATCCTGAAGCTCCTTACCCTCTTCACACCTCCGAGCGCTTAGTACACGATGCATATTAGAAGGGAACGACGGGGCGGGGCGGTTCCCCCGCCCCGCGAGTAAGGGAGGAACGGGGCATGAACCAGTGGCAGTCGGACCTCTACCGCAAGTACGGGCGCGTCGCGGTGCAGATCGCGGCGGACCTGCTGGCGCTGCGCCCCGGCGACCGCATCCCGCGCGTGCAGGACTACGCCCGGCGCTGCGAGACCGGCCACGGGACGGTGCAGAACGCCCTGCGGTCGCTCATCGACGCGGGGGCGGTGCAGGTGGAGGCACGGGGCCACATGGGCACGTTCCTGGTGCAGGCCGACTACCGCAAGCTCCGGGAGATTGCGGGGCTCACGTCGCTGCTGGGGCTCATGCCCCTCCCCTACACCCGGCGCTACGAGGGGCTCGCCTCGGGCCTGTATGAGACGGTGCGGCAGAGCGAGATCCCCTTCAGCATCGGCTACATGCGGGGCGCACGGAACCGCATCGCGGCCCTGCGCCGCGGGCAGGCGGACTTCGCCGTGCTCTCCCGCCTCTCCGCCGACCTCGCCGTCGAGGAAGGGGGAGTCGTCATCGCCATGGGGCTGGGGCCGCAGACCTTCGTCTCGCAGCACGGCATCCTGCTGGCCGGGCCCCAGTTCACGGGCATCACCGACGGGATGCGGGTGGGCGTCGACCCCCATACCCTGGACCAGGCCTGGCTGACCGCCGAGGAGTGCCGGGGGAAGCAGGTGGAGCTGGTCGAGGTCCCGTACTCGCACCTCCTGCAGCGGCTGCGCGAGCACCAGATCGACGCGGCCATCTGGAACCTGGACGAGTTCTCCTCCGGCACGATGGACATCCGCTCCATGCCGCTGCAGAGCCCGGCGGCGCGCCGGATCGCAGAGACCTCGTCGGAGGCCGTGCTCGTCATCGACGCCAACCGCCCCGACCTGGAGCGGCTCCTGCCCGAGATCATCGACCCCGCCCTGGTGCGACAGGTTCAGGACGAGGTGCTGGAGGGGAAGCGGATTCCCTCGTATTGAGACGAGAGCAGAACGAACAGGGGAGTGAGGTCCTTGTCGCTGGAACTGCGGCTGCGGCTGCTGGAGGAGAGCGGGCAGATCAGCCCGGAGGTGGCGGAGCTCACCCGGCTGATCCTGGAACGGGTGGAGGAGCGCTACGGCATCGCGCTGACGGAGGACAACGGCGCCATGTTCACCACCCACCTGGCCGTCGCCCTGGAGCGGCTGCGCTCGGGCGAGGCCATCGACGTCATGATCGAGGAAGGGCTGGCCGAGGTGAAGGCCTACCCGGAGGAGTGGTCGTTCGTCAGCGACATCGTGGCCGGGGAGGCCGGGCGGCGGCTGGGCGTTGCGGTGCCGGAGGGCGAGATCGGCTACCTCACCGCGCACCTGATCACCCTGGTCCGCCCGGTGCGCCAGTGACCACCCGCTGGCGCCGGTCGCTGGAGGCCGCGCGGGCGCAACTGGGCCGCTCCGTCGTCGCCCTGGCGCCCGGGGCCGAGGCGGCCGATCCGGGCGATGAGTTGCTCCGCCTCGGCATCAAGGACACCCCCGCCATCCCCGCCGAACTGCGCCTGCGGCTGGCCGCCGAGCCCGGCCTGGCGTGGCTGACGGTGGACCGGGCCGCGCCCGGCGGGCGGGCGGTGGACACCGGCCTCGCCAACCCGCTCACCGGCCGGCCCATGACCGGGTCCACCAGCGGCGGCCCGGTGAACATCCTGCTCGGCATCATCGACCTGTGCGTGGGCACGGACGGCGGCGGCTCCGTGCTGGGCCCCGCCCTCGCCACCGGCCTGGCCGGCGTCATCGGCTCCGGCCTGGGCCTCGCCTGTCCGGTGGAGCGGGTCTCCACGGACGGCGTCCCATTCCGGCCCTCCCCGGGGATCATCGCCCGGGACTGGGTCACCGCCCGGGCGGGCCTCTCCGCCCTGCTGCGGGCCACGGACACCCCGCCGCCGCCTCCGGCTTCCCTGGCCGGCGTACGGGTCGCACTGCCCCGGCCGGGCTCCGTGACGCTGCCCGACGGGGCCGACATGGCGGCCGAACTGGAACCCTGCCTGGAGCCCCTGTGGGCGGCCGGGGCCAGGCCGGTCGCCGTGTACATGGCCGGCATCGCCGGGCGGGAGCGGTCGCTGGCGCTGCTCCGCGACATCTGGACCGCCGCCGATCTGGTTGTCACCCTGGAGGGGCCCGTCGACCTCTATGGCCTCGGCGACTCGGTGGTGGGCTCGCTGGGCCCGCCCGGGGCCGAGTTGCAGGCGCGGGGAGGCAAGTACCTGCTGCGGGCGGTCAACATGGCGGGATGCACGGGCATCGCCCTGCCGGTCCCCCGCCTCTCCTCGGGCCTGATCCTGGCCGGCCCGCCCGGCCCCCAGGGCGCCGCACGCGCCCTGGCCGCGGCGGACCTGCTGGCCCCATCCCTGCGAATGCCCCCGCTCTTCGAGCGTTACTTCTTTCAGCTTCCCTGATCCAGAGCTCAATCACGCTGGAGGATAGCGAATGGCCTATGTCATGACCGTTCTGGGCCCCGTCGACCCCAAGGAACTGGGGCCCACGCTGATGCACGAGCACCTCTTCATCGACCTTTCCGGGCGGAAGAAGGATCCGGACACCGTCCTGGACGACGTCGACCTCGCGTGCCGGGAGATGGACCACCTGCAGCGGGCCGGCGGCCGGGCGCTGGTGGAGGTCACCTGCCACGGCATGGGGCGGAGGCCGGACCTGCTCAAGGAGGTCGCCCGCCGGACCGGCCTGCACATCGTCGCCGCCACCGGTTTCTACCAGCAGGCCTACCACCCCCCGTACCTGGCCGAACGCTCGGCGGAGGAACTGGCCGATCAACTGATGCGGGACATCACCGAAGGCATGGACGGCACCGCCGTGAAGCCGGGGATCCTGGCCGAGATCGGCACCTCGAAGGGCGAGGTCCGGCCGGACGAGGCCAAGGTCTTCCGGGCGGTGGCGCGGGTGCACAGGTGGACCGGCCTGCCCATCTCCACCCATTGCACTCTGGGCACTATGGGGCGGGAGCAACTCAACCTGCTGGAATCGCTGGGGGTTGACCCCGCCCGGGTGGTGATCGGCCACCAGGACCTGATCGACGACCTGGAGACGCACGCCGCCCTGGCGCGGCGGGGCGCCACTGTGGCCTACGACACCGCCGGCAAGGAGGCCTACATGCCGGACGCCGTCCGCGTGCGGCTGATCACGGGCATGCTGGAGCGGGGCCTGGGCGACCGGGTGGTCCTCTCCATGGACGTGACCCGGCGCTCCCACCTGAAGACCAACGGCGGCTACGGCTACAGCTACCTCTTCGACCGGCTGGTGCCCATGCTGCGGGAGGCCGGGGTGAGCGAGGCCGAGCTGGAGCAGATGCTGGTGCTGAACCCGCGGCGCATCCTGACCATCGCCTGAGGTTCAGCGCGAGAGGAGAGAAGCCGATGTTCCTCGAGGTCACCCTGCGCCGGAACCCCCGGCTGATCGACGCGGCGCTGCGTCTTCACGCCGAGGGGCGGGTGCCGCCGAACACCTACGTGCTTGACCTGGACGCCATCCGGGCCAACGCGCGTAGGGTGGCCGAGGCGGCCCGGCGGGAGGGCATACAGCTTTACTTCATGTCCAAGCAGCTCAACCGGAACCCGCAGGTGATCGCGGCGGTGGCCGGGGCCGGGATTCCCCTGGGCGTGGCGGTGGACATCGACGACGCCCGGGCGTTCCGCGAGGCCGGCGTCGCGCTGGGCCACGTGGGCCACCTGGTGCAGATTCCCCGGGCCTTCCTGCCGCAGGTGCTCTCCTGGCGGCCGGAGGTGATGACGGTCTTCGGCCTCGCCCAGGCCAGAGCGGTCAGCGAGGCCGCCGTCGGGCTCGGGCTCCGCCAGGACCTGCTCCTGCGCGTGGCCTCCGGCTACTTCCACCCCGGCCAGGAGGGCGGCATCCCGCTGGAGGAGCTGCCCGCGGTGGCCCGGGCCATCGCCGCGCTGCCGGGGGTCCGGGTGGCGGGCGTCACCGCTTTCCCCTGCCTGCTGGCCGAGGACGGACGGCCCGTTCCCACCCCCAACCTCGCGGCGGTGACCCGGGCGGCCGAACTGCTCCGGGACGAGCTGGGGCTGGAGGCCTGCCAGGTGAACGCCCCCTCCCTCACGTGCGTCGCCACGCTGCCGCTCCTCAGGCAGGCGGGTGCGACCCATGCGGAGCCGGGGCACGCCCTCACCGGCACGACCCCGCTGCACGCCGCGTCCGATCAGCCGGAGCTGCCGGCCATGGTCTACCTCACCGAGGTTTCGCACACCTACGGCGGGCGGGCCTACGCCTACGGCGGCGGCAGCTACCCGCGCGGCCACATGCGGAACGCGCTGGTGGGGACCGGCCTGCGCCGCGCCGGCCTGCGCCGCCCCGGCGCCGAGAACATCGATTACTACCTGGCCCTGGAGGACCCCCGGGCCCGGGAGGGAGAGCCCGTCATCGCCGCCTTCCGGACGCAGGCGTTCACCGCCCGGGCCAATCTTGCCCTGGTGGAGGGCGTTCAGGACGGGAGCCCGAAGCTCACCGGCCTTTACGACCGGGCGAACCGGTCCCTGGATCTCTCGATTTAGGCGAAACGAGGTTATGGTAATGGCAAAGCGAGCGATCGTGCTGGTACTGGACGGCTTCGGTGTCGGGGCTATGGAAGACGTGGCGCAGGTTCAGCCCCGGGACGCCGGGGCCCATACCCTGGCCAGCCTGGTCCGGGCCCGGGGCGGCCTGCAGATCCCCAGCCTCATGCAGCTGGGGCTCGCCCACATCGCGCCGGAGGCGGGGCTGGAGCCGCCGGGCCCGCCGCAGGCCGCCTGGGGGCGCTGCAACCTGGTCCACTGGGGGGCCGACACCTACGCGGGCCACAATGAGATCCAGGGCAACCGCCCCCGCCGGCCCGTGATCTCCCTGTTCGCCCACGCGGCCGAACGGGTCCGCGATCACCTGGAGCGCGCCGGCCACCGGGTGGAGACGGCCGTGCCGGGTGGCTCCGCCCTGCTCGTGGACGGGCAGATCCTGGTGGGGGACAACCTGGAGACCGACCCCGGCCGCATCCACAACGTGACCGGCCCGCTGGACGCCGTGCCCTTCGAGCGGATCCTGGAGGTGGGCCGCCTGGTGCGCCAGGTGGTTCAGGTGAGCAGGGTCATCGCGCTGGGCGGGGTCGGGATTACGGTGAAGGACATTCTCGCGCACACGCGCGTCACCCCGGCGGGGCAGACCGGCGTGGTCACGCCCGCCCTGCACATCTACAACGAGCACTACCGGGTGCGGCACCTGGGCTACGGCATCGACCCCGCCGTGCAGGCCCCCTCCCTGGTGGCGTCCACGGGGCTGCCGGTGGCGATGATCGGCAAGATGGCCGACGTGGTGGAGTGCCCCGGCGCCCGCTGGCGGGACCCCGTGGTCGACACGGACGCCGTCATGGAGCAGGTGCTGGCCCAGCTGGAGGCGATGCCGGACGGCGGGTACATCGCCGCCACGGTCCAGGAGACCGACCTCTCGGGCCACGAGCAGGACCCGACCCGGTACGCGGACGTGCTGGCCCGGGCCGACCGGGGCATCGCCCGGCTGCTGGACCGCCTGCGCCCCGGCGACCTGCTGATCATCCTGGCCGACCACGGCAACGATCCGCTGATCGGCCACTCCCTCCACACCCGGGAGCAGGTGCCCCTGCTGGCCGCCGGCCCGGGCGTCCGCCCCGTCCCGCTGGGGGTGCGGTCGACCATGGCCGACGTGGCGGCCACCGTGTGCGAGCACCTGGGGGCGCCGGCGCCGGAGTTCGGCGCCAGTTTCCTGAACCTGTTGTACGGCGGATGACGTGCACAGGGCAGCGCCACGCGTATGGCGGCGGCTATAGGGGCAGACTGCTGGCAGGATGGGAAGATCGATCGCGAGGTGGTTGTCCATGACGCACACAAGTCGCCTGCGCGCCGTCGTCCTGCTGGTTCTTGCCCCCCTGCTGGCGCTGTCGCTGAGCCGCCCCGCCGCGGCCCAGCACACCGACCCCTTCGCCTACTGCCGGGCCGTGGGCACGGTCGACAAACCGGACCGGCGCTGGACGGGGCCCGCGGTGCCCGATGCGGTGATCGAGGGGCTGATCCGGGCGGCCGACCTGCCGGTGGAGGTCCCCCGGGACCAGCTGCGGCGGGCCACCTTCTGGCGCTGCATGGACGGGCACGTGTACGCCTGCTTCGTCGGCGCCAACCTGCCGTGCCAGTCGAAGGCGAACACCCGCCGGATCCCCTCGGTGGCCATGTGGCGCTTCTGCCGGGAGAACCCGGACGCCGATGTCATCCCGGCCGCGGTGACGGGCCGGGAGACCGTGTACCTGTGGCGGTGCACCGGCCGGCGGCCGGCGATCGTGCGGCAGGTGGACGCCCCCGACGCCCGGGGGTTTCTGAAGCGGATCTGGTACCGGATCAGTCCGCCATAACAGGAGAGCCCTGCGGCCCGCGCCGCAGGGCTGAATTTATGTCCTTCCTGGCCCCTACGCCTGTTCCTGCCTCCGCGCAACCGCCTTCCGCACCACGGGGGCGACCTGCGTGCCGAACAGCTCGATCGCTCGCAGGACCCTGTCGTGCGGCAGGCTCCCGACGGTGAGCTGCAACAGGAAGCGCTGGTGGCCGAAGATCTCGTGCTGGTACAGGATCTTCTCCGCCACCTCCTGCGGGCTGCCGACGAAGTCGGCCCCCCGGAGGCTGCGGGACGCCTCGAACTGCGCCCGGGTCATCGGCGGCCAGCCCCGCTCCCGGCCCAGCTGGTCCATCACGGCCTTGAAGGCGGGGAAGGCCAGGTCGGCCGCGTCCTGAGACCGGTCGGCGATGAAGCCGTGGGAGTTGATGCTGAGCGCCGGAGGCTCGTGCCCGTTCATCGCCGCCGCCTTCCGGTGCAGCTCCGCCAGCGGCCGGAACCGCTCGGGCAGCCCGCCGATGATCGCCAGCGCCATGGGCAGGCCCAGGGCCCCCGCCCGGACGGCGGAGTGCTGCGTGCCCCCCACCGCAACCCAGATGGGGATCCGCTCCTGCACCGGCCGGGGGTAGACCCCCTGGCCGCTCAGCGCAGGCCGGAACCGGCCCTCCCACGAGATGCGCCCGGCCTCCTGCAGCCGGAGCAGCAGCCGCAGCTTCTCGTCGAAGAGCGCGTCGTAGTCGTGAAGGTCATAGCCGAACAGCGGGAACGATTCTACGAAGGAGCCCCGCCCCACCATGATCTCGGCCCGCCCGCCCGAGATCAGGTCCAGGGTCGCGAACTGCTGAAAGACCCGCACCGGGTCGTCGGAGCTGAGCACGGTGACCGCGCTCGTCAGCCGGATGCGCTTCGTGCGGGCCGCCGCGGCCGCCAGGATCACCGCGGGGGCCGAGGCGACGTACTCCGGCCGGTGGTGTTCGCCGATGCCGAAGACGTCCAGCCCCACCTGGTCGGCCAGCTCGATCTCCTCCAGCAGGTTGCGCATCCGCTGCTCCGGGCTCAGGCGCACGCCGGTCACGGGATCCGGCGTCGTCTCCACGAAGGTGTAGATCCCCAGTTCCAAGCCCTCATCCCCTGTCTGCCTCTGTGCGCCGCCCGACGGGCGCGCCCGCCCGAATCTTGTTACCTGTGTACGCTGCGGCAGGCGGCGCCGATCCGCCCCGGACTCAGGGGGATACCGGCAGCTGCCGGGTCACGAACGCCTCCACCTGCTGCACGGTCTTGGCGTCGCGGCTGTAGAGCCGGTCGATGAGCTCCCCGTCGCGGAACACGAGCAGCGACGGGATGCCGCGCACATCGAAGCGCTCCGCCAGGTCCGGGTTCTCCTCGGTGTCCACCACCGCAAAGGCGACATCCGGGAACCGCTCGGGGAAGGCAGCGTAGGCGTCCTTGATCCGCCGGCAGTCCGGGCACCAGTCGGCGGTGAAGTTCACGATCAGGTGCGGGTGTGCGCGCACAGCCGCGTCAAAGGTCTCCGCAGTCAGTCGCCGCATGGGCATTCCCTCCTCGCGCTGCCGGCTCGGCGGCCGGCTGCTGGACTAGTCTCCTGCACTAGAGACGCCGGCATACCCCCTCGCGGTATGGCCGGGCCGGTGGAGGAAACGGCCGCAGTGAGGCGAAGGAAATGCACAGGTGATCATGGTGACAACACTGCTGGAGATCCGCGATCTGCACCACCCGGACGGCCTGCACGGGCTCAGCCTGACCGTGTCCGCCGGAGAGGTGCTGGCCCTGGTGGGCAGCCACGGAAACGGAAAGGAGCCACTGCTGAGGCTGCTCGCCGGGATGGGCTCGCCGTCCCGCGGCCACATCCGCATCAGCCAGAGACCGCCGGGCACCCCTGAGGCCCTCGCCCGGGTGGGGTTCGCAGGGCCGGCGTGGGGGATCAACCCGTCCCATACGGCAGGGGAGACGCTGGCCCTGTTCGCGGGTCTCTGGTCGCTGCCGCGGCAGCGGGTGGCCGAGGTGGCCGCGGCGCTGGAACTGATCCCGCTCCAGGACCGCCTGTGTGCGGACCTGTCGCCGGGCGAGGCGCCCCGCCTCCGCCTCGCCCGCGCCCTGCTGCACAACCCCGCGCTCCTCATCCTCGACGAACCACTGGGCGACAGCGACCTGGAAAGCGCCGACATCATCGAGGCGGTGCTGATCGACCTGGCCGGCGCGGGGAAGGGCATCCTGCTGACCACGTTCGGACACCCGCGCACCCTCCGTCTGGCGACGCGCGTCTGCTACCTGGAGCGCGGGCGGATCGTGGAACCCGAACCGGAAGGCGCCTCGCCCGGCGCACCCGGCGCCGGTCCTGCCTCCCATCCCGGTGCGGCATCCCGCGCCTCAGGTCAGCGTGCGGCGGACGCCGGGCCCGTTCGGCCCCGGGTGGACTGGATCGCCGCCCGCCGGGCGGAGCGCGTAATGCTGTTCTCCCCGGCGGACATCCTGTACGCCTACGCGCAGGAAAAGAGCGTGTACCTGCACACCGCCGAGGGGGACTGGACAGCCTCCTTCACGCTGGCCGAACTGGAGGCGCGGCTCGCCCCCCACGGGTTTTTCCGCGCGCACCGCGGCTATCTTGTCAACCTGGCCCACGTGAAGGAGATCATCCCCTGGACCCGCAGCAGCTTCTCGCTCAGGATGAAGGACGGCAGCGAGGTCCCGCTGAGCAAGCACCGCGTGGCGGAACTGAAAGAGCTGTTGGGCTGGTGAACGCGCCGATCCACTCGAACCGTCCCCGCCCCCGTCGTCCGCCCGCCTGCACCACTCGTCCGCCACACGGCACCAGTCGTCGCCGCCCCGCACCTGCTGTCGCCGGGATGCGGAAGCGCCTCCGGCCCCCTGCGAGAATGGGGTCGAGGTGAGGCGCATGATCGAGTTGCGGAACGTGACGAAGTGCTACGGTCCGGTCACGGCCCTGGCCGGCCTCAGCCTGGAGGTTCACGAAGGGGAGACGTTCGGGCTGCTGGGCCGCAACGGCGCCGGCAAGACGACCACCCTCCGCCTGGTGGCGGGGCTGGCCCGGCCCACAGCGGGGCAGGTACGGGTCGCCGGGCTCGACCCCTGGGAGAACGGTGAGCAGGTTCGCCGGCAGATGGGGGTTCTCATGGAAGGCGGCCTGCTCTATAACGGGCTCACGGTGTGGGAAAACCTGCTGCTCTTCGCCGGCCTGTTCGGCGTCGGCGAACGGGCGGCCCACGACGCGCTGGCGCGAATGGGGGTCGCCGACCTGAAGGACCGGCTGGCCAGCCGGCTCTCGAAAGGGCAGCGGCAGCGGGTGGCCCTGGCGCGGTCGATTCTGCACGGCCCCCGGCTCCTCTACCTGGACGAGCCGACGGCGGGCCTCGACCCGCTGGCGACGGAAGAGCTGCACGGGCTCATCCGCGACCAGCGCCGCCAGGGGGTCACCATTCTGCTCAGCAGCCACGACATGGCGGAGGTCGAGGCCCTCTGCGACCGGGTCTGCATCCTGCAGCAGGGCCGCATGGCGGCCTGCGGGACGCCGGCCGCGCTGAAGCGGGACCACGGCCCTTCGCTGACCGACGCCTTTATCCAGTTGACGGGGAGGGTCCGGTGATGCGGTTTGTCAGCCTGGTGAGCGGAGAGTTCTGGGCGCTGAAGCGCAACCGGCGGGTCCTGGTGTTCCTCCTCGTGATGCTGGGCATGGCGGCGCTCTATGCCGTGGATGCGCAGGAGTCCGACATGTTCCTGCCTGTGGTCCTGGTCCTCTCGATCTACTCTGCCGTCTGGCAGATGACGGTCAACTCGCTCGTTGAAGAGAAAGAGCGCCGGACTTTGGAGGCCCTCCTGGTCACCCCGGCCCGGCCGCTGGAGATTCTCGCGGCAAAGGCATTCATCGGCGTCGCGCTGGCCGCGCTCATGTGCGGGCTGATCCTGCTCGTTTTCCGCCAGCCGCCCCGGTCGCCGCTGGTGCTGCTGCTCGGGATCGGGCTGGCCATTGCCTTCGCCACCGCGTCCGGCGCCCTAGTCGGGATCGTGTCCCACGACGCGAAGACCTCCTCCCTCTACCGCACGCCGATCCTGGCCGTGCTGGTTGCCGCAACCATCATTCCCTGGCACCAGTCCCGCTGGGCCGTTGCCGAGGTCATGCGCTGGCTCCCGACCAGGCCGGTGCACGAGCTGATCCTGAGCGGCTGGGCGGGCATGCCGGTTCCGCTGGTGCAGTACACCGCAGTCATGCTGGTCCACACCGCGCTGCTGCTGGTGATCAGCGCTCGGATTTTGAGACAGCAGGCCACCAGCCGATGACGACACTTCCACGAAAGGATGATGACGTTGCTGCACGTGGTCTACGACCCCCACGACCCGACTGCCTGGTACCCGAACTTCCTCGCCGGGCTCCGCCGCGGGCTGGACGAGGCGGGCGTGCCCTACGAATACTCGCCCCGCATGCCCGATCGTCCCCGGGGTCCGGTCTTCTTCACCCGCTACACCGTGCAGAAGCAGTTGCTGGAGGCGCCCGAGCCCCCGGAGCACGTCATCATCCACGAGCACGACATCTGGAACCCCTTCACCAACGCCTACGACCCCGCCGACCTCTGGATCTACAGCCACCCCTCGCTGGCGGCGATCCTCGTCACCAACCCGTCGATGGTGCCCTGGGGCGAGCGGTACCTGCCTCCGGGCTCCCGCGTCCGGATCGTCGCCGCCGGCTTCCCCTACGACCACAGCCTCATCAACCGGGTCATCGCCGAGCTCCGGCCCGGACCGGACCGGGAGCGCCTGGTCGTCTTCCCCGGCCGGCTCAACGAGTTCTACCAGCCGTACCTCTCGGTGCGTCTCGGCTTCGAGCTCATGGACCGGGGCTACCGGGTCTTCATCGCCTCGCCCGTCGACCCGCTCTCCTACTACCCCGTCGAGCTGTGGCGGCAGATGGGCATCGAGGTGGGCCGCCTGCCCCACGAGGACTACTACCGGCTGCTGGCCCGGGCGCAGGCCGCCATCTCCACCACGACCGGGGGCAGCCTCACGCTGGCCCTGTACGAGGCGCACCTGCTGGGGGCGACCCCCATCGCCCCGGCGGGCCGGCCCGATCTGCCGCCCTGGACGGAGGTCTACCATCCCCGCTACGACGCGCTGAACCCCCGCGAGGCCATTGAAATGGTGGAGCGGGGCGTGCGGGTCGAGGTGGACCGCCGCTGGTTCGACATCCGCCACTACGTGGAGCGGCTGCTGGAGGTGGCGGGTCGCTGGATCTAGCCGGCAGCGCCGCACCCGGAAAAGGCAAACCGGGCTGGTCCCCGGCCGTCAGTACGGCTGGGGACCAGCCCGGCAGCGTTCTGCGGGTTACTCGGCCTCGCGCTGGCCGAGCTGGCTGTCGATGAAGAGCAGCGCGCTCTTGCTCTCGCCGGCCATGCGGAGCTTCTGGAGCACCTCGTCGGCGCTCTTCTCCTCCTCCACCTGCTCGTCGATGAACCATTGGAGCAGGGGCAGCGAGGCGTAATCCTTCTGCTCCACCGCGAGGGCGTAGAGCTTGTGGATCGCCGCCGTGATCTTCTGCTCGTGCGCCAGCACCGCCTCAAAGACGGCCAGCGGGGAGGCGTACTCCTGCACGGGCTCGGGGATCGCCTTCAGGACGACCCGGCCACCCCTGTCGTTGACGTGGCCGTAAATCTTCATCGCATGCCCGATCTCTTCCTGTGCCTGGACTTCCAGCCAATGGGCCGTGCCGGGGAAGTTGATGGACTCGCAGTAGGCCGCCATCGCCAGATACAGATAAGCGGAGCCGAGTTCCATCGTGATCTGTTCGTTGAGTGCCGCTTCCATTGCCTGGTTCACAGTGATCGCCTCCTTGTCTCACCGGGTTGACCGGATCGCCTAACACTTCCACGCCAACCCAGAACCCTCCTGCCCGCAGAAGGAAATTGAACCACGAGTTCGTGAAGGGCACCGCGGTTCCGCTCGTGCTGCAGATCCTGTCACAGGGTCCCCAACATGGCTACGGCATCATTCAGGCGATCGGGGAGCAGTCGGGCGGTGTCAATCCGTCTGCGGGCCTGTGCCGGTCGTCTCACGAGTGCTGTCCGCCGAACAACGAGTTCCTGCCGCGCACCCGGCCCAGACGGCCGCGAACCCGAGGGCAAGACTGAGACCCACATTCGCCACGGCCAACGACCTGCGGCCGGCCGCGAGAAGGGCAACCGTATCGACCGCCCATGTGGAGAAGGTGGTGAACGAACCGACGAAACCGACCGCCAGGGGCACCCGCCACGCCTCAGGCAGCCGCCCCCGTTCAACGCCATACCCGGCAACGAAGCCCAGCAGCGCGCTTCCGGACAGGTTGATGATGAGCGTCGCCAGCGGAAAGTCCGCAGGTACGAGCGCCGTCAGCCACTCGCCAAGCCAGTACCGGGCCAGGGCTCCGAGGGCGCCTGCCGCCGCGACGCCCGCCACCGGAAGCCGGCTCATGTCCAACCCCCCACGGCCAGGCCAGCCCAGGCCGCCATGAGTCCGGATCCGGTGGTCAACGCCAGGTTCGCCAGTGCGGTCCTGCGGTCGCCCCGACGCAACGACTGGTACAGGTCCAGTTGCCAGGTCGAGAACGTCGTGTACGCGCCGAGAAACCCCGCCCCCAGCACGGTCTTGGCCTCGGATCCGAGAAGACCGCCCCCGGCGACAAGACCGGTCAGCAGTCCGAGGAGAAACGACCCCGATACGTTGACGGCAAAGGTCCCCCAAGGAAACGTGCGGCCGCACGGCCTGCCGCTGATACAGGCGCCAATCAACAGGCGGGCGACCGCTCCTGCGGCGCCCGCCACACCAATCATCACCCAGTACACGGGAACCCCCCGCTCACCGCCGGAACTTGCCCCGCACATACGGCTCCGGCCACTCCACCTCGCGCCCCAGCCGGTGCGCGGCCGCCAGCGGGAAGTACGGGTTGCGCAGCAGTTCCCGGCCCAGCAGCACCACGTCCGCCTGCCCGCTGCGCACGATGGAGTCGGCCTGCTCCGGGCTGGTGATGAGCCCCACCGCGCCGGTGGCAATGCCGGCCTCCCGCCGGATCCGTTCGGCAAAGGCCACCTGGTAGCCCGGGCCGAGGTCCGGAATGTGCTGCAGGGGTGAGAGCCCGCCGCTGGAGACGTCCACCAGGTCCACGCCCCACGCCTTCATCCAGCGGGCGAGTTCCACCGCCTCGTCGACATCCCAGCCGCCCTCCACCCAGTCGGTGGCCGAGATCCGCACCCACACCGGCCGGTCCGCCGGGAAGGCCTCGCGGACGGCCTCAAAGACCCGCTTCAACAGGCGCGCCCGGTTCTCCAGCGGGCCGCCGTACTCGTCGGTGCGCTTGTTGGAGAGCGGCGAGAGGAACTCGTGCAGCAGGTACCCGTGGGCGGCGTGGACCTCCACCGCGTCGCAGCCCAGCTCACCCGCCCGCCGGGCCGCGGCCCCGAAGGCCGCCACCACCCGGTCGATCCCCTCCACATCCAGCTCCTGCGGGGTCACCCAGTCGCTGTCCAAGGGGAGCGCGCTGGGGGCCACGGCCTGCTCGGGGCCCTGCCCCTTCTTCGGGGTCCAGGCCTTCCGGCCGGCGTGGGCCAGCTGGATGGAGAAGGCGGCGCCCTGCGCCTTGACGAAGCGGGCGATGCGGGCCAGGGCCTCGGCCTGTGCGTCGTTCCAGAGGCCGAGGTCGTGCTCGGAGATGCGTCCCCTGGGCTCCACGGCCGTGGCCTCGGCGATGATGAGGCCGATCCCGCCCGTTGCCCGGGTGCCGTAGTGGACGAGGTGCCAGTCGGTCGCAATGCCGTCGGTGCCCGCCACGTACATGCACATCGGGGACATGACGAGGCGGTTGCGCAGGGTCGTCGCCTTCTGCGTGATAGGCTCAAACAGGTGGGCCATCGGTGCGAACCTCCCTATACGTAGTGCGGCGATCCGCTCAGAGCACCGCGCGGAGCACCAGCGCGGCGATGGAGAAGTAGACCAGCATCGAGGTCGTGTCCGTGATGGTGGCGATGAAGGGGCCGGAGGCGACCGCCGGATCCAGCCCGATTCGCTGGATGATCACGGGCACCAGCGAGCCAGCCGCCTTGGCCAGCATCAGGTTGATGGTGATCGAGAGCCCGACGATGAGGCCGATCCACGGCGAGCCGTTCCAGATCGTGGCGGCGACGCCCAGCACCAGGCCGCACACCAGCCCGATGACCAGGCCGATCCTGGCCTCCCGCCACACGACCCGGGCCAGCTGCCCCCGCTCCACCTCGCCGGTGGCCAGGCCGCGGACCACCACCGTGAGCGCCTGGGTGGCCGCGTTGCCGGCCCCGCCGGCCATCGTGGTGATGAAGATGGCCAGGGCGTGCACCCGGTCCATCAGGGGGGTGAAGGTCTCGATCACCTTGCCCGAGAGCAGGCTCAGGAAGAGCAGTCCCAGCAGCCAGGGCAGCCGGGCGCGGATCGACGGCCAGATCGCCCCCTCGGGGTCGATCTCCTCCTCGGACACGGCGCCGGCGCGGTAGATGTCCTCGGTAGCCTCTTCTTCTAAGACGTCGATGACGTCGTCAACCGTTACGATGCCCCTGAGGATCTCCTGGTCATCCACGACCGGCACGGCCAGCAGGTTGTACTTCTGAACGACCCGGGCGACTTCTTCCTGGTCGTCGCCGACGTGCACCGAGACCGGGTTGGTGCGCATGATCGACCGGACCTCGGCGTCCGGCGGGGCAACGATGAGCTCGCGCAGCGAGAGCACGCCGACCAGCCGCTCCCGGGCGTCCACCACGTAGACGTAGTACGCCGTCTCCGCCGACGGCGCCTCCCGGCGCAGCTGCTCGATGGCCTCGGCGGCAGTGCGGTGCGCCTGGATCGCCACGAACTCCGTGGTCATGATGCCGCCGGCCGAGTCCTCCCGGAAGCCGAGCAGCTCGCGGACGTCGGTGGCCTCCTCTTTGGCCATCAGACCCAGCAGGGCGCCGGCCTGCTCGGGATCCAGCTCGGCGAACAGGTCCGCGGCGTCGTCCGCGGACATCTCATCCAGGATGACCTTGGCCTGCTCGGGCGGCAGCGCGGTGACGAGGTCGACCTGCTCCTCCAGCTCCAGCTCGCTGATGGCCTCGGCAGCCGTGGGCCCGGCAAGCAGCTGCACCACGGCCGTCCGGTCCTCCTCCTCAAGCTCCTGCAGCACCTCGGCGAGGTCGGCCGGGTGGAGTTCCGAGAGCAGTGCGCGCAGCTCGTCCAACCGGTGCTGCTGCAGCAGGACGATGGTCTGGTCCAGGATTCCGATCAGTTCCTGGTTCAACGGCCTCGCCTCCCTTTCGTGTGGAGCTTGCCGCCCTCCCCGAAAAAGAGAAGACGGCCATGCGGAGGCCCGCACAGCCGTGGCGAAGCGCAGGAACAACCGGACCAGGCGAAGCCTGCTATCGGCGCGCGACGACAGACCTCACCCCGCGCGGCAGTTCATACCGGAGGGCTGTGAGTATGGGCGGGCCTCCTACAGGATTCCGCAAACTGTGCGCATCCAGACTCAGACTTGGCCCGGCATCCATTCCCATCACCACCTCCGTTCGGCACGCTCACTGGAAGGGGCGCCCTACGGCCAGGGCGCCCCGCGTTCGAAACGTCCTCCTGTATTGTAAACACAGGGACGGGCAGATGCAACCAGTCAAACCAACAGTCGCGCCAGAAATTCTTTGACCGCCGTCAGGGCGTCTGACCGGTAGAGCAGCTCGGGGTGGCCCGCCCGCGGCACCAGGTGGAACCGCCCCCGCGGTGCGAGCCGGGCCAGCTCCTGCCCCTGCTCCAGCGGCACCATCTGATCCCGGTCGCCCTGCACCACCAGCAGCGGAACCGGCAGGGACGAGAGGGCTGCCGGGTCGAAGCCCGGCCAGGTGGCCAGTTCCTCGCCGAGGGCCGCCGCCAGCGCCTCCCAGGAGGCCGCGGTGTGCTTCTCTTCCAGTTGCCGCGCCCAGAGCGGGGAACGGCGGCGGATGGCCGCGGGGGCGAAGACCGCCCGGGCGTCCGCCGCCGGGCGGATGCGCGACGCGAGCACGACCAGCCCCGCGACCCGCCCGCGCAGGGCCAGCTCGATCCCCACCATGCCGCCCAGGCTGTACCCGGCCACGGGCGGCCGGCCCAGGCCCAGCCGATCGATCAGGTCCGCCACGGCATCGGCCATTCCGCCGATCGTGAGGCGGTCATGGTGCGCGGGCCCGCCTTGTCCGGGCAGCACAGACCGACCGTGACCCGGCAGGTCGACGGCGATCAGCCGCAGGCCCAGGGGGGAGAGCGCTTCGATCAGCGGAGCCATGGACTCGTGGGTCTGCAGCGCGGCGTGCAGCAGCAACACGGGCCGGCCGTCCGCCGGCCCATACTCGGCGTACCAGAGCGTCCCGCCCACACCTCCCGTCGTGCCCGGGCCCTGGCGTTTCGTTCGCGTCGGGCCCGGTCGTCTCCCGCCGAGGTCATCGGCTCGTCCTTTTAGTCTCCCCAGCACGGGTGGCGGATGCGTCAGCCCGTCCGCTTGGTCACGGTGAAGTTGTCGTCCAGCAGCAGCCAGTTCTGCGGGAAGTCGAGGCCCAGCTTCCAGTAGCTGATGCCCCTGAGCCCCATCTCCTTCAGCAGGTTGAACTTCGCCTGGATCGAGCGGGCGTCCTCGAACCAGACCTCGTGGGTGCGGCCCTGCTCGTCCACGTAGCGGTAGAACGGGGCCTGGGCCCGCGGATCGAACTCGATGGCCACCCCCCGCCGGGCAGCCTGGCGGATGGCCTCCTGCGGGCTGATCGCCCGGGCGTACTCACCGCCGGGCCGGTACGGCAGGGTCCAGTCGTAGCCGTAGAGGTTCTGGCCCATCATGATCTTCTGCCGCGGGATCTGGGTGACGGCGAAGTCCAACACCCGGCGCACTTGGTCGATGGGCGAGACGGCCATGGGCGGCCCGCCGCTGTAGCCCCACTCGTAGGTCATCAGCACAACGAAGTCCACAATCTGGCCGTGGGCGGCGTAATCGTGGGCCTCGTACCACTGGCCCGCCTGCGTGGCGCTCGTCTTCGGCGCCAGGGCGGTGGAGATGAGGGCTCCTTCGGCGTGGACGAGGTCGGCCGCCCGCCGGAGGAACCGGTTGTAGGCCTCGCGGTCCTGGGGCCGCAGGAACTCGAAGTCGAAGTGGACGTCCCGGAAGCCCATCTCCCGGATGAGCCGCTGCACCTCCTGCAGCAGCCGGTCCTGCACCGCCTGGTCGTTGAGGATGACCTGGCCCAGCTCCGCGCTGAAGCCGCCCTCCTCCAGATTGGTCACCACCAGCATGGGCACGGCCCCTGCATCCCGCGCGATCTGCAGCAGGCCGTCCAGGGGCGGCGCCTGGAGCGTGCCGTCCCGCTGCACCCGGTAGCTGAACGGGGCCAGGTAGGTGAGGTGCGGCGCGGCCGCCCGGGACGCGGCGATGAGGTTCGGGCTCACGCTCTCGCCGAAGGGCTCCACATAGGCGTTGGCCTCGATGCGCGGCCGCGGGGCCGGCGGTATGTAGAGGCGCAGACCGACCGGGAGCACGGCGCCGGCGGGGATGCCGTTGATGCGGGCCAGCTCGGCCGCGCTGCTGCCGAATCGCTGGCCGATGGACCAGAGGGAGTCGCCCGGCTGGACCCAGTAGTACTGGCCGGTGATGGGGATGACCAGGGCCTGCCCGACGACCAGGTAGGGCAGGCCGGCCAGCTGATTGGCCTCGGTGATGGCCTCGGGGGAGACGCTGTAGGCGCGGGCGATGCCGTAGAGCGACTGCCCGGGCTCCACCACATGGATTTGCATGGCGCTCAGCCTCCCGTGGGGCATTCCAGATAGGATCATGGTATGCCGGGGAGGGCACGGGGGAGCCTGCGTGACCGTACGGGACCCTGGATCGTTAGCCAGATCGAAGGAAGGGCTGGACCATGCGCGGAATTCGGTGGGTCGCCCTGGTCCTCAGAGCGGCCCTGGCTGGACCCGCAGGGCGGCTGCGTGAACCTGCGGCAGGATCCGTCGCTGGGCGTCGCTTTCCACGGGCAGCGTGGTGTGGACAGAATAGCGAAAGGCCGCCGGGATCGACCCGGCGGCCTCCGTCTGCCTACAGCGACATCCGCAGGATCGCGGCCACATCCTCCGGCGTCAGCTTGCGGAACTGCCCCACCGTCTGACCGCCCTTCATGGCGAGAACGGCCATCCGTTCAATCTGGTCGTCGCCGATGCCGTAGTCGGCGAGCCGGGAGGGCGCCCCGAGGCTGCTCCAGAACTGCCGCAGCCGCTCGATGCCCTCCAGCCCCACCGCGTGGTCGGTGCGGCCGGCCGGGTCCACGTCGAAGACCCGCACCGCCAGGCGGGCAAAGCGCGCCGGGTTGACGTCCAGGCAGTACTTCATCCAGTTGGGATGGACGATGGCCAGCCCGCCGCCGTGGGGGATGTCGTACACCGCCGAGAGCGCGTGCTCGATGGCGTGGGTGGCCCAGTCGCCCTCGTCGGTGCCCATGGAGAGCACGTCGTTCAGGGCCATCGTGCCGCAGAACATGAGCGTCGCGCGGGCGTCGTAGTCCTCCGGGTCGGCCACCGCCTTCGGCGCCGCCTCCATCACCGTCCGCAGCAGGTCCTCGATCCAGCGGTCGATGAGGGGCACGTCCGGCGTGGCGTAGAAGTACTGCTCCAGCGCGTGGGACATCATGTCCACCACGCCGTACACGGTGTGGTCCCTGGGCACCGTGAAGGTGTAGACCGGATCCAGGATGGAGAAGGCCGGGCAGCTGTACGGGGGAGCCGACCAGCCGCGCTTCTCCCGGGTCTCCCAGTTGGTGATGACCGAGTTGGCGTTCATCTCCGAGCCGGTGGCCGCGAGGGTGAGCACGGCGCCGAAGGGCAGCGCGTCGGTCGCCCGCGCCTTCTTCGTGATGACCTCCCACATGTCACCGTCGTACCGGGCCCCGACCGCGATCGCCTTGGCGCAGTCGAGGACGCTGCCGCCGCCGACGGCGAGGATGAACTCGATCTGCTCCCGCCGGCAGATCTCCACGCCGCGGTGGACGGTGGTCAGCCGGGGATTGGGCTCCACGCCGGGCAGTTCGAAGACCTCACAGCCGGCCTCCCGCAGGATGGCCATCACCTCGTCGTACAGGCCGGTGCGCTTGATGGAGCCGCCGCCGTACACCAGAAGCAGCCGCTTCCCGTACGGCTCCAGCTCCCTGCGCAGCCGCCGGAGCTGCCCGCGGCCGAAGATCAGCCTGGTGGGGTTGTGGAAGATGAAGTTCTCCATGGTGTGTCATCCTCTCCTCAATGGGGCTTGTTCGCCTGCTTGCTTCCGTGCGACATACGGAGGCATGGGGACCCACACGAAGGCCGCCGGTCTGACCCGGCGGCCCCGCGCATTACGCCGAGCCGGCGCACCCGACTATTCGTCCCGGTAGCCCAGGCTCCGGAGAATCGACTCCCGGTTCCGCCAGTCCTCCTTGACCTTCACGAACAGTTCCAGGTAGATCTTGGAGCCCAGCATCTCCTCGATGTCCTGCCGCGCCCGGGCGCCGATCTCCTTCAGCATCGCCCCGCGCTTGCCGATGATGATTCCCTTCTGGCTGTCGCGCTCGACGTAGATCGACGCGCTCACGTACACGGTGCCGCTCTCCCGCCGCTGAAGCTGCTCCACCTCCACCGCCACCGAGTGGGGGATCTCCTCCCGGGTGAGGTGGAGGATCTTCTCCCGGATGAACTCGGCGATCACGAAGCGCTCCGGCTGGTCGGTGATCATGTCCTCGGGGTAGTACTTCGGCCCCTCGTCCATCTGCTGCACGATCAGGTCCAGCAGCGCGTCAATGTTCTTGTGCTCCAGGGCCGACACCGGCACGATGTCGATCCACTCGATGGTGGGGGCGCCGGGCTCGGGGTCCTCGCTGCGGCCTTCCGGCCGGCCCAGCGTCTTGTAGGCGTCGAGCACCGCATACCAGTCGCCCCGCTTCACCCGGTCCATCTTGTTGACGACGAGGATCGCCGGTCGGCCTGACCGGGCCACCACGTCGGCGACGTACTTGTCGCCGTCGCCGGGCTCGGGCACGGAGCCGTCGACCACGAACAGCACCACGTCCACCTCCGGGATGGTGCCAATGGCCACCTTGTTCATATACTCCCCGAGCCGGTGCCGGGGCTTGTGGATGCCCGGCGTGTCGAGGAAGACCACCTGCGCGTCGGGGCGGTTGTAGACGCCCAGGATGCGGTTGCGGGTCGTCTGCGGCTTGTCCGACATGATGGCCAGCTTCGCCTCGACAAAGGCGTTGAGCAGGGTGGACTTGCCCACGTTGGGCCGACCCACGATGGAACAGAATCCCGAACGGAAGCGCGCCTCGTTCATGCCCGTTCCTCCCCGGTCTCAGGCAGGTCGGTGGGGGCAAAAGCCCCGGGCAGCAGGTCCCGCACCGACCCGACCCAGGTGTCGCCCTTCAGGTTGGTCAGGATGACCCGGGCGTCGGGCCCGAACTCGCTCAGCACCTGGCGGCAGGCGCCGCAGGGGCTGCACGGCCCGTCGGTGTCGGCGATGACGGCGATGGTGGTGAAGCGTCGCCGCCCGTCGCTCACCATCTTGTAGATCGCCGTCCGCTCGGCGCAGTTGGTGAGGCCGAAGCTGGCGTTCTCGATGTTGCAGCCGGTGTAGAGCGTGCCGTCCTCGGCCAGCACGGCGGCGCCCACCGGGAAGCGGGAGTAGGGCACGTATGCCCGCCCGCGCGCCTCGCGGGCAGCGGCGATCAGTTCGGCATCGGTCATGGGCAGATCCCTCCTCAAGACGGCTGCCGGTCGCCCCCGAAGAGGCCCAGCAGCCCGGCGATGGCCGGCGGCGCGATCCAGAGCGGCCGTTGCAGGAGCAGGCGGAGCACCGCCTGCACACTCTCCACCAGGTCCCGCCGCAGCGCGAAGAGCAGCACCGCGGCGAACACGGCGTGCAGGGCGGTGAGCAGCACGGCGCCGGAGGCCACCTCCTTCGCGGCGCCCGCCAGCGGGTGCCGCTCGCGGCCGACGGCCAGATCCACGGCACGCTCGACCGCCGTATTCACCAACTCGGCAAACAGCACCAGCGCGATGGTGCCGCCCAGGTAGGCCACTTCCCAGCCCGTCAGGCCCACCGCATAGGCGGTCACCGCCGCGCAGGTGCCGGCGAAGACGTGGAAACGCAGGTTGGGCTCCTCCCGGTACGCCTGCACCATCCCGCGGCCCGCACTGCGGAACCGCGGGATGACGCCCGTGTTCCGGAACGGGCGCCCGCTCATCGGCTCAGCCCCAGTCCCGCCAAGATCTCCTCGGTCTTGGCCATCATGGCCGCCTCCTCCTCGGGGGTCTGGTGGTCCCAGCCCAACAGGTGGAGCATGCCGTGCGCCGTCAGGAACCCCAGCTCGCGCTCGAACGAGTGGCCGTACTCGGCCGCCTGGCTGACGCAGCGCTCCAGCGAGATGACGATGTCGCCGATGGGCAGCGGCTCGCCCTCCGGCAGGTCGCCCATGTCCTCCCCCTCCAGCTGCGAGAAGGAGAGCACGTCGGTGGGGCTCGCCAGCCCCCGGTGGTCGCGGTTCAGGTCGGTGATGGCCTCGTCATCCACCAGCGTGATGGAGACCGACACATTCGTGCCCAGCTCGGCCCCGGCCACCTCCAGCGCCCGCTCGGCAACCCGCCGGATCAGGTCCTCCTGCTCCTCCGTCAGCGCCACCGTCTCCTGTTCGTTGTTGACCCAGATCTCCATCCAGCAAGTCCTCCTCGGCGCTGCCCTGCCCGCGCGACGCCCTCACCGGCTCCGCGCCCCGTTACTCCGCCCGATCCGGCCCGGGGGACGCCTCTTCCTGCTCCGCCCCCTGCTGCTCCGACCGGTCCTGAGCCGGTTCCGCCGGCCCCGGCCCCTCCTGCCCCGGCGCATCCGGAGCCGCTGCATCCGGCGCCGCCGAATCCGGCCCCGCCTTATCCTGGGCCTGCTCGCCGTTGGCGGGCTTCTGCTGCGTGGGGTAATCGATGCGGGCATGGTGCACGCCGCTCAACACCTTCACGAACACCCGGGCGATGGTGTCCAGCTCCTTCAGGGTCAGGTCGCAGTTGTCGAGCTGCCCCTGCTCAAGCCGGTCCTTGATGATCTTGCGCACCTGCTGCTCGATCTGATCGTGCGACAGGTGGCTCTTCTGCCGCATCGCCCGCACGGACGCCTCGCAGCCGTCCGCCAGCATGCAGATGGCCGTCTCCCGCCTGCGGGGCTTGGGCCCCTCATAGCGGAAGTCCTCTTCGAGCACGTACTCGGACTGGCTGTTCTGCGAAGCCATGTAGTAGAAATAGCTCACCAGCGTGGTGCCGTGGTGTTCGGGGATGAAGTCGACGATCTCCTGCGGCAGGCCGGCCTCCCGGGCCAGCTCCATCCCTTCCTTCACGTGGCTGGTGATGATCATCGCCGACAGGCTCGGCGGCAGCTTGTCATGCGGGTTCTCGCCGCCGAACTGGTTCTCCACGAAGAATGCGGGCCGCTTGATCTTGCCGATGTCGTGGTAGTATGCCCCAACGCGGGCCAGGACCGGGTCGGCCCCGATGGCCTCGGCCGCGGCCTCGCAGAGGTTGGCCACCAGGATGGTGTGGTGGTAGGACCCCGGCGCCTCCACCATCAGCCGCTTCAGCAGCGGGTGGTTGGGGTTGGAGAGCTCCAGGAGCTTCAGCGGCGTGACGATGCCGAAGATCGTCTCGAACAGCGGCAGGGCGCCGGTCGCCAGGATGGCCACCAGCAGGCCGTTCACCGCGCCCAGGGCAACGTCGCGCCAGACCTGCCACTCCAGGAGCGACGCCGCCTCCAGGAGGTTCAGCGCCAGGATCGTCACGGCGTTGGCGATGCCCAGCATCAGGCCGGAGCGATAGAGGTCGTTGCGGCTGTCCAACCGCGCCACGGTGTAGACGCCCACCGCGGAGCCCACGACGCCGACGGCAACGGAACCCACCTGTGCCGACGAGGCGAAGACGCCCAGCAGCACGGCGATCATCACCGACTGCAGCAGGGCCACCCGGGAGTCCAGCAGGATGGCCGCGAGCACCGCGTTGAGGGCAACGGGCATGAGATAGGATGCGCCCTCGCCCAGCTGCGACGAGAAGAGGTTCAGCGCCAGCGAGAGGAAGAGCGTGATGAACCCGATCAGCCCCAGGAGCAGCAGCTTGGAGTCGCGCTCCAGGAGCTCCGGCCGCCACCGGACGATGGAGATGGCCATGACGACCACCACCACCAGCGAGATCAGGGCGGCCCCGGCCCAGCCCTGGTAGGTGGCCTTCTGGCCCACGAGCCCCAGGTCGACGAGAGCCGCATACTGATCCTCGGTGATGGTCTTGCCCTTCTCGATGATGAGCTGCCCCGGCTGCCACCAGACCTCGGGAACCTCCAGTGCGGCCTTCGTTCTCAGCCAGTCCGTCTGCTCCTGATCCTCGACCATGTTGGCCTCGATGCGGCTCTTCACCAGTTCCCGGACGAACTGGGCCAGGGCGGGGTGATCGATGCCGAGCGTGAAGGGCTCCGCCCCGCTTTCGATGCCGGTCTTGATGCGGGGCACGTCCCGCTCGTACACGTCCTCGCCCAGCGCCGTCTGCAGGAGCGCCAGCGCCTGCTCCTCGGCGTACACGATCTGCGCGTCGGCGGCCGTCAGAAGGGCCTCATAGGCCTCGGTAGGCACCACCGCCAGCCGCACGCGATCGGCGAGGTTCTCCGCCCGGGTGGCCACGTCGACGTCGGTCTGCCCGCGGATCCGGCGCACCTCGGCGAAGACCGCCTTCACGTACCTCTCGGCGTTCTCCAGGATGGCCGGTTCCCGTTTGTAGACGGGGGTGATGGACTGCTCGGCGGCCCGCTGCCGTTCTTCCGTGAGGATGCTGTTTTTCACCGCGCGCGGCGCGGGCACGTCCCGCGGCGCCACGTCACCCACCTTCACATCCAGGCGGGTGGGCGCCGTAAGGTTGCCCAGGACCAGCGTCAGAAGCGCGAAGAAGAGAACCCCCCAGATCACCCTGCGGAGACGGGAGTTCTTCCATCGACTCTGACCGGTCAGGTTCTCAAGCCGTTCACGAAGCTGCTGCCATATACGCATAGGTCCGACTTGGGAGGGTCTGGCTTTACCGTCCCCTTACCTCCCATCTCATTCTAAGACTCCGACCTGTCCGGCTGACCGGCCGGAGGCCTGGGCGGAAGCAAGCCAGTCCCCCCGCCCCCTGCGGCCTCGTAGGCCTTGATGATCAGCTGAACGAGGTCGTTGCGCACCACATCTCGTTCCGTAAGGTAATAGAACGAAATACCCGGAACGTTGCGCAGGACGCGCTGCACATCCACCAGCCCGGACCGGGTGCCCTCGGGCAGGTCGATCTGCGTGATGTCGCCGGTGACGACGACCTTCGAACCGAAGCCCATCCGGGTCAGGAACATCTTCATCTGCTCGGGGGTGGTATTCTGGGCCTCGTCGAGGATGATGAACGAGTCATCCAGCGTGCGTCCCCGCATGAACGCGAGCGGGGCCACCTCGATGATGCCCCGCTCCAGCAGCCGCTCGAACGTGTCCGAGCCCATGATGTCGAAGAGGGCGTCGTAAAGCGGCCGCAGGTAGGGGTCCACCTTCTGCTGCATGTCGCCCGGCAGGAAGCCGAGCTTCTCGCCGGCCTCCACGGCGGGCCGGGTCAGGATAATGCGGGCGACCTCCTTCGCCTTGAAGGCGGCCACCGCCACGGCCATGGCCAGGTAGGTCTTGCCCGTGCCGGCGGGCCCGATGCCGAACGTGACGCCGCTCCTCCGGATCGCGTCCACGTACTCCTTCTGCCCGAGCGTCTTGGGCCGGATGTGCTTGCCGCGGTACGTCGTCACGATGACGTCGGTCAGGGCGTCCGCCAGGGGCTTCTCCTCCCCCTCGCGGGCCAGTCGCACGGCGTACCGGACGTCGCGCTCGGTCACCCGGCCGCCGCGCTCCTGAATGGCCGTCAGGCGGTCGAAGAGCCGGACCACCCGGCCGACCTCGTCCTCCTGCCCCTTGATGATCACCTCGTTTCCCCGGGGCACGAGGGTGACGTCAAAACCCTCCTCGATGAAGCGCAGGTGCGAGTCGTTCAACCCGAATAACTCGCGCGCGCGGTCGTTGTCTGCGATCAGGATCCGCCTTTCCTGGGTCTCATCCAACCCGGTCACCTGCCCATGGTTATCATCGGTCCCTCCAGCGGGGCGGAGACTTCCTCCAGCGTCTCGACCGTGACCAGGATGCCCACGTAGCCACCTTCCCGCTGCACCACTTCCGCCTTCAGCGGAACCAGCACGCGATCGTTGGGGCCCAGCATCCAGGCCAGCCGCCGTTCCATGGCGGCGCGGGCCCGCTCCGTCAGCGCCTCCACCGGCACGGGCTCCGCCCGTGTCGAGACCTCCAGGACCTCACGAATCACGATTTCGACAGGTGGGGTCCAATTCCTCCACTGGCCCGGGGAGATGGTCCGGGTGGTGACCTCGTAGTCCTCGAACGGAACGGGGCCACGCCCGCGTAGTAGTATGGACCGGCCGTTCCAGTTCAAAACCCACTGCACGTGCCGCCGGCCGGTCGGCTCCTTCACCAGCTCCACCTCGGGGTACTCGTAGTACTGCCGGTACGCCACCCGTGCCTTCACGGTGGCCTGTGCGACGACGGTGCGGGCCAGGTCCTCACGCGGGGGCAGGGGCATGCCCGGGATGACGGCCGGCCGGCCGCCCGCCCAGTAGCGCAGGGCGCACTCCACCAGCATGTCCCCCGCCTGCACGACGTCGCCCTTCTTCACCAGGGGCTCTCCCTGGAACGGGATCACCTGCTCGACGACCCCGGACTTCCGGGCCACCAGGTGGACGCAGAGCGCCTGATCCGGCGGGGTCACCGCCCCCTTCTCGACCACCTCGATGACGGCCCGGGTGCCGTCCACTCTTACGACGGCCCAGGAGAGTTCCTCGATCCTGGCCTTCAGGTGCTGGGTCACCTGATCCAGGTCGACCCGCGCCTTCCACGCCCCCCTGCGCAGCCCGGCCTCCGCCGCCACGGCCAGGATGGAGCGCTGATCGAGGTATCCGGGACCGCTGATGCGCACGTCCACGACCCAGAAGTGGCTCCCCGCCCAGATCAGGGCGGCCAGGCCTGCGGCTGCGCCGGCCAGAAGGAAGGGGCGCCGCCGCAGGCGCCGGGTGAGGAACGGAAAGCCGTGCCGCCGGCGAATGCGGACCCTGCACCTGGCTGCCCGGGCGATGGGCCGCAGGCGGAAGAAGTCGGCCAGCATCAGCGTGACCCGCATCCGCTCGGGCTGCCGGTGCAGGTCCCAGAGCAGGATGCCCTCCTCCAGGCAGAGGTTGAGGAAGCGCTCGATGTTCGCTCCGGTCACCTCGATCTCCAGGGTGCCGAGCAGGTAGCGAACCAGCCGTCGCAGCATGCTACGCACCGCCTCCTTCCAGAGGCGCGTAGCGCAGCCCGTCGATCCGCCCCAGGAGCACCACCTGGTCCGGCGACAGGAAACCGATGCGCAGATCCTCGCCGTCGATGGCCATCTTCCCGTCCGGCAGCCGGAGCACCACCCGGTCGGGGCGGTACTCCAACAGCCCCCGGTGGTTTTCCACGACCAGCTCCATGCTGCCGATCAGGATCGTCCGAGGCACGTCGAGCACGGCGTCGCCGGGCAGCTCAAGCAGGTTGATCAGCCGCTCCCTCAGGCCTCGCTGCCGCTGCTGCAAGGGGCTGCCCCCCCTTCGTGTGCTATGGCACGTCCACATGGAAGGTATGCGGGCCGGGGGGGAGACTAGAAGTGGCGGTGGGCTATGGGCGGTGGGAGGTGGGATGTGGGCGGTGGGTAGTGAGTCGTATGCAGCGGGCGGTATCCGCACTGGCGGCGGGTGGTGAGCAGCGGGTGGTGGCTGGGCTGGCAGTGGGTCGTGGGCGATGAGTACCGGCGCAGGCCGGCTGTGAGATCGCAGTCGGGACTATTGTACTTCCATGCAGCGGGCTAAGTGAAAAAGCGCCCACTGCGAGATCGTGAGACCGCGCTCTGCCGCATGAGGGCCGCCTCCAAGGCTACGGCAGCTGTTCACCTCAGGCTTAGGCCGAACCCGCTGTGGCCTGGACGTGGCGGCCATCTAATACCCGAACCGGATTCGAACCGGGCGTTTTCGACTTCCGGTCCGCCGGCGAAGTGCAAGAGTGCCCGTTCCGAGGTCGTGAAGGGCGCTCTCCCCTCACTGACAGGCACCCGCCGGGCAGTGCGAAGACTCCAGTCAGCGTGACCATACCCGCCGGGGGCGTGGCTGAGCCGGTCCCCCGACCTCAAAACCGGGCAAGTTTGACTTCCGGTCTGCGAGCGAACCGCAAGAGTGCCCGTTCCGAGGTCGTGAAAAGGCGCTTTCTCCTCACATACAGGCACCCGCCGGGCAGTGCGAAGACTCCAGTCAGCGTGACCATGCCCGTCGGGGGCAGACTGAACCGGTCGCCCGACCTCAGAACCGGGCGTTTTTGACTTCCGGTCCGCCGGCGAAGTGCAAGAGTGCCCGTTCCGAGATCGGAAAGACGCTTCCTCCCGCACCAGGGCCTCCGGCAGTCCCCCACAACCCGGCTCCGGGGGGCTGCACGTTGACACAACGCCCGTGCCTGGCTGGACCACTCGCCCCGAGAGGCAACTCTCGGAGAGGCCTGAGCTCCCGGAACCCCCATCGCCCGGCGGAGGGTCCGGGGCCGGAACCGGCAGTGTTTCACTTACGTCCCAGAAGCCAGGTGAACAAACGCCGGATCCTGGACCGGCGGTCGCTCCACCCACTGCTCCTCGCCCACTTCCCACCGCTCACCACCCACTGCCGCAGCAGGCGAGCTCCGGCCCGAAGCAGAATCTCCCACACGAAGGGAGGCCCACCCATGACACTGAGAAGACCGGCGAGGCTGATCCTGGCCGTGCTGATCCTGCTGACCGCATGCAGCCGTGGTCCCGCGAAGGAGCCAGGCAACTCGTCGCAGGGCGGAGACAGCGCACCCAGCAGGGGCGCCGGCGCCCTGGTGCTGGCCGCACCCGAAGGCCTGGAGCTGCCGGCTGTGGAGGGCGTGGAGGTGCTGCGCACCCCCGAACCGGTGCCGGCGCTCATGCGGGGCGAGGCCGATGCGGCCGTGGTGGACGGAGCGCCACCCCCTGTTCTGACCTCGTTCCCCCTGCGGGTCAGAGAGCACATCATCATGCAGGGCTGGCTGGACGAGCCCATGTCGCTGACGCTCGCCGAGGCCGAATCGCTGCTGGCGCAGCTGGGCCCGCCCGGCGAACCGGCACGGGGGGCACTGGCGGCGGGGCGGCTGGAGGACCTGCGCCCGGGCTGGCGGGCGGTGCCGGTGGACGGCGTCGCCCCCACGCCGCAGACCGTGCGGTCCGGCGAGTACCCCCTGGCCGAGCGGATCATGGTGGCGTACAGGCCTGAGGACGTGGAACGTGTGGAGCCCCTCAGAGTGGCGTTACAGGCGGCATTAGGTGAAGCCGGGGCCGGCGGCCGAGATGCAACGGACGGCGACGGGTCAACCGGGGATTCGACCAGCGTGAACGCGGCCGGTGGCAGCCGGCCCGACGGCAGCGAGGCCGACTGGGTTTCCCTCTCCGTGGTCGGCGACCTCATGCTGGCCAGGGGGGTCGCCCGGGCGATGCGGGAGAACGGCACGCTCTACCCCATCGAAAAGGTGCGTGACCACCTTGCCTCCGCAGACCTGGCCTTCGCGCACCTGGAGTCGCCCATCGGGGTGACGGGCCGCCCCCTGCCGGGCAAGCAGATCTGGTTCCGGGCGGACCCGGAGGCCATTGAGCTCCTGAAGGCGGCGGGGCTGGACGGGGTGACGGTGGCCAACAACCACATCATGGACTACGACGAGGAGAACTTCCTCGAGACGCTGGACCTCCTGGCGGAAGCCGAAATCCCCTGGACGGGCGGCGGCCGGAACCTGGCCGAGGCCCGCCGGCCGCTGGTCCTCGAGGCCCGTGGCGTGCGTATCGCCTTCCTGGGCTGCAGCGAGTTCGCCGACCTCTTCTTCGACTGGGACTACCCCCGCAGCTTCGCGGCCACCGAGGACAGGCCCGGGGTACCCGCCATCCGGGAGGATTGGCTGGCTGAGGACATCCGGGCGGCCCGGGAGGTGGCGGACGTGGTCGCGGTGGCGGTTCACTGGGGCGTCGAGTTCGTCAACTACCCCACGGAGGAGCAGCAGCGGCTGGCCCGGTACATGGTGGACCAGGGTGCGGACCTGGTGCTCGGCTCCCATCCCCACGCCATCCAGGGCTTCGAGCTCTACAACGGCGGGTTCATCGCCTACAGCCTGGGCAACTTCATCATGGACCGGCAGGATACCGACCTGGCCCGGGAGTCGATGATCCTCGACTTCCTGATCGGCCCGGACGGCGTAAAGCAGGTGGAGGTCCACCCGGTCTGGATACACGCCGAACAGCCCTACATCACGGAGGGCGAGGAGGCCACGAAGCTGCGGCAGAAGATGCAGGAGATCTCCGGGTGGTAGGTTCCCGACCCCCGAGACGAAAAGGCCCTGAGCCCGGCCGCACCGGCTGGGTTCAGGGCCTTCAGAATCCACGGACGCCACCGGGGCCCGGCGCCGCAGGGAGGGACACAGGGGGCTGTCGCTGCTTCCGCCATGGCCGGGCTCGCCTCGGGGAGGTCTCAGCAACAGCACCTCAGGGGCTGCGCCGCGTGGACGGCCCCTCGAACTACCGCTGCTCCTGCGATGCACCGCCGTCGGGCGGCAGCGCGATTACGGTGACGGAACCCACGACAAGCACGGTAAGCAGCAAACCTCCCGCCAGCACGAGATCGGTGGTGTCGTGGGGCCGCCGCGTGAGGGCGAGCATGTTCAGGAGCGCCAGGCCCGCGCCGATCCAGAGGCCGCTCACCGCCGCCAGCCGCGGGCGCCTGAGCCGGAGCGCATCCCCGAAGACGCCTGCTGCGAGTCCGAACAGCACGGCGGTCAGCAGCAGCATCGGTGCACGCAGGATCAGCCCGGGATGGAAGAGCAGCAAGACAACAGCGCCCGATACAATACCCCCGACCCACGCGCGCCGCGCCAGCGCAGCCGCCACCCCGGCCATCACCAGGACCGCGGCCAGCATCAGCGGCGCGAGGTCGCCGGGAATGCCGTACTGAAACAGCAACCGCATCACCCCTGTTGCTCCGGCCCGGACCCTCCGAAGCCATTCATGCGCTTCAAGGGGTACCACCCTCCGTCCGGCAGGAGTCTCGGGCTCACTCGGAGCGGTCTTTCCGGCTGTACAGTCTAAATATTCAGCATGCCGGTTCGGCCATTCCTGCCACAGCCACAAGTCACGCCATCGAGGAAACCGGGAACGCCCTTTCCCGCTCCCAATGGCTTTCCCGATGCCCCCGCTGCCTGTCCCTCGGGCGTCTGCGGTCGAAACGCATGAGCGAAGCCATCGAGAGCCGTGTTCAGCCTCGATGGCTTTCTGCTCACTCGCCTATGGCGGCCCGCCTTACTCGCTCGCAGCAAGGGCGCCTCCGCACACGGTTGCCATCCGGGCGAGGCTTGCAGCACGTGCGCCCACGCATGCCCCTGCGGCGTGGCCCCCTCCGCACACTACTTCGTCGCGTACAGGATGCCGATGGTGCCCGGTCCGCAGTGGCTGCCGATGACCGCGCCGGCCCGGGTCACGAGGACCTCCTGAACATCCGGCATGATGCGCCGGGTCTCGGCCACCATGTAGTCCGTGTCCTCGTGCGGCCAGTCAGGGCTCGTCACGAAGACCCGCTCCGGGCGCACCCGGCCCTGCGCCACGTCCTCGGCAAACCGCTCCAGCATCCAGTCCAGCGCCTTCTTGCGGGGCCCGCGGACCTTGGCGGCGACGATCATGCCCCCGTCGACCACCGAGATGACGGGCCGGATTCTCAGCAGGGTGCCGACCAGGGCCGCGACGCCGCTGCAGCGGCCGCCCTTGTGCAGGTAGTCCATCGTGTCGATGACGAACGACGTGCGCACCCCCGCCTGGTAGGCCTCCAGGTCCGCGATGATCTCGTCCATCGACGTGCCCTGCCGCGCCAGGTCACAGGCGTGCAGCACCTGCAGCCCGATGCCGGTGGAGAGGTTCCGGGAGTCGAAGACGCGCACCTGGCCCTCGGGGAACTCCGACGCCGCGATCTGCGCATTCTGAATCGTCGCGGAGAACTTCGCCGAGATGCCGATGAACAGGACCTGGCTGCCGTCGGCCGTCGCCTCTTCGAAGTACTTGCGGAAGACGCCGGGGTTCGGGCTGGAGGTCTTGGGCAGCTGGTTCCGCTCGGCCACCATCTGGAACAGCCGGTCGGTGTTCATCTCGACTCCGTCCTGGTACGACTCGTCGCCGAACTGCACGAGCAGGGGCACCACTCGCACGCCATACGCATTCAGGAGTTCAGGGGTCAGGTCTGCGGTGGAGTCCGTCACAATGCGGATTGATGACATGACAAACGACCTCCGTATGACCACTTCACTTGATTAATCTTAGCATACCTTCACGGGTTCTGTGTGCCCCCGGTCTTTAAGACCGCCCGACCACGGCCCACCGTTCGGCCTCCAGAAGGCCTGTTGACCCATTTCGCATGGCAGAATAGAATCGATATAGTATAAGGTCCAGGCTTAACGATAACCGACCCGATTACGATGATTCGTGAAGGAGAGAACGAGAGTGACCAAGTACCGCTTCTTCAGGCTCCTCGCTGTCCCCGTGCTCGTTGCCTTCCTGCTGGCCGGCTGTGGCAGCTCCCGGCCCGCCGACTCCACCCCGACCCAGGGCAACACGCAGTCCGAACGGCCCGCACCGGCCGCGCAGACCCCGACTCCGGCGGAGTCCTCCGGCGAACCGGTGCGCGTCGTGGTCGTGCTGCCCGACAAGATCGGCCTGAACCCGTTCCACCAGGTGACCGTCCAGGGCGTGGAGCGCGCCAAGGCCGAGTTCGGCATCGAGACGCAGATCATCGAGTCGAAGGACTGGGGCGCCATCGAGGAGAACCTGCGGGCCGTCGCCGCCGAGGAGAAGTGGGACCTCATCTTCACCTCCGGCTTCGAGTCGGCGGAGCCGCTGCAGAAGGTGGCGGCCGAGTTCCCCGACCAGAAGTTCGCCATCCTTGACACCACCGTCGACATGCCCAACGTCCGCTCCATCGCCTTCAAGGAGCACGAGGCCGCCTTCCTGCTGGGCGCGGCGATGGGCCTGGTCACCGAGACGGACATCGTGGGCATGGTCGGCCCCCTGGAGATCCCGTTCTTCCAGCGCTGGACCCAGGGCATCCGGATGGGCCTCGACGCCGTCAATCCCGACGCCAGGCTGCTGATTCACTGGACCAACTCGTTTGAGGACGTCGCCCGGGCGAAGGAGCTGGCCCTGGAGCAGCACGCCCAGGGGGCCGACGTGATCGCCGCGGTGGCCGGCGGCGGCAACTTCGGTGTCTTCGAGGCCGCCCGGGAGAAGGGCTTCTACACGGCCGGCCAGGACACCAACCAGTCGGTCCACGACCCCGAGCACATCCTCTTCAGCCAGATCAAGGGGCTGGACATCGTCACCTACGCCACCATCAAGGACCTGGTGGAGGGCAACTGGTCCTTCGGCACCGCCGTCTACGGCCTGAAGGAGGGCGGCGTGGGCCTCTCGCACCTGGCCGACAGGACCCTGGAGCGGCATCCCAAGCTGACCGACGAGGTCATGCAGAAGCTCGAGGAACTGCAGAACAAGATCCTCTCCGGCGAGATCGTGGTGCCCGACCCCCTGGCCGGGTAGGGCCCCAGAGGTGGCTGTAGCATGAGTCGTGCACCGGCCATCGCCGCGACCGGCCTGGTCAAGATCTACCCGGGCGGGGTCGTGGCCAACGACGGTGTCTCGCTCCGGGTGGAGCCCGGCTCGATCCACGCCGTGGTCGGCGAGAACGGTGCGGGCAAGACCACCCTCATGAACCTGCTCTACGGCATGGATCAGCCCACCGCGGGCGAGATCCGCATTCACGGGCAGCCGGTGGTCTTCCGCAGCCCGCATGATGCGATCGCCCGCGGCGTGGGCATGGTCCACCAGCACTTCATGCTGTTCCCGTCGCTCACCGTCGCCGAGAACATCGTGCTGGGGCGCGAGCCGCACCGGTTCGGCCGCCTGGACCGGCGGGAGGCCGCCGCCCGGGTGGCCCAGCTGGCGGAGCGGCACCGGCTGCCCATCGACCCGATGGCCCGGGTCGGCGACCTGCCGGTGGGGCTTCAGCAGCGCGTGGAGAT